>Ga0307508_10005731_pt1 | contig 11757 bp, 11 predicted proteins | sample 9_EM_MG_FD_203089 | JGI IMG/M metagenome (GOLD analysis project Ga0307508, IMG submission 203089) | Populus trichocarpa ectomycorrhiza microbial communities from riparian zone in the Pacific Northwest, United States - 9_EM | ecosystem: Host-associated > Plants > Roots > Unclassified | place...
CTCCCCGCTGCTGTTCCAGTGGGACCGCGGCGGCGAGAGATCCCGCATGTCGGGCGAGTTCATCCGCAGCGCGCTGGGAGAGATCCTCGCCTTCATCGGGTTCCTCCGTGGATACTCCGGCGTTTACGCCGGAGAGGAAACGGACTCCTGCGGAGCAGGGCAAGGGGGGAGGTTTCGCCTCCAGGGCGAAGGATCGTGCCCTGATCCGCAGGTTTGATCTTAAGTCGCACCGCTAGTTTGTGAGCGTGACCACGAAACACGTGAAGCGGGCGTTCAAGTACCGCTTCTATCCGACGGATGCGCAGGCAGCGGAGCTGTCGCGCACCTTCGGATGCGTGCGCAAGGTCTACAACCTCGCCCTCGCCGCTCGCACGCGGGCGTGGGCACGGCAGGAGCGGGTCAACTACAACGCCACTTCGGCGATGCTGACTGCCTGGAAGAAGACCGAGGAACTCGCGTTCCTGTCCGAGGTGTCGTCGGTCCCGCTCCAGCAGTGTCTTCGGCACCTGCAGGCAGCGTTCACCAACTTCTTCGCCAAGCGGGCCAAGTACCCGCGCTTCAAGTCGCGGAAGAAGTCGGGGAGGTCCGCCGAGTACACCACCTCCGGGTTCCGCTTCAGCGGAGGGAAGCTGACCCTGGCCAAGATGTCCGATCCACTGGACATCGTGTGGTCCAGGCCCCTGCCGGAAGGCGCGAGCCCTTCGACGGTGACCGTCTCTCAGGACAGCGCGGGGCGCTGGTTCGTCTCGATGCTGTGCGAGGACCCGTCCGTCAAGCCGCTCCCCGCAGGCGACAGCGCGGTGGGTATCGACGTCGGCCTGGACCACCTCCTGACCCTGTCGACGGGGGAGAAGATCGCCAACCCTCGCCATGAGCGCAAGGACCGGGCCCGGCTGGCCCAGGCTCAGCGGAATCTGATGAAGAAGGCGAAAGGTTCGGCGAACCGGGCCAAGGCCCGGCGCAAGGTCGCCGGGGTGCATGCCCGGATCGCCGACCGGCGACGTAATCTGCTCCACCAGCTCACCACTCGGCTCGTGCGTGAAAACCAAACGCTCGTGATCGAGGACCTGACCGTGCGCACCATGGTGAAAAACCACTCCCTGGCCCGTGCCATCAGCGATGCCGCATGGCACGAGTTCCGGAGCCTTCTGGAGTACAAGGCGGCGTGGTACGGAAGGGAAGTCGTGGTCGTGGACCGTTTCTTCCCCTCCTCCAGGCTGTGTTCCACCTGTGGCACCCTCCGGAAGGAGATGCCGCTGCATGTCCGGACATGGACGTGCGGCTGCGGAACGACCCACGACCGGGACGTGAACGCGGCGAAGAACCTTTTGGCGGCCGGACGGGCCGTTACAGCCTGTGGAGCGGGTGTAGGACCTCAACGGAGTTCTCCGGGCGGGCAGTCGGCGATGAAACAGGAAGTCTCACGGCGCGAGCCGTAAGAATCTCCTCCCTTCAGGGAGGAGAGCGTCAAGGTGATTCCTCTCACCCCGGCACCGGCCCTGATGACCAACGCTTGCCTCTGACATCAACGTCAGGTTTTAGCGTACCCGGCATGGACATCAACAACTCAGTTGCCCTTGTCACCGGAGCCAACCGCGGCCTGGGCCGCGCCTTCGCCCAGCGCCTGCTCGAGCGGGGTGCCCGCAAGGTCTACGCGACGGCCCGCCGGCCGGAGACCGTGGACCTGTCCGGGGTCGAGGTGCTGCCCCTCGACATCACCGATCCCGCATCCGTGCGGGCCGCGGCCGAGGCCGCCCCGGACGTCTCGCTGCTCGTCAACAACGCGGGGATACAGACGGGGACCGACCTGGTGACCGGTTCGCTGGACGCGACGCGGCACGAGTTGGAGACCAACGTGTTCGGCCACCTGGGAATGATCCGGGAGTTCACGCCGGCGCTCGCCAGGAACGGCGGGGGCGCGATCGTGAACGTCCTCTCCGCCATGTCGTGGTTCGCGGGCAAGGGCGCCAATGCCTACCACCTGACCAAGGCCGCCGCCTGGGCCATGACCAACGGCGTCCGCCTGGAGCTCGCCGGTCAGGGCACACTCGTGACGGCGGTGCACCTCGGCCTGGCCGACACCGACATGGCCGCGGGCTGGCCCGTCGACAAGATCGCGCCGTCGGACCTGGCCGACGCGGCGCTCGACGGTGTCGAGGCGGGCTCCGCCGAGGTCCTCGCCGACCAGTGGAGCCGGGACGTCAAGGCCCGGCTGCCGCTGACGCCGGAAGAGTTCAACGCCGCGATGGACCGCGCCCTGGCGGCGCTAACGGCGGCCTGAGGGGCTTCTCGGGCCGCAATGACTTCGGTCGGTTGCTCCTGAGGTCAGTCAACTCATACTCCATACGCAGTTGTGGATCTTCATGTTGTGGCCTCGCGCCGGCGGTGGTGGCAGTCGTGGGCGCGGGCCTGGTGTCGAGGACGCCATAGGGACCAGCGCAGGCGATGGTCGCGTTGGTCGTTCGGGGATGCGGCGGACACGGTGAATAGTCGCTGTATTTCGTTGCAGGTGAGGGCGATGAGTCCGGTGGGGGCGGGGTGTTCGTGGTGCTCGTCGGCGCGGATGACGGCCAGGAAGGCGTGGGCACGCATCGCGAGGGTTACCCAGCGCAGCCAGGGGGTGTGGCGGCGGACCTGGTGCTCATCCAGGCCGGCGAGGCCCTTGCCGGCCTGGAAGGTCTCCTCGATCTTCCAGCGGGTTCCGGCGAGGCGGACTGGCGCTGCACCCCGACGGTCGCGTTCCCCTTCTTCACGTCGCCGGTCTCGTCGACGACGAGGACGGCCTGCTCGGCGCCGAGGTGAGCGACGACGTACTCGCGCAGATCATCGCGGACCGCGTCGCGTCCCGCTTGGCCCGCTCCAACAGATGCTGCTTGCCGTCCGGAGTGGCCTCACCGGCCCACTCCGCAATCGTCCAGCAGTTCTTGCGGGGCGGATCGGCCAGCAGTCGGGAACGAACTTCCCCACCCGCCACCGGGGTTCAGAACGGGTGAAACGCCCGGCTGTGCGCGCCATCAGCCCCTCGAACTCCTCGTCCCAACGGGCAAGGCCCACGCTGTGACCTATGGTCGCTGTCTGATTTTTTGTCTTCACACACGATGATCACCGGTGACCGCGCCCGTCGGCACCGCCTCACCCTCCAAGGTCCACAACAACGGCTGGAGCACTAGCTGACAGGCTGGTTTGCCTGGTTTACGCCAGTCTGGGTTGATGTGAGTCTCATCGGAGTTGGCGTTTCTCGTCAATGTCTGCCGTGACCGATGAGTTTTGTGCGGATCCGTGGTCGATACGGCTGGATACACCGACAGTGGTGGGCCTGTGCTGGGGATGTTCCAGCGCGGGAGGAAGCAGATGGAGGCTGTGATGAGCGTCGACGACTCCGAACAGGGCCGCGCGATCCGGACGGGCGGGCAGGGGACGCGGGTGAGCGGTCCCAGGGTGTTGGTGGCGGGGGCGAGCATCGCGGGACCCGCGCTGGCCCACTGGTTGCGCCGGCGGGGGGCTGAGGTGACCGTGGTGGAGCGGGCTCCCGAGCTGCGTCCCGGCGGGCAGGCGGTGGACGCGCGCGGGGTCGCCAAGGAGGTCATCGGGCGCATGGGGTTGGACGCGGCGGTCCGCGCGGCGTGCACGGACACCGCCGGCGCGCACACCGTGGACGCGGACGGGCAGGTGCTGGAGACCTTCCGTGCCGACGACGACGGTGGCGACGGGTTCATCGCGGACATCGAGATCCTGCGCGGGGACCTGTCCCAGGTGCTCTACGACGACACCCGCGACGGCGTCGAGTACATCTTCGGCGACCGAATCGCCGAGCTCGCCCAGGACGCGGACGGCGTCGACGTGGTCTTCGCGGGCGGCAACCGGCGGCGCTTCGACCTGGTGGTCGGGGCCGACGGGCTGCACTCGGAGCTGCGGGCGATGGTCTTCGGGCCGCATGAGCGGTTCCTCCGCCACCTCGGGCACGTGCTGGCCTTCTACAGTGTGCCCAACAAGTTCGGGCTGGACCGCTGGCTGCTGGAGTACCAGGATCAGGAGTCCGGGCGCTCCGCCCTCCTGCGGCCCATCCAGGACGCCACCCGGGCGATGGCCATGTTCTACGTCGCCTCGGCTGACTTCGACGTCGACTACCGTGACGTCGCAGCCCAGAAGGCCCTGCTGCGGGAGCGGATGGCGGGCCTGGGCTGGTTGACCCCGGACATCCTCGCGCACCTGGACGACACTCCGGACTTCTACCTCGACCAGGTCGCCCAGGTGGTGATGGACCGCTGGTCGAGTGGACGGGTGGGGTTGCTCGGGGACGCGGCGTTCAGCTCGTCGCCGATGTCCGGGCAGGGCACCGGGCTGGCACTGGTCGGTGCCTACCTGCTGGCCGGAGAGCTGGCCGCTGCCGGATGGGACCCCGACGCCGGGTTCGCCCGCTACGAGGCGCGGATGCGCTCGTTCGTCGAGGCCAACCAGGAGATCGGCCGGTTGAACGCCGGCAGCCGCGACGTCCCCGGGCCAGACGCCGAGCCGCGCCCCGATTTCGCCAGCGAATGGTTCACCGAGCTGGTCGGGCGCGCGATCAACGGCGTCGAGCTGCCCGACTACGCGGGGGTGCCGGACTCCGCAGCCCCGGCCGGATCGCCGATCACCTCGTCGGCCAAGCCGTAGGTGTCACATAACGTGTCGAGAGGGACCACGCTTCGGTAGGACACCGCCGGACGACCTCCGCTCATGCCGCATGGAGCGCTCGTTCGGCGGCCAGGCCACCTTCCGATGAGGCGGTGTTGGCTCGGAAAACTGACAAGATTGATGAGAATCCACCGCGCGGGGTCTCTGTGGTTCTGTCACTGGCCTGGTCGGCGCTCACCGGAGCTGACAAGACCAGGGAGACATCGACCCCGTGACGTCCAAGCCCATTGATCCCAGCCGGATCGCTCGCCCGTCTTGTCTCAAGGCAGTTGTCAGTGCGCAGATCGCCGACATGGCTCCCTGACACGCTGGAAGAGAACGGACAACTCATGTCACGCGAGACCTCGATCCGCACGTCGATGAACCCCGGGATCTCGGTGAGCAGCACGCGCCAATATGGTGGACCGATGACGTCGATCAAGCAGTTCCAAGTCACCTTCGACTGCGCAGAACCTGAGCGCCTCGCTCGTTTCTGGTGCGAGGTGTTGGGGTACGTCGTACCGCCGCCACCGGAGGGGTTTGCCACTTGGGACGATTTCAAGCGCTCGCAGCCACCTGAGCAGCGGGATTCATGGTTCGCCTGCAGTGATCCCTCAGGTGTGGGCCCGCGACTGTTCTTCCAGCGCGTCCCCGAAGGCAAGGTCGTCAAGAATCGGGTGCATCTTGATGTGCGGGTCGGCACCGGGCTCGTGGGTAAAGAGCGCCTCGCCGCACTTGAGGCCGAATGCGCACGACTGGTCCCGCTCGGCGCGGTACACGTGCGAACGCTGTATGCCGATGGCGTCAACGAGTCGTGCATCCCGATGCAGGACATCGAGGGCAACGAGTTCTGTATCGACTGAGGGGCCACGATGCGCTGGAGCATGGCCGAGGAAGCGTCTGCCTCTGCGGCGGAGGCTGCTGCGTCGATGGGCCTCAACTGCTTCGACCCGCAGGCACGGAAGCTCCGGCCCTAACCGGAACAGCAGCGACGGACCAGATCAACTGAGCCCATCGGATCCCCTGCGGCGACGCCCGTTCCGGGCGGAAAATGGGTGTGGTTGCTGCCTGTTGACGCCGTTTTGTCTGTGACCTTCGAGGTCGTAACTGAGCCGGGCGCGGGGGGCTGTCGAGAACCGACCCGTTCGGCCGCCTGCTGTGGGCCTCGGCCGCGCTGCCCGGCGCCGTGCACGACATCAAGGCAGCCCGCACCCACGGCATCACCCTGGCCGAGGCAGAACTCCCCTGCTGGGCGGACAGTGATGATGGGTGATGGCGTCACCGACAGATCTGTCCTTTGGGCTGACTGACCGGAACCTCGTGTCCTTGCCTTGATCCGTCGATCTGTCGGTGACGCCATCGCACGTGGCCGGCCAGGGGCATCGTGACTTCATAGGGGCTTGTGCGAGAAGACCCGTCACTGTCGTGTCCGCCTGCCTTGACTGGCGCGTGTTGCCCTGTCAGCACGATGAGAAGGCAGCAGCTCCAGCATGATCGACCAGCAGCCCGAGAAGGAAGTCTTCGCCGGAGTCGACACCCACACCGACACCCACCACGCCGCCGTCGTTGACCCGCTGGGTCGTCCCGTCGCCGACCGAGAATTTCCCGCGACCACCCAGGGGTACCGCGCCCTGTTGATGTGGCTCATCATGTTCGGCCACGTACAAGCGGTGGGTGTGGAGTGCACCGGCTCGTACGGAGCCGGACTGACTACCGTGCTGAGCGCGGCCGACCTGGTGGTGGTCGAGGTCAACGTCCCCGACCGGGGTACCCGCCACGCCCGCGGCAAATCTGACCCAATCGACGCCTATGCCGCCGCCCGCGCAGCAGCCTCAGGACGAGCTACGGCCATCCCCAAGTCCCATACCGGCACGGTGGAAGCCCTTCGCCAACTGCGTGTGGCCCGCGCGTCCGCGATCAAGGCCAGAACCCAGGCGATCAACCAACTCATCGGCCTGCGGGTAACCGCTCCCGAACCTCTGCGCGCATCGCTCACGGGACTCACGCGCACCACCCTGGTCAACTGCTGCCTTCGGCTGCGGCCAGGAGCTAATCTCACCTGTCCCACCGACGCCGCGCGCTATGCGCTGCGGCAACTGGCACTCCGCATCCGCATGCTCACCGAGGAGATCGACGAGGTCACCGAACGCCTGGCAATGCTCACCACGTCCGCCGGGCCTGAGCTCGTCGCACTGTTTGGCGTGGGCACCGAGACCGCCGGGCAGCTCTTGGTCACGGCCGGCGACAACCCCGAACGCCTGCGCACGGAAGCCGCGTTCGCCGCTCTGTGCGGCGCCGCTCCAGTTCCGGCTTCCTCGGGACGCACCGACCGACATCAACTCAGCCGAGGCGGGGACCGTCAGGCCAACCGCGCCCTCCACATGATCGCGGTGGTGCGGATGCGCTACTGCCCCCGCACTCGCGCCTACGTTGCACGCCGCACCCAGCAGGGACTGACCAAGAAGGACATCATCCGTTGCCTCAAACGCTTCATCGCCCGCGAGGTCTACCGCGCACTCACTCGTACTCACGCCAGCGGCACGACCTCAACGACTTGACTTCTATAGGAGCATCAAGGGCTACCAGGGTGCAGGTGGCACGGTGCGGGTGCCCTTCCGCGGCAAGCACCGCAACCTCGCCGCCGGCCAGCAGGCCGTCAACGCTGCTCACGCCCGCATCCGCGCCGTCGGCGAACAGGCCATGGCCACCCTCAAGGGCTGGCGTCTCCTGCGCAAACTCCGCTGCAGCACCACCCGCATCACCAGCCTTGTTCAGGCCGTCCTCACCTTGCACCTGACCTGCTCAAACTGAGGTTGGAAGAGGCTCAAGGCGTCGCAGCGCTCCGCTGCGGCGGTGCCTGGGAGGGGGTGGATGGGTCGTCCCTGGTGCCGATGCCGTAATCGCCGTCATCGGCAACTGCGACGCGGGGGGACGCCGCAGGGGAAGCCCCTCCGTCAGAGACCACCGGCCCCTGAGAACTGTGCCGCCGCGAGGACCTGGCCTGCCCCAGTGCGGAAGTAGAGGACCGAGCGGCCTGCGCGCCGCCGCTGGGTCAGGTGGGCCTCCCGGAGGATTCGCAGATGCCGGCCCACCGAACCCCGGACGGTGTAGCAGGTGCCGTCATGAGGCGGAGCGCGCCCGGCACCGTAGATGTGTTCCGACCTGGTGGTTCCGGACACGGCAGCTGCGTCCGAAACCACCCGTTGGTATCAGTCCGCACAGCACGATGGCCACCCCACGCCGTACGGGCTGTGCGACGACCTGCAGGATTGTGTGGGAGAGCGGTTCGGCCGGCCGGACGGCGTGCTGATGTACTCGGGGACGGCGGGCCGTACTGGGAATTGCCGGGCCTGAACAGCCCTTTGGGCCCCGGCTCCGTTGCTCATCTCCCCCTCTGCGAGTGGTTGACCCGACGACGTCGCGGTGGAGGCGTCCGACCGCATCGAGTCGCGACCGATCGTGCCGGATCCCGCGTTGCGCGCCCTCGTCGGGGCTCTCATGGCAACGGGTCGCCTTGCGCGACGCTCGCGCTGTGAGGGGCGCGGATGATCGCGATCACCGTGTCGGCGGTGCGGTCGAGGTGGCCGCGGCCATCGGGCAGCTGAGCCGTTGGGCTGATGTAGCTCTGCGGACCGAAGTGAGTGGCCGGGTCGAGCCGATGCACGGTGATCTTCCCGGCACGAACGGCCCGGTTCCATCCGCTACGACGGAAGAGCCGCCAGCGCTGGGGGAAGATCCAGGTGGCGATCTGCTCAATCCGGTCGTTCGCGCTGGTGAGCTGATGCAGGTGCTCGGCATGGGTGAGGTCGTTGGCTCCGTTGTGGAACCCGCCGAGCGTGATCAGCAGGAGCGGGCAGCGTAGCCGTGTGTGCAGCTCGTCAACCGCACCGGTGGCGACCTGGGCGCCGCCGCTGTAACTGAGCAGCACCACGGGCATACCGCTGTGGGGCTGGTAGCCGGCGAGCCGGAGCTGAGTGGCGATCTGGGAGCCGACGGCCCGGTTGTACAGGGGCCGGTAGCGGTGGTCGGCGGCGACGAAGGTCTGCACGACATTGTGCAGGAACAGCAGCACCCCGATGCGGCGGCGCAGCCACGCCCACACCGGCCTATCGGCAAGCGGATCGGCCAGTGGGGAATAGGGCTGGACCTGTCCCAGCACCCGCAGCTCCGAAGCTCCGGCGATCAGGGCCTTGACCAGTTGGCCGCCGTCCCGGCTGTCACGGACGCGGCGTTTGCCAATGCCGTCGAGGTAGACCAGGTAGGCACCCGGGGGACTGTCAGGGGCCGCACCCCGGGCGTAGGGAACGCCCTCCGGGAGCTCGGTGGCAGGGGCTCGCCAGCCGGCACCATAGGCCAGAACCTCGTAGCGGGCCAGCAGGGCTTCGGCCAGCAGAGCAGGCCCGAACACGCAGGCCCAGAGCCAGAAACCGTTCATGCGGTCGACTCCTGTGCTTCGGGCGCGCTGATCCTCACGACAAGATGCCGAACGGTCTCTACAGCGAGACCGAGCCCGGCCCCGGCGACGGCGACGCAACCGGCGGCGCTCCACCAGCCCAGGCCACTCGCCGCGGCGAGTGGGCCGACCAGACCGGCCCCGACCCCGACGAAGAGCAACAGATGGAGCAGAGGCCCGAGCAACGGGAAGGCGAGGATGGCAGCAAGCACCAGCGGGGCGACCACGCTCGGCGTCCACACCAAACCGGCTCCTGGCGAGGTAGAGGACAGCACCAACTCGGCCATGGTCCACGCGGTCAGCGGCCACAGCGCGAACACCACACCCTCGACGAGGCCGGCGGGCAGCAGCAACGCGGCCACGAGAGTGCGCGGCATACCAGGCCGGCGCGCTACCAGAGGCAGGATGCGCCCGGCGGCCTCCGACAGCCCGGCGAACAGCAACAGGACAACCACGGTGGGGGACATCACTCGGCCTCGCTGTGCCGGACCGACGGAGACGACTGACCGGCCGAGCCGTCCGCGTGCAGGTACTGCTCGAGTTCGTCGGCGGCGCGCCGATATCCCCCCGCCTCGCGCTGGGCGACCTGCAGGGTGCGCGCGGCTGCTCGGAACGGGGGGTCGTGGAGCAGCTGCCGGGCGAGGACGTGCACCGAGCCCCTTGCGACGTCTTGGGTACGGATCGACAGGCCGGCGCCGAGCTCGACGACGCGCCGGGCCACCATCGGCTGATCGGCACCCTGTGGGACCACGAGCAGCGGAACCCCTGCGTACATGGCCTCGTTGACGCTGTTCATCCCGCCGTGGGTGACGAACAGCGCCGCGCGGGCCAGCACCTCCGGTTGTGGCACGAAGCGGCGGGCGAGCACGTTGGCCGGCAACGGACCCAGCGCTTCGGGATCAGTCTGTCCAGTAGAGACGATCACGGTGCCGCCCAGCGGGGCGAGCCCGGTGGCCAGGCTGCGCAGCAACTGAGGGTCGGCGTTGAACACCGTGCCCAGCGAGGCGAACAGCACCGGGTCCCGCAGCCGATCGGCCGGGAATGACGGGTCGACCAGTCGGGCGCCGATGCTTGGGCCGACGAACCGGTAGGACTGGTCGAAACCCTCGACGGCAGGCTGGAACGCCCGTGAGGTGTAGACCAGATTGAGCGGCTGGCGGATGTTCGCCAGGTCGAGGAGGGGCAACCCGCGCGCGTCGAAGCGGCGGTGCAGCGCCCAGCGGGACCGCAGGTAGCCCTGGACACTGCGGGGTTGAGCCGTCGCCGCGGTCAGCAGGTCCCAGGAGCCACGGGTAGGGCTGGGGACATGCCGGTTGAGGGCGAACGTGGTGAACGAGGAGGCTGCCGGCACCCCGAGTTCGCGGGCGGCCACCGCGCCCCACAGACAGGCACTGTCGTGGACGATCAGGTCGGGTCGGTCGCGGCGCAGGTCGGTGAGCAGAGCGGGCAGCAAGTGGACGGCGGTGCTCGCGAGTGACTCCATCCACGTGACCGGCGTAGGTGGATCGGGGAACGGCTGGTCGCCCCCGGGGTACAGGTACACGGTCGCGCCGGTCGCCTCGATCTCCTCACGGAACGCGGGCGAGGTGTGGTAGATGACAGTGTGGCCGCGCCGAACAAGTTCGGCCACGACCGGCAGCGTCGGGTTGACGTGGCCGTGCATGCCGATGCTGAGGAACGCGATGGTGCTCACAGGCCTACCTCCGCTATGGAAGAAATTGATGTCTCGCCCGGGCCTCCCGATGCCGCCGAGGAGTCGTTGACCCGATACAGCCCCGGCCCGCTGATGCGCAGCCCGTCCAGAAAGCGCTCGGCTGTGAGGCACGCGGTGCTGATCAGCCGCTGGGACTGGCCGAAGTCCCACGGTGCGGGCCAGGCTTCGATGCCGGTCGGCAGCACGACGGTCGGGATGTGCTGGGACACCTCGCGCAGGTCACGCTCGATCTGGTGGTGCAACAGCAGCAGCCCGGCCCTGGCGGCGATCGCACTGGCACGTCGGCGCGGAATGGTGGGGCGCAACGGCGAGCTCTCCGGCCCGGTTGCCACCACCACCACGCTGGCCGCCCCGGCCTGCAGGGCCGCCAGCACCGGGACATAGGCGATCAGCCCGCCGTCGACGAGGGTCCGGCCCGCACGATCCACCGGGGGCAGCATCCCGGGAATGGCTGCGCTGGCCAGCAGCGCGGACTCGAGGTCTCCTCGGTCGAGCAGCACCGGAGCACCGGTGATCAGGTCCGTGGCCACCGCGGTGAACGGGACCGCCAGTTCCTCGATCCGCGAGGGCAGCCCGGCCCGGGCGATCAGCCGACGCAGGCCGCGATCGGTGAAGACGCTGGTCCGTGAGGACAGGTAGCCGAGCGGATACACGTCACGGCGACGCAATTGGGTCCACACGTGGTCCAGCCACGGCGCGGCCCTGTGGGGGTGGGCGGCCGCGATGGCCCCGTTGAGGGCACCCACCGAGGTTCCGATGATCATGTCCGGGGCGAATCCGTGGCGCTCCAGCGCGTACCCGACACCGATATGCGCCGCTCCGAGCACGCCACCGGCGCCCACCACCACGGCCACGGGACGGGGAAGGGTGCGCAGACCCGCCGTCGTGGGGTTTCCGGGCGGTTGGCCCGAGTCGCCTCCGCCGAAACCGAAGTGTG
>Ga0307508_10005732_pt1 | contig 11757 bp, 10 predicted proteins | sample 9_EM_MG_FD_203089 | JGI IMG/M metagenome (GOLD analysis project Ga0307508, IMG submission 203089) | Populus trichocarpa ectomycorrhiza microbial communities from riparian zone in the Pacific Northwest, United States - 9_EM | ecosystem: Host-associated > Plants > Roots > Unclassified | place...
CACACTTCTTTTCAAACATATTCCACGACTGGTCGGACAAGACCTGCCGCCTGCTCGCAGACAAGAGCTTTGCCGCACTGCCGCCCGGCGGGCGGATCATGCTGCACGAAATCCTGATGAACGACGATGGCACTGGCGATCTCGTTCCGGCCGCGTTCTCGATGCTGATGCTGCTCGGCACGCGCGGCAAGCAGTTCAGCCTGCCCGAGCTGCGCGTCTTCCTAGAGGGCGCTGGCTTCGTCGACATCCAGTCCGAACGCACCGGCGGCGGCTGGTATTCGCTCGTTACCGCAAGGAAACCCTGATGGAATTCGCGACGCTGTCCACGATGGAGCGCCCGCATCTCGAATTCGCCTTCGAATGCAGACTGCAATTCACCCGCGTCTTCGCCGTGCCGAACGTGCACAATGGCGGTTTCCGGTCGGCTGTGCTGGTCGACGGCGGACAGTTCGAGGGGCCCTATTTCAAGGGCCGCACCGTGCCCAATTCGGGCGGCGACTATGCTCACTTTCGCGATGACGACACCGCCGTGTTCGATGCCCGTTACCTGTTGGAGGTCGATGACGGCACGGTGATCTACATGCAGAACCGGGGCTATCTGTGGGGCCGCAAGCCCGATGCCATGGCCCGGCTGAGGGCATGGGCCTTTGAAGGCGGCGATCCAGTGCCGCACGAGGACTATTACCTGCGCGCCCAGCCCACCTTCGAGACGCCCAAAGGCAAGTACGACTGGATGACGCGGCACGTGTTCATCGGCGTGGGCGAACGCAAGCCGGACGGCAATTTCGTGCGGTACTATGCGGTGACGTGAAGCTCACGCAGGTGTCGCCGCACCCCGTAGCATCTCGACATTCTCCTCGATCATCTGCAGCACACTGCGCGCGGGGCGACCAGTCAGGCGCTCGACATGATCGCTGCGGATGGCGAGGAAGCCTTCGCGGATCGCCTGGCCGAAAGTCACCATGTCGTCGCTGTTCCACGGGATGCCGCTCACCGATTGGTCGTCGACCGGCCGGCGCGGCACGCCCATGGCGTCGAACATCGCGTACTGCTCGGCGTCACTTACCGCGCGATAGGCCAGCGGCACGCCGGTCACCTCCGACATGATCGCGGTAACCTCGCCGAAGGTCTGCAGGTCCGGCCCTGTGATATTGTAAGTCTGGCCTTCGTGGCCCCCGACCGGAGCATTGGCGCCGGTCAGCACCGCGAGCGCGCAATCGACGCAGTCCTCGCGCCAGACCATGGCCTCGCGCCCCTCACCCGCATTGCTCACCCACTGGCCCGAAGCCATGACCCCGGGCCCAGCCATCAGGATCATGGCATCGGCATAATGGGCATCGCGCAACATGGTCCAGGCCATGCCGGAAGCGCGGATCAGGCGTTCGGTTTCAATGTGGTCATGGCGCACTTCGGCGGGATTGGCGGGATAGTCGATGCCGATGAAGCTGGTATAGGCAATATGCCTCACGCCCGCAGTTGCCGCCGCATTGATCGCTGTCTTGTGCTGGACGACGCGAGCGCCGACGCGCGTACCCGAGATCAGCAGCATCCTGTCCGCGCCCCGTACCGCGCTCGCCAGCGTTTCAGACTTGTCGAAATCGCCATAGCGCACGGTGCAGCCCTGCGCCTCGCGGTCTTGCAGCTTGTCCGGCCTCCGGGTGATCAGGATCAGGTCCGCCGCCCGGCCCATGGCGATCAGCTTGTCAGTCAGCGAACGACCGTATTGCCCTGAAGCGCCGGTGATGACGATGCGGGTCATTGGCCGGCTCATGCTGCGGCAAGCTGTGCGGCGCTGACCCACCAGCCATGCACTTGCGGGCGCAATCGGTGGGGAATCTCGATCCTCGCGACCGGTCCTCCAGCAATGTTCCCGGCATTCACGATCCAACATTCGTGCTCGAACGAGTCCGGGCCGGTCTGGCGGTCGACCACCATGATTAGCCAGCCCTCATGTCCGGCCTCACTGGCAGGGACATGGACGGGCTCGTTGAAGCACATGCCTGGGTCGAGCGCGAGCGCCTGGGGCGGGCCGCCCGCCATGTCGAGGCGCAGCAGCAGATCGAACATGGCATCGACCGGGCCGCCGAACACCGGCGGCCCGCGCCGTTCGGGATTCATGGTCAGTAGCCAGGCGTGATCATAGGGCCGTCCCTGGCGCGCGGCCGGGATCACCGGAAAATCGCCGGGCGGACCGATCACGGTCTCATTGACGGTATCGGCCGTGCCCCTGGGATCGACCGTCCAGCGCGCCAGCCGTCCGTTCAGTTCCCACTGCTGAAGCGCAATGCCCGACGCCTGGCGAATGAACGGAAAGGCGTTGCTGTCCGACAGGCACTGATCAAAATGAATGCGCCCGTCGCCGTCCTCCCAGGCGTTCAACATGTGATAGCACGAGACGCCTTTGGGGCCCTTGAACCACCGCAATTCGGATACATCGCCATAGCGCGGCATGACGCCGAGCCAGGAATCCATATCCTGATGATGGACCCAATGATCGCCGCCAGCCTTGACCCGATCAAGCTCGCAGGTGGTGGGATAGATCGGAAACAACGCATAGTTTTCGGTGATCGTGAAGTCATGCATCATCGCACAATAGGGCGCGTCGAACCATTGTTCGGACTTCAGCGTGCCGTCCGCCCCGATCACGCAGTACGAAATCGTTTTCGAGGCGAGGCCGTTCGCCTCGTATCCGTAAAGAAACATCTCTCCGGTTTCGGGGTCGACGCGCACGTGCGCGGTCATTGTCTCGGACTTTAGCGCACCTCCGAAATCGTAACTGCCCAGCGTTTCGAGCGTATGCGGATCGACGCGATAAGGCCGACCGTCCTCCTTGCACATCAGCAGTCGGCCCGCGTGCCACACCGGTGTAGTGTTGGCCGCCGTGCGGTCCACACCGCGCACTTCGGGCTTGTCGGTGAAGGGATTGCGGTACTTGCCGAACAGCGCCTGCCCCGCGGTGGCCTCGGCGATATGTCGTGCAGTCTGGACCCAGCGCAGCTCGATGCTCGCCTTGCCATCGGCAAAGCGGATCGCACCGATCATGCCGTCCGCGGAAAGGAACGCCGCGCTATCCTCCATGAACGGTGGATAGGCAGGGTTCGGCACCGCACGGAAGAACACGCCTTCGACGGCAGTGGGAATCTTGCCCTCAACCGCCAGGTCTGAGATCGAATATTCATCTGCCTGGGGACGGTTGAGCCCAAGGTAATTCGGATGCTGCGGAAACGCGCCCATCGCTCTCTCCAATCATACCATTTGTTATGATAGTGGGGCATCGTAGAGAGCTTGGCAAGGTGCTTCAGCGATACCAGTAAGCGGCGGCGCGCATTTCGATGCTGGCACGCGGCGGCGCATCAGCAGGAGCGCACAGATAGTCGAAGGCGACATGCGGGACCGGCAAGCCGGGACCCTCTAATTGCAGCTCTCAATCAAATGAAGGATGGAGAATCGTCATAACGAGGGCACCTGTTGCTCCGAAACTGCTGGCGGCGCTCGCAGCACGGCGCAAGCGAATCGCAGTACTGGCGAATTCATCTGGACGCGATCGTCCATACCGGTTCGCTCGGCAGTGCGGCACCAGCGGCCTGTCTCTCAACGCCGTTCGTCGAAAGGCCGCTTGCCTTGATCGCGCCGCGCGTTCAGTTTCGTCTGCAACGAAAACGCCGGGAGATCCGCCGCATGACCCTTCGTCGCTCGCTTCGCCGTACCTTGGTGGTGCTTTTGATCGGCAGCTCGCTCGCCTCGTGCAAGCCCATGGCCGCTCAACCTTCGGAGCCGTGGAGCGCGTTTGCCCAGGAAACCATCGACGGCTGGCTGGCGATCGACCCGGCCTTCGCGGTCTATGAAGGCGCACACCAATACGATGGCAAGTTGCCCGACTGGAGCGATGCCGGCCTGCGCAAGAAGGCCGATTTCCTTCACGGCGTGATCGACCGCGCCAAGGCTTACGACAAGCTGGCGGGGCCTGAGAAATTCGAGCGCGATTATATGGTCAAGGTCGCCGAGGGGCAGTTGTTCTGGCTGGAAGAGGCCGACCAGCCGCACACCAACCCGGCATTTTACGTCGGCGGCGGGCTTGACCCCAACGTCTACCTGACCCGCGAATATGCTGACAAGCCGACCCGGCTGAAGGCACTGATCGCGTTCTTCGGCAGCGTTCCCACGGCAGCTACGCAAATCAAGGCAAACCTCACGTCGCCGATGCCGGCCAGCTTTCTCAAATACGGAATCGCCGGGTTTGACGGGTTTGCGACCGCCTATAAGACTAACGCCGTCGAAGCCTTTGCCGATGTGAAAGACCCGGTCCTGCAACAGCAGTTGACCGAAGCGGCGGGCAAGGCGTCGGCAGCGATGGCTGAGCTTGCGACCTGGCTCAAGGCCCAGCAGCCGGGAGGGAGTTTCGCGCTCGGCCCGGACAAGTTCGCGCACATGCTGCTGGCGACCGAAGCGGTCGATACGCCGGTGGAAGAACTCGAAGCCATTGGCCGCGCCGATCTTAAGCGAAACCAGGATGCGCTACGCGCCGAATGCGCCAAGTTCACCCCCGGAGCGACCATCCCTGACTGTATGGCCAAAATGAACGCCAACAAGCCGCCGAACAACGATTCGGTTGCCGAGGCGACTCGGCAGATCCCCAGCCTGACTGCCTTCGTGAGAGAAAAGGACCTCGTCACGATACCGGGCACCGAAAAGGCGCTGGTGCGTGAAAGTCCGCCCTATAACCGGCAGAACGGCGCCTACATCGATCCGCCGGGGCCGTTCGAAAAGGGCATTCCGTCGATCTACTACATCTCGCCGCCCGACCCTTCGTGGCCCAAGGAAAAGCAGCTCGCCTATATCTCGGGCAAGGACGATCTGCTGTTCACTTCAGTCCATGAAGTGATGCCCGGCCACTTCCTCCAGTTCCTTCACGCCAACCGCTCGCCCTCGATGTTCGGGCGACTGTTTGTCGGCTACGCCTTCGCTGAAGGCTGGGCGCACTATTCGGAAGAGATGATGTGGGAAGCCGGGCTCGGCAGCGGTGACCCGCAGGTCCACATCGGGCAGCTTTCCAACGCGCTGCTGCGCGATTGCCGGTTTCTTTCGGCGATCGGGATGCATGCCAAGGGCATGACGATGGAACAGTCCAAGCAGATGTTCATGTCCGAATGCTTCCAGGATGAAGGCACGGCCGACCAGCAGGCCGGGCGCGGGACCTATGACCCGGCCTATCTCAACTACACCATGGGCAAGCTGATGATCCGCAAGCTGCGCGCCGACTGGACCGCAAGCCGGGGCGGCGAGAAGGCGTGGAAGCAGTTCCACGACGCCTTCCTCAACTATGGCGGCCCACCGATTCCGCTGGTGCGAGCAGCGATGATGGGTGAGGAGGCACCCAAGGCGGCGTTCTGATCGGGGCTGATCTCCCGCTTTTTACAACTATTTGCGCAACGCTGCTGGCTAGATGCAACTTGTGCAAGTGATCTTGTGTCAAAGCGTATTTCGCACTTGCAACACCTTTTTCAATCCGGCAGCCTCGCATACAGTTGCAATAGGCAGATGCTGGATCAGATCATGAATGCCAGATCGCTCAACATCCACCTGACCAGGCTCACCTCGCCCTATACCTGGCCTGTCTGGCTCCGCAGGTTGTTCGTCGTGACTTTCCCGATCGCGCTGCCGCTGGCGGCGATCTACGGGCTTGGTGTCGCGGTTGCGTTCATCGCTGCCGAATTTGCCACGCACTTCGGCAAGCTGTGGAATTCGCCGCGCAAGCGCCTCGGCTATGATCACCACGGCTACGATTATGGGGCAAGCAAGCGCCGCCGCTCACGTCCTTCACCGCTGTTCCAGATGCCGTCGGCCGAGTAATCCGCTGCTATCGGTACTGCTGAGCGCGCCTTACTTGCAATTGAAACCGGTTGCCGGGATGGTCGGGTATGCCCGACTCCGCTTCGCCTCCTCCGATGACCTATGCCCGCTACCTTGCGCTGGACGCGCTGCTGGCCTGCCAACAGCCACGCTCGCAGCAGGACGACGAGATGCTGTTCATCATTGTCCACCAGACCAAGGAACTTTGGCTCAAGCAGATGATCCGCGAGCTGGCGCTGGCCATCCGCCAGGTCCACGCAGATGCGCTGGTCCCGGCCTACAAGGCGCTGGCGCGGGTCAGCCGGATCCAGGCGGTGATGACGCTGTCGTGGGACGTACTCGCGACGATGACCCCGTCCGACTACACCAGCTTTCGTCACGTCCTGGGGCCAAGTTCCGGGTTCCAATCGGACCAGTTCCGCACGGTAGAATACATGCTGGGACTGAAGGATGCGCGGTTCCTCGATTACCAGACAGACCGGCCCGAGGCTCATGCCGCCATGGCCGCCGCACTGACCGCGCCGAGTCTGTGGGATGAGGCGATCGCTGCCGCAGCGCGCGCTGGTCTGGAAATCCCGCAGGAGGTGTTGGCTCGTGACGTTACGCAGCCCTACGCGCCGGACCCGGCAGTTGAGGCTGCCTTTCTCGAGGTTTACCGCCAGCCCGAGCGCTATTGGGACCTGTACCAGCTCGCCGAAAAGCTGGTCGACCTCGACGACGCAATGGCGACCTGGCGGCACAAACACGTGCTGACGGTGGAGCGGGTGATCGGCGGCAAGCGCGGCACCGGCGGCACCGCCGGCGCCGCCTATCTCCACTCCACATTGGGCAAGCGCGCGTTTCCAGAGCTGTGGTCGCTCAGGACCATGCTGTGAGTTTCAAGCGCCTCTTCTCACGCTCGCTCGGCGCCGCGCCAAACCGGCTGCATTTCGCGGCGCACAGCCATCACTTGTGGCCCGATGCAAGCTGGGACGGTCAGCGCGAGGCGTGGGACGATGCCGCCCGCCTTGCCGACGCCAAATGGGACAGGGTGATGGGCGAGGTCTGGCCCGAGGCGCAGCGCCATGTCGCGCAAGAGCTGTCGCTGCCCAACCCTGCAACGATCGTGTTTGCGCCCAGCACGCACGACCTGTTGGTGCGGATCGTCTCGGCCCTGCCGATGGAACGTCCGCGCGTGCTGGCGAGCGACGGCGAGTTTCATTCGTTCCGGCGGCAGTCGCTGCGCTGGGCGGAAAGCGGACGGATCAAACTGGTCACCGCGCCGCTGGAAGGCCTTGTCGAGCTGGCCGAAGGTGGCGGCTTCGACCTGATCTTCGCCAGTCAGATCCAGTTCAATTCGGGCCGCATGCTTGGCGCCATCGAACGGTTTGCCGGACTCACCAATCCCGAAGGACCCTGGGTGGTGATCGACGGCTATCACGGCTTCATGGCCATGCCGACCGACCTCTCCGCCGTGACGGACCGGATTTTCTATCTCGCTGGGGGCTACAAGTACGCGATGGCAGGTGAAGGCGTGTGCTTCCTCCATGCGCCGTGCGGGTACGGCGCCCGGCCCGAAATCACCGGTTGGTACGCCGCTTTCGATGACCTTTCCGCGCCGCAAGGCGGCGTCAGCTATGCGCCAGACGCACGGCGGTTCATGGGCAGCACATTCGATCCGTCAGGCCTTTACCGGTTCAATGCGGTGCAGCGGATGCTCGCGGCCGAGGGCCTGTCCACGGCAATGATTTCGGCGCATTGCGACCGGCTCAAGTCCCGGTTTCTGGCCGAAGCAGAACTGGCCGGGTTGGTTCAGACTGCCGACTCTGCGGCGCGCTTCGTTGCCTTGAAGGGCGAGCGGTCAGCCACTCTTCACGGTGCACTGGCGGCGCAGGGAGCGATTACCGACCTGCGCGGTGACGTGCTGAGGATCGGCTTCGCGCTGTACCACGACGAATCCGACGTTGACGTGCTGCTCGACCTGTTCGGTCGGGCCTAGCCCCGCCCGCGATACCCCGCAACGCCCTGGTCGGGCACCCACAAACCATCGGGCGCGGCTCCCGATTGCCAGAACACGTCGATCGGAATCCCGCCGCGTGGATACCAGTAGCCGCCGATCCGCAGCCAATTTGGCTCCATTTCGGCAAACAGACGCTGGCCGATGCCGACGGTCACGTCCTCATGAAAGCCGGCGTGGTTGCGAAAGCTGCCGAGGAACAGTTTGAGGCTTTTCGATTCGACGATGGTCGCGCCCGGCGCATAGTCGATCACCAGATGCGCGAAATCGGGCTGACCGGTGACCGGGCAAAGCGAGGTGAATTCGGGCGCGGCGAAGCGCACGAGATAAAGCGATCCCAGGCGCGGATTGGGCACGTAATCAAGCATCGCAGCCTCAGGCGAGGCCGGCAGCACGCTATGCTGGCCCAGATGGCGCGGTGCAGGAAGTGTGTCGCTCATGCCTCTGCCATGCCGCGAACTGCATGCCAGCACAAGTCGGCCATTCCTTCGCGCCGGTTCCCCCGCTAATGAGCCCATCCCGCGTTGGGAACGGAGCACATGAACAAGGGTCGCAGGAAAGTTTCGGATTTGATCGCACGCTGCGGCGTGGCGGCAGCGCTTGTGCTGGTATCCGTGCAGCCTGTCCTGGCTCAGTCTGCCAGCGACTTCCGCCTCCAGCCCGGATCATCAAGCCCGACCCCGCGCCCGGCAGGCCCGGTCGATCCCGATGTGCCCGGTTCAACTCCCACGCCGCAGCGCACGGCATCGCCGCCCCCGCCGCCGCCCGCTGCGAGCGCAGCACCTGCCGCCACGGCAACTCCGCCCGCATCAGGTGCATCGACTGGCGCAAGGCCCGCAACGGGGCCGACGGCCACGCAGCCTGCCCGGCGCGGTTCATTCACACCCGCACCCGTTCCGCCCGCCGCGTCGGGATCTCCCGCTGGCGCTGCCGCAAGCTCGCCCGCACCCGGATTCCCGCCGCCGACGCTTCCGAACACTTCAGCCGCCCCGCTGGCGCCAGGCACTGCTCCGCTTAGCGTCGATAGAGGCGGGTTCGCCTGGTGGTGGCTGGTCCCGCCAGCCATCATTGCTGCGGCGCTCGCGCTGCTTTTTGTCGGTCGCCGCCGGCGCGCCAGTCCCGAGCGGACCGAAGGGGAAAGGCCGGAGCAACCTGCTGTCGGCGCATCGCCGCCGCCGCAGCTGGGCAAACGGCCGCAACAACCGGCGCGGCCCGTCGCCAAGGCCGAGTCCCCCGCCCCCGAGCCTACAATCGCGATCGCGCAGCCCGGTGAAGCGCTTGCCCTGGCCCTCGTCGCAACGCGGCTGAGCGCAACGCTGGTCAACACGACGCTGAGTTACCGCCTGGTGGTCGAAAATTGCTCGGACTCAGCGCTTGGTCCGGTGCTCGTGGCAGGTGATATGATCGGTGCGCATGGTGCCGTGCCGGTCGAACAGCAGCTGGCGACCGATGGCCAGCCGCTCGAACTGCGCCACGAAATCGCCCGGATCGAGCCGGGTGAGCGGATCGAACTGTCCGGCGAGCTGCGCTTGCCGCTGGCCCAGATCAATCCGATCCGCTCAGGCGCAATCGCGCTGTTCGTGCCGCTGGCCCGGTTCCGTGCCGAGGCAACGGGAGCAACTACCCTGGCGACCTTTGTTGTCGGCGAGTTGCAGCAAACGTCGGCAAGCGCTGCGTTGCTGCCGTTCCGGCTTGATCTGGGGCCAAGAATCTATTCGCAAGTCAGCCAGCGCCGGATCGATCCGCTCGCGGCCTGATTACGGCTGACGCGAAAGAGCGTTGCCGCGCTGCAACAATCACTCACCGATTGCAGCCAACCGGTCATCAATACTCGACGAGGAAAAATGGCAGGCTTACCTCTTCGCAGTCGCAGCGAAGAGGAGGTCGCGCGCGAATGGACAGTCTCGTCAGCACTGAATGGCTCGCCAATGAACTGGGCGCCTGCGACCTGCGCGTGGTCGATGCGACCAAGCATCTGTTCGAGGCAGGCCGCGATGCCCGTGCCGAATACGAAGACGGGCACATTCCTGGCGCAGTTTTCATGAACTTGGCCCAACTGGTCGATTCCACCGCCCCGATCGAGAACACGCTTCCCCCTGCCGCAAAATTTGCGAGCCGGATGCAGGCGTTGGGGTTGGGTGATGGCAGCCGGATCGTGCTCTACGATGACAGCGCGGTAAAAACCTCCGCGCGCGCCTGGTACATGCTCAAGCACTTCGGAGCGCACAATGTCGCGATTCTCGATGGCGGGATTGCCAAATGGCGCGCCGAAGGCCGCCCGCTCGAAACCGGCGTGCACAGGCTGCGCCACCGCCATTTTACGGCCTGGTCCGACCCGCAGCGCCTGCGTTCGAAGGCCGATGTCCTGGCCAACCTGTCGAGCCGTGCCGAACAACTGGTCGATGCGCGCGGCGCGCCGCGCTTTACCGGGGCCGAGCGGGAAGCGCGTGCAGGCCTCGCCAGCGGGCATGTCCCCGGTGCACTCAACGTGCCCTATGCGCGGCTGTTCAATGCCGATGGCACCTGGAAAACCCAAGCCGCGCTCCGCAAGGAATTCGTCGTCGCCGGGGTCGATCTTGCCCGGCCGGTGATAACCTCGTGCGGCAGCGGGATCACTGCCTGCTGCCTCGCGTTCGGGCTGCATTTGATCGGCAAGGACGATGTCGCGCTCTACGATGGTTCATGGGCCGAATGGGGCGCCGATGCCGCCGCGCCCAAGGCCACCGGCAAGGCGGTAACCGCCTAATTCTCCCCTTCCGCTTGCGGGAGGGGTTCCCCCCTATATCCCGCCGGGGGGGGGGGGGGGGGGGGGGGGGGGCCCCCCCGCCGCGAGCATGCCCCGGAAGTCCGATTTCCCCCTCTCCCCCGCGACCCGCGTCACGAGCGCCGGGCGGCGGCCCGAATGGACCGGGATCGAAGGCCAGCCGGGCGCGGCGGTAAATCCGCCGGTGTGGCGCGCCAGCACACACCTCTATCCCGATACCGCCGCGCTCAAGGCCGGGCACAAGCACAATGAAGACGGCCGCTTTTACTATGGCCGACGCGGCGCACCAACACAGTGGGCGCTGGCCGAAGCCCTGACCGAGCTGGAGCCCGGCGCGGCGGGAACCATGCTTTATCCTTCGGGCGTCGCCGCAATCGCGCAAGCCTTGCTCGCGATCCTGCGCCCCGGCGACGTGTTGCTGATGACCGATCACGCCTATGAACCCAGCCGTTCGCTGGCGCGCGGGTTCCTGCACGACTTCGGGATCGAGACCCGCTGGTTCGATCCCGCCGATATTGCTTCATTCGAGGCCGCCTGCTGCGATCGCACCCGCGCGGTGCTGCTCGAATCGCCGGGCAGCCTGACAATGGAAGTTCACGACACCCCGGCGCTGTGCGCTGCTGCGCGCGCCCACGGGGTGGTCTCGGTGCTCGACAACACCTGGGCTGGGCCGCTCGGTTATCAGGCGCTGGCCAAGGGTGCGGATGTTTCAGTGATGAGCCTGACCAAGCACGTCGGCGGTCATTCCGACCTGATGCTGGGCAGCGCCAGCGCGGGTCACGAATGGTACGGCAAGCTGCGGCGCATGGCCCAACTTACCGGGCAGGTCGTCTCGCCCGACGATGCCGCGCTGGCATTGCGGGGCCTCAGGACCATGGCGCTGCGTCTCGAGTCCAGCACCGCGAAGGCTCTTGATCTGGCCCACTGGCTCAAGGCGCGCCCCGAAGTTGCTCGCGTATTCTGCCCGATGCTGCCCGGTTCGCCCGGCCATGACCTGTGGCGCCGCGATTTCACCGGCGGCTGCGGGCTGATCGGCTTTGCCTTCGCCGGCAGGGACGCTGTCGCACGCGATGCATTCATCGATGGACTGGCGCTGTTCGGGTTAGGCTATAGCTGGGGCGGATTCGAAAGCCTGGTCGTGCCCGCC
>Ga0307508_10005733_pt1 | contig 11756 bp, 10 predicted proteins | sample 9_EM_MG_FD_203089 | JGI IMG/M metagenome (GOLD analysis project Ga0307508, IMG submission 203089) | Populus trichocarpa ectomycorrhiza microbial communities from riparian zone in the Pacific Northwest, United States - 9_EM | ecosystem: Host-associated > Plants > Roots > Unclassified | place...
GGGCACTGGCATCCCATGAGGGCGCAGCCTCCGGGCTGAAGCCAAGCCCTCTGTCCCACGCGTACCCGACTCCCGAGAACGCTCCGAGGTACCCCTCTGGCCCGCTTTCCCGCGGTACCTCGGCACGCTCATTACAGTTCTGAGCAGTTCTGATCAGAAAATTTCCAAGCCATTTGGCTGCAAATGGCTGGTAATCTGATCTAAAAAATCTGAGCAGAATCTGATCAGTTCTGATCAGTTCTGACCAGATCTGATCAGATCTTGTGGGGGACAGTAAAGACCTCTCTAGTAGATAGTATAGATAGTTTTCATTTTCATCTTCTCTTTACTATATTTCGGTCCGACTCGCGGACCACCTGCTCGTCTCCCGAATCCCACTCCTTGGGCTCCTCGGACCCCTCGTCCGACTCATACGGCACCCCGTCCCACTCCAGCCGATCCACATACTCGGAGATTACCCACAGGTAATCGTTTGACTCCATGACGGCCCTCGCCAAAGCCGCCATGGAGTTATTGATGTTTACCAGGGCCATGACTATGTCCGGCCCTGAGTTCCTCTCCTTTGCCGCCCGCAGCGCATCCCTCTCCTTCGGTCGAGGTGGGACTACCACCTCAACCCTTTGCTTTTTCTTTGGGGCTTCGTCGCCCCTCTCGCCTGTGCCACCCGCCTTCTCCCCGCTTCCCGACGCCCGCGGCTCATCCTCCCTGTCCCCCCCGGCCTGCTCCTCCTCTTCTCGCTTCCTCTTCGACGCGGGTTTCAACGCGGCCCGCTCCTTCGACAACTCCGGCAGGAAGCACTTCTGCTTCCTGCCCGAGCACTCCTTGCACGCCACTCCCGCGGGCGTGCGGCCAAGGGGTATCCCACGGGCAACCGCTTCCTTCCACCTCTTGATCCGCGTGGGGTCCACCCAACAACGGGACTTTCGTCCCACGCACCCCCCGCATCAAGCGGCCCCCTCTCTCTCCTCCAGCTCCACCGCCCCCGCCTTCCCTTTCCCTTTCCTCGGGGAAGCCCCTTCATTGACGTTCATGGCATCCTCGGGCTGGTAATCCCCGTCCTCCTCGGGACGGGCGTTCGCGCTCAACTCTGAAAAAGGAAGCTTAGCAACTCTAGAGAAAACCCATTGTCGACCTACCTTGAATCTCCCGCTCCTCCTGAGCCTGACGAATGGCCTCGGCTCTTGCCAAGGCCTCCTCCCGCTCCCTCATGTCGGCCTCCCGCGCTGTCACCTCCGCTTCCTCTCGCGCCTTCTGTTGCGCCTCTTCCACGGCCTTCCTCAGCGACGCTCGCTTCTTCCGAAGCTCTTCCATTGCATCCTGTTCCACGGCTTGCAGCTCTGCCGCAAGCCGGGCCGCTTGCTCCGCTGTGGTCTCGTTCAGGGTGATAGGCATAGTTTTTTCTGGGGAACTCGTCTTGCCCTCGCCGCGCTACTTATATCCCCAGGCTAGATCGGATCGTACGATTTGGCCTCGGGGGCTCGGCCTTAAGAGGGAGGTACTGTAACGTACCGTTACATCATCGCTCCGGCCCATGACTCAAACCGCTCCCACGGTATCCATAGCCCGCTCCGCGGGCCAATCTCTCGGTACGCTTCCCTGCTTCCCGTTATGTTATTGTTCTGTTCTTTCCCATTGTCATTACATGTTCCATTATGTCACTGTTCCCATCCGTTCCATTATCCCGCGCTTCTATTGTACACGGTCCCATTGTATTTAGTTAGTTAAATACTGCCGCACCCCGAAGTGGGTCGGCAGTCAGAATATCAAGTTAATCTTCTTGCTTCCATCTCCCGTCAGTTAAGCTCTCCCGCGCTTAACTCCCGATCCCGGTCAGGACTGCGATTCTCGCGGGCCAAGTGTAATACCTTGGCAGTAAGTCCTCTCTTCCGTTTTAGTTCTCTTCCGAACTCCCGTCCCGTCTCGTATCCTGATCCCGTCCCGCGCCGCGGCATCCGGTCCCGCGGCCCTCGGCACGTATCTTACACTACTCTACAGACCCAAGTTTCGACTCGATGGACATAATGATTCTGTCATGGCCTTGGACTTTAGTCCCAGCAGCTCAAAACTTGTGAGCATAGGGATTGATGGATGATTATTCATCTGGTCAATGTCGTCTGGACAAGAACTCTTCTGATACGATGCGTGTTTCAGCCGCGGATTTTCCTCTGTTGTGTGGCTTGATGATACAAGAGTTATTGCTGGCATGGAAGATGGTGTGCTCGTTCTATTGACAAGGCATGGCCAGGTTCGTGGTTCTCATGCCAGTGCGTCCAATCCTTGACCAACAGCTTCTAGAACCCATACACTGCGTACAGATTTTCCCTTCATGGCGACACTGCCATTGAATGCTTGGCACCTCACCGCAGAGGATTCATTGCATCTGGTGCTGGTTCGAATGTATTGGTTTTCTGCATTCCAGCAGAGAAAAATGGTGTGTCCGAACTGGACTCTAATTCTGGCATAACATCTTATGTGGTATCGAAGTCACAGTTCAAACAGAGAGATATCTGAAGTATACTCCCCACCAGACCTCAAAGCCCGTGGTGGCAACGGCAGTACATTGGGCTAATTCAATCTCTCCTAATGGACTCCTCATATGTTACTTACATCACGGTGTATTGTAAGTCCATTCCATAAAGAAGGGGACTCAAACCAGGAATGACCTTCTTTCCCTCAGGATATGGGATACGGAAACATCAAGCGTTCTACAAACCTTTACCATGGATACATTGATGTAAGAGTTTCCTTATCGTAGAATGTGGTCTTCTTACTTGGCAGTACAGTGGCAATGCATCGCTTTCGGTTGATCAATGATTCCTGGTCGTGTCAAACCTGTCAACTGGCTTTGATGTATACGATGTTGAGACGGGTAGATTGAGGAGAATGTTTCATTGCAAAATTGGGGTCAAGTCGAAACAGACATGCTTGCCTGTAATTTTCATCCAGGGAGGCGAATTCATTTTAGGTGGCAGTTCCTTTGGCGAGTCTCCTATTTTTCACCTTGGTTCGATCCTGCCTTCTGCAGTGTATTGTCTTGACCATCAAGGTATATTTCCCTTCACTGATCTCAGCTCATTCTGAGGCTTCGTTTCAGAGAAAGGCATCATCATTGTAACGGGACCGCGAGTTCGGTCTGCCTCTAGCCCTGCCTAGCCCTTCGCCCTCGTCATCTCTCTAGACTCGGACTTAGGGCCGCACCGCCCATCGTACGTATCCCCTCTTCTTCATAGTAGTCTCCTCTTCGGACCGGCGTCACGTTTCCTTGTGATGCCTTCGTTATCATCGTTTTACGTACAGTCGCTTATGCATACCGGACTAGGGTACAGGGTTAGCACAGCTTAGCACAGCATAGCACAGCCCTCCTTTGTAGTATATAGTGCAGCTGAGGTATCATCGATACCTCAGCTTGTTTATCGATTTGACTTCCGGGCATTCACTCCTCTCACAGTCATATCCCTTGCTGTGAGTCTTATTCTAGGTCCAGCTGTGGTCGTTTAACCCACCATTTGGTTCAGCAATACAACAATCATCTCTCTCCCGTTTCTCTCATTGTGTGTGGTACTGCTGGCCGAGTCAACAGAGACTTTGTTGAGGTCTGGGAGGCATATGATGGTAAACCAGGGAAACCAGATTCTACAGCAAAGTATGTAATAGTATTCCTATTTCATAGAACTGCAAGACTCACCAAAAACATCAGACGGGGTCTCACCTTGGCGTTTATCACCCGGTCACTGAAGTGCTCTGTCCTGCTTGTTTCACTTGCCATATTTGTTTGGCTTCTTGCAGACAGCAGTGCTGATTTCAGTTACTTTTTCAATTACTTGACTGGTCTCAATCATGTTATGGTCTAGGTCTTTGCTCTATGCTACTGATATTCAATTCAAATGTGATATTCGTGTGGTCTGTACATACAAATCCACTACTTCTTGAAGCGCATCGTCCTTGTACAACCTGAAACACCTCCTAAATTTTCTTCATGTGACCAGTCGACATCGATAGAAATCTGTGGTCGTGACTCGCAAGAACAACTTGAACCTTTTCAGCTCCGCCACATCGTGATAGGGACATATCACAAAGGCCCACCGACACAAACGTCACCCCGAAAGGACTTTTGAATCTGAAATGCATTGTATTTCACGAAACAACTGTGTTTGTTTCAATTGTTGTACCTTTAGGCTTTCGATATATCAAGTCTCCGAGTCTGGGACTTGTTTGATGTAGTCTCCCAGTTGCGTGATGCACATAACTTGCTGCAACACTGAATTTTCCGCATTCGCTCGCACAGAGGCTGCAAGCGCCATCCTTGTGCAATCCCACAAAGTAAGTGGTTGAATATCCCGCTTACTGCAGATTTTTGGAAATGCTGTCATCATTGACGTTATTGCTAGCTATGCAACCAAGCGATCCCTAATTTCGCTGATCCAAGTATCTTCATCTGCATTTTACTCGGCTATCAGGTACTTGTAGGCTGTTCTTCCCTCTGCATTTTATGTGCTTCGCCTGCTACCATCTCTGATTTTTAAAGACAACTTGTGGGTTAGTTACAATGTCTTGTCTACCTAACATTGCACAGACTTAAAACGTGTTTTTAGCGCCTGGCCAATACAGAGCTGCCTCCATGGGAGTTAACATGTTTCGACGTCTACGCACCCAGCATCTGCAAATTCATCAGCCTCCTGTCGTCGACCATTACAGGCGAAAAAGACATTGATCCTGAGATTTTCCGGATGATTTATCAGGCCAGATACACAAGGGCTGCTATTTTTCCTTGTCTGCGGACTCTAGAACTGCCAAATGGACCTTCCATGATCAAATGCTTCTCCACTCCATCCTTAATCGACATTTGACTCGATTCGCATGCATTTCTTGATGAATATATCACAGATCAGCACGTACTTCAGGATCTTTTACAATTTCGTAACCTTTTGCGACTCGAGATTCATCCCTTCACCCTGCGACCTTCCAATCCTCTCTACGATTTCCTCAACAACCTACATCAATTCGCCGATCTGCGACATTTCGTTTGTACTGCCACAGTTTCGTTCGCTTTGACGAAAAAATGGCATTGTAACCTCAAGCATATAGAATTGACAGGTCGAGCCTCGTCTTTCATGTATATCGTGGGGGCTGGATCCTTTACCCATGTTGTTCTTTGTTTTGACGATGGGGAAGCCATCAGCTGTTATCATGCATGCTTTGAGGCACTGGCCCGGAGCTCTTCTGTCAGCTTAGAATCCATGATCATTGTCTCTGACACCTTTGAACGGCACAATTTCCCCGCCTTTCAATGCTTGCAACCATTATTAACGGCCCATGCCCTTCGAATTCTCCGCGTCATTCACACGCAACAAAACTTGAACATTGTTATCGACAATGCCTGTCTGGAAATGATGGCCACATCCTGGCCTTATCTGACGCAGCTCCAACTGCTTACATCCCTTTTGTCAGAATCTGGTCAAGATTCCCGCCGACAGCCAACCACCAAGGGCCTCCACCATCTGATGAGATTGCCGAACTTGAAGTCCCTTTCAATCATGAGCCATAACGAGGAAATTACTCTGGATTTCCCCCTCAACTATGGTTCTAACTCAACTCATATCTCACAACGTCTCTTAAAATATCTAGAGTGGGTTAGGAGAGATGTAGAATAGATTCTTGGATCAGAGACCTTAACAAGTGCATGATTAAATCAAACAAGTCAGAACGGCAAGGTTTTATGATCGAGCCCAGTGACCAGTGACCCAAATGCAGTGTTGTGAAGCGCTTATTGGCACCCATGGCTGCTAGGAACAGGAATTACCCAATGCCAGACTACTTACTAAATTACGGGGTTCTCTCCTGCTGGGACCAGCTTTCTGACATTTCTCAAAGTCTCCAACATGAACGTGATTGCTTCATGGCTAAGACTTCAGTTGTATGGAAATAAATGTATAAAATTGTTACGGGACCATGACCAATTCATAGCTTTCACCTATTTACACCCCATCCCTAGGACTTGATACGTAAAAATGAACTAGTCCAGACTTCATCCTTCAACACTATGCATCCGTCCTTCAGTGATTTGATGATGTTCACGGTTGGAATTGGACTGTTTATGAGCAAGGGTTCGGCCGCTTGGGCTCGTAATTCTTCTGCAACCGTCTGTAGGCTTTCTAGCTGAAGCTGGACATCTAACACAAAGGAACGCATAAGCTGAGTGCATTTTCCAACCCTGTTCAATGTGTCAACGTGTTCACGGGCACCAGACAGAAGCGTACGATGCCCGCCCAGCTGGGTCCAGAAACGACCAAGGATCTCGCTGAGTTCTTGGTTGGCATCGACAAGAGCGTCGTCGTAGATAAGGTTAACAAGAACCTCGACATAACCGTCCAAGATTGCAATCGCTTCCTGCGTTTCACCGTTGAGATGGGAAAGATCATGGTTGAGGGTGTCGAACGTATCAATAGTGTGAAGAAATGCCGCCTGGAGTCGCTCCTGACCTTTGAGTGAAGTAGGTGGGAGAAACCACAAGCTGGAGCGCCAGTCATCTGAGACGACACCTTGTGCCACCTCTATTGTGAATTCAGAAGCTGTAAGTATTCTATGTGGTTTTCAGCATACAAAAAAATGGTTGCATATCGGATTGTGACGTACAATGTAATGGACGACAAAAGCTTGGCTGTATACTTCTGTAGGCGACGTGCGCTTTCTCGAGCAGCCAGGCGAATGGCACCGAGATGCGACAAGATGGCTTCTTTGTTCTTGAAGGAGGAACCCTTCAATAGAATAGACATATCATTGAGAGAGAGGACGATGTCTCTAATTTCCCGCCCATACACCGGTGTCGATGTACTGGAAGCAACGAGTTGTTTGTAGGCAGTGAATTGCCCGTCAAGAGAAGATGATAAAGGATTAGGAGATAGTGTGCTCCCGCCGTCGGACGTTTTGCGCAAGTGTTCCGAGCAGAAGGGGAATCTTGCTGCTCCCAGAATCCTGCAAGTAATGGTGATTGCTGTTTTCGACTTGGTATTTAGAGCCTCCTGGAATCCTCGTGCGACAACAATGGAACAGAATTCCGTGTCCCTTAGCAGCGGAACGGCGCAGATAGGCACGATTACATAGGAGAAATTTGACTTCAAGGCTGTAATGAACAGAGCGAAGGCAATGCTCAGAGTGAGACCAGTCACAATGAGAAGGCAAACATGCCCCGAATGGCGGATACTGAAAAACATTATTGGCTTTCGGCTCAGATAGGGCAGGGTGCTAGTCAGCGATCTTTCACTGTCATTATTTATTATATTGCAGCTTGGGTTATTCCATGAATTCTCGTGACTCGATGTTGACAGGACAAACATATAGTTTCAATTGATTGCAGTAGCCTTGATTGCGAGCTCCAAACGTGCCCCTCGATTGTGGTCCGTCTTGGCTCCTGTCTCCTATATTGACCGCCTATTGCACGAGGTACCAGTTTTTCCTTTGTTTAATTATTAAGATCAAATACCAGCATTTATACATCTGAATGGGAATCAAAAAAGATTTTCCGAACATGATCGTGTAGTACAGTATTTGTGATGTTATGCCTTATAATTAGGAGCAAGAAACAAAGGCGAGTTGCCTTTGTTTAGAGTGTTACAATTTCGTTACAATTCACATGTAGCATAACTATCGGACAACCTCGAATATATCTTTTACTTGTCTAGGTCAGGTACGTAAGTCGCACGTACCAGGCACGTACCAGGTACGAAGCAACAATCACTCTACATGTATCCCGCGCGTATTAAGGAGATACATCTAGAAGTTATAGAATTTTTTGATGCGGAAATGCTTTGCCGATGGAATGTGAGGCTCGAACGCCTGCCACAGATTAGGGTCAGACGTTCCATCATGCATACTCTTTATATACTTAAGTTCTTGAGTGTGACTAAAGACCAGGCAGGTTGTGAAGTGAAAACAAACAGGGAAGAAGTGAATACTACGATGACAAAGGCTTGATGACGTCCAACATGAGCTGTTGAAACCATCTTGTTTTGCTTTTGTAAATTTGTTTGAAGCCTTTCTGCTTCACTTCCTGACAGCAAGTACCCACGTATTTGTTGCCAGACTTGATGGAAAGCCGTTTTTACAGTCGCTCTTTGAGACTTTGACTTTGAAGGTTGGTCTCGGCACCATGGTAGACGAGGTGGAGAGAAATGTCAATGCGCTCAGCCAAATTCTGACCTTCCTCATTAGGATGACCTGCTTTTTTGGGAATGGTCGGAAATGTCCATACCACGGGAAGTCCCAGTTTTCCAGTCGTCAAATCGAGGAACATCTTCTCCCTTTGGGCATGGAACAAGGGTGAATTATTATTTACGCTCACAAAGGCTCACAGTCACAAACAAAGTGTTGAAGGGTATACTTGATTGGCAACAACTTGATGATTGACAGAACAAGGCGTCTTTCATAAATCTTACTCCATTTGTGACCCTTGTACTTTTCAAAGGCAGATTCTCAATTGAATTGTGACTGATCATGATCCGTCGGTAGTACTCCATTCGCAGAGCAGACAGAAAAACCCAAGTGCTGCGTACTATGGCAATCCAAGAATCATACTATCCCACCACCCTGACGAAAACTTAGGACACAGGCGATCACGGAGTGAAATTCCTGGATCCCAGCAAGCTTGGGAATATGATGTGACGTGAAATCCTTGGTCCGCCGACTTCGACTTTTCTGGGGAAAATGGGGATCAGCCTGAGAGTCGGGATGTCGTTCGTTCAGCTGCGGTGTCTTTGAATGACAACAGGCGCATGATCGAGAAGATGAATTCATTGACCATGGGTTGCTCAGACTCAGGCTTGAAAGGTATTCAATTTAACGGTATGCATTTTGCTCCTTGAATCAATGCTCGTACAGGTGCTTCTGCCATCGTGGCTGCCAATATTGTCAATGGGGCCAATACCGAGGGAGACAACACCACATGGAAGATAAATGGTTCACACAACACAGTCGAATCAGGTGTTTCTAATGCCATGGAAGAAGGGAGTAAATGGTTTGTAAATAATTCACTAACTACTTTCTTGAATGGAGGTTATTTGGATGTCGATGAAACTAACAGTGCTCGGTGGTCTATCAATAGTATCTGCAATATTGGCTCTTTCAGAGAAATGATTCCGATATCCAGAGATCAACCTGGAACATCATTGACAGACGAGGTGGTGAGCATTGAGTCCAATGATTTCCCTAGTTTCGTACTCAAATTCGGCTGTTTTAGAAACTGGAAGTTTTTCTTCAGAACCAGGTCAGAGTGTGATAAGTATATCCTCTCCCTCTTTCTGTATTAAAATATGCACATAGGAGAAGACAACTAGAACTGGTTCCAACAACGTTTGGAACGGGTTCGACGAAGAGGATCTGATCTCCTTCTTAAGCCGCGAGAACGGGAGGAGTCTCGCATTTATGACCTCGTCCCCTCGCTTACCTACTCTCCATCACCTTCGCGTCCAACCTTCTCTACAACATGACCGCCGGCGTGGCAATGAGATTGAGGACAATTTGCTGCCATCACCGATTAGACTTGATTGCATCTTTTCTGTAGGTTTCACACAATTTCAATCGTGCTGGCTGAGCGTTTGATTATGGATTTCTTAAGGGAAATATCACAGGGCTTGAAGTACATCCGCCAAGTCGACCTTTCGTGGCTACAAAGAAGGCGAGTAGACTTCCTATTCAAGGCTATCTTGACTTTAACTGATCAGATATTTGTTGCTGACTCACCTCCAGCCCGATCCTGATGATTCTGATGACGGAGAGGCCGACGCAGATGACGAGGGACCCATCCCATTGACAGGCCCAGGGTACCTAACAGATTCCTCGGTCAGTTATAATGATATTGTTGCCCGCACCACCAAGTTGACTTTTGTAGGTTGCTAAGCCGCCATTCAAGCAGAAAAAACCGACGAAGAAACGTGGGAGAGGCGGTTCAAAGATGCCCACGATGAGGGGGTTTCGCTCATTATCGGAAGAAGCATGGTCAGAAGTGGATGACAATGTTGTCCCAGTCCATTGTCCACAGCACAGAGGTGCACAGAAACTGAAGTTACAAGTAGGTTACTTAAGGCCATGATATCTACATTGTGACCGCTCATGTCAGTTGGCCAGGAAGGTATACGTAAACACACCAAACGACTCTTGAAAATCGGTGTTGTGGATCCAGAGACAAACGAAGTCAGAGATGTGGCCTTTGTCGAAAAAGCAGATGCTGAACGGTTTTCATGGACTGGGAACCCAGGACATGGCCCTTCTATCACAAGGTTTGAAATAGACCTTGCGATGCCCCGTTCTGCCTGGAACAAGAGGCTATCAGCCGTGTTTGCAGATCACTTCATTAAATCAGAACTTTATGGCTTTGGCCCGGAGGACGAAGAAGATGTAAAGGAAGCATTTTTAGTTCATGTAAGAACAATCCGGAGGCATATCACCGCTAGCAAAGGAAAGAGCGTAATCGACCAACTTGACCAGACCAAAGCAAGTGCGCGTGACATGCGACGACGGAATGTAGGTAGTTGTGCACACTGGAATCTAGAGTGAACTGACTTTGACATAGTTGATGACCCGTCGCCAGAAAGCCTGCGAGGCCTACTCTTTTGACCCCAATATGAGAGCGTGCCTTGACATTCTGAGCAGCGTGCCCCACAGTGTATGCAGTGGCGACGAGTCTGCTCACGAAGTGGGTGAAAATCAATATGCAATCACCAAGATGGAGTGGCGGTCCCCTATGCTCCGCAATCTCTTTAAGATCCTTGATCGGCTCTATCTTTCCACCAGATTCAATACAGATAACCGTGCTACTCGCAGCGCATTTCCACATATTAGAATCCCCTCTGAGAGGCTAGATCACCGGGCCCCTCCTGTGGGATTGCCGAAAAATTTCTATAATGCTAATTACCTCCAAGATTTGGAACCGTTCCAAGTTGCTCATCTGAACATGCGACCTCCAGTTCTTATAGCATTTTCTCCAAGCATGATACGGTAAATCCATTTTTCTTCCAGTCCGGAGGCATTCACCAATTCTTGTGAACAGGCTCACCAAACGATATAGCGGAGTCACGAGCCGTGATACCCTCCCATTACCATTCAATGATCCATCACTTCCTCAATTAACTGAGGATTGGGTCCTTTTGAAGCCATGAAGAGTGTAGTTTAATTCACTAGACCTGCCATTTTTTAAATATTAAATTCCAAGGAATTGATGTCTACAAATCACTGTAATGCCTATAATGCCTATTTCTCTAGAACCTGGAACATCAGGTCAGAAAATATCAGACCACCAGAGGAGCAGGGATATGGCCTAATCTACGCTCTGAGTCGATTTAGGCCTGCTGACTCTCGGAGAGTCGCCACTGATGCCATGCAGTAAAGAAGAAAAAACGCACCCCATAGAGGCACAGCTCTTCTCGCTGTTTCGACGTTGCCTGAGTGAGAAGTTTGACGTTCAATTGTGATATCCTACCTTTCACTTAGCAAATTGTGGGTGTGCAGTGCAAAAACTGACCTTGTCGTTGTGGCTAGGGTTTCCATACCTCCACCTTGTCACGGATGTCGCTTCGCTGTGCTTCATTCTGCCGCCTGATTCTCTCGTTCCGTACTAAGTTCCTTACTACTCAGCCGACTCTTCAGGCTTGTCTTCATCACCACCTGCTCAATCCCGAGTGACTGCTTCCCGACGTCCTTTGTACAGTTACAAAGGTCCGACACATGGGCCATCCGAGGCTTGCGGGCTGTGGAGCAAGGGAGAT
>Ga0307508_10005734_pt1 | contig 11755 bp, 16 predicted proteins | sample 9_EM_MG_FD_203089 | JGI IMG/M metagenome (GOLD analysis project Ga0307508, IMG submission 203089) | Populus trichocarpa ectomycorrhiza microbial communities from riparian zone in the Pacific Northwest, United States - 9_EM | ecosystem: Host-associated > Plants > Roots > Unclassified | place...
TGACTGATTGATGTGATGTAGGCCTCGGATGGCGCGGTGTAGACTTGCTTTTTTCATGATTAATACAGGCCGGCGCATTGGGTGCGGTGTTTTACCAGGACGGTGTTACTCCGGGGGCGTTTTTTTTCTTGTAATGTACATTGGGTTACTGCGTAGCGCAGGTAATTTTCGCGAAAAGGTCCTGGATTCTGAAGCGATTCTTCCCTCTTCCTGTCTCCTTTTTTCGTAGCTCTACCCATTGTCTACGGATGCATCCGGACGCTCTGGACGCAATTTTTTTTCTCCTGATGTATTTACCTCGCTGCGTCTAACTCGGGATCGACCTTGGCGATGGCATCCTCATCGACATCTTATTCGTCGCGTCTTACATGATGTCCACGCCGCCTGCATCCTCATCGACATCGTACTCGTCGCGTCTTCCTTCATATGTATCTTCCACGCCGCCATTATCCTCAGCGACATCGTACTCGTCGTGGCTAACTTGATATCCACGCCGCCAGTATCCTTATCGACATCACACTCGTCACGTCTTACTTCATATCCACACCGCCAGTATCCTCATCGACATCGTATTCGTCGCGTCTTATATGATGTCCACGCCGCCGGCATCCTCATCGACATCGTACGTGTCGCGCCTTATTTGCCGACAAGAGTATCAACCGTAGACACCAGACGCCGGATGTCGTCGACAGCATCAACCGTAGACACCAGACGTCAGATGTCGTCACCAGCATCAACCGTAGCCCGGATGTCGATGTCAGCATCACCAGACGGTCGAGACGTACTGAACGCAACCTCGCTAACCCGGACGCAGCTTACCACGGCGTGGGGCGTCCGAACGCAGCTACCACGGTAGTGTGCGTTCGGACGCAGCGCGCCAGGGCACCGTGCGTCAGGACGCAGCTGCTACGGCATATACGATCCAGACGAGGAGTGTCAGGGCATCAACCTTCTGGACACAGCGCGTGTGTTCCGGACGCAGGGTGTCAAGGCAGATGGCGTCCGGACAACACCTGCCACGGTACCACGCGTCCAGACGCAGCTGTCAAGGCACAACGCGTCTGGACGCAGCTGTCAATGCGCCACGCGTCCGGACGCAGCTGCCGCGGCATATGCCTTCCGGACGAGGAGTGTCATGGCAATCACGCTCAGGACGCAGTGCGTGTCTTACAGACGCAGAGTGTCAAGGCAATTTTCTTCCGACTGAGCGTGTCAAGGCGAATTTCTGGACGACGCTTACGATGGCGCACGACACATAGGTAACTGAGCGGTCACGGTGGTAGCATCCAGACGCAACTGTCAGGGCATGGTACATTGCAGCGAAGACGATCAAACAATTGTGACTCAATCCCGTTCTATTGATTACATTTAATGTACATATATTTACCAAACTTCGCTTACGCTGGGCAAGCACCAGCTGCGTCACATCCAATGATGATGCCGCCGCAAGGACAATCGCGAATAAGGCGCTGCGAGAAGATCGACGAATTTCCTGAGATTGTTAGCGCAACTTTCAGAGGGACAGATAAAGGAGGAAGTTGTATAATACGACGCAACGAGTACGATGTCGATGAGAATGGCGGTGAGGATGATGCCGGCCGCAAGGACAGTCACAAATAAGACGTGGCGAGAAGATCGACGTGCTTCGTGAGATTGTTAGAGCAACTCTCTAAGTGAAAGTGGGACGTTGTACAATACGACGCGACGAGTACGATGTCGATGAGAGTGGCGGTGAGGATGATGCCGGCGGCAAGGACAATCGCGAATAAGACGCAGCGAGAAGATCGACGTGCTTCGTGAGATTGTTAGCGTAGCTCTCCAAGTGACAGACAGTGGGAAGTAGTACAAAACGACGCGACGAGTGCGATGTCGATGAGAATGGCGGTAAGGATGATGCCGGCAGCAAGGACAATCACAAATAAGACGCGGCGAGAAGATCGACATGCTTCGTGAGATTGTTAGCCCAGCTCTCTAAGTGACAGTGGGAAGTAGTACAATACAATGCGACACGACGAGTGCGATGTCGATGAAGATGGCGGTGAAGAGTTTGCCGCAGCGTGGATGATAGCAAGTAACATGCGTCGAGTGCGATGGGCGTATGATGAAAGGCGAAGAAAAAAGGGGTGGAATTGCGGCCCGTGCCGTCGTATTTTGCAAGCGGAGCTGTGGTAAGTGTGCCAAGCTGTGGTAAGCGTGCCAAACCGTACGAAAGCACAGGCGCTAGCAAACGCCACCTTTGAATTTGCATGCGAAATCACTCGCAATGCCCGAAACTGGTGAATTCCGCTCCCATAGTCGTCGATACCCCGGAACCCGCAGTTTATATTCTCCCAATTGTTTCCTGTCATACCAATTTAGTCTGGTGGAAACATTGTGCATACTAGCTCCTACTTTGCAGCGGTGCGATGCTGTTGCTACCAATTGTGGAGATTTCATCGTTCTCAAGAAATCCAGGACTGCTCCAGTGCACCGCTCATCCGTGAACATTTCCTTAATCGTAAACTGTTGAAGTTTGCCCGATCGCCTTCTTTTTTCAGCAGTTTTCACGAGTATCGATAGAGAAAAGAGGAAGAGAGAGAGAGAGACAGAGACAGATATTTGGTCGATGGCACGTAATGGAATCGTTCAAGGTAGACGTGTAAAGTATCTTCTTTTTCTACGTCGAAGTATATAAGAGTGAAGTAGGAAGAAAGAGAAAGACGCCGCTATGGAAGAATGCCAAGCCGTGACCAGGGTCCCCTGCCATTGCCATGGCTTCGCTCCCGATGACGTCGCTACGCCGGAGCGGTCGAGAAGCATTTCCAACACACCCCCCTCTTCTCGTGCTCGTGCCAAACAATTCCACCAAATCAAAGCAGTCCCATTGAATCCTCGTCGACCTCATTAAAACCTCGGCAGTGAAAACCTCGTGGGAAAAACACTTGCTAGTAGGAAAAAGAGTGCCGACTCACGCTTGCCGACGGGATGCAAGAGCATGCTCAACAACAACTTTTATCTCCTTCCAGCTCCTTATCGCAAGCACCCCCTTTTCTTCGCCAGAGAATCGCACCCCCTTTTTCCGTGATCGGTCTCATCTGTCGTATTCGAATTCTCCGTATGCGAGTCGGATTGAGTGAGTCCCGTGAGTTGCAGTAGTTGCTCGTGTCGGGGAACAGCAAGAGGTTTGGTCAGCAGATCGGCCGGATTAGATTCTAAGGTGACATATTGAAACTTAACTGAGCCTTTCATCTGTTCGTCGTGAACATGATGATATTTTACATCAATGTGCTTTGACTTTTGCCGTACGACTCCCGAGGCAATCAATTTGATAGCGCCTTGATTGTCGCATCCGATCGGTACTGGTCCATCAGAAATCTTTACAGCCATTCCTTCTGCCGCCTCCCTCATCATTCGCTTAAGCCAGAGGCTTTCCCGAGTCGCATGCGAACAGGTGATATATTCGGCTTCGAGCGTTGACAGTGCTACAATGCTCTGAGACTTGGCTTGCCAATGAATCAGTCCAGACATGACAAGTTCCTCGCTGGCATTGGTGTGTCCCAGGCGAAACACACATCCTCCAACCGATTTGCGAGTTGTAAGGTTTCCAGCCCAGTCCGAGTCGGTATATCCGATAATGTTGATAGACGTATCGTGAGGACGTGAGTTGTGAGTACGTGTATTCACAGGTTGTGAGTAGGATGGAAGCCGTCGGTAGTGGATTCGGAACTCAGAAGTAGACTTGAGGTATCGTAACACTCTCTTTGCAGCCGTTGCATGCATTTCGAGAGGTTGGACATTGTATCGGCTGAGAGCGGTGACGCTGAATGCGATGTCCGGTCGACTTCCGAGAGCTGCATACATGAGCGATCCAACCATTGACAGGTATTCTTTGCGATTGGCCGGTTTGTCCTCACAGCAGATGGTAGCCAGATCTGTTTGAGGATCAAGTGGTGACTTAGCCGGTTTTGCATCCATCAATCCGAATCGTTGTATGACTGTGTTGATGTAGCCTCGTTGACAGATACTGAATCCTCCGTCTTTCGTTCTCTTCGATCTCAATTCCTAGGAATCTCTTTGCCGCACCCAAATCGCACATCTTGTACTTCTTCTGCAGCAACTGCTTGATCTGATGTCCCCGTCCTTCGGTGCCAAGTTTGGATCTTCGGCCGATGTTCGGAATCCTATGGATTGCAGATATCCATCGATATCCTCGTACCAAAGTCGGGGCGCCTGTTTCAGTCCGTAGAGAGCCTTTCGAAGTATTAGTGCCCTTCCGCTCGATGCGCTTCCGGTCGATGCGTCTCCGGTCGATGCGAGCCAGTCGATTCCAAGTGGCATTTCCATGTAGATGTTGTCTCGGTCAATCTTTGGATTTAGGAAGGCCGTCACCACGTCCATATGATCGACATCCCAGCCATACTGGGTGGCCAGTGCCAGTAGCAATCGGAACGTTGCCATCTTGGATACCGGTGCATAGGTCTCGTCATAGTCGATACCTTCCTTCTGTTCGTAGCCCTTGATGACGAGCCGTGCCTTGTAGCGAGTGGATCCATCTGGATTAATCTTTCTCTTGTAGATCCACTTTTGGCAAGATGTCAAACGTGTGGTTCTCAACCAATGCCTGCCACTCCTGGCGCATGGCTTCCTTCCATTGTCTTGCTTGTGGACTTCGTAATGCAGCTTTGTAGGTGGGCGGTTCCCTCTGGTTGTCGCACTCGATGGTAATGGACTCGACGGTTGGTTCGATTTCGATTTCAGCTTCGTCTTCCGAAGCTTCGGCAATCCCAAGCAGCATAAAGGCAGACGCAAGGTGTTCCGAAGACGTCAAATCACCCCCTTCTTTGTGAGCCTTGCTCATAATCGCTTTGTTGGTTTCAAGGCGTGCCTTGCTGCGTGTCCTGGCAGAAACATAGTCATTCATATCTGACACTTCAATCAGTCTTGGTCTGAATCATATGGAATCCACGTCACCAGTTCTCGCTTTTTTTTTTTTTTTTTTTTATCGCGAGATATGCAACTGCCCAGCTTATTCGCTGAATTCAGCAGTCATCTGCCCAGCTTTCGCTGAATTCAGCAGGTATCGCCCAGCTTATTCGCTGAATTCGGCACACTGCCCAGCATTCGCTGAATTCAGCTGTCATCTGCCCAGCTTTCGCTGAATTCAGCAGGCATCTGCACAGCATTCGCTGAATTCAGCAGGCATCGCCCAGCTTATTCGCTGAATTCGGCACACTGCCCAGCATTCGCTGAATTCAGCTGTCATCTGCCCAGCTTTCGCTGAATCCAGCAGTCATCTGCCCAGCTTTCGCTGAATTCAGCAGGCATCGCCCAGCTTATTCGCTGAATTCGGCACACTGCCCAGCATTCGCTGAATTCAGCAGTCATCTGCCCAGCTTTCGCTGAATTCAGCAGGCATCTGCACAGCATTCGCTGAATTCGGCAGGTATGAGACCTCGCCCAGCCGCTCAAAGAGCGAATTCACTGTAAGACGAAAGAAAATCGGATTTTATTTTTTTTTGCAACTTACTGATGTTCTCTAGACCATAGGAATCATTCGTTTCATTCACGTGATTCGCTATCTCGTGTTGTGCTTCGTCGATAGTGTCTGGAAACTCAATGGCTTCCGTCTGCTCTTCTGTGTGTGCATTTTCTTCTTTGTCAAACACCACACTTGAGCATTCCACTGCTCGCCCGGTTCTTCCTGATTTGAAGTCCCATATTCTCGAAGATTGTTGCCGTAATTATGAGACGCACCAGAATCAATAACCCAGGTCCTGTTTGTCATTGCCGATCGATATGATGCCACCATTACCTCCGAGCTGAGGGAGGTGGAGCCTGCAAGCCATTGCTGGCTACCGGTGGTGTTGTGTGAATGTCCGTTCCCGCCTTGGTCACGTCCGTTTCTTTCGCGTCCGTCGCCTCTGTTTCCTTCGCGACCGTCGCGTCCGTTTCCTTCACGTCCGTCGCGTCCGTTTCCTTCGCGTCTGTTTCCATCGCGTCCGTCGCGTCCGTATCCTCTGCTATCTTGTAAGGCCTGTCCCTCTCTTTTGGCTGGGCAGTCATTCTTCATATGGCCTTCTTCTCCGCAATAGTAGCAGTCATTCTGATCTCGGGCTCGTTTGTTCTTCTTCTTGCTCCAGCAGTTGGCGGTAGTGTGGGATCCTGTTTTACACAATTCACACCATCGCTTCGGGGAACGCTCATTTCCCTGATAACGTCCCTGGTAGCCTCCTCGTCCTCCTCGTCCTCCTCTTCCTCCTTGTTGAGTAAAGAGAGCCTCAGAAACCGCATCAGGTTTGGTTGTCATCGATCGATTCGTCTCGCATTCGTTGAGTGCATCCATAACCTCTTGCACTGTGACTCTTGCACGATTGCACGAGATTGAAGGATCTCGATCGTGACTGCATAGGCCGGAGGGAGTGTCGTATAGATATGATTCTTGAGGACCATGTCGGAGACTGCTTCTTCGGAGCCAGCGAGCTCAGTAGTGTGACAGGTGGAGGATGCAACAGAAGATTATGTGGGCGGAGATACGGAAGAAGACAGGGAGAGGAAAGAACCGGTTTATTTGGAAATGCTTCTCGACCGCTCCGGCGGGAGCGACGTCATCGGGAGCGAAGCTATGGCAATGGCAGGGGACCCTGGTCACGGCTTGGCATTCTTCCATAGTGGCGTCTTTCTCTTTCTTCCTACTTCACTCTTATATACTTCGACATAGAAAAAGAAGATACCTTACACGTCTACCTTGAACGATTCCATTACGTGCCATCGACCAAATATCTGTCTCTGTCTCTCTCTCTCTCTTCCTCTTTTCTCTCTCGATACTCGTGAAAACTCCTGAAGAAAGAAGGTGATCGGGCAAACTTAACAGGTTATGAGCCGGGAGCCGTAACCGCTCCGAATACCTACAGACCTCACGCCGATCATCATACTCTCGCGCGAAAAATAGCTCCTCAGGAGCCAGTGAAGAACTGCGACTATCCTACGAACGCTTCCCTCCTACGAGCGCTTCCCTCCTACATACATCCCCGAAAACGAATACAAAATCTCCTCACGATTCTCATCATGGGTGAAGAATCGTTCAAACACCCGCTGGGTAACATCCGTCTCCTCGATCGTACCAACTACGCAGTCTGGAAGGAAGATTGTATGATGGTCCTACAAGGACTAATGGCCTGGGACATTGTGATGGAGAAGGAAGAGGAACTGGAAGATCCGGGACGAACCAATGACTTCTCCAGAAACCTTGTTCTGGCACGGAAGGCGTACAAGGACTACAAGCAACGGAAATCGCAGGCCTTGGCCATCATCTACGGATCCTGCACCAATAAGGTCAAGGTATACATCGAAGGCATGGACGGCCCTGTCAAGATGTGGAAAGAATTGGAGGCCCGCACAAACACTGCCAACTCCTCGGTCGGAAGAATGTCGCTCTTTCGGAAATTCAGCACACTTCGCCCCACTCCCGGACAACCGCTCAATGCCTACTTCGCCGAACTGCTTGACATCAGTTTTTGAACAGGTGTTCTCTTGTCTGCGTCCTGTACCGGCACCACCCGCACTCCGCCGTGTTGGAGTTCTTCGTCCACTTCATGTATTGTCCTGTGCGGCAGTGCCCGGTTCTGAGTTGATGGTACCTCCCTGCCAGCCTATTCGGGCTTCGCGCTACCAATTTGTTCTGGCGCATCGTTTTCGGCATTAGGTACTTCCTTCCTCTGACCCTCTTCTTTGACCACATCCACGCTTCTTCCCACTTCTTTTCCGAAATCTCCCGCTTCAGATTGGCTAGAGATCTGGGGAGCGGCATCGACCGCCTCCCGTATCTGTCCTTATAGCCCATCCATTCAACCCCTCGTGCGTCCGGTTCCTCTGCTGCCTGCTTCGCCCACTTGTCTGCTTCCTCATTCCCTGCGACTCCACTGTGGGCGGGGCACCAGCGTAGTTCGACTCGAAGGTTTCGGTCCCTTTTCCTTAGCTCCTTTCTCCATTCTCTTGCCTGCCGTGCGTACCGTTGGGCGGGGCCCGGTTCCTCTGATGCGATCCTGGCCATCGCCGCTTGCGAGTCAGTGAAGATGGTGACTGCCTTCGGTCCCGTTCGTCTCTTTGCTGCCACCTCCAACGCTCTCGCCAATGCTGAACATTCCGCGTCGAAGGCCTCCTGGTTGTAGCCCATGTGCGCCTTCACTCCTACCCACCGGTTGCCTGCCTTCCATGCCACGCCGTATCCAGTTGCTCCACTCTCAAGTCTCGACCCATCGGTGAAGATGGCTAGACCCTCCCTGTCTTTGTCTGCCTCTTCAATTGCCCTCTCCCGTTCTTCGACTATTCTGACTGCTTCCATCTTTACTGGCCTGCTCACCATTTCGGTTCCCTCCACTCTTGCTGAGTATCCAATTGATGCTTCCAGCCTCCTTCCAATTGCCGAGTGAGCTCCCACGATCCCCTTGGCTTCGCTGCCTGCTGGGAGGCTGAGGAGCGTCTTTACCTATTATCCAACTAGGCTATTACTAGCCTCAATCCGGACTCCACTACTAGCGCTCCCAAGTTCGTTATGCGGAAGCATCCTGTAACTGCTCGTGCCTCCTGGTTGACTAGCTGTGGTATCGAAGACAATGGGAGAGTAATTCGCCGTTTTCGCAGATTGCGAGTGATTTCGCATGCAACTTGCAAGGTGCCAAGCGTTTGCTAGCGCCTGCGCTTTCGTACGGTTTGGCTCGCTTACCACAGCTCGGCTTGCTGAATACGACGGCACGGGCCGCAAGACCACCCCTTTTTTCTTCTACTTTCATCATGCGACCAGTGAACTCCTCGCATCTTGCTATCATCCACGCTGCCTGCATCAACCTCACCGCCATCCTCATCAATATCGTACTTGTCGCGTCTTACTTGATGTCATCCACGCCGCCGGCATCCTCTTTTCATCGACATCGTACTCGTCGCGTCGTATTGTACAACTTCCCACTGTCCCTGTCAGAGCTGCGCTAACAATTCACGAAGCTCGTTGATCTTCTCGCCGCGTCATATTTGCTATCGTCCTTGCCGCCGGCAGCCTCACCGCCATCCTCACCGACATCGTACTCATTGCGTCGCGTCGTATTGAACAACTTCCCACAGTCCCTGTGAGTGCTGCGCTAACAACTCACGAAGCTCGTTGATCTTCTCGCCGCGTCATATTTGCTATCGTCTTTGCCGCCGGCAGCCTCACCGCAGTCTTCATTGACATCGTCCTCGTCGCGTCGTGTCACATCCGGCAAACTGCCTTTTCGGTCACGCAGAGCTATGCTGTCTACGGTGACGTGGTATATAGATGTAAATTCAATGTAATGAATAGAACTGGCTTGAGTCACAATGCCTGGAACCAAATGCGAGTTTAATAGTCTTCACTGCAATGTACCGTGCCCTGACGGTCGCGTTTCGATGCTACCACCGTGACCACTCTGTTACCTATGTGTGGTGCGCCATCGTAAGCCTCGTCTGGATCCCATTTGCCTTGATACTCTGCGTCTGTAAGACGCGCTGCGTCCGGATGGTGAAGACACTGCTCGTCCAGAAGGCAGATGCCGTGGCACGCGTCGTCCGGACGACATTTGCCTTGACACTCTGCGTCCGGAAGAAATTTGCCTTTACATTCTGCGTCTGTAAGACACGCGCTGCGTTCAGAAGGCAAATGCGGCCCTGACACCCCTCGTCCGGACGACATCTGCCTTGACACTCTGCGTCTGTAAGACACGCGCTACGTCCAGAAGGCAAATGCCCTGACACTCCTCGTCTGGAAGGCTGATGCCGTGGCATGCATCGTCCGGAAGACATTTGCCTTGACATTCTGCGTCTCTAAGACACGCCCTGCGTTCAGAAGGCAAATGGGCTGACACTCCTCGTCCAGAAGGCGGATGAAGTGGCACTTGTCGTCCGGACGACATTTGCCTTGACTACCTACGTCGGTAAGACACGCGCTGCGTCCAGAAGGGAAACGCCCTGACACTGCTCGTCTAGAGGCATATGCCGTGGCCGCTGCGTCCGGACGCACGGTGCCATGGCAAGCGTCGTCCGAGTTAAGCAGTTTGCGTCCGAAACGTCTAGTGCGTCTCGAGCATCCGAACGCTCAGGACGCAATTATTTTTTTCCTGATGAAGCATGTGGGCAGAAGCCATCTCCACAGCAAACTAGTTGCAGGCTCGGAGTCCGACCTCATCAAACAATGGCATGACTCCTTATGAAAAGCTGTTCGGAAGAAAACCGGAAGTTGGCCATCTACGACGTTTTGGATGCAAAGCTTTCAAATCACTCGCAGCCTCCCACCGCAGCAAGTTTGGCACACGTGCTCACCCTCTATTTATGTTCAGCTATAACCATGACAGTACCACTATATGGCGTTTTTGGGATCCCCACCAGAGGCAGGTAATCCAGGCATCAAACGTCACCTTCTTAGAATCGGGCGGACTCGGACTCGACGCCTCGGCAGTCGGACTCGGACTCGGCGCCTCGTGCGGACTCAATTCCTCGGACGGACTTGGACTCGACGCCTTCGCGGTCGGACTCGGACTCGGCGCCTGGAGCAAACTCAATTCCTCGGGCGGACTCGGACTCGAGGCTTCGGCAGTCGGACTCGAACTCGGCACCTCGTGCGGACTCAATTCCTCGGGCGGACTCGGACTCGACGCCTCGGCAGTCAGACTCGGACTCGGCGTGTCGAGCGAACTCACTTCCTCGGGAGGTCTTGGACTCGACGCCTCGACGGTCGGACTCGGACTCGGCGCCTCGAGTGAACTCAATTCCTCGAGCCAACTCAATTTGCCAGAATAATGGGTGTCCGGAGATGACGGCAACATGTCCGGAGATGACAGCAGCCTTAGTCTCCGAGCACCGGCTCGGGAGACAGTCTTCCGTCCTTTCCACTTGGCGAGTCCCTCAGGCGCGTTGTACATAGAGAGAATGGTTTTCCTTCGACGTTGTATCAATCAATCAGTTCCATACCTTCGTCTCTATCGATCCCTATATTCCAACAGGCTATAAGCCCGGTTCGAACGCTCTACCAATCCGCAACCGGGAGCCCTCTCGATGGAGTCGGGTCTCAGAGCAGCAACTACGCAGCTGGAGAAGAGACAGCGGCGCTTTGAGCTACGGCTACTAAGCCTATCTCTGGGAGACCAGGCACGGGAGGTGGTGGGAGCCCCAACGGGAATCGGGAGGCGGCTCACAAACACCCTTGCACATGGCGGACCGACTGAGAGCACAGTTCTGCTGGAGGAGCCGGAAACCCTTGATGCTGAGCTACTGCAAGAGGAGGAAGCAGAGGCAAAAGCAGAGGCAGAGAGGACCCGACCTGGGCTAACCATGTTCACTGATGGCTCACGGCTCGATGATGGGGCTACCGGGTACTCGGTGGTGTGGAAGCGGGGCCTGACTTGGGCGGGTGCCAAAGTGCATATGGGCAACAACCAAGAGGCCTATGACGCAGAGTGCGCTGCTCTTGCCCAGGCACTGGAGTTGGCAGCGCAAAGGAGCGCGACCCCGGAACGAGTCACCATCTTTTCGGATGCACAGGCAGCCATCCGGCGGATGGCATCGGACGAACCTGGCCCCGGGCAACAGTATGCCCTCCAGGCGCGGAAACACATCACCACACTGCGCAGGGCTAGGAAGGACATTGTCATCGAAATCCGATGGTGCCCAGCCCACAAGGGAGTCGCTGGCAACGAGAAGGCCGATGAGTGGGCAAAGATCGCAGCAGGGGAGCCGAACACCCGCGGGGTGCAGTGGCTAAGCTCCTCAGGAC
>Ga0307508_10005735_pt1 | contig 11755 bp, 10 predicted proteins | sample 9_EM_MG_FD_203089 | JGI IMG/M metagenome (GOLD analysis project Ga0307508, IMG submission 203089) | Populus trichocarpa ectomycorrhiza microbial communities from riparian zone in the Pacific Northwest, United States - 9_EM | ecosystem: Host-associated > Plants > Roots > Unclassified | place...
CCACGCCGTCGAGCGCGAACTGCTGCCGCACCCGGTCGGCCACGGGCGTCGACGCGGCCAGCCTGGCGCCCAGCCCCTCGTACGCGCTCACGCCGCCACCTCGGCCGTCTCCTCGCGCACCAACTCCTCGATCAGCCGCCGGCACAGCTCGGCCAGCGGCCCCTTGCCCGCGCCGGCCGGCGCCTCACCCCGCTCCAGCGCCCGGCACATCGCCGGCTCGGGACGCAGCGATCCGGCGAGCGGCAGGCACAAGGCCGCGGCCACCTCGCGCGGGCGCAACTTGCCCGGCGCCGGGCCGCGCACGACCACCGAGAGATCGTCGCAGTGCAGCCGGACCGTCTGCGCTATCCGCGTGGCCGCCGCCGTCGCCCGCAGCTCGGCGGGCACGATCAGCAGCGCCCGGTCGGCGGCCTGCAACGCCAGCACGGCCGCGTCGTCCAGCTGCCGTGGCAGGTCGGCGATGATCACGTCGCGCCCGCGGCGGCCGGCGTCCAGAGTGGCTATCATCGCCTCACCCGGCACGGACCGCAGCTCGTCGCGGGCGAAGGAGAGCAGCACCAGGTCACCTCGGTGCGGCAGAGCGCGTAGCAGCGCCGGGGTGTCCACCCGGCCGCCCGCGCCGGCCAGCGCCGACCAGCGCAGGCCGTCGATCTGCTCCCAGCCGAGCAGCAGGTCCAGGCCGCCGCCGAGCGGGTCGGCGTCGACCAGCAGCGTGCGGTGGCCGGCGGTGACCGCGGTGACCGCGAGGCCGCCCGCGAGGATGCTGGCGCCGGCGCCGCCGCGGCCGCCGATGACGGCCAGGATGCGGCCGGACCTGGCCGGGTCGAAACGCTCGGCGAACCGGTCGACCATCCATGCCTCGGCCAACGGCAGGACGACGACGTGCTCGACGCCGAGCCGGCCGGCGGCTTCCCAGCCGGCGTCGGACACCCGCCCGTGGGCCGCGACGATCACTTGGGACCGGCGGGGTAACCGGGCGCGCAGGCACGGCTCGACCTGGTCGAGGCCGATGACCACGAGCGGGGCGGCGGCGTATCGGGGACGTGCCGCGGCCGGGTCGGCGGCAACGTCCACCTCGGACCCACCGGCGGCGGCGAGCCGGAGCAGGTCGTCGAGCAGGTCGGGATCACCGGTCACGAGAAGGGGCAGGCGCGGGACGGGCATCGCAGATCTCCAAAGCGGACGGTCGGCGGGTGGGCGGCCACCATCGCGAAGGGCGGGACGGGCCGGCCAGCCGGGGAACGGCGGGCTGTGGACAACGTCGGGCCCTGTGGAAAACCCACATCCGGCGGATGGATCTGCTAACGCCGACAGCCCATAACTCACAAATCGGGCGAGCCGGAATCACGCGTCAATGGACGGACCCACGGAGCCGGCCTGGCGAGTTCGATCCCGAGCGCGCTCGCCGACGGCGAAGCGGGCGGACGGTGGCGACCCGGCGGCTTCTCTGCGGCGCTGTGACCTGCGCGAACGCGTCGTTTCGAGACCGGCCCCGGATAGGGAACGACCCCCGTCGGGGGAGACGGGGGCCGTCCTGGGATTCGGCTCCGGGGGGGTCGAGCCGAATCGACTCGGTGATCGCGGGGGGCGCAACCACCGAGGGTCTCTTAGTAACGAAGCGCGACGACAACGCGAATCCCGGTCGCAACAACGACAAGCATGCCTCACAGGTGCCGCGGCCGTCGAGTACCGATTGTGACTCGCTGACTAAGAACTGCCCCGCTGACCGTTTTCACAGCGCGTGACGGGCACCTTCCGCGACGCAGTGCGGACAACGGTGATGAACCACTTCCGGCTAGACTTTCGGCCCGTGGGCGTCAGCGCCGCGTTTTTCGACCTCGACAAGACCGTCATCGCCAAGTCCAGCGCGCTGGCCTTCGGACGGCCGTTCTACCGTGACGGCCTGATCAGCCGCCGCGACGTCGTCAAGTCCGCGTACGCGCAACTGATGTTCCGGCTCGGTGGCGGCGCTTCCGACGAGCAGGCGATGGCCCGCACCCGCGACTACCTGGCCGCCCTCTGCAAGGGCTGGCGTGTCGAGCAGGTCCAGCAGATCGTCGCCGAGACCCTCAACGAGCTGATCAACCCGTACGTCTACGCCGAGGCCGCCACGCTGATCGCGGAGCACCAGGCTGCCGGCCGCAACGTCGTGCTGGTCAGCGCCTCGGGCGAGGAGATGGTCCGCCCGATCGGCGCGCTGCTGGGCATCACCGACGTGATCGCCACACGGATGGGCATAGTCGACGGGCGATACAGCGGCGAGGTCGAGTTCTACTCCGCCGGCCCGAGCAAGGTCGCCGGGGTCCGCGAACTCGCCGCCGAGCGCGGATACGACCTGGACGACTGCTACGCCTACTCGGATTCGAGCACCGACCTCCCCCTGCTCGAGGCGGTCGGCCACCCCAGCGCCGTCAACCCCGATCGGGCCCTGCGCCGCGCCGCCGTCGAAAACGGCTGGCCCATCCTCGCCTTCCGCAACCCCATCCCGCTCGGCAAGCGCCTCCGCGACCGTCCCGCGGTCCCGGTCGCCGCGGCCTTGGGCGTCGGCGTCGGCGTAGCCATCGGGATTGCGCTCTACGGCCGCCACCGCCGCACCCGCACCGCCGCCTAACACGAAAGCCAAATTCTCCGGTACGCCGCACACAAGTCCCCTGGCATCCGGCCTGGCAGGTGCAACTCTCACCCTCCTCACGCCGCCGCCGGGCTGACCCGACACCGACGGGTGGCGCGGGAGTGAGCTGGGCGAGTGGCTTTGGTCTGACTAATGCCATTGGCCGGGTTTGCCGCAGCGAAGGCCTGGCGATCAAGCCGCCACGAGCGTAGAAAGAACAGGCGAGACCTGCACCGCGGAGACGGATTCGGGGAGACCGATTTCGGAGGTTCCGGATGCGCCCGAGGTGAGGGGACTCGTGCACGGCCACCGGGAACCCACGCGCGATCAGCCACGGCAGGCACGTTGCGACGGGACCTCAGCCCTTGAGGCCTCAGGACTGTCGACAACGACCCAGGTGCACGCTTGATAACCCGGTCCGGACGCGCTACGGCCGGCGCCCCAACTGCGGGACGCCGGCTTTGCTTTTCCCGCAAGGCCGCTCGCCGCGAACGGCGGCGCGGCCGATCAGGCGGCGGCCAGCACTCCGTCGCAGATCCGGGTCGCCTCCTCGGCGCCGGCCGTCACCGCAGCGGCGTAATGCCGCAACCATGATCGGAGGCCGTCGGGCGTGCCCGTGGCGTAGGCGCCGGACGAGCCGACGTATTCGGGCTCGCGGGCGGCGTGCCCCACCTCCACCGTGACCAGACCCCGCGGATCGACCCCGCGCCCGATCAGCGTGAGCCGCGCGGCGGCCCGGGCCACGACGCCCGCCGGCCCGGCGAACGGCCGGAGCGTCAGCAGTTCCGCGTGCACGACCGCGGCCAGCAGCAGCGGCGGCGTGCGGTCGTTGCCCGCGACCAGGGCGGCCAACGCGTCGATCCGCTCGGCGCCGGAGGTGAGCCGGCCGAGGTCGCCCACCGGAACGACGCCGCGGGCGGCGAGCACGTGCAGCTTGGCGAGGACCTGGCGGGGCGCGCGCGGCCAGAGATCGACGAGGCCGCCGACGCCCTCGGCGACGCGCAGCGCGCCCTGCAGGACCGGATCGGTGACCGTGCCCGCCCGCACGTCGTCCAACTCGTAGGCGTGGCCCTCCAGGGCGGCGCTGGCCACCGCGGCGCGCAGGCTGGCCTCGGCCGCCACCTGGCCGCCGTGGCGGCGCAACGCCCGGTGGCGCAGGGCGGTGTCGACGCGGTCGCGGGCCTCGGCCAGCGCGGGCGCGACGTCGGCGAGATCAAGCAACGGAGCGAGTGGATCCACGTGGACACCGTAGCCGGTGCCGCGAACGAAACCCGGGGTGCGCAGACGGGATCGTAAGTGGCAGGATTCGCGCAGGACCGATCAGATTCTGGTCATCCAATGCGCCCGACGCGCCGTCGGGCTCGATGCGTCCCGGAACCCTCGCCGGTGCCGGTCGGCGCAACTAGTGTGCAACGAGAAGACCCCGGTAAGCAGCGGAGGAGCCGCCCTCATGAGTGAGACGTTGGAGAACCTGTACTCGGAGACGCGGCAGTTCCCGCCGCCTGAGGAACTGGCCGCGAACGCCAACGTCACCGCCACGGCCTACGAACGGGCCGCGGGTGACCGGCTGGGCTTCTGGGCCACGCAGGCCGAGCGGCTGGCCTGGGCCAAACCGTGGGACGACATCCTCGACTGGTCCAACCCGCCGTTCGCCAAGTGGTTCATCGGCGGCGAGCTCAACGTGGCGTACAACTGCGTCGACCGGCACGTCGAGGCGGGCAACGGCGACAAGGTCGCCATCCACTGGGAGGGCGAGCCGGGCGACACCCGCACGATCACGTACGCGGAGTTGCTCAGGCTGGTCAGCCAGGCGGCCAACACCCTGACCGAGCTGGGCGTCGCGGCCGGCGACCGGGTCGCGATCTACCTGCCGATGATCCCTGAGGCAGCGGTCGCGATGCTGGCCTGCGCCCGGGTCGGCGCCACGCACAGCGTCGTCTTCGGCGGGTTCTCCGTCGACGCGCTCTCCACCCGCATCCAGGACGCCGACGCCAAGCTCGTGATCACCGCGGACGGCGGTTACCGGCGGGGCAAGCCGTCGGCGCTCAAGCCGACCGTGGACGAGGCCGTCGCGCGCTGCCCCAGCATCGAGCACGTGCTGGTCGTGCGCCGCACCGGCCAAGAGGTCGAGTGGACCGGAAAAGATCACTGGTGGCACGAGACCGTCGAGCAGGCCAGCCCGGAGCACAAGCCGCAGGCGTTCGACTCCGAGCACCCGCTGTTCATCCTCTACACCTCGGGCACGACCGGTAAGCCGAAGGGCATCCTGCACACCACCGGCGGGTATCTGACGCAGGCGTCGTACACGCACCACGCCGTCTTCGACCTCAAGCCGGAGACGGACGTCTACTGGTGCACGGCCGACATCGGCTGGGTGACCGGCCACTCGTACATCGTCTACGGCCCGCTCTCCAACGGCGCCACCCAGGTGATGTACGAGGGCACGCCGGACACTCCGGGCCGCGACCGGTTCTGGCAGATCGTCGACAAGTACAAGGTGTCGCTGCTCTACACCGCGCCGACCCTGATCCGCACGATGATGAAGTGGGGCGACGACCTGCCCGCGGGCTACGATCTCTCCTCGCTGCGCATCCTCGGCAGCGTCGGCGAGCCGATCAACCCCGAGGCCTGGATGTGGTACAGGGAGCACATCGGCCGCGACCGCTGTCCGATCGTGGACACCTGGTGGCAGACCGAGACCGGCGCCGTGATGATCTCGCCCCTGCCAGGCGTCACCGCCACCAAGCCCGGCTCCGCGATGACCGCGCTGCCCGGCATCTCCGCCGACGTGGTCGACGACCAGGCCCAATCCGTGCCGAACGGCGGCGGTGGCTTCCTCGTGCTCCGCGAGCCGTGGCCGTCGATGCTGCGCACGATTTGGGGCGACGACAACCGGTTCATCGACACCTACTGGTCGCGTTTCGGGGCCGGGGCCGGCCAGGAAGGCGATTGGGTCTACTTCGCCGGCGACGGCGCCAAGAAGGACGACGACGGCGCGCTCTGGCTGCTCGGCCGGGTCGACGACGTCATGCTGATCTCGGGACACAACATCTCCACGACCGAGGTGGAGTCGGCGCTGGTCTCGCACCCGTCGGTCGCCGAGGCTGCGGTGGTCGGCGCGACTGACCCGACAACCGGGCAGGCGATCGTCGCGTTCGTGATCCCGCGCGGCAACGTGGACACCAGTGGCGTCGCCGGCGAGAAGCTGAACGTCGACCTGCGTAACCACGTCGCCAAGACGCTCGGCCCGATCGCCAAGCCGCGCCAGATCATGCTCGTGGCCGAGCTGCCGAAGACCCGCTCGGGCAAGATCATGCGGCGCCTGCTGAAGGACGTGGCGGAGAACCGGTCGCTGGGCGACGTCACGACCTTGCAGGACTCGGCCGTGATGGAGCTCATCTCCGCCGGCATGCAGTCAACCAAGGCCGAGGACTGATCCGCGCGACACCCGTCGGGGTCGGCGACGCCCGAGCGTCGCCGGCCCGTCGCCCGTCGCGTCCGGCCGCGTGTCATGCCGAGCGGGCATCACCGGGCCGTGGGGCTGGGAACCGTCCGCGGGCCCGGCGCGTCTGACGCTAGATGAGGACAAAACAGGCCGTCGGCGCCCTATCGCTGCTGGTCGGGGTTCTCGCCGGGTGCGCCGGACCGCCGGCGAGCCCCGCGGCCGCCAACGCTAGCGCCACGCAACCGATCCCGACCCTCTCGCGACCCACCGGACCGACATCTCAGCCCACCGGGTCGACCTCTCAACCCATCGGGCCGCCCGCACAGCCCACCGGGCCGTCCTCTCGGCCTACCGGGCCGCCGGACAACCCGACGGACCAGCTCAAACCCATCGGCTGGGTGGTCGGCACGGTGACCAGCGGAGGTTCCGGTCCGTGCTACGGCCTGACGGCCGACGGCGGTACGCGGTACGCGCTGCACTCAACGGCCGGCATCACGCTCGTCAAGGGCGCCCGCGTGCAGGTACTCGTCAAGCCGGCCCTCGTGCGCATCTACTGCGGGCCCGGAAAGCTCGTCGAGTTGGCCGCCGCTCGGCCATTGACCTGAGCGTCGATCCGCCGCGTGTTAACTGAGCTGCGGCTGAGCCTGCGGCGTCCGGGCCGGTCCAGCGGAACGAAACGGCATAGGCTGGGCCTATGGCCGGTGGGGTGGACGAGTCGCGCGTTTTGGTGGAGGGTCCCTGGACGCACCGATTCGTCGGGGCGAACGGCAGCCGTTTCCACGTCGTGGAGGCCGGCGCCGGGCCGCTGGTGCTGTTCCTGCACGGCTTCCCCGAGTTCTGGTGGGCATGGCACGAGATACTGCCCCGGGTCGCCGACGCCGGCTTCCGGGCGGTCGCGATCGACCTGCGCGGCTACGGCGCCAGCGACAAGCCTCCGCGCGGCTACGACGGCTACACCATGGCCGCGGACGTGACCGGCCTGATCCGCGCCCTCGGCGAGCGCTCCGCCATGATCGTCGGCGCCGGGGCCGGCGGCATGATCGGCTGGGCGGCGGCCGCGTTCCACCCCAAGCTGGTCAGCCGGATGGTGGTGCTCGGCGCCGCCCACCCGCTGCGTCTGCGCGCCGCCCTGTTCAGCGATCCTCGCGGCCAGTTCGCCGCCTCGGCCACCGTGCTGCGCTTCCAGGTGCCCCGCTACGAGCACATCCTGACCCGCGACGACGCCGCGGTGGTCGACCAGCTGATGACCCGTTGGGGAGGTCCGCGGTGGACGTCCACGCCGGAGTTCGCCGACTACTCGGCCCGCTGCCGGGAGGCGATGCAGATCCCTCAGGTGGCGTTCTGCGCCCTGGAGGCCTACCGGTGGGTCGTGCGCAGCTCGTTGCGGCTGCAGGGCTACCGCTTCGTCAAGCTCATGCAGCAGCCGCTGGTGACGCCCACTCTGCAACTGCACGGCGGCCTCGACACCGCCACGCTGCCGCGCACGGCCCAGGGTTCGGGCCGCTACGTGACCGCGCCGTACGAGTGGCGCCTACTCCCCGACGCCGGCCACTTCCTGCATCAGGAGGCGCCCGACCTCGTCACCGGCGAGATCCTCCGCTGGCTCAAGACGCCGTAGGGGTTCGGGGTTGAGCCCAGCCGCTCACGCAGGTCGCCGGGCGCGGGCGGCCGTTCAGGAGCCGCTAGGCGACTGGCCGCCCGGGCCCGGCCCTCGGCGTGAGCAGCGGTCCGTACCCCGCAGTAACCTACGACATCCTGATTTTGATCTTCAGATGCGCTGTTCGTAGCGGTCGCTGACCTCGTGGGCGGGCGCCCAGCCCTGGTAGACGCCGAAGTCGAACTCTTCAAGTCCGAGTTGGCGGGCGATCGGGGCACGACCGCCGGTGTACTCGACGCGGAGCCAGGAGTCGGCCTCGGCCAGGACGATGAAGGGGGCGCCGCGCCAGGTGCACGTGGTGCGGACGTAGACGAGCTCGTCGAACTCGTCGGGGGTCAGGACGCGGACGTAACGGCCCGGCTTGATCTCGTCGAAGCCGTCGCCCGGCTCGGACTGATAGATCCGCACGTTGTCGCCGTCGGGCGCCGCGTCGTATTCGCAACCCTGCCAGGTCACCACGTAGCCGTCGCGCATCACTGCTCACCCACTCGGCGCCAGGTCGGACCGTCGCTGTCCAGGATGGCGATCATGCGCTCGCCGCTGTCGGCGTCCATCCGCCACAACTGCGCCCCGTGCGGCAGGCGCACGCTGTCCACCTTGAACTCGGCGACCACGTCGCGGCTCTCGCCCGGCGCGAACCCGTTGCCGCGGAACGGCTGCCGCTCGATCACCCAGCCGTCCATCGCGCGCAGCGCTTGCTCGTTCTGCCCGCCGTAGGGAATGCGGTAGAGGCTCGGCCGGTAGGCCGGCCAGCGCAGGACGTACGCCTCCTTCGCATCCGGGTGGTGCGGCGTCGAGTCGTAGGTCAGGCCGAGCGAGGCGAAGAGCTCCGCGGGGGTACGCAGGTGCTCGACCTCGGTCGAGCGGTGCACGAAGCCCGCCACCCGGTCGTAGCCGCGCTCCAAGTAGTAGTCGACCTGCTCGGGCGGCACCGTCTTCTGCATCACGGTCGCGTGCTGGGCGTCGTCGTTGGCCGGGGCGGGCGGCGGAACCGGCACGGCCGCCTCGTCGGCGACCGGGCCGTCCGGCTCGGCGCCCAGGCCGGCCTCGGTCGCCCAGTTCGCCAGCGCGATGACCTGCGGGCCCGGGTACTTCGCGCCGACCGGCGTGCTCGGGTTGACCGCGAACGACCAGGCCGGGTCGGGCCAGTTGCGGATCAGCTCGTAGAACCGGACGCTCACCGTGCGCGTCGGCTCGGCAAAGTGCTCGGCCAGCCGGTCCTTGCTGGTGAAGACGATGAGGAAGCGTTCGCCCTCGATCTGCTCGGTGCGGAAGGCGAAGCCGGACTCGCCCGGCGCGCTACCCGGCCTCGAGTGGTGCGCAACGGGCACCAGGACGGTCGCGAGCAGGAGGGTGGAGAGGAACCGGTCGGTGTTGCCGGCGTCGGCGGCGTCGTGAAGGTCGTGCTCGACCTCGTTCGCCGGGATGAACGGGTCCTCGGCGGGCTCCGGCGGCTTGGCCGAGGGTGCGGGTGTCATCGCCGGCGGGGCAGGCGTGGGGCCCCGCATGTCGAGCTGCCCGGCCGCGGAGAAGCGGGCGGGACGGTCGGTGCCGACGGCCCCCGGGATGACCGGCGGGCCGAGGCCGGGCCGGGCGCCCACCGGCGGAGCCGCCGCCTCGGTGCTCGCCTGCGCGGCGCCGATCGGGCTTTGGGCAGGACGGGACGCGAGGCGGTCGCCGGGCGTCTGGAACGCCGGGAAGCTGGTGATCGCGGACTGGTCCGTGGGCGGGTTGGCCTGGCGGCGCGGAAGCGGGCTGCCGAAGCCGGGCCCGGGCGCCTGCGACTGCTCGGCGCCGCCACGCCCCGCCGTTGCGGCCCGCGACGAGGCCGGACCCGGCGGGAAGCCGCCGCGGGCGGCCTGCGCCTCGGCCGGGTCGCGCCGGGCGAGCTCGGGCGACGACGTAGGCCCGGACCAACGCGGCTCGAACGGGGTCTCGTCGGGGTTGTGCGGGGCGAAGTTCTCCGGCACCGGAGGAGTCTGGGCCATAGGCGTCCGCACCGGCAGCGGCGCGCCCTCGCTCTCGGAGCCGGACCCTCGCGCGCCTTGCGCGAACCCCGCCCCGGCCGGCGGCGCCGGCGTCCGGTAGGGAGACGGCACGGCCGCGGCCGACGAGGTCGGGCTGCGGGTGGGCAGGCCGCTCGGGAGGACGCCACCGGGTCGGCGGATCGGGAGCCCGCCGGGGCCGAGCGGCTCCGGCTTGGCGCCGGCGCCGTCGTCGTCCGGGGCGGCGCTTCCGTAGCGGGGCGGGGCGCTCGCCGGCCGCGAACTGCCGGCCGGCTGGAGGTAAGCGCCCTCGGAGGCCGGTGGAGCGGCGTAGGCGGGCCCGGCCGGCTGGCCGTAGCCGGATTCGGCGGGGTTGGCCGGCTGGCTGAAGCCCGCCCCTCCGGCGGGCTGACCGTAGGCGACACCGGCGGCCTGCTGCCCGTAGGCGGACGGCGGACCACTGGCGGGCTGACCGTAGGCGGCCGGCGGCGCGCTCGCGGGCCGCTGACCGTAGGCGGCCGGCGGACCACTGGCGGGCTGACCGTAGGCGGCCGGCGGCGCGCTCGCAGGCTGCTGACCGTAGGCCGACGGACCGTAGGCCGACGGGACCCCGCCGGCGGACTGGCCATAGGCGGCGCCGGGCGGAACAGCGGGCTGACCGTAGGCGGTAGGCACCGCGGACTGGTCGTAGACAGGTCCCGCCTGGCCGGTGGGCTGGGCGAAGGGCGGTTGAGCCGCGGCCGCCGCCTGGCCGTAGGCGGCAGGCTGAGCGTAGGGGGAAGCCGCCGGAACCTGCTGGCCCTGCGACGCGGGATCGTAGGTCGGGCCGCCCGGGCCGCCTACCAGCTCGGCACGTGCTGCCGCGGCGTTCGCGGCCAACGCGGCCGCGTGCAGGTCCTGGATCTTCGACTGGCCTGGGGCGGTGTCGCGGCCCGGACCGCGCGTGGGCAGTCTCAGGTCGCCGCGGGAAAGCTGGGCGACGAACCAGGCCGGCAGGTAGCCCTCGATGGGCAGGCCGGGGTTGACCGCCAGCCACCACTCCAGGTTTGGCCAGGTATCGGCCAATTCACCATACGGCACCCGGCGGGCGGAGCCCGTGTAGTCGGCGAGGCAGGCCTGCAGGGCTGCCGTGGAGGTGAAGGCAAGGACATGCGTGCGCCCGCCAGTGCTCCAGGTACCCCAGCCGAGCGGCGCCAGACCGGCGAGCGCGTCGGCGGAGACCGGCAGCAGCAGGTCGACACCGGAGAGAATACGAAAGTACGACTCTTGGTCGTCCGTGCGCAGCGCATCGCGCATAGCGACCTCGGCGTCCGTAGCCGGTTCCCACTCGGACACGTCCACCTCTCCCCATGCGCGCGACGAGGTCATCTCAACGCGTACAACCTACAAGGTCAGGCGGCGATCACAATGGGCGGCGGCGCGCTGACTGACAAGTTCAGCGAATGGAACGCCCAGCGCGGGTCCGGAAGCGATCCGGCAGCCCGATTCGGTCGCTACCAGCGATCATTCAGCAACCGATCGTAGCCGCACCGGGCTCCGAGGCCAGTACAGCGTTCGGGGGACACCGAATCCGAAAGAACGGACTAAACGGAAACGGCCGGGGCCAGCCGGTACGACTGATCCGGCCGTTGGCCGTCACGCCCCCTGCGGCGGGCGCTCGCGCTCTTACTGGAAGCGCTGGGTCGCTTGCTTCTCGGTGTTGACGTAATCCTCCGTCGACTGGTCGACGGCGGCCTTGATGTTCTGCAGGATGCTCTGCAGATCTTGCGAGGCGGCGCGCCACTTGGCCTGGCGCTGCGCATACGCCTGCTGCGCCGCGCCGTTCCAGGTCGCCACCAGCGGCTGCGCGTCGCTCTCGAGCTGGTCGAGCTGCGACTGCAGCGTGTTGAGCGCCTTCTGGATGTCGGCGCTGGCCTGCTGCAGCGAGCCGAAGTTGACGAGAAGCATTCCGTCGTTAGCCATGGTTTCCCCTCTCCCGTTTCAGCTCAGAGCGGCAGACTGACGTTGCCACCGGTGTTGGCGACCCGGTGGGCCGCCTCGCTGTCGCTGGCGTCGTA
>Ga0307508_10005736_pt1 | contig 11754 bp, 17 predicted proteins | sample 9_EM_MG_FD_203089 | JGI IMG/M metagenome (GOLD analysis project Ga0307508, IMG submission 203089) | Populus trichocarpa ectomycorrhiza microbial communities from riparian zone in the Pacific Northwest, United States - 9_EM | ecosystem: Host-associated > Plants > Roots > Unclassified | place...
GCCGGATCAGCTCGGCGATCGCCTGCGACTGGGCCTGCGCGCTGTCGGCCGCGCCGGGCAACTCGTAGGGCACCTCCTGCGTCCGCAAGACCTGCGACACGACCGTGCCGCTGCTCACGGTGATGCGGGCCCGCGCCGTCAGCTTCTGCGCGCTGCGCAGGTAGTCCATCGGCACCAGGTCGACCTGCAGCGAGAGCGCGGGGATCTGGTCGCCGCAGTTCGTGTCGCAGAAGGTCCAGCCGGGCAACTGCTGGCGCAGCGCCGAGACGAACTCGCGCGACACGCCGATCTCGATGCGCTCGGCCCAGTAGGTGTTGGGCCACTCGGCCAGCGTGCTTGCATCGGCGCGGTAGCGCACGCGCCGCGCGATCAGGTATTCGGGGATGTTGACGCGGCGCACCGCCAGCAGCGGCGCCGATGCCGCAGCCGGCGGCGCGAGCGTCGTGGCGCTGATGGCGGGCGGCAAGGTCAGCAGCACCGGCGCCGGCGAGGGCGATGCGCAGGCGGCGAGCAGTACCGCGACCAAAGATGCGGCCAGCGCCGAAGCGGTCTTGCGGATCGAGACGTTCATTCGCGTTTGTTCCCGAAGATGACGGCGTTCGGCTTTTCTTCCAGCAGCTCGCTCCAGTCGCGCAGGCCGCGCGCGGCTTGCGACAGGTCGCGTATCGAGGCGTCGAGGTCGGCGCGCATCGAGGCATTCGGTGCGGTCATCTCGGACACGCGGCCCATCGCGATGCGCGCCGACTCGGCCGCCTCGCGTGCGCCCTGCAGCGTGCGCTGCAACTCGGGCTGCGCCGCGACGACGGTGTTGCGCGTCGCGTCCGACAGCTGCGTGATCGACGCCAGCGTTGCCGCCGCGTTCGTCTGCACCTGGCGCACCGCGTCGGTCGCAGCCTGCAGCGTCGCGCGCGAATCGCGGCCGGTCTTGGCGAGTTCGTCCGAGGCGCCGACGAGCACCTTCTGGCTCGCGTCCAGCGTCTGTTGCACCGCGACCAGCGTGCCGCGCAGCTCCCTGACGGTGTCGCGCACCTCTTGCACGGTGTCGCGCAGCGGCAGGTCGGCGACCTGGTCGATCAGCGCGCCGAAGCGGTCGCCGAGCGCCGGGATCTCGGGCTTGCCGCCATCGCCGATCAGCGTGCTCGGCGTGTTCGGCACGAAGTCGAGCTCGATCGACTTCTGCCCGGTGACGAAGCTCTGCGCCACCAGCCGCGCGCGCAGCCCACGCTGCACCAGCGTGGGCAGGTCGATGGCCGCGTCGGCGCCGTTGCGCCTGAAGCGCAGCGCGTCGGGCTGCAGCCGGATGCGCACCGGGATCAGCGACTGGAGCGAATCGCGGTCGACCCGGATGCCGATCTCCTCGACCTGGCCGACCGCGACGCCGCGGAACGTGACGGGCGCGCCCACGTACAGCCCGGTGACGTTGCCCTTGTAGAAGATCATCGCCTCCTGCTGCTTCTTGAACAGGGTGTTGCCGCTGAGCCAGAGCACGCCGACGACGATCATCGCGAGCGCTGCGAGCACGAAGGCACCGATGAGCAAGGCGTTGCGTTTCATGATGGGCTGGATGGTAAGGTTTTCGCGGGCAGTTCTTCGCGCGCCAGGAAGGCGCGCACCGTCGGGTGCGTGGCCGTGTCGCGCAGCGCACGCGGGCTGCCGTGCGCAATCGGGGTCTTGCTCTCGGCGTCGAGAAAGATGCCGTCGTCGGCGATCGCGAACAAGCTGGGCAGTTCGTGGCTGACGAACACCACCGCTGCGCCGGTGCGTTTGCGGATGTCGAGCACCAGGTCGTCCAGGCGCTTCGAGCTGATCGGGTCGAGGCCGGCCGAGGGCTCGTCGAGGAACAGCAGCGGCGGTTCGGTCGCGATCGCGCGCGCCAGGCCGGCGCGCTTCTTCATGCCGCCGCTCAGGTCGGACGGGAAGAAGTCGGCGAAGTTCGCCAGATCGACCCACTCGAGCACCTCGCGCGCGCGGGCTTCGCGCTGGGCGGCGTCGAGCGTGGTGTGCTGCTCGAGCGGCAGGCAGATGTTCTCGAGGATCGTCATCGACGACCACAGCGCCGCGCTCTGGAACAGCATGCCGAAGGCCGCGCGCAGCTGGGCCTGCGCGTCGTCATCGGCGGCCCAGTAGTCGGTGCCGTTGTACGTGACCTGCCCTGTTGCGGGCGGCATCAGCCCGATCAAATGCTTCAGCAAGGTGCTCTTGCCGCAGCCGCTGCCGCCCATGATCGCGAAGATCGTGCCCTTCTCGACCTTGAACGACACGCCGGTCTGGATCAGGCGGTCGCCGAAGCGCATCTCCAATCCGTCGACCGCGAGCAAAGCCATTTGCTAGATCCCCAATGCGTTCGCGCAGATCGCGAAGACCGCGTCGAGCACGATGATGCCGACGATGCTGGTGACGACGGCGTTCGTCGTCGCGACGCCGACGCCGGCCGCGTTGCGCTGCGCGTACAGCCCGAAGTAGCAGCCGACCATGCCGATCAGCGCGCCGAACACGAACGACTTCGCAAAGCCCAGGCCGAGGTGCGACCAGTCGAGCGCCAGCAGCGTGCGGTCGAGATAAGCCGCCGGCGAAATGTTCAGCATGCCGCCCGCAACCACCATGCCGCCGAGCAGCCCGGTGACGCAGCCGTACACATACAGCAGCGGCATCATCAGCAGCAGCGCCGCGACGCGCGGCAGCACCAGGAAGTCCACCGCGCTCAGGCCCAGCACCTCGAGCGCGTCGACCTCTTCGTTCGACTGCATCGTCGCCAGCTCGGCGGCGAACGCCGCGCCGGTGCGCCCGGCCATCACGACTGCGGTGATGATGGCCGCCATCTCGCGCGCCACGGCGATGCCGACCAGATCGGCCACATAGATGCCGGCCCCGAACTTGACCAGCTGCACCGCGCCGACGAACGCCAGGATCGCGCCGACCAGCACGTTGACGACCGTCACGATCGGCACGGCGCGGCCGCTGCAGTCGGCCGTGATGCGGCCCAGGTCCTTGAGGCGAAACTGCCAGCGCCCGGTGAACGCCGTCATCGCCGAGATCAGCACCTGGCCCAGAAAGGCCACCGGTCGGATGGGGAGGAGCGAGGCGAGCTGCATGGGTCTGGCGGCATTGTGCCGTCTGCGCGCGCCAATGCGGCGCCGACCGGCCCCTACAATCGTTTTTCATACGATCAACCGTGGGCCGATCATGAGCACCGACGCACCCGATCTCTCGCACATCTCGCCGCGCGACAAGGCCGAAATCCTGGCGCAGGCACTGCCGTACATCCGCAAGTTCCACGGCAAGACCATCGTCATCAAGTACGGCGGCAACGCGATGACCGACCCGGGCCTGCAGCAGGATTTCGCCGAGGACGTGGTGCTGCTCAAGCTGGTCGGCCTGAACCCGGTCGTGGTGCACGGCGGCGGGCCGCAGATCGAGGAGGCGCTCGCGAAGGTCGGCAAGAAGGGCACCTTCATCCAGGGCATGCGCGTGACCGACGACGAGACCATGGAAGTGGTCGAGTGGGTGCTCGCCGGCCAGGTGCAGCAGGACATCGTCGGCCTGATCAACGTCGCCGGCGGCAAGGCGGTGGGCCTGACCGGGCGCGACGGCGGGCTGATCCGCGCGCGCAAGCTGAAGATGGTCGACCTGAAGGACCCGAGCAAGGTGCACGATGTCGGCAATGTCGGCGAGATCGAGTCGATCGACCCGAGCGTCGTGAAGGCCTTGCAGGACGACCAGTTCATCCCGGTGATCTCGCCGCTGGGCTTCGGCGAGCACAACGAGAACTACAACATCAACGCCGACGTCGTCGCCGGCAAGCTCGCCGAGGTGCTGAAGGCCGAGAAGCTGATCATGCTGACCAACATCCCCGGCGTGCTCGACAAGGCCGGCAAGCTGCTGACGAACCTGAGCGCGCGCGAGATCGACGAGCTGTTCGAGGACGGCACGATCAGCGGCGGCATGCTGCCCAAGATCGACTCGGCGCTGGCCGCCGCGAAGAACGGCGTCAACACGGTGCACATCATCGACGGCCGCGTGCCGCACGCGATGCTGCTCGAAGTGCTGACGGAGCAAGCCTACGGCACGATGATCCGTTCACATTGAGCGCGACTGCGTTGCCCGTCGACCGGGGGCGTGCCGCGCTGGCCGCGGCCTGCGGTGCCGGCGCGTTGTGGGGCACCGGCGCGCTGGTCGTCAACCTGCTGATCGCGCGCCACGGCTTCAGCCCCGAGACCATCTCGTTCTGGCGTTTCGTCGTCGGTGCGGGCGTGCTGCTCGCCGTGTTCGGCCGGCCGGCGCTGTGGCGGGCCGTGCGCGGCCACCTCGGGCTGCTGCTCGCCGCGGGCACCTGCATGGCGCTGTACGTGCTGTGCTGGTTTCTCGGCATCGAGCGCATCGGCGCGAGCATCCCGACCCTGATTGCGCTGTGCCTGCCGCCGGTGCTGGTCACCGTGGTCGCGGTGCTGCGCGGGCAGGAGCGCGTCGATGCGCGCCTCGTCGTCGCGTTGATCGCGGCGCTCGCCGGCACCGCGTTGATCGTCGCCCGCGAAGGCGACAGCGGCGGCGCGCTGCCGGACGGCGCGATGCGCGCCGGGGTGGCGTTCTCGGTCGCGTCGGCCGTGCTCTATGCGGCCTTCACGCTCGTCAGCGGCCGGCTCGCGCAAGACCTCGGCGCGGGGCCGATGACGACCTGCCTGACGGTCGTCGCGGCCGTCGTGATGGGTTTGTCGGGTTGGTATCGGCCGCTCGCCTGGCCGGCCGAGGTCGCGCCCGAGGCCTGGCTGCTGTACCTCGGCGTCGTCACCGCGGCGCTTGCGCTGCTCGCGTTCAGCTGGGGCGCGGCGCGGCTGACGCCGACGGCGCTGACGGTCGCGACGCTGATCGAGCCGCTGACGGCGGTCGCGCTGTCCGCGCTGCTGCTCGGCGAACAGCTGAGCGCGTGGCAATGGCTGGGCGGCGCCTTGCTGATGGGCGCCATCTGGGGCCTGAGCCGCCGCGGATCGGGAGCGTTGCATGGCGCGCCGTGATGCTTCTCGCCGCGTCTGGCTGTTCGACCTGGACAACACGCTGCACGACGCCAGCCACGCCGCGTTCGGCGAGACCCATGTCGCGATGAACGCGTACATGATCGACCACCTCGGCATCGATCACGACGAGGCCGCGCGCCTGCGCCAGCACTACCTGAATCGCTACGGCGCCACGCTGCTCGGGCTGGTGCGCCACCACGGCGTGAAGGCGGCTCACTTTCTCGAAGAGACGCACCGCCATCCTGGCCTGGAGCAGCGACTGCGTTGCAGCGCCCATGACCGCGCCGCGCTGAAGCGGCTGCGTGGCCTCAAGTTCATCCTGACCAACGCGCCGCGCAGCTACGCCTTGCGGGTGCTGAACACGCTCAGGCTGGCCGAGCTGTTCGACGGCGTGATCTGCATCGAGGACATGACGATGTTCGGCGAGCTCCGCCCTAAGCCCGACGCGCGCATGTTCCGGCACATCGCTGCGCGCCTCAAGGTGCGGCCCAGCGATTGCGTGCTGGTTGAGGACGTGCTCGAGAACCAGCGCGCCGCGCGCAGCATCGGCATGCGCACGGCGTGGATGCGGCGCTACATCGACGGGCGCTACCGCGGCCACTTGCGCGGCGGCGCGACGAGCGGTGCCAACAATGCACGAAAGACGGGTCCAAAGCGGCGCGAAGTTGGTGTTCACCCTTGCCCAAGCCCACAATATGTGTGTGCCAAAATGAACTCGCTTCTGACGCTACTCAGGCTCCGATGACCCACGACAACGACGCCGGCGCAGCCGAGCCTGATGCATCTACCGACGACGCCGCCGAGGCCGAGCCGCCGCCCGCTGCGGCTCCGGCAGCCGCCGTTCGCAAGCGCCCGAAGCCCGGCGAGCGCCGCGTGCAGATCCTGCAAACGCTGGCCGGCATGCTCGAGCTGCCCGGTGCCGACCGCGTCACCACCGCGGCGCTGGCCGCGAAGCTCGATGTCTCCGAGGCCGCGCTGTACCGCCACTTCGCCAGCAAGGCGCAGATGTTCGAAGGCCTGATCGAGTTCATCGAGAGCAGCGTCTTCACGCTTGTGAACCAGATCCACGAGCGCGAGACCGAGCCGGTGGTGCAGGTGCAGAAGATGCTCACGGTGCTGCTCCAGTTCGCCGAGAAGAACCCGGGCATGGCGCGCGTGATGGTCGGCGACGCGCTGGTGTTCGAGAACGACCGCCTGCTGACGCGCATGAACCAGTTCTTCGAGCGCTTCGAGTCGCAGCTGCGTCAAAGCCTGCGCGGCCGTGCCGAAGACGCCGGCTCGGTCACGCCCACGGTGGACGCGAACGCGCAGGCCTCGGTGTTGACGGCGTTCGCCGTCGGTCGCCTGCAGCGCTTTGCCCGTTCCGGCTTCAAACGCAGCCCGGTCGAGCACCTCGACGTGGCGCTGCGCATGCTCGCGACGTAGGTTCATCGAGCATGTCGGCCGTGACCATGGTCACGCTCGAGGTGAGTGGCCAGACGCTCTGGCTGCTGCCGCAAAGGGCGGTGTTCCTGCCCGAGTCCGACACGCTGATCGTGGCCGATGCCCATGTCGGCGCCACCGAAGAATCGCTGACGGTGTTGAGCGGGCTGGTGCGCCGGCTCGAGGTGACGCGCATCATTTTTCTCGGCGATTTTCTGCGTGCGGTGCGTTCCGACCCGGCCGCGATGACGGCACTGCTGCGCTGGCGCGAGCGGCACGGCTCGCTCGAGCTCACGCTGGTGCGCAGCCGACTCGAGACGCGCGTCGTCGAGCCGCCGGCCATCCTCGACATCCAGGCCTTCGACGAACCGCTGATGCACCGCGGCCTGGCGCTGTGCCACCGCCCGCAGCCGGTCGACGGCGCGTTCGTGCTCGCTGGCCATGTCTACCCCTGCGTCAGCATCGGCGGGCGTGGGCACGACTGGCACCGGCTGCCGTGCTACTGGTTCTCGCCGCGCTCCGGCGTGTTGCCGGCGTTCGGCACTTTCACCGGCATGCAGGCGATCAAGCCGGCGAAGGGCGAGCGCATCTTTGCCGCCGCCGCGGATCGCGTGTTCGAGCTGCTGGCGCGGCCGAAGCCGCCCAAGCCTTTGTCAGAGCTGACCGAGGGGTCTGGCTGAGTTCGGCCGGTGCCGGGGGCTCACTTAAACTGCCGCCCCATGCCCACCGAACCACTGTTGAAGCTGATCACCCGCGCCGAGGCGCTGCTCGCCCGGCTCGAAAGCGTGCTGCCGACGCCGCTCGCCGCCCCCGACTGGAGCGCCGCCATCGCGTTCCGCTACCGGCGCCGCGGTGCCTCCGGCGCGATCACGCCGGTGCGGCATGTGGCCGACATTCGGCTTGGCGCGCTGGTCGAGGTCGAGCCGCAAAAGGAGCGGCTGCTGCGCAACACGCAGCAGTTCGTCGAAGGCTTCGGCGCGAACAACGTGCTGCTGACCGGCGCGCGCGGCACCGGCAAGAGCTCGCTGATCAAGGCCTGCCTGAACGAGTTTGCCGACCGCGGCCTGCGCTTGATCGAGGTCGACAAGGCCGATCTGGTGGACTTGCCCGACATCGTCGACCTGGTCGCGGAGCGGCCCGAGCGCTTCATCGTGTTCTGCGACGACCTCAGCTTCGACGAGGGCGAGCCGGGCTACAAGGCGCTCAAGTCCATCCTCGACGGCTCGGTCTCGCAGTCGTCCGACAACGTGCTGATCTACGCGACCAGCAACCGCCGCCACCTGCTGCCCGAGTACATGAAGGAGAACCTCAGCTACCAGCACCTCGAGAACGGCGAGGTGCACCCGGGCGAGGTCGTCGAGGAGAAGATCTCGCTGTCGGAGCGCTTCGGCCTCTGGGTCAGCTTCTACCCGTTCAGCCAGGACGAATACCTCGCGATCGTCGCGCAATGGCTGCGGTCGTTCAGCGTGCCGGAAGACGCGATCGTGGCGGCGCGGCAGGAGAGCCTGGTCTGGGCGCTCGAACGGGGGTCGCGCTCCGGGCGGGTGGCGTTCCAGTTCGCGAAGGACTACAGCGGAAGGCATCACGCGTGAGCGCGCCGGAGGATCGCGTCCCGGTCGATGTGGCGGTCGGCGTGCTGATCGATGCGCAGGGCAGCTTCCTGCTCACGTCGCGCCCGGAGGGCAAGGTCTACGCCGGCTACTGGGAATTCCCGGGCGGCAAGCTCGAGGCCGGCGAGTCGGTCGAGCAAGCGCTGCGGCGCGAGCTGCATGAAGAGCTCGGCATCGAGATCGGTGCGGCCCAGCCCTGGAAGACCGAGCTCGTCGACTACCCGCACGCCCGCGTGCGCCTGCACTTCTGCAAGGTGTTCGCGTGGCATGGCGAGTTCCAGATGCGCGAGCAGCAGAGTATGGCCTGGCAGAGCTTGCCGGTCGCGGTCGCGCCGGTGCTGCCGGGTACGCTGCCGGTGCTGGAATGGTTCGCCCAGGAGCGTGGCTTCGTCGGCGCTACTACACTGCCGAAATGAATTGGCTCGATGCAGTGAAGTGGGACGCGAACGGCCTCGTGCCGGCGATCGCGCAAGAGGTCGGCAGCAACGACGTGCTGATGTTCGCCTTCATGAACCGCGAGGCGCTCGCCAAGACCGCCGAACTCGGCGAGGCGGTGTACTTCAGCCGCTCGCGCGGGCGGCTCTGGCACAAGGGGGAGGAGAGCGGCCACATCCAGAAGGTCCACGAACTGCGCCTGGACTGCGACAACGACGTGGTGCTGATGAAGGTCGAGCAGCTCGGCCACGCACCCGGCGAGCCGGGCATCGCCTGCCACACCGGCCGCCATGCCTGCTTCTTCCAGCTGCTGAAAGACGGCGAATGGAAAACCGTCGAGCCGGTCTTGAAAGACCCCGAAAGCATCTACAAATGACCGCTGCGGCAAAGACCTCGAACGACACGCTGGCACGGCTCGCGGCCGTGATCGAGTCGCGCAAGAGCGGCGACCCGGACAAGAGCTATGTGGCGCGGCTGTTCGGCAAAGGCCCCGACGCGATCCTGAAGAAGATCGGCGAAGAGGCCACCGAGGTCGTGATGGCCTGCAAGGACGGTGTGCCCGACAAGATCGTCGGCGAGGTGGCCGACCTGTGGTTTCACTGCATGCTGGCACTCAACGCGCACGGTCTCGCGCCGGCCGATGTGCTGGGCGAACTGGAGCGGCGCGAAGGGCTCTCGGGGCTGGAAGAATTCGCCTCGCGCAAGGCGCAACAACGCGAGAAGGACGACTCATGAGCGACATCATCGACAACGGCTCGGTCGTGAATGCCGAGCGCGACGACTCACTGAGGACGATCGGCCACATCAGCTACGCGCTGCACGCGATCGTCGCGATCGGCGCGGTGCTGCCGGGCGCGCACGCGAGCGTGCTGTTGCTGCTGATCGCCTTCACCGTCGACATGGTCAAGCGCGACGACGCGCGCGGCAGCTGGCAGGAGTCGCACTTCAGCTGGCGCATCCGCAGCGTGCTCTGGGCCGGTCTGCTGTACCTGGTGACGATCCCGCTGTGGCTGCTGTTCCTGATCCCGGGCTGGATCGCCTGGATCATCATCTCGATCTGGTTCCTGTACCGCGTGGTGCGTGGCTGGCTGGCGCTGAGCGACCGTAAACCGATGCCGGTGGCGCAATAGCGCGCCATAGAAGAGAACCGAGATGAATCACGATCCGAACTGCATCTTTTGCAAGATCATTGCCGGCCAGATCCCGAGCCGCAAGGCCTTCGAGGACGACGAACTGCTGGTGTTCCACGACATCGCGCCATGGGCGCCGGTGCATCTGCTGCTCGTGCCGAAGGAGCATGTGCCGACGATGTACGAGCTGACCTCGGACCACGCGCCGCTGCTCGGCCGCATGCTCGCGATGGCGCCCGAGCTGATGCGCTCGCACGGCGTGACCAACGGCTTCCGCACCTTGATCAACACCGGCGAAGACGGCCGCCAAGAAGTACCGCATTTGCACATGCACGTGATGGGCGGTCCGCGCCCGTGGCTCAAAGGGTAAACAGCCCGAAGGGTCATCCGGACGCGGTACCCTAGAATTCCTCGCTTGTCGTTTGGAGAACAGTCATGGGTTCATTCAGCATTTGGCACTGGCTTGTTGTGCTGCTGATCGTGGTGCTGGTGTTCGGCACCAAGAAGCTCAAAAACATCGGCACCGATCTTGGCGGTGCCGTGAAGGGTTTCAAGGACGGTGTGCGCGATGGCGGAGCCTCGGCCACCGATGCGGCCACGCCGCCGGCGCAGGTCAATGCCAACAAGGCGAACGACGCGAACACCGTCGACGTGGAAGCCAAGACCAAGTCCTGACCCGCAGCGCACGTGATCGACTTCGGCTTCGACAAGATCGCGCTGATCGGCGCGGTCGCATTGATCGTGATCGGCCCCGAGAAGCTGCCGCGGGTGGCGCGCACGGTCGGCCATCTGGTGGGCAAGGCGCAGCGTTACGTCGCTGACGTCAAAGCCGAGGTCAATCGCTCGATCGAGCTCGAAGACCTGAAGAAGATGAAGACCGAATTCGAGGACGCGGCACGCAATGTGCACCAGAGCGTCACGAACGAGATCCACCAGACCAGCGCCGAACTCGAGAAGACCTGGAACGATGCGACCAGCCTGCCGGGCAGCAGCGGCCAGCATGAAGGCTGGACGCCGCCGCCCCCCGAATACAAGCACCCGAAGAAGAACTGGCGCCTCAAACGCGGCGCCACGCCGCAGTGGTACAAGCAGCGCGCCGGGGTGCGCGTCAAGGCGCAGTCGGGTGCCGCGCGGGTCGCGCGCTTTCGGCCGCCACGCGTTTCGGCCGATACCTCGGCCTGACCCGCGATGAACAGTCCCGATGATGAGAAGCCCGATGAACTCGCGGGCACAGAGCAGCCGTTTGTCTCGCACCTGATCGAGTTGCGCGACCGGCTGGTGCGCTCGTGCATCGCGGTCGGCGTGTGCTTCGGTGTGCTGATGATCTGGCCCGGCTCCGCCGGCCTGTACGACCTGCTGGCGCTGCCCCTGGTCGAGCACCTGCCCAAGGGCGGCACGCTGATCGCGACCAGCGTGATCTCGCCGTTCCTGGTGCCGCTGAAGATCACGCTGATGGCCGCGTTCCTGCTGGCGCTGCCGGTGGTGCTGTACCAGGTCTGGGCCTTCGTCGCGCCGGGCCTGTACACGCACGAGAAGAAGCTGGTGCTGCCGCTGGTGGTCTCGAGCACCTTGTTGTTCTTCCTCGGCGTGGCGTTCTGCTATTTCTTCGTGTTCGGCAAGGTCTTCACCTTCATCCAGAGCTTCGCACCGAAGAGCGTCTCGGCGATGCCGGACATCGAGGCCTACCTGAGCTTCGTGCTGTCGATGTTCATCGCCTTCGGCGCCGCGTTCGAGGTGCCCATCGTCGTCGTCGTGCTAGCGCGCATGGGGCTGGTCAGCATCGAGAAGCTGAAGTCGTTCCGCGCCTACTTCATCGTGCTCGCGTTCATCATCGCCGCGGTGCTGACGCCGCCCGACGTGGTGTCGCAGCTCGCGCTGGCGATCCCGATGGTGCTGCTGTACGAGATCGGCATCATCGCCGCGGGCGTGTTCATCAAGCACACGCAGGCGCCTGACGAGGAAACAACCGGCGCTTAGTCGCTGGACATTTCGTGAGGTGCCCGACGGCGCCTCACGGTGCTAGCGCGACCCCGTTGAGCGTGACGTTGCCACCACCCGCGGCCTGACTCCAGGTGAGCACGAGTTGCTGGGCTGCCGCAGCGGCCTTGTACGTGATCGTGTAGGTGCGCACGTATTGCCCGGTGCTGG
>Ga0307508_10005737_pt1 | contig 11753 bp, 12 predicted proteins | sample 9_EM_MG_FD_203089 | JGI IMG/M metagenome (GOLD analysis project Ga0307508, IMG submission 203089) | Populus trichocarpa ectomycorrhiza microbial communities from riparian zone in the Pacific Northwest, United States - 9_EM | ecosystem: Host-associated > Plants > Roots > Unclassified | place...
AGATGGTGATACGTCGGTCAGATAATGTAGGGCATAAAAATCTGCAACAGTGAACACAGGACCACGAGGGATTCGGAGGGGAGTCCATACCTTGATAGACGCCAAACGCCGCAGAGTACCTTTTTTTTGTGTGAGTGCGCCGCTCACAAAAATAAATGATGATATCTACCCAAACCCGCAGAACTGGACTAGCGCACTGTCATAGACCGTATCACACAGAGAATTAAGGGAAACGGTGGCATTTACCTGCCAACGACCATGCACCACGCTGCAGTGCCACCTTCGGGGAACTGGATGAGGTCAGTTGGAGCCTCATCCAGGTCCTCTTTCCCATTCGAAATGCCGCACGGTGGTGTCTCTTTCAGAGACTGAATCGATGATACGCTCGGGGGCATCCTAAAGTTTAAACGCTGGGACGGGGTGGGTTGGAGGTGACTTTTGGGTGTCAGCTATTCGCCCTAGAGTGTGTGTAAGGACCCCGCGCGACCGCGGACGGACATAGGGTCCAATGGAGGGACCAGCGTGTAGATGGGCGCGATGGGATGTAAATGGGTTGACAGCTCAGCGGAAAAACGATGAGCCAATGGCTCAATGAGGGTGAGACCGCCAGTAGAGTCATACTGGCCATATAGATAACGGAGATAAACGTAAACCTGAATGTCACCCGAACCATCGTTGCGTCTGCCGCTAAGAAGCTCGCAAATACAATTCACCTTACGACCAGGTAGCGAGATGAAATCAAGACGAACTGGTAGCCTATTGACCTCGCCGCTGAGGTGACTCAGTGGCAGGGGCGAAGCAGCAGTCTGCTCAGCATAGGCGCATGGTTCACCATTGCTGCACCAATGGACTCGACGACGAGGAGCGAGGGCCCCGGAGAATCATGGAAGATGTTGTCGAAGAGCTGGTGAAGCTTCCCAGATTCATATATCCTACCCCGATATATGACAAAATCTTGTTGGGATGGATTGAGGCCTGCGATGAGTGCCGTTAGGAGCGAAAAGTGGAGGACCTGCATGGCTTCTTTGATTGGTTGAACATCGTTGGCCGGCCCGTCAGTAATTTTACACGGTGCTATTTTTGGCTTATTTCGGCTTCGTCTTCTTAAATCCGCGAAGCACGGCGAGATCTGACAAGAAGAATACATAGTCCATTAGACACTCTGGGCACTCTGGTTCTTTTGATGCTTGGCATCTTATTCATCACTGAAATTTAGATGAGGCTCAATAAGGTTAAAGATTTGGCTGTCTGGCTAGTGTAAGATTCCCGAAATGATATGTAAAAGCAAAAGGATATGAAACGAAAATCAACACGCAGCGATGTCCAAAGATAAGACGTTTGTGCGGGTCAGAGCAAGGTGAGATCAGTGACATTGTATGACATGTACGACGGTGTCACTCGTCATCATATGATACAAAATCGTTTGGGAGGTACGAAAGTCTAGGGTTGTTCACAACTTTCCCTTGGTCTTTCTAAGCCCAGGCCCTACATCAACACCCTCCTCCTCTCTCATCACGTTCTCGAAATCTCTGTACTTGTAGTACAGCTTGAACGACCCTGGGTTCGCAACCGTTCCACTCGGGACGACATCCACGCCTGAGACGATCTGCTTCACCGCAATCTCAATCTTCTTGCCGTTCACCGTGTGCTATCAGAAGAACCGTCAGTTCCGTCATGTCGGTCAGAAGAGGTGACGACGTACAGGTATATCCCCCACTTCGAATATGCCTGCAGGTTCGTGTCTCCTGCTCAAGCCTTCCCGGATGACGCTCCGAATTTTCACTCTCAATTCCTTGCCTAGTTTCCCCTTGTACCCCTCCTTCATCTTCAAAAACAGGAGGACTCTTTCGTCGTCTTCGCCTTCCCTCCGCTGTCCCACGCATAGAGCATCCTCTACAGCTTCCAGCCCCGCAGTCTCCCCTTCGACAAGCTTATAAATTTCTGCGCTCCCAAAGCGCACGCCACCGGGATTAAGAACGCCATCGCTTCGACCCAAGAAGACGAACCCGCCAGTGGCGGGGTTGCGAATGACAAAATCGCCGTGCCGCCATACCGGGGTACCACCAGGGCCAGGTGGGAAAGAACGGAAATATGCCGAGAGGAACTTGTCGTGTGTAGGAGTATCGTTCAGAAAATACAGAGGAACCGATGGATGTGCGCGAGTGATGACGAGTTCTCCAGGTGTGCAAGAGCTGGCAGGGATGGCTTGACCGGACGGGGAATAGATGGAGACAGCCATGCCGAGGGATGGGCCCTGGAGTTCTGTGACCAGGGATGTCAAAAGTGGAAGACTCGATACGGAAAGGGACTTACCGCCGGCATAGAGAGGGAATGACAGCACGGCTGTCACGACTATACCGTTCATTGAGATCAGTACTTGTCTCGTCAGGAGCAGAGATTGGAAGACTAACAAGCACAAAATACGTCTGTACCTCCACTCGAGCTGCCAATATGCAAATTCCCGCCGAAAGCTCGATGAGTCCAAGTCATGAGTTGAGATGTCAATACCGCGCCGGTGACCGTTATTTCGCGGAGACCAGCGAAGGGCACAGATGTCGAAGCGATAGAGAGCGGGTCAATATTGCGCGCTTGCAGTTCCGCGAGGAATCGCGGCGAGGTACCGAGGACTGTCACCCTACATGACAGAAGCGACGTGGCTTAAATTTGAACGCGCAAGGATGTCTTACCCCATCCAATCGATGAACCTCAGGTATTCCCTCACATCAGGGTAAAACGGAGAACCTTCGTATAATACGATGTGTGCTCCACACGCAAGGCCCGAGAGCATGAATGGCCACATCATCCATGCAGTCTGTGAATTAAATGAGATCGCGAATCGTTATAGAGGCATTTACGTACGGTGGTATACTGAAAGTACACGTCAGTCGGTAATATCCCAAAGCCAATATGACAGTCCTTCTTGCTGTTCATGAGTGCTCCCTATGGAACACCAGGAAAGACGTAACATAAACACTCAGTCGATATCAGTCGAACAGGGACTCACCCCGGCAGCGTGCACAATGCATTTCGGAGGACCACTGGTCCCCGAAGAATACAGTATGTATAAAGGATGATCAAAAGGGAGCTGTTCAAATGTCAGTGGGTAGTCGTCAGCCGCAGACGACGGGGTCAAGAATTCATCGATAGTGATGCTGATCGTACACGGGAATGGTAGATTCAGAAGGTCGTCAGTCCGTTGTAAACATCGTACTCACCAGTTAGGGACTTGTACAAGGTCCCCGGTCTTCTCGCTTCGCAAGACGACAGCTTTTTCTAGCCCATATCCGCCCAACCTCAAGTCGCGCTCTACATCTGCAATCTTTTTCGTGATGTTGATAGTTTTTCCGGCGTAAACCGTCTCGGATGAAGCGAAAAGGATCTTTGGACGAATTTGGCGGTATCTGTCAAGGACCCCGGAGGTACCCATATCTGTCGCCGTACTGGTGAATATAGCACCGATGGAGGCGGCGGCGAGAGCTATCACGACACCCGTAACGGAGTTGGTGATAATGGCTGCCCGAGAAATACACCGATGGCAAAGTTCAGAGCCCAAATCACCATGGATCGACATGAAACAGCAATGAATTGGACGTACCGGCAACCCTGTCGCCAACGCGTACTCCGGCCCTCTTCATGCCAGCGGCCATAACGCGCACTAACTCCCTTAGCTCATGAAAAGTGTACTGCTTAACGCCACTGAATTGGGCCTTGCCGGCTCGGGCGGGGATAAGATCATACTCATAAGCCGCTGTAATAGCGATAGCAGAGTCATCCTTCCAGAGCAGGTTCTCTGCATAGTTGAGACGCGTGCCAGGAAACCAAGATGGGCGTTCAGGGATAGCGCCAGGTATGACTATCTTTCGTGAGAAGAGTCAGAACGTTGTTAGAGCTTGACGATGACATCGTACCTGGTCTGGTTGAGGTGGAATGGAAGCTGTGATGCCCATGAAATCCCACAGATCAAGCCAGAAGGTGTAAGTTGACACTGAGTAAGCATGGAGATCATTGTAGTCCTCTGCAACGGCTTCAGCTCAGGCAGCTCTTGGGTCGGACAGGAACGGAACTGAAATAGACCCACTAAGCTTTAATCCTCGCTTCAAGTTGATCTGTCTCCTCAACCTCTCGCAGATTGCGTGGCCGGGGTGCACAGGGCTCCAGAGAAGTTTAGAGTCACCAAAGTTATACGCCGCAGAAGACACCATTGTAATGGTTAGAGAGAGGTCGAAGAGTCAAACGACCGAGATAACCACGGTTTGCACTAAACACGGGGTCCGTGCCATGTAGGACCCCGGCCAAGTACTGTATCCGCGGATTGATATTGAGCGACCGGCCAAGACTCACCGCCATATCTACGGACTATTTTCCAACAAGACAGCTCCTCTCGCTGGTACGCTGGCTATGAGCAACGTGCAGTAACTGAGTCTACGCAAGGTCTATCAGTACATGATGAATATAATACCGCGACAGTAGAGGACACACTGGTCTACAGACGCCCGATTCAGGCATTGGGTACGTGTCATGCGTTTGACTGATTCTGCCGTTTGACGTGCGGTGGACCCGCAGCGGACGCGCTGGTCTGCATCTCACGAAATCCTCTCACTCAGTGCTCGGGCACCTTCCGCAGATTTGCCCAACACGGCAGCGTTCCTCGGAGGGATGGTCGCACAAGAAACCATCAAGATGATCACGAAACAATACATCCCCATCAAGGGCTACTGCATCATCGATCTCACCGACGCTTGGACTGGCGTCATCGGCGCATGAGGATATAGAATACGAAACACAAAAGCATCCACTTCATCTGGGGGCCATGGACCTCCTTGTACTTTACGTTATCATGTTGTACGTTCAGTATGGTTTCTGAACCAAAAGGACTCGTCAGAGTTTTGCTGTCGCTTTCTGTGTGGACGTGACGATGTCTATCGCGCGTGTTCGGGTAAGACGTTGACTATCCACGGAGCGTCACCCGAGAAGGGTCGAAGCGCCAAAGCCACAAGGCCGCGCCTGTGTAGCCTTTGTTTATGGAACACAGCAGCAACTCTCTGCGTATCACAACCCAACCCTACTTAACACGTTGTTTCGTGACACTGCGAAACCTACGAGCCTGCACCATTGGGGAGGATGTCCGAGTCGTCAACGAAGACCGGTATGTTCCAGCAGTTCTCGCGAGTGATGGGTACAATATTTGCTAAAAAATCAGAAGATGAGGCAATAGTGATTGACACCGGTTCCTCTTCTGGAATATACTCGGTCGCTTTCCACCCAGACGGAATGCATTTATCGAGCGGGAGTGTGGGTGGGGTCCGACGATGGCGCGTTGCAGACGGTCAAGAGGTGGGGACGCAAATGGGAACAGTCTTGACCAATGCCGTTTCTGTGTCAAGGGATGGCAAGTGGATAGTGTGTGGGACTTCCAAGGGGGCAAGCGTGTGGGATGCGAAAACCCAGGAAAAGGCCCTTGAAGTGGAGGGCGGAACAGATGTCGACACAGTGGACATCTCACCAGACTCCACCAGGTTTGCCACCGGTACCGGGGTCAACGAGGAAGCGGGCATGGTCGCGATCTGGGACATCCTCACCGGGGAAAGGCTGGTTGGCTCGCTTCAACATGGTGGTCCTGTCAGGGGTGTCAAATTCTCGCCGAACGGTGAACGAATCGCCACCGTCTGTTCAGCAGAGAACTCCCTCCATATCTTTGACAGCCACAACGGCGACCAGCTCGTCAAGTTCAACACCACTGGGGTTTCTAATCGATGCTCTTCCATTACGCCGCTTGCGTGGTCAAGTAATCAGCAACAAATTCTCTTTGCATCTGGCAGCAACACAATCATGTCTTTCGACGTATCCACCGGGTCCCGACTGGCCGAATGGCAGGTTCACGATGACGGCAACGTAGAGTCTATCGCTCTAGCCTCCAACGGGAAGTTCCTTGCTACCTTCGTATGGGGTTCTACTGGCATCTCGTTCTGGGACACATCAACGCTCACTCAGATAGGTCCAGTTATCCTGGATGGCCGGAGGATTTGGTCGATTGCTCTATCGCTGGATTGCAGCCATCTTGCAACCGGAGGATACAATAGGAATATCACGATTCATAATCTTAGCGATATACTGCCGGACTCGTATGGTCCTTTTCTGGTAAGCATTTGTCCGTTCACAATGTCGGCTTGTCAGACCAGTTACGCATTTTCTTCCCTCCTTTGACATTAGCCACCTACGCAAGAAGACTCGGAACTGGACACACCTAAAGATAAGCCGCAGCAACAACAGGACGAGCAGCCTTCGACATTGGATGTCCACGACAAAGAGCCGCCAGACTCGACTCCGGTACGACTTTAGCATTCTGTCACCGCAAGAGTCGCTGATTCCTGCATTCCCACACAAGGAACAACCCACAACATCAGGTCAACCTGAGTCAGAGACCCACCGCGAAGACAGCGACGATGATTTGCTCGAGGTAGGACTTTGATTATTTCGATTTTCGATGCTGGTTTTCATGACAGCGTGAGGTTGACTTGCCATCTAGCACTCCCGCACAGCTGTTTGACTATAGTGAGGTCTGTGACAATTTGACTGACTTGCTTTCGTGCTGACATTACTCGAGCCTCCATCCCCAGCATCCTCTGCCGGGCCACGCGAAGTTACTGTAACGCCTCCACGCTCACTCCGGGCCACACCGCAGTGGGCGGGTCCCCTATCCATCGTCTTTCCTCCCAAAACATCTTCTCCAAAGGACCCTCTCGACACACCTGGTTCATCCAAACGCATTCCAGCGCTCGGAAGGTGGCTTCCGGCGAGATTCAAGAAGACTACCAAGATTCAGGATTCGCAACCGCCCGATCAACCCACCACAAGGTCTGGTCGACCCCTCAATCTTGGCCCTAACTCCCAGTCACGGTCGAGGGAGAATACCACAAAAAAAGGACCCCCGACGATGGCTGCAGGACGACGCTCGCGAGTGAGTGTTCTCTTCACTGTAGGCAAAGTGGTGGTGGTGTATCTGACGAGCCATCTCAGCGAACGGTCTGGAAATCCGTCAAATCGGTTCGTTGTTTAGTTTATTTATTGGCGCCGTCGTTTATCGCGCGACAGAATGCAGGAAATAAGAAGACGGCCGCAGCAAGCCATCGGAACAAGGACGTGGCTGGTGATGGACAAGGGTCTGCAGGTGCACAGCAAGCGGGCACCGTGAGCGTCTTTCTAACGATGGCCGTCCATATCGTCAATGATCATGTCCTATTAGGTGCAACAAGGGCATGAGCCGTCGCGATCGTCGGCCGTGCCGGGGGTTCATGCACATGTCACGGTGGGAATTTACTGTTTCGACCCGTATCGTTAGACTAACATGTGGAATATAGCAGCAAGAAACGGGGAATGCAACTGTCTCGGTCGCATTCGCGTTCAACTTGCCCGCATGGATGTTGTGTTCAAGTTTCCGCTCAGGTACTGAAGATGGGAGGCATTGACCTGTGCATTCTTCGTGTTATGCCGGAGCATTTATGACTAGGAATTCCCCCCCAAGTGCCGTCGATATCGTGACCGACAAGACGAGTCTGTGGCGTACGGCACGTTGGACAACTGTGCTCGAACTTGGAGACACGGCCTTGAGCTGAAATCATACTTTCTTGGGCTTTGGGCGTCGGACTTGATGGCACAAATTATTATTATCATGCACAGACGAATTATGTAAAGTGTACTACGTACCAGCAGAGTCATTGACCTTTCCACATTGGCTGTTCCAAAAGCAAAGGCGTTTGGAGCGCACCTTATCAACAAGAACGGTTACGCGGCTCTCGAAGTCGACTGACCCGCAGAGAACTTGCCAATCGAGGTAGCGCGTAGTCGACGTGTCGCGTCTCCCATGCAGACACAGCCTGAGGGAACAACTTCTTGGACGCACTCAAAAGCGTCGACAACAGAGCTGCCGAGGCCATCCAACTCCTCTTGGAGCTCAATGACAGCGTCAAGGGGACGCCGACACCGTGCCTGACGCCGACCCCGCGTGGCTCGTCTCCTTCTCCATCGTTATCGCACACAACTTGAACCTCGACAACGCGCTCCTCGAGCGGCTCTCTTCCTTCCTCTGGCGTCCGCCTCTCGTGGTTGTGCGCTCCGCCGGCTTCCTTGCCGAGTTCTTTATCCAGTTCCACGACACCAGTAAGCACGCCCAGTCACCGAGAGTCATTCCGAAAATGCCCCATCACTTCTCATCGACAAGCCGTTCCCAGCCCTCCGCGATCACGCGCCAGCCCTCTATTTTGACCCGATGGACCCAACCGAACACGGTCACATCATGTGTACTCGAAGAGTGGAAGGAATCTGTACGTTTGCGCTCTTTCATGCATTCTAACCTCACACGTGCCCACTTCAGCATGACGGACAGTCACCCAAAACATACAACGAGCAGCAGGAATTCAAGAAACTGATCCGCGCCAAGAAGCTCAAGCCCGATGAAGAAAACATTGACGAAGCCGAAGCCCAAGCGTACCGTTGTTGGACTGAGACCAAGGTATGCCTCCAATGACTGTTTCCCATCCTCATCCCCATCCTCACTCTCACCCCAGGTTCCCTCCAGGATCGCCACGCTATTCGAGGATCGCCCGAGGCCCTCCGTCAGAATCCTCTCCGTTCTTCTATCTCCTCGCCGCACTCAAGGAATTCACTGACCAATCCGAAATGCACATCCCTCCATTGACATCCACCCAGGACCACCCTCCCCGACATGAAATTCGACACCTCCGATCACGTTCACCTCCAGCGACTCTACAGAACGCGCGCAGAGGAGGAGGCGTTCAAGAGCCATCTGCGTGCCCCCGTGGACGACGCCGTCGTCGACCTGTTCGCCAAAAACGCACGCGCGCTGCGGGTGCTCTGGGGCAGTGGGGTGCGTTCAATCAGGACATGGCTGCATTGGGTGCGTGTCATGTGTTCGACCGGTTCTGTCGTTTGACGTGCGGTGGATCCGCGGTGGACGGGCTGGTCTCCTCTCCTAAGGAAACGTCCACGCATCTGGCCTTGTCCGCCTTGTCAGCTCTAGAAGGCGACGCCGCGGGGTCCCCTCCGATCCTTGAGCTCCTTCGCCGATAGGTGCAGGGTATTGTCGGCGATGGCGTTGATCTGCCCGAGGAACTCGACTACCACTTCACTGGGCAGTATAAGACTGTCCAGAGGCTGCGCATCAGCCGAAAACCAGCTTGTCGCTTACCTCGCCGTTGCGTGACCTAGGCGCACCTCCATCCATAGACCCTCAGTGCAACGCATATAGTCAAAGTTGTGCCAGCCAAACAAGTGAGGGGAGTCTAGCAACGACCGGACGTTGTACACACGCTGGATGCCGAGCCACGATTGGACAAATAGGTAAACTCTGACCTTGCTGGGTGGTCGGACGTACTCTCTTTCAAATACGTTTTGGGCGATGTTGCTTAGTGCCCGTTGACAAGGAAGAGCGTTTCAATTTTGATTCAGGTCCTCCGACGAGTACGGATGGAGCATGCATGCATGGGATACTTGCATCATGACAGATTAGTTTAACTGTCGACGTTCCGTTCTTTGCATAGACCTTTGCATCGCATGCACTGGCAGAGCCTGACATCCACGTCCATGCGGGCGCGCTCTTCCAGGCAGCCAACGGGATACGTGATGGGTGGGTAGGTGTGCAGGGACAAGGGGTAGAACGCACGACGTACCAATCCAATCAGCTTGGTTGGACTCTTTGAATTTGGACGTGATCGAGGGTACACGTTTAATTAGAGACGAACACGTCGAGGTTTGTCTAGCATCGTATGCATAGCCACCATCGTCACTGGAGAAAAATAGAAACGGTCACCGGAAAGATCACTGTAGCCACGTACGGTTCAGAATCTGAACACCAAGGACGATGAGACCTAAACAGATCGAGCAGCGACTTACACAGAAAAGTTCCTGACCACAACGCAGCGAGGATGCCATAGCGCGTCCTGCAAGAGACCTCGTGACATCCGAGCGGGCCGTTTTTGCTCGCCTCGGATTTGGCAATGAGGGGAGTGCATTCCGTGTTGTGCGTCGTCATGAAGCATCATCAGAGACTGTCGGGAGCTGGCCCGTTTCCTTAGCCTGCGGGCAGAATATCTGAAGTGCAGCACCTTCGGGCGCCCGTCCAGCATGGCAGGACATCGCGGGAAGATAGCACTCGGGGAACAGTCCGGACTACGAACAAAGCTACGCTTTTCGGTGCTTCCAAGTCCATCGGCCTGCTGTACCGACCTCTGGCGCGCAGTGACCATCATTTCGGCTGATGCGACTGATCAGTGATGTGCATGACCCGTGTTCTGTGTCGTTCAGCAAACCGATCAGTGGCGTCAACACAACCACTGGCAAGGAGCGCGAAGAACGGAGTACCGCCCGACGACATCCCATCGAAAGAGGGCAAGACAAACAGGAGGCGGGAGAAGCACCGCTTGCGATGGCTGCTGGTCACCAGACTAGGACGTTGACGTCATCGCGTTTGATTCCAGACCCAGTCCTGTGTTCACGGGCGTCGCAGTCCCAGCTTCAATCCGCTAAAAGGGGGTCGCCGTCGTCTTCGATGTGGCTTTCCATGAGGCCATGAGGCATTGAGGCTCCATGAAGGCCGGCGTATGCTCGAGTGTGCCGTCTCCGCGGTAGAAGGCGAGGCCATCCCGCCCGGCTTAACCCGATCACTGCACAGTCTCGTCTTCATCTTACGACAAATGTTGGCCTGCCACACGCATCATGCCGAGACACGCTTCTCATGATCGCGGACGGTTTAGACTAGTTCAAGTTTAGACCAGCTACCCGGTTCTCCGCATCGCTTCCGCAGCTTCACCACTAATGGTCGAGCGGCCACGAGCGAGTCACGGTGAGTTTTGTGATGGGTATTGGTGGCGGGGCTGCTCATCATTCTTGTCAGTCACTACTAACTTCCAATTGGCCATATTTCCCCGGATTTCCCATTGAGGATAGGTGGCCTTTTGGCGGCCCACCCGCATGCATTGTGGCCGAATATGGTACGTACAACATGATCACGGAATGCTTCGATGCTTGGTCATACGTGATAAGTATAGAGTGCCATAGTCGTGGACTGCTAATAATACACTCCCTCCCCCCGTTTTATTTTCACCTCCCCCCGCGCCTTTACTTCGTTCGTTCGTTCGCCGGGTGTCTTGCTAGTGCACGTTCTGAAATATGAGCACCGCTGGTATCCCTCTGGACAAGGCAGAGCTCCTTGCTGTGCTACTGGAGGGGCTCTTGTATGGTAAGACCCGATAATGACGAATCGTGGGCAGAGGATACTAATTATTCGTCGATCAAGGTTTTTCGTTGTTGATGTTTGGAGCAACGATCTGGACACTGTTGTCACCACGGTCCATTTACCCAGTGAACCGTAAGATGTTCACAATAGCATTCCTATTGCTGCTGTTTAGCACGACGGTGCGTGATCTTTTCGTTTTCATGTGTTACCATCAGACAGACATTGGATTTCTTGGGTATATACAGCACTTTATCATCAACATCATTAGAGTCATGCAGGGTTTGATATTGTTCCGAGACACCTACCCAGGAGGTCCCATCGGGTATTTTTCCGATGTGTCCCAATGGACGTTCGTGTCCAAGAACTACGTGTTCGCCGCACAGACCCTCCTAGGGGATGGCGTTGTTGTAAGTGTATTGTTCCCTGTGTCGTCAGGGAGTTCGTCATCCGCTAAGTGCGCCGAAGCTTTACCGCTGTTACGCAGTTTGGCAATCTAAACTTG
>Ga0307508_10005738_pt1 | contig 11752 bp, 4 predicted proteins | sample 9_EM_MG_FD_203089 | JGI IMG/M metagenome (GOLD analysis project Ga0307508, IMG submission 203089) | Populus trichocarpa ectomycorrhiza microbial communities from riparian zone in the Pacific Northwest, United States - 9_EM | ecosystem: Host-associated > Plants > Roots > Unclassified | place...
AGGCCCGCAGCATTCGGGACAGCCTGGTCGACTACCTGACGACGACGTTCGCGCTGACCGACGGTGATGCCCGCGATGGCCTCGACCGGTTCCTGTCCGACCCGATCAACGGCATGTTCAAAGGACCGTACGTCCGCCTTCGCCTGCCGTTTCGACCCGCCGATGAGGGCTGGCGAGACACGCTGCAATGGTACGAGGGGTTCATCCCCTATGGACACCAGGCGAAGGCGTTCGCGCGCCTCTCGTCGACGAACGGCCGCCGGCCACAGCCGACGCTGGTGACGACAGGCACGGGCTCAGGGAAGACCGAAGCGTTCCTTTACCCGATCCTTGACCATGTGCTGCGTGCCCGCCGTGAGGGTGTGACCGGCATGAAAGCGCTCATCCTGTACCCGATGAACGCCCTGGCCAACGACCAGGCGTTACGCCTGGCCCAGATCCTGACCAAGCATCCCGAGCTGCGAGCCATCACAGCCGCGCTCTACACCGGGCAGAAGGATCACCCGCGGACGATGGTCACTGCGGACGGTCTGATCACCGACCGTGGGATCATCCGGGACACCGCGCCGGACATCCTGCTGACCAACTACAAGATGCTCGACCAGCTGCTGCTGCGCCACGAGGACCAAGCTCTCTGGAAGCAGTCGGCGACGAGCCTGCAATACCTGGTCCTCGACGAGTTCCACACCTATGACGGCGCACAGGGCACCGACGTGGCCATGCTGCTGCGCCGCCTCGGTCTGACCCTCAAAAGCCACTGGGATGCCGAGGACCCGAGCATCACCGACGAGGACCGTGCCCGGCCGCTCGGCCGGATCACGCCGGTCGCAACCTCCGCGACGTTGGGTGACGGTGGTGACCCGGGCGTCATGCTGGAGTTCGCCCGCACGGTCTTCGGCGAGCAATTCGACGACGATGCCGTGATCACGGAGTCGCGGCTGAGCCTGGCCGAATGGTCCGAGGACGCGGATGCGGTCGTCGAGACTGCCGGCTTCACGATCTCCGACTCCTTCGACCTTGCCGAGACGAACGCGGCAGTGGAGGCACTCGGACCCGATCCGACTGGCGCCGAGCTGGCGCGTGTGGTGCTCGGCCACCTGTGGCACCACTCGCAGGGACGGCTCGTGGAAGCCGATCCGGCGCTGTTGCTGGCGTTGAGCCGGGCGCATCCGTTCCTCCAGGAGTTGGCGTACGAGGCGAGCGACGCCATCGGCCTGGATGAACTCGTCTCCAAGGTCGCCGAGCGGACCCCTACCTCCAGGCTCGCCGCCGCCGGTGCCGACCCGCAATGGGAGTTGCTTCTCTCGCACGTGATCGCCGCCCTCGGTCACGTCCGCGCCGTCTGCGGCCGGGATGCGTTATCCGTGGACGTACACCTGTGGATCCGGGAGCTGAGCCGCATCGACCGGGCCGCCGACACGACAGCCCGATTCCGTTGGGGTGACGACGGCCCGCCGGCGGCCGGCGGGGACGTCGACGACGTACGCCCGTCCTTTCCGGCAATCTTTTGCCGGCATTGCGGCCGTTCTGGCTGGGGTGTGGCGCTGTCGCCGGTCGGCACCAGCCTTGCGGTTGACGACGAGACCATTCGCCGGAACCACGCCACCCACGAGGGACGGTTCCGGTCGCTGCTCTATGCGCCGGCCGAGGCGGACGCCGCGTACCTCCGCAATGAGCAGACCGAAGGTCTGGTCTGGTTCTCGGTCCGTGGCCGCGAGCTGCTGACCGCCCCTCCGCCCGACGACGACCCGGATCTGCGCGACGGCTGGGTCCTGCCGGTTCTGACCTCGGTCGGCAGGGACGCCGATGAGGACGCCAGGAACGACACGTGCCCGTCGTGCGGGCAGCAGGACGGCATCCGGTTCCTCGGCAGCGCGATCGCCACCCTACTGTCGGTGTCCCTGTCCACGCTGTTCGGTTCGCCGAAGCTGGGCCCACAGGAGAAGAAGGCGCTGGTCTTCACCGACTCGGTGCAGGATGCCGCGCACCGGGCGGGGTTCGTCCAGGCCCGTTCGCACACCCTCACGCTGCGCGCCGTCCTCCGCGCCGCCGTCGCCGATGGCGCGCTCACCCTCGACGCGCTCGTCGACGAGGTCATCCTGCACGCCGGCAACGACCGCTTCGCGCGGTACCGGATCGTCGCCCCCGACTGTGCCGACCGCGACACGTTCGAGAAGTTCTGGAAGTCCGACACGTTGCGGAAGGTTCCCGCCAGCGTGCGCTCTCGGGTCCGCAAACGTCTCGCTCTCGACGCCGCGCTCGAGTTCGGCCTCAACTCGCGCACCGGTCGGACCCTCGAGCTGACCGGCTCGGTCGCCGCTGAAGTCCAAGCCGGCCAGCCGGCCAAGATGGCGGGCGCCGCCCGTGCGGCCTTGCAAGGTTTCGCCCTCCAGGAAACCCTCGATTCTTCCGGTACGGGGCCGGAGGACAAGACCCTCGTGCAATGGGTACGCGGTGTCCTCGATCGCCTGCGCGCACAGGGCGCCATCGACCACCCGTGGTTCGACCGCTACCGCCAGCAAGACGGACAGCGCTGGTCGATCTGGGGTGGGCGCCCCCGCAACGAGGGCATGCCGGCCTTTCCCAGGGACCGCCCGGCGCCCGGATACGCCCGGGTCGGCGGCCACGTCGATCCCGCTCGCGAGGGCCTCGACTCGGTCACCTCCTCGCAATCCTGGTACGCCCGCTGGACGTCGCGGGTGCTGTCGGTCAGCCCGGCGGACGGAGGCCGACTGACCCGGCTGCTCTTCGAGCGGCTGGCCCGCGACGGCGTACTCACCGCCATGACCAGCGAGTCCGGCGCCACCGTCTATGCGATTCCGTCGTCCGGTGTCGTCCTCGTGCCGACTACAACCGAGGATCTCGACGCCGGCCGTCACCTGCTCGTCTGCGACACCTGCCGGGCGGTCACGCCGGGGACCATCGCCGCCGTCGATCAGCTGGACGGCGCCCCCTGCATGCTGGTCCGCTGCCGTGGTCACCTGGCCCGCGAGCCGTTGCCGGACAACTTCTACCGCCGGCTGTACGCGTCGCCGGACATGCGCCGCATCGTCGCCCGGGAGCACACCAGCCTGCTCGACGACGAGACCCGCTTGCGGTATGAGGAGGGTTTCAAGGGTTCCGGCGTGGACCCGCAGTCGCCCAACGTGCTCGTTGCGACGCCGACGCTGGAGATGGGTATCGACATCGGCGACCTGTCCGCGGTGTTCCTGGCCTCGTTGCCGCGGACGGTCGCGTCGTATGTGCAGCGTGTGGGGCGGGCCGGTCGCCTCACCGGCAACGCCCTGAACCTCGCCTACATCACCGGCCGCGGCGAGCACCTGCCGAAGCTAGGTGACCCCCTGTCGGTCATCAACGGCGAGGTGCGGCCGCCCGCGACCTACCTGCAAGCCGAGGAGATCCTGCGCCGCCAGTACACGGCGCATCTGGTCGACGAGATGGCCCGTGACGCCGGCCGGCCGCATCCGAAGTCCGCGGTGGGGGCGATCGGGTCGAGTGCGCCGGGCACCTTCCTCGGCGACCTGATCGTCTATGCGGAGACCGAGGTCGACCGGCGACTGGCGCGGTTCGCTGCGACGTTCGGCGATCTCGGCGAGGCGGTTGTGAGTGAGCTGGGAGAGTGGCTGCGGCCTACGGCAGGGACCGGTACGAGTTCGTTCGCCGCCCATGTTCATGCGGCGAGCAGGCGCTGGCAGCTCACCGTCGAGACGCTCAAGCACCGCGAGAAGAAGATTGACGACGTACTGCCCGAACTCGCCGCGAAGATGCAATCCCCGGCGGCGACCGATGACGACAAACGGGCGCTGCGTTCGGCCACCGCGGCCCGATCCTTGACCCGCGGCCAGCTCTCGCACCTGAGGGGCGAGTATTGGATCGGCGTGCTGGAGGAATACGGCCTGCTGCCGAACTACACCCTGCTCGACGACACCGTCACCCTCGACGTCGGCCTGAGCTGGATGGATCCGGACTCCAACGAGTTCCAGAGCGAGCACGCCCAGTTCCAGCGCGGATCCGCGCAGGCGATCCACGAGTTCGCGCCCGGCGCCACTTTCTATGCCCGGGGGTGGGAGATCGTCATCGACGCGATCGACCTCGGACTCGACGGCGAGTCGATCCGGCCGTGGGTGTTCTGCCCGGCCTGCGGCTACGGCACCGACATCGCCGAGTCCGGGCAGGAACGGGAGGTGTCGACCTGTCCCCGCTGCGGCGGAAACGGCATCGCCGACACTGGCCAGCGGCTCGACGTCGTCGAACTCACGCATGTCACGGCCGAGGTGCGCCGCGACGAGGCGATGATCTCCGACCGCCACGACCAACGGGACCGAGTCCCGTTCCAGATCATCGCGACCGCGGACATCGACCCGGCCCGCATCGCCCGGCAGTGGTTCGCTGAGGGCACCGGGCTGGGCTGTACCTACGTCCGGTCCCTGGACCTGAGGTGGATCAATATCGGGCCGCCGGGACACGGCACTTCCCGGATCATCTCGGGTGACGAGCGGGCCGGCTCGTTGTTCCGGGTGTGCGCCGGCTGCGGCAAGCTGGACACCGACGCGGGGCGTAACCGGCCGCACGAACATCGCCCGTGGTGCGCCTACCGCAACGCCGCTACGGAAAACACCGACACGGTTGCCTTGACGCGGACGCTGCGTACGCAAGGGTTGGTCCTTCGCCTGCCCAACGTGGTCACCCTGGGCGACGACTTCGCGGTGCCCAGCCTGGCCGCAGCGGTTTTGCTCGGCCTGCGCGAGCAGGTCGGCGGGCATCCCGATCACATCCGCGTCGAGCACATCGTCGATCCGACACTGAGCGACGGCTCGGACAATCACGATGCGATCCTGCTGCACGACGCGGTCCCCGGCGGCACCGGCTATCTCGCCGAGATGGCGACGCCGGGGGTGCTGCGTGACCTGCTGGTGCGGGCCTGGGAACTGGTCCGGAACTGCGAGTGCCGCCACGAGGAGCGCTTGGCCTGCCACCGGTGCCTGTTGCCATTCGTGCCGCCCGGCTCGGTGCGGCGGGCATCGCGGGCCTCGGCCGAGCGGCACCTGGGCCATCTGCTCGGGCTGGCGCCCGAGGCGGACACCGCTGAGGGGACGACCTGGACAATCACCGAGGTGCCGCCGCAGGAAGACCCCGAGTCACACCTCGAACAACGATTCCGCAAGCTGATCGCGGCGCGGCTCAAGACGCTCGGGGCGGCCATGACGGAGGTGCCCAAAGCGTCCGGGAACGCATTGAAGTTCACGCTTCCCGGCGCGCCCCGGCAGTGGACCCTGACGCCGCAGGTGAACCTGGAGAACTCGAGGCCGGACTTCGTACTGGAGACCAACGACACCACCGTGCCGACCGTGGCCGTCTTCACTGACGGACGTAGGTTCCATGCCTCGGCGGCCCACAATCGGCTAGCCGAGGACGCCGGTAAACGGGAGATCCTACGTGGCACCGGGCGCATCGTCCTGGGCGTCACCGCGCAGGACGTCGCGGACGCCGAGCGCGGTGTGACATCCGCACCGCAGTGGTTTTCTGAGCAGACCGTCGGGCAGTTGATCAAACGGCCGGACTTCATGGCGACCCCCGCGGCATACGAGAACCTTCGCAAGGGGCCGGTGGATTGGCTCGTTGACTGGGTCGCCATGCCTGCCTCGGACGGCGTGCGCAGTGTCGCCCGGGCAGTTCCGATGTTCCTGCTATCCACAGCGCGTCAGGTCCAGGTCGCCGGCGATGTTCCGCTATCGAGAGTCGCGAGGGAGGTGCTTCTCGATGAGAAGGTGCCTTCAGGCCCTCGGCGGGTGATGATTCGGCGCTCGGGCTCCCTCGCGGTAGCAGTGGAGCTGCGCGACGGCATCGTCGACGTGGCAGCGGTTCTCGACGACCGCGAAACCGTGCTCGACGACGCGTACGCTTCGGCCTGGCGGCAATGGTTGCAGCTGTCGAACGCACTCGCTCTCCGCGACTGGCCGACCGACATTACGACCACCAGCCGCACCGCCCCCACGGCGACTACCGCGGCAACCCCCGTCGCCGCTCCCTCCGTGGATGTGCCGCCGGGACTCAGCGCCGAATGGATCATCGCCCACGAATCGGCCGCACCCGGGCCGGAACGCAATCTGATCCTCATCCTCGCCAGACACGGCAGACTGCCCGCCCCGGTTGTCGGCGCCGAGGGGCCGCAAGGAATTCCGCTCGATATCTCCTGGCCCCGGCTGCACATCGCGGTAGCGTCCGCCGACGACATGCTGGACGAGGATCGCGACGATCTGAAGCACGCCGGCTGGAGCATCGTCGACGCCAGCCCGGGCGCGATCGTCGCAGCCGTCACCGCGGCTACACCTGGACCCCGATCCGACGAACACGGAGAGCCCTGATGCCGACCATCATCATGACGAAGTGGCCCGTCAAGCTCGATGGCTCGGTCAAGTCCAAGGCGATGACCTTCCTGCAGAAGCTCTCGACGGACGACACCACGCCGGGACTACACGTCGAACCGATCAACGACGCCGCCGATCCGAGGGTCCGGACGGGGCGCGTCGATCAGTTCTGGCGTGCGGTCATGTTCCGGCTCGAAGGCGAGGGCGAGAACCACTACGTCATCCACGGCGTCTGGCCGCACGACGACGCTCTCAAAGTCGCCAGCCGTGTACGGCTCAAGGTCAACCCGATCAACGGCCTGCCGCAGATCGAAGAGACCGCCCCCGCCGAGCCGACCCCGACACCATCGCCGAAGCCCGTTCCCGCTCCGACGCGGCCGCTGCTCGCCCGCCTGGGACGTTCCATGACGGATCTCGTCGACCGCCTCGGCGTTCCGTCGGAAGTCGCGGAGAAGGCACTCGCGGCGGCCGACGAGGACGCGATGCTCGACCTGGCGCAGCAGCATGAAGGGTGGCTGGGCCTGCTCCTGGTCGACCTGGCCACGAGCGACTCGATCGACGTGATCGTCGAGCGGATGCAACTGCAACGCGTCGATCCCTCGGCGGATGAGGACGCCGACTTGCTGAGGTCCCTGAAGCAGCCGGCCGCGCAGGCGCAATTCGCGTTCATCGACGATCAGGACGAGTTGCGCCGCGTCATCGAGGAAGGAGATTTCGGAGCGTGGCGGGTGTTCCTTCACCCCGCGCAGCGCCGCTATATCGAGAAGAGCTATGGCGGATCCTTCCGGCTGTCTGGGGGCGCCGGCACCGGCAAGACCGTGGTCCTTGTTCATCGAGCGCGGGCGCTGGCCAAACGCGAACCCAAGGCCCGCATCGTTCTCACGACCTTCACCACGAACCTCGCTGAGTCGCTGCGCGACAGCCTCGCCCTGCTCGACCCGAAGATCACCCAATCACCGACCCTGGGACAGCCCGGCGTACATGTCGCCGGCGTCGATGCGCTGGCCGCTGCGGTGATCCGCCTGGCTGGGCCGGGCATCGCCGACGCGGTGACCCTGGTGTTGGGCGACGCTCGTTCGGCGCCGACCGGCCGGGTCCCGGCTACCCGGTGGCGCGAGATCCTCGACTCCTCCAGCACTGACTTACCACCCGAGATCGCCAACGAGACGTTCCTGATCGCCGAGTACGCATTGGTCGTCTTGCCCAACCGGATCCGCGACGCGGCCGGATACCTCCGGGTTCGACGCCCCGGACGTGGCGTCGCCCTCGATCGCGCCAAGCGGGCCGCCGTATGGGCGCTGATGGCAGCGTATCGGGCGCAGAACCGGATTGACGGAACGCTCGATTTCGCGGAGGCCGCGGCTGTGGCCGCGGTGTACCTCGAAGGCGCCGGTGGCGAGCCGAGACCGCAGGCCGACCACGTGCTCGTGGACGAAGGCCAAGACCTGTCGCCCACGCATTGGCAGATGCTGCGCGCCCTGGTCGCCGTCGGGCCCGACGACCTGTTCATCGCCGAAGACTCCCATCAGCGCATCTACGGCGCCCGGATCGTCCTGAGCCGATACGGCATCCGGATCGTCGGGCGTTCCCAGCGGCTAACCCTGAATTATCGGACCACCGCGCAGAACCTGCGTTACGCCATGACCATGCTTGAAGGCGGCGACTACGTGGATCTCGAGGAGGAAGCCGAAACCACCGGTTACCGTTCGGCCCGATCCGGACCGACACCGCTGGTGGAAAAGTCGGAGTCACTGATCGCTGAGCTCGACGCGATTGCCAAGCAGGTGCGCTTGTGGCTTGACAACAAGACGGCACCCGAGACGATCGCCGTGCTCGTACACGACAAGTTCCAACGCGAACGAGTGGTCAACGCGCTCGGCGAGCGAGGAGTTCCGGCGCGGGCCGTCGACCGGGACAAGCCCGCCGCCGGACGGGTCCTCGTCATGACGATGCACCGCGCCAAGGGCATGGAATTCTCGAAAGTAGTCCTAGCCGACGTGGGGTTCCAATCGGCCAACGAGAAGGCCCGCCTGGATGGCCTGGACAAATCCGAACGTGTCGACGCCGAACTGCGAGCGCGTTCGCTGGTGTACGTGGCCGCGACCAGAGCTCGTGACGAACTCGCGGTACTCCAACGGTCATGAATGCGCGATTCGCGCCTGTCGCATGCCCTCCCAGTGTTCCGGCAGCTCATCGCGAACGAGCTGCCGGAACTCGCTGCGCAAAGCAGCTAGGTTTACCGCTCGCCCGGCCAGGGTCGCGCAGAGCGCGGGCAGGGGCCACGAAGCGAGGAAGCCGAACCGCGCTGCATAAATTGCGACGGTGTGGATGGCATACCGGTCGGAGTAATCCAACAGCACGTACCCGAGCAGTTGGTAGAGATCGCCGCGAGCCAGCGCTCCTGTTCTGCTCCCATCCTGGCGCGGCCTGCCGCCCCGGGAGGCTTTGAAGTCGACCAACACGCCCCCGACGATGACGTCGGCGTCCGCATTCAAGTCGACGCTGCCGTCGAACGTGGCTCCGCTGAACACCGGGCCAGCTGGCAACAACGGCAACAGACGGGCGCTGGCCAGCGACTTCATGGTGATGAGGTCGCCGACCTCATCACCATTCGCGAGCGCCAGGAGCGCGTCGGCGTCACACCCTGATCGCAGCTGCATCAGCCGGGAGCCCTCGAACATCGGCGTCCGCACCGGCTCGACGAGCAGCGCGAGGGCGTAGCTCGCCCGTGCCCACCATTCATCCGTACGCCAGGCGCTTCTACCGGACAGGGGCGGCGCTTCGGCAATCTGGTCAAGCAGCTCGGCGCCTGCGGCCACGCAGGGGTGTTGCCGCAGCCGCCTAAGCCCCAAGCGAGCGATCTTGACGGATGGCGTTGAGTCGATCAAGAAGCGTAGCCACCAGTCGATGGCGGATCCCTGCGTCTGTAGGGCGACCGCTGCTGTCGGCAGGACTTTCACAACTCCCGCAGCCGCCCGATACGCGCTCTGGGTCTGCGCATAGTTCGGAAAGGTCCTCTTGAGCCATATGGCGACGGGGCTGCGGGGATTGTCGATCTCTGACGTCATCGCGGACACAGGGCAGACGATAGGGCAACCTGCGTCCGCTGCGCCGTAGCTGGTGTCGGCGCGCCTCTTCGTCCGCGAGCAGCTGACCGGCCCATGGCCGCGACCACTTCTCTTTCGATAGGATCAGTCCCTGATCCGGGAGACCACGTGCGGTTTGTATTGAACGGCCTGGCGCACAACCTCAACGTCCAAACGGTGATCGAACGGGTTCGCGGCGTTCCGCCCGAAGCTGTGCGAGCGCATACGGTACGCATTGAGAGCGTGGCCTTCCCTGTGAAACAGGCGTTCGAGCTGGCCAGCAGGATCAACAGGGCGCAGTTCACCAGCCAAACAGCCATGCGCCATCTCGCGGCGCTCGGCTTCGAGATCATCAGCCTGAGCGGGCCTTTGGACGGGGCGGGAGTCGTCACCACTGTCGGGCCGGCGGCGGCGGACGCCGGACATCAGTGGCCGTGGGAAGGCGCTGTCCAAGCAGTCCTTGTGGACGTGCTGCAGCACCATGGATGGTTGATCACTGCCGCGGCGGACACGGCAACGAAGGCACTGGGTGTGGACGTTCTGGCGATCAAAGGCGGTCGACGGCTCGGCGCCGAGGTCAAGGGCTGGCCGTCGACCGGTTACGCCGACCCGCGCCGGGCTGCTGAGGTGAAGCGCACTCAGCCGAGCACACAGGCAGGACATTGGTTCAGCCAAGCGCTGTTCAAGGCCATGATGCTATTGGACAGCCATCCCGGCTACGAGTCGCTGATGGTGTTGCCCGACTTCCCTCGCTACCGTGACCTCGGCGTACGGACTAGGACTGGGCGACGAGCCGCGAAGATCCACCTCGTCCTCCTCGCGGCCGACGGCGTATACAGCAGCAGTTCGTGGATGCCATGAGCGAGCCGGCCCAGCCGGCGCACATGACCAACCGGGCAGTCGAGGACGCGGCGGTCACGTATGTCCTCGGCTGGGAGCTTGCCCACGGTCGGCCGTCGCAGGACACACGCGGCACCGGTGCGGCTGCAGACGTGGCGGGCGAGCACCGGACGATCGAGGTCAAGGCCTATGGCGGATCCGCCCGTGGCCAGGATCTCTGGCTCGAGCCCCGCCAGTTCGACGAGGCCGTTCAGAATCCGAACTTCTGGCTGTACGTCGTGGACAACATCCGACAAGGAAACCCGGCCCAGTTCCGACTCTTGGAGATCGGTGGTGAGCGGCTACACCTCATGCTCAGCCGCGCCGTCGAGCGCCGGTACTTCACCGTCCCGTGGCCGGTGGCGGTCTACGACGACCTTGTTCGAAACCAGCACTCCGGCTGATCGACTTCCCGGGAACAAATCACGTGGTTTGACGTGTGAGCTGTTTCGACCGCATAACCGGCTCGTGGCAGCAATGCGGTGTAGATCCGTCGGGGCCGAGGCTCATCGAGCACACCTGGAGCAGATGCGCCGCAACGGCGGCCTTTTGAACCGGTGTTGCTGTAGGTAGATCGCGTGGCGCCTCAAGGTACGTCCACATTAGGAAACCGATGCTCTATCCCCTGAGCTACGAGGGCCTACGGCCCATATCGTACCGACCTGGGGATACTCACGAGTGCCCGGGCGTCCCCTCGGGCGCCAACCGGTGCCGTCGGGTGCTGCGGTGGCGGTTCCGTCGCTGGTCGGAGGACGTGCGGAGCATTTTCGTGCACACGCGACCCGGCCCGCCCGGCGGTGACCGCGGGTGCCCAGCGCTGATCTCGGGTGGTGTCCGCTCGCCGAGCACATCCGGAGCACTCGTGACACCTCCTGACCGGGGAAAACGTCTTCCGTGATCGACTTGACCTTCGCGAGGGGGTCACGCGATCGTTCGTGCGCCGGTACCGCGGGGTGCGCCTCCTGCTGCGGCGAAACCGGGCACCTCGCGCACGAGGTACCCGGCACGTGGCTTCCGCGTCGAGCCGCTCCAGCGGGCCCGGAGGCTCGCCTCGCCGGCCTCTGGCCCAACTGTATCGCCGCCACACCAGGCCCCCGACCCCCAAGTTCCAGGCGCTCACCAGCGCGCCTTCTCCCCGCAAATTGAACGTCGAGTGTCCCGCATATCGAACATCAGGACTGCCGCAAATCGAAAGCCAAAGCCGCCGCAGATCGAAAGCCGCCGGTATCATGAGGTCGTGCCCACACCGCATCTCGTCCCACGTCGCGCCGCCGCACAGGCGAATACCGCCCTGGCTGACACCCGTGTCGTACTGATCAGCGGAGCTCGCCAAGCCGGCAAGAGCACGCTGGTCCGCGTCGTCGCCGGCGATCGGCTTGCCGAGCGCCGTGACCTCGACCGGGCCCAGGACCGGGCCGC
>Ga0307508_10005739_pt1 | contig 11752 bp, 10 predicted proteins | sample 9_EM_MG_FD_203089 | JGI IMG/M metagenome (GOLD analysis project Ga0307508, IMG submission 203089) | Populus trichocarpa ectomycorrhiza microbial communities from riparian zone in the Pacific Northwest, United States - 9_EM | ecosystem: Host-associated > Plants > Roots > Unclassified | place...
GGATGGTAAGCCATATTGAAACCAAGAAGCCGATCTTTAATAATTTTTGGTAGTTTAGAGTTACCTAGTAGCAACTTTAGTTGGAAAGCCCCATGGGTCAAAGCGGTTGATGTCCTAGTGAGTTGTGGACAAAAATGTTGGGTACCTTTGGTTGGGATCACAGGTTATGTCAGCTATGCTCCGGCCCTGGTGACAAGACAAGTAGGCGGCATACAACACATCCCAAGAACTGTGGGACTTGCTGAATTTTATGGGTTTTTCAAGGATCAATCCGCGCAAGAAGTTCTTGAAACTATCAAACAAGATTGGAGCCACTTGACTCTAATTCAAAAAGAGGCTGAAAGGTTTTGATTTCCCTGATGAAAATGTACTATCAATGGAGGAAGAAGAAGAGAAGATGAATTGGTGGACCATGTTTTTTGACAGAGTAGTGAATGTATATGGTAATGGGGCCGGCGCGGTGATAATATCTCTTGACTAGAAGTAGTATCCGGTTTTAGTTAAATTGCATTTTGAATGCACCAACAATACAACAGAATATGAGGCTTGTATCCTCAGTTTAGAAGCTGCGTTAGAGCTGAAGGTTAGAAAGATAGATGTATATGGTGACTCAATGTTGATTATCTGTCAGGTGAAAGGAGAATGACAAACCAAGGAAGAAAAGTTGAGGCCGTACCAAGAATATTTATCCACATTGTCAGAAGAATTTGAAGAGATAAAATTCACCCATCTAGGAAGAGAAGGGAACCATTTTGTGAACGTTTTGGCCACGTTGGTTGCTATGGCTATAATTGATCTTAAGCATAAGGTACAACCTATACACATTGACATCAGAAATTACCCAGATCACTACTACTCAGTTGAAGGAGAGATAGATGAAAATCCTTGATACTACGATATGAAGAATTTTGTGCAAAATCAGGAATATCCGGTCGGAACCTCTAAGATGGATAAGAAAACCATGAGAAGATTGGCCATGAATTTATATTTAGATGGAGAGATTTTGTATAAAAAGTCATTTGACGGAACCTTGCTACGGTGTTTGAATGAGACAGATGCTAGAAATGCTTTACGAGAGGTCCATGAAGGGATTTGCTCAACTCATGCTAACGGTCATATGATAGCAAGGAAAATACAAAAGGGCTGGTTATTTCTGGATGATGTTAGAGAAAGACTGCATTGACTATGTCAAGAAATGTCACAAGTGTCAAGTGCATAGTGATAAGGTCAACGTAGCCCCGACTCCTTTGTTTAATCTAGCATCTTCCTAGCCATTTGCAATGTGGGGGAATTGATGTGATCGGACCTGTTAACCCAAAAGCCATCAATGAGCATAGATTCATCCTCGTAGCTATTGATTATTTCACAAAATGGGTAGAAGCCAGTTCATACGCCTATGTAACATAAAAGGTGGTGAAGAGGTTTATAGAAAAAGACTTGATTTGTCGGTATGGTCCTCTAGAAAAGATAGTGACCGATAATGCACAAAATTTTAACAGCAAAACGATGGTGGAGCTCTGTACCAAATAGAAGATCAAACATTCAAATTCCTCACCATACAGGTCGAAGATGAATGGTGTTGTGGAAGCCGCCAACAAGAACATCAAGAAAATTATTCAAAAATTGTAGTAACTTACAAAGATTGGTATGAGATGTTGTCGTTTGCTCTCCATGCATATCGCACTGCAGTAAGAACCTCGACAAGAACTACTCCATATTCTCTGGTGTATGGGATAGAGGCGGTGATGCCTTTAGAAGTAGAGATCCCCTCGTTAAGGGTGTTGATGGATTCCAAACTAGAGGAGGCCGAGTGGGCCAAAGTGAGAAATGAACAACAAAACCTAATCAATGAAAAGAGGATAGCTATAATTTGTCACAATCAACTGTACCAAGAAAGAATGGCCAAGTCATCTTATAAAAAGGTTAGACCTCGTTTGTTCCAAGAAGGAGATCTAGTGCTGAAGAAGATGTTGTCTTTACCTAGAGAAGATCAAAGCAAATAGGCGCCGAATTACGAGGGTCTGTATGTAGTAAAGAAGGCTTTCTCGGGAGGAGCTCTGAAGTTGTCTAGAATGGATGGAGAAGATCTAGCCAGACCGGTGAATTCTGACTCTTTAAAGAGATATTATGTTTAATGGGTTCAATTTTCTCCCAAATCAATAAAGTAAAGTTTGGCCAGGAATTGTTTAAATTTCTTTGTTTAAAGAACCATTTTTTTTATTGCATTGATCTCACAACACTTTAGTTGTTTTCTTTCTAAAAAGGAAAATCTTGAAAGAACTGGATTTGTGCATGATTACAAGGAATGTATCATAAAACACTCGAAGATGAAATTTAAACAATTCCTGGTAAAGAGGTGACTAAACCAAACAAACCCAAAGCTAACCCTGAGATAAAACCTTATATCTGATAGCATTTTGAATTGTATGGATATTTTAGGTAATCATCTCTATAATCAACCGCATTTTTCTTTCAGGACAAGAGCAAGGTTTATCAATCCTAATAATGTGCGTTTTGAAATGAGGAGAGACCATTTTTGTCATTCCATCACTTTCTAAAAATTATATCCTTAGTGGTCCCCATTTAAGAAAAGATGAAGACAATGGTAGAATCAATGGTAAAAAGGGCTAAGAATGGAAGCCCAATGATTGAGAAAAGGCTAAGATGAAAAGAGAAGGAATTTGAGCAAGTTACCAAAAAAGAACACTTGGATCTTTGAAAGTCAGAACCCAACACTTGGGGGCATCACCATGAAAGTGAAAATGAAAAAAAAAAAGAAAAAGAAGAAAGAAAGAAGATGATGGTTTGATGATGCTTTATGACTAAGATGAGGATCCTTAAGCAAGTTTCTCCAAACATAGCCTACGAGACAACTTCACAAGAACAAGAGATAGAAGAAGAGTGGTCCTAAGTCTTTAAACCCTCAAACACTTTTTGAGCTTTAAAACATCCTTTTCTTACATAGCCCATAGATGTAGCCTACATTACAAACCTTTAAAAGTCCTTTCTAATCAAGCACACATAACCTAGGTTGGTAGACGTTGGTCTTATAGTTCACACGACGTGATAAATGAGTGATAATCCGCTTTTATCCATACAAAACAAAATGCTAATATGAGCCAATCCTTTTTGCTACACAAACTTTTCAAGTAGATACTTGAAACCTTTTGACAAAAATTAAACAGAAGGTCACCTTTGGTAAAAAGCCCGACCTAAAGACAAACCGCATTTTAGAAACTGATAAAACCCTCAATGAGAATTGCTTAAAAGAGTTTTCGATGCGTACGTTGAAAGTTTTAGTTGTCATGAACAAAGCCAAGTCTTTTAAGGATTTTTATTTTTGGAAAGATTTTTGTGCTAGAACGAAACCCAAAAAAACCCTTAATTTAAGAAAAATAAATTAAAGCATTGACAAGAGCATGATAAGAAAAAAAGGCAATGACAAATCATGCATTTCTAGAAAAGGGTCACCTGACAAAAGGAGTCGGGATTTTCTTCCCTAAGATGTGACGGGTAAGAGAGACAGCATGAGGAATGGATCCAACATACAATTTCAAACAAGGGAACAAGATCGTGTCAAGAAGGAGTTTTATGAAATTAAAGGAAGTGATCGGACCTATGTTTCCAAACCAGTTAAGGATGCATGCATGTCATCCAACCTCAAAACATTGCATCAAATATTTTTTTATTCGCTACAAGAAAGATCCTCAATGAAGTCCAGCGAGATTGTGGATAAAGAAAGAATCATTGAGTTGGAACGGGAAGAAGATGAGATAAAACCCTAACATTAGGAAAATCTCAAAAAAATAAGAAGATTAACCTTGTCAAGAGGAGGAGTCGTTAGGTCAACCTTGCAATCAGGAAACATCAAGCTTTCTATCCCTATCCTATCAGGACTTCTCCAGCCAAGTCATTTTGTTAGGAGGTCGCCAAATGGAATCTCAGATTTACCAAGCCGTCGACACAAATTTTAGCTTTGGTCAAAGGGAATCGCTAGATGAGATTTTAGGTTGACTGAGCTGCACACACACACAAGATTTTGGTTCTGGTTAAAGGGGATCATCAGAAGGGATCTCAGGTTAGCCCAACCACACAGATTTTGGTTCTGGTTAAAGGGGATCACCGGAAGTGATCTCTGGTTAGGCCAACCATGCAAACTTTAGTTCTAGATAAAGGGGATCGGCAGATGGGATCTCAGGTTAGCCCAACCACAAACAGACTTTGATTCTGGTTAAAGGGGATCGGCAGAAGGGATCTCAGGTTAGCCCAACCACACACATGATTTTGCTTCTGGTTAAAGGGGATAAGTAGAAGGGATCTCAAGTTAGCCCAACCACACACATTGATTTTGGTTCTGGTTAAAGAGGATCGACAGAAAGGATCTCAGGTAGCCCAACCACAAATAAATTTTGGTTTTGGTAAAAGGGGATCGGCAGAAGGGATCTCAGGTTAGCCCAACCACAAACAGACTTTGGTTCTGGTTAAAGGGAATCGACAGAAGGGATCTCAGGTTAGCCCAACCATAAACAGACTTTGGTTCTGGTTAAAGGGAATCGACAGAAGGGATCTCAGGTTAGCCCAACCATAAACAGACTTTGGTTCTGGTTAAACACTACCAGAAATTCACTTAATACCAATGGCATTCCCGATGAACTAATTTTATCGGTAATTTATGATCATAATTATCGATGGATTAATTTTCGTCCGTACTTCAGTCGCTATATACCGACAAAATTACAGACGGAATATTCAGAATTAAAAAAAAAGGTGGTTCGCTGACGTGGAAGTTTTTGCAGGCGATTTTACCGACGGAATTACCGAGGGATTCAAACTGGGAGCTCCGTACAGTGACGTGACTGATTCACCGTCAGAATTGCCGACGGAATCTCCGACAGAAGTATGCCGTCAGTGATTCATCGGTAAAAGTTAATATATGACCACGCTGCCGCCCTCTCCTCCCCTATTTCTCCTTCTTCTTCCCCATCCCAACTCTCCCCTCCAAAACTGCAAACAACCACCCAAAAAAAAAAATCTCCCTCTTCTCAGCACAAGTCATATTTCTTTAAGTTTTGTGGGCACAACATCCGTGTTCTGATTTACCGATGGATTTTATCATTTTTTGTAAGTAATTCTATCTTTTTTAATTTTAACATTTAAATGTCAATTTTATTGTTTTTTTAGTATATGTATTTTGTTAGTATATGTACATGTTTTATTGTTATTTCTCAAACATACTTGTAGTAAATTAATGTATAATTTTTTACTTGTTATGGTTTGTTTTAGATTTTGTAAAATTGTATTTTTTTGTAAATTGTTGAAACTTTATTGAATTACCGAATTACATGTGTTGTGGTGAAATAATTAATAGCTTATTTAACAGGTACATAAATTTGTATGGACGTTGATAATTGATAATGAATATTTAATATTTATGAGAAGTTGTAATTAGTTTGTTGGATAATCTCGAGGTAAACAAAGTTTTTTGTAAATTTATTTACCTAACATAGTTAATTTATACATGTTGTCATCATAATTTCATAGAGGTTCGATAGAAGTTATGGATGTATCGAGATTCACCCCAAGGATTGCGGAGGATGAATTATTGTAACGGGGTTCAGGGTTTCATTAATTTCGCAACATCTAGAAATTTTACAAGAGGCAGTATTAAATGTTCATGCAGGAAGTGTCAAAATAAAAAGTATATGCATTCAGATGTTGTAATGATGCATCTTCTACACAAAGGGTTTATGGAGAATTACCGGTGTTGGTATGCACACAAATAAGTATTTGTTCGTAATAAGAGCATGGGAGAAAGGGTGGTTGGATCAACTTCTAGTGCTAGCAACGTGCATGAAGTTGCAAATGACAACACTAATCCTTACTGGAATATGGTTGTGGATGCAATGAGAATGAATCAAGGTAATGTCAGTCAATGTCCAATCATAGAAGAAGAACCTATTGCAGATGCAACTAGGTTTTTTGATTTGTTGAAAGATTCTGACGAACCATTATGGGATGGCTGCACGAACCACAATAAATTATCTGCCGTAGCATATGTGTTCACCATCAAGTTAGATCACGGGTTGAGTGAGGCTGGGTATAACAAAATTATGGAATGGGCGAGAAGCATTTTACTTGGAGGGAACAGGCTGAAAGATAACTTCTATGCTGTGAAGTTCATGATGAAACCCCTCGGTTTAGGATACCAGAAAATTGACATGTGCCCTAACTTCTGCTTGTTATACAACCTTTAAAATGCCGAGCTGGCCGAGTGCATGACATGTGGGCATTCCCGTTTCAAACCTAGAACTGGCAGGGGAAAGACTCTCGTGGCATATAAAAAACTTAGATACTTTCCAATCACACCTAGACTGCAGAGATTATTCATGTCACCAAGGACTGCTGAGCATATGACATGGCACCAATCACATGATGCGGTTGATGGAGTGATTGTGCATCCTTCTGACGGCGAAGCGTGGATACACTTTAACAGTGTGCATCCTCACTTTTCAGCTGAATCAAGGAACGTGCGTCTTGGGTTGTGTACAGATAGATTCAAACCATTCAGGTCATTTGCTGCTTCTTATTGTTGTTGGCCGGTCATACTGGCAGTTTATAACTTGCCATCGGGAATGTGTATAAGACCGGAGTTCATGTTTTTATCTATTGTCATACCCGGTCCGAGCAGCTCAGACTGGAATATAGATGTTTGTCTTTGACCGTTGATTGATGAGTTGACGCAGTTATGGTCCTCCGGAGCTTTGACTTATGATATATTGAGGAAACAAAATTTTGTTATGAGGGCGACTTTGATGTGGACTATCAATGATTTTCTAGCTTATGGAATGCTTTTTGGTTGGAGCACGCATGGAAAACTAGCATGTCCATACTGCATGGAAAACAACAAGGCATTCACGCTAACAAACAGAGGTAAAGCTTCTTTTTTTTACTGTCACCGTCGTTTCTTGCCACCGAATCACAGGTACATAAAGAACAGAAAGTATTTCTTTGTTGGCAGAGTTGAAAGGATGTTGCACCCTCGCATCTTTCTGGTGATGAATTGCATGATGTTGTATCATAGTACGGTGACATTGTGTTTGGTCTTCAATCAGGTAAGCAGAAGTTTCTTGGTTTTGGTTTGACCCACAATTGGGTAAAGCGAAGTATCTTTTGGGAGCTTCCTTATTGGAAGACCAATCTCCTCCGCCATAACCTTGACGTCATGCACATAGAAAAGAACATGTTTGAGAACATTTTCAATACCGTCATGGATGTGAAGGGGGAAGACAAAGGACAACATCAAGGCTAGATTGGATATAGCTTTGTTTTGTAATCGTAAAACATAGAGTTGGTTTGTGATGGGTCACAGGTCGCAAAATCAAGAGCAAACTTCGTGTTAGAGAAAAAAGCACAACTACTAGTCTACAAATGGCTTAAGAGTTTGTGTTTCCCCGATGGACATGACTCGAACATATCAAGGTTGGTTTATATGGAGGAATGCAGATTGTATGGAATGAAGAGTCATGATTGCCATATGTTTATGCAAACACTCATCCCATTAGCTTATTGTGATTTGTTGCCAAAAGGGATATGTGATGCACTCACGGAGATGAGTCATTTCTTTAGAGATATATGCTCCACCAGGTTGAATGTTGATCACATTGAGAGGCTTGAAACAAATTTCATCGAGACACTATGTAAACTTGAGATGATATTCCCTTCATTATTTTTTGACTCAATGGAGCATCTCCCCATACATCTACCGTTCGAGGCAAAAGTTGGAGGACCGGTCCAGTATATATGGATGTACCCATTCAAACGGTTAGATATTACAATTGCATTGTAATTCATATATAAAAGTTTTTTCTTTGTTTTTCTTAATTGAAAATATTTGATTAATTCAATGCAGGTACTTGTTCAATCTCAAGAAAAGATTAAGAACAAGGCACATGTTGAGGCTTCGATATGTGAGGCCTATATTGTTGAGGAGATCTCAACATTTATCTCGTACTATTTCGAACCTCATATGAGAACGAGAATCAATCGCGTTCCACGGCATGATGATGGCAGTGAAGTGCCTTCTAGTGAGAACTTGTTAATATTCTCCAATCCTGGACGACCCACACCTAAAAATGCTGTAAGGGGAAGATATTTGTCGAAAATAAAGTTTAGACAAGCACACAATTATGTGCTATTTAACTGTGATGAGCTGAGACCTTTTATTTAGTAAGTATATATATGTACTACTAATTAAACTTTGTTAATAATATACTATTTATATATTGTAATATCATAAACTCATTATCACTTGCAGGCAACATCGACAATATTTGTTGTCCAATAACTCACAGCTGACCGAATCGTAGATCTTTGTGTTAAGGTATCGACTAGTAGTGAGTAGTTAGAAGTTGACTACTATGGTAGATTAGAAGAGGTCGTCGAACTGCAATATCATAGCGAGCATAATAGAGTATTTTTATTCAAATGCTATTGGTATGACACGACTGACAGAGGAATCAGAGTTGATCTTCATTATGGTCTGGTCGAAATCAACTCAAAAGCTAGACTCCGTAACATAAACGATGTCTTTGTTTTCGCAAAGCATCAACAAGTTTATTACACATACACTCCTTCCTTTAGAAAGGATCGATCAAAAGATTATTGGTTATCCGTTATAAAAACGAAACCCAGGGGTCGTGTCAAGGTTGTTCATGATGAGAACGAAGACACAAGTGTGCGAGATGAAGTCTTTCAAGTTAGTGAGTTAGTTGAACCATATCGAGTTGCTCCTTCGATTGACTTGGAAGACAATTCAAATTTTCATGTTTTCGATGATAGTCTTTGTCGTAACCCATTTTTGGGTTATTCCCCAATTTATATTTTTTCCTCTCTCTTCAAATAAAATAAAATAATAATACAACAGTGAAAAGAGGATGCCAAAACGCTCAGAAAATAGTCAAATTTTGGTTGAGGAGGTTTAAAAATACAAAAATTAAAATTTGATAGTATTTTATTGACTGATAATAGCCCTGTTAACAAAGAAAATTCAATTTGAGAAAGAAAATTCCAAAATTAGATGTTGGTGGACTCAATTAAATTTTATTGAAGGTTTAATTGAATTTATGGAGGGTTGATTGCAGAAAAAAAAATGTTTTTAAGTCAATTTGGGCTTTAATTGAAAGAAATTAAAGTTCTGGGGTCAAATTATAATTTTAGAGAGTTTAGTTGGTCAAATCAGGGTCTTAATTACATAAATATTGAAGTTTGATGGCCATTTGGGGACTTAATTGAAGAAATCCGAGACCAAGGATCAAAATGCAAAATTGAAGGATTGACTTGAAATCTGGCGCTTTGGCGCCAGTTTTCATTTAAATGAAATGGCACGTTTTAAGCAAAATGACGTCGTTTCATGCGTTTTAAAAAAAAAAGATGAAACGGTGCCGTTTTGAGGCGGCACTGTTTCTTCTTCTTCTTCCCCTGGACGTACAGCAGGGGAAGAGAAGTTTTGTTTTCTTCCCCTTGTCTCTTCCTCCCACGTGCTTTAGAGCCAAAATCAGACGCCACCCATCTCATGATGAGATGCCAGAGCAGCCGTGCCCCGCAAGCGACGCGTCCATTGGCCACCGCTGTCGACCCCGCTCCTCCTGCCCCTATAAATAGTGAGCCGAAAGGAGGAGAAGAGAAGAAAGGTAGAAACGACAGAAAACAGGGAGGGAAATTGAGAGAGAGAGAAACCGACAATGTTGAGAGAGAAACAACCGAAATAGTAGAAACCAAAAACCAAGGATATCGACAGGGAGACCGAGAGAGACAGACAGGGAGAAGGAAGAAAAAGGATAGAAGAGGTAAACCGGCGGGGGAAGAAGAAACCGACTGGTGTCTCTAGACAACAGAGAAGAAGCGTCGCTGCTGTCACTAGGCTTCACAGTCACCGCCACCGAATGGTCACCAGCATCACCGTCAGCTCATCCATCCGAGATCATCACCTCAGGTAAATTCTCTTCCCCCTCGCGCCGGTCATTATTCATATTCTTGCTTGTAGAACGTGCACTATGCACGTTCTGCATGCAAGAAGAAATAATTAGCCGGTTATTGTGCATGCGCACAGTAACCGGCTAATTAATTAACTGGTTACTGTGCTCATGCATAGTAACCAGTCATGGGTTTTTTCTTCTGTGGGCCGGAACATCAGCCCAGCCCACGCGGCTGGGCTGAGTCCAGCCCCCCCTTTTTTTTCCTGCGGGCTGGAACATCAGCCCAGCCCACACGGTTGGGCTGAGTCCAGCCCTGTTGTTGCGGACTCGAACATCAGCCTAGTCCACGCGGCTGGGCTAAGTCCAGCCCAGTTAACTGAAGGCTGGAACATCAGCCCAACCCACGCGGCTGTGCTGAGTCCAGCCTTGTGGCTGGGCCAATACAGGCCCAGCTCAGTTCATTTCATTTTTTCTTTTTTCCTTTTTGTACCCAGTTTTCAAAAAAAAAAAACTTTTGTTTTCATGCATACGGCCAAGTCTCTCAAAGCAAAAAAATCATATTGTATTTTTATACAACAAAGAAAACTAAAAAAATAATAATATTATTTTAGCATGTATTTTGGCTTTAATAACCAGTTTATTAAAGTTATGAGAACTTGGCCAATATTTAAAAAAAATCAAAAAAATATTTTGTTTTGGTTTTAACATCTGGGACTACAAGATTATGAATTTATACGTAAAACGTATTCCTGATATTAAAAAGATAGTTCTTTGATAGACATTAGACCGGTTAGGTTTTACTCCATAAGATAAGAACCTCCTTACTGAGGAGGGCTTTTCTTGAACCATAGAAGGACTGACATGATAAGACCTTAGATTTTTTATTAGACAATAAAACAATGTAGCTTACCTTAGGTAGGGCGTATTTGGGGTGCTAATACCTTCCCTTTACGCAACCAATCTCCGTATCCGATCTCTGAGACCAGTCAGGGTTCCTAGTGACCAAAATACTAGGTGACGACTCCCATTCTATTTTTTTCCACTTATAAAAGACAAGAATTCCTTGCCTTCCCATATATGCCAAGATAGACATACCACACCTGATGATGAGAGGTGGTGGGCGATCGTCGCGACGCCGCACACGTGCGACAGTCTTGTTGATGTTGACGTAGAGGAGTTGAATGTTGTTTTGAGCTCTAGCGGACAAGCAAATATCGATGAAGATAATGGTGATATTCATATTGAAGATTGCGATGAAGGTGATGACTGTTCAATTGACGACGAAGAAGAAGAAAATTATGACTAACTATCAGAATATGCCTGCATTTAAGATGAACATTGTCGCACGTCACCCGCGCGGCGTCGGCTTGGCGATTTTTCATTCTTGTTGATTTGATTGGTTCGTTGGAGTCGCCACCTAGTATTTAATTGAGGGCTACTAGAAACCCGAATGTACTGGTCTTGTTAGAGATTCACGGGTAAGGGACTGGTTGTGGTTAGGGAAGGTATTAGCACCCCTAACGCACCCTACCTGAGGTAAGCTGCTTCGTGGCTTTGATGTGTTAAAGAAGTTTTAATAATTGTCTTTTCATCGGATATTAGAAATACGACTTACATGTAAGTTCATAATTATTGACCGTGAGCAAATCAAAATATTAAATTCTTCTTTAATCTTTGCGATTTTATCATAAAAAAATCATCCATAAATAAATAAATAAATGAAAACCCAAACACACACACTCACTTTTACTATATATTTTTTTGTTTTTTTTTCTTTT
>Ga0307508_10005740_pt1 | contig 11752 bp, 13 predicted proteins | sample 9_EM_MG_FD_203089 | JGI IMG/M metagenome (GOLD analysis project Ga0307508, IMG submission 203089) | Populus trichocarpa ectomycorrhiza microbial communities from riparian zone in the Pacific Northwest, United States - 9_EM | ecosystem: Host-associated > Plants > Roots > Unclassified | place...
GGCCGGCGTCGTTGCGCTTGCCGCCGGCGTGTCGTTCGGGCTCAAGGCCCGCTCCGCCGCCGAGGAGCTCGATCGCGGCTGGACCGCCAGCGGGCCGGACCTCCTGGCGTCGGGACGGGCGGCGGAGCGCAACATGTTCATCGCCCTGGGGATCGGGGCGGCGGCGATCGGCGGCAGCGTGGTGCTCTTCGTCGTGTCCGGGCACGAGCTCAGCGCTGCGCCGGCCGTGGGCGAGCGCAGCGTCGGATTGAGCTTCCACGGTAGTTTCGAGTAGCCTGTGCCATGGCCACGGAGGACATGTGACCGGCCGGACGACGCCGGCCCAGCTGCCTCCCGGCGAGGACGCGCCGCCGCCCGGCACCCGCATCGGCCGCTTCATCGTCATCGAGACCCTCGGCATGGGCGGCATGGGGCTGGTCCTCAGCGCCTACGACCCGGCGCTCGACCGCAAGGTCGCCATCAAGCTCCTGCGGCCCGGGCTCGGCGGCACCGAGACCGTCGACAAGCGCACCGCGCGCCTCCTGCGCGAGGCGCAGGCGATGGCCAAGATCGCGCACCGCAACGTGATCGCCGTGCACGAGGTCGGGACCTTCGAGGGCCAGGTGTTCCTGGCGATGGAGTACGTCGACGGCGAGCCGCTGGCGGCGTGGCTCTCCACCCGACGCTCGCCGCGCGAGATCATCGCCAAGTTCATCGCCGCGGCCCGCGGTCTCGAGGCGGCGCACTGCCCAGGCGGAAGCGCTGCGCCCGGCGCTGCTCGCGGCCGCCGAGCGCAGCGATGATGATCTCACACGTTCACGGGCCCACTATCAGATCGGCGTCGCCCTGAGCTCTGCCGAGCAGTTTGCCGACGCCGAGGCCGAGCTCGCCACCGCGATGGCGCTCCAGGAGCGCGTCCTGGGACCCGACAGCCTCGAGCTCGCCCAGACCCTGGGGCCTGAGGGCTCGGTGCTGAATCGCCTCGCCAGGCTCGACGAGGCCAAGGCGCTCCTCGAGCGCGGCGTGGCCATCTTCGAACGCCGGCTCGGCAAAGAGAACCCCATGATGATGGGGGTGCTGGCCTCCCTCGGCATGAACGCCCACCTGCGTGACGATCACGAGGCGGCTTTCCAGATCTATGACCGCATGCTGCGGATCGGCGTCGCGAGCTACGGCGCCGATATGCCACGTCTGTGGGTGCCGATGAACAACGCCGCTGTCGAGCTCGCCCATCTCGATCGCACCGAGGATGCCTGGCGCTGAAGCGGCGCGCTCTGGCCCTCGCCGAGAAAGCCTATGGACCGCAGGCCCCGCCGGTCGCCTCGATCCGGATCGGCATCGCGACCGAGCTCGACAACCTGCATCGGCTGGAGGAGGCGGACCGCGAGGTCGCCCAGGTGCTTCCGGTCCTCGAGAAGGCGGATCCCGAGAGCCTGAACACCGCCCAGGCTCTGACCCTGTCGGCGACCATCCTTCGAGATGCTCTCCACGATAATGTCCTGACCGGCGGGCAGCTTCTTCTCGCGAATCGCCAGGGTCCGCCGGAACAGCGAGACCGCCTCGGACACGCGGTGTTCGCGCCTCCTCGGCGAGCGCCACGCCGCGCACCGGATCGGCGGACGCCTGCGCCAGCTCCCAGTTGGTTCGGTTACCTAGCGGGTCACGCGGGCGAGGACGATCTCGGTCGCGTGCTCGCGGTACTTGCCGGTCGGGGACCAGCGAAAGGCGACCGGGCGCCCGCTGCCGTCCACGTGGAGGACGATCGTGCCTTCGCCCACGCCCGTGCGCGAGCCCGCGGCGCGCCGGTCCCCGCGGCCGTGCTTGAGCGCCGTCGAGTCGAAGATCGGGATCTCGACCCTGGCGCCGTGGCCGACGGGCGTTCCCGCGACGAGCATGACGTGGCCGGTGTCCTTGCTCCTGGAGTCGGGCGCGCGCAGCCAGGCGACGACGTCGCCGGGACGGAGGTCCAGGGCCCGCCCGACGCGTCGCCAGTGGCCCGTCCCGCCGTCCGGCAGCCCCTCGATGAAGCCCACGAAGTGCTTGGCGAGCGGCCGCTTGACCGTCGCCGCGACGAGCTCCTTGCGGGCGCCTGGCGCGACGCGCCGGAGGAGGTACCCGAGGAACCCCGAGCAGTCGACGTCGAAGCGCCCCTCGTCCTCGTCGATCGAGGTCTTGTGCGAGTAGGTCGTCTCGCGCGCGGCGGCGAGGATCCGCTGCGCCTCGGCCGGGAGGCCGCTGGCCGGCCGGACGACCTCGGGCCCTTCGAAGGCGGCGGCGGCCCCGGGATCCTCGCCCTCGTTGCCTTCGGTGACGTCGACCCCGTCGTCCGTCTCGGGGGCCGGCGGTGGCCGTCCCGAGCCTGCGGCTCCGAGGACCAAGAAAGCAACCCAGCCGAAGTTTTTCATCCGCGACATTCAAGCACGGCCCTGCCATCCTAACCACGTGTGGCACGGCGTCCTTTGCGCCCTCCTGTCGGCGGCGCTGTTTGGCGCGACCGCCCCGATCGCCAAGCTCCTCCTTCCTGACGCGGGCCCTCTTTCCCTCGGCGGCCTCCTCTATCTCGGCGGCGGCGTGGGCCTGGTCCTCGTCGGTCTGACGCGCCGCCCTGCGCCCGAAAATCAGCCGCCGCGCGAGGCCGCGCTCCAGCGGTCCGATCTCCCGACCCTGGCGGCGATGATCATCGCAGGCGGAGTCGTCGGCCCCGCGCTCATGCTGGCTGGCCTGGCGCGTCTCTCGGGAATGGCCGGTGCGCTCCTCCTCAACCTCGAGGTGCCGTTCACCATCCTCCTCGCCGTCCTGGCTTTCGGCGAGCACCTCGGCCCCCTCGAGGCGGCAGGTGCCGCGCTCGTCGTCGCCGGTGCGGGCGCGCTCGGCCTCCGTCCCGGCGAGGTCGCTGGCGAGGCCCAGGGCGTCCTTCTCATCTCCGCCGCCTGCCTCTCGTGGGCCCTCGACAACAACCTGGCCGCCCGCCTGACAGTCCGGGATCCAGTCGCCGTCGCGAGAGCCAAGACCCTGGGCGCAGGCGCGACGCTCCTCGTCCTGGCCGCCGCCACGGGAGCCAAGCTCCCTCCCCTCTCCGTCGTCGGTGCCGCCCTCGTCGTCGGTGCCTTGGGCTACGGCGCGAGCCTGGTCCTGGCGTATCGCGCCACGCGCGCGCTCGGCGCCGCCCGTCAAGCCGCCTACTTCGCCTCGGCGCCCTTCATCGGTGCCACGCTGGCCGTGCCCCTACTCGGCGAGCGCCCGGCTCTTGTCGACGCTCTGGCAGCCACCGCCATGCTGGCCGGCGTAGCGCTCCTGGCCCACGCGCGCCACACCCACGCCCATACCCACGACTCCGTCGAGCACGAACACTCCCACATCCACGACGAGCACCACTCCCACCCTCACGAATCCCCCCTATCGAATCCCCACAGCCATCGCCACCGACACGATTCCATCACCCACGATCACCCCCACGTCTCCGATTCCCATCACCGCCACCGTCACTAGATCAGATCGCGCGTCCCGCCGCCCCCGGCATCGGATCGCTCCTCCACGCCCTCGACCTGAAATACATGAACAGCGTCTGAATGATCGACGCCACCGGCACCGCCAGCACCGCCCCGACGATTCCGTAGGTGTGCTCTCCCGCGATCAACGCAAAGATGACCAGCACCGGGTGCATGCGTGCCGCCGCCCCCATGATCTTCGGGCCCACGAAGCTCGACTCGGTAAAATGCACCCCGACGATCCACGCCAGCATCGCCAGTCCCCGCACGGGCTCCACGCCGTCGTCGCCAAAGGTCGCGAAGATCACGATCGGCACCGACGAAGCGATCGATCCGAAGATCGGCACGACGCTCATGACTCCCGCCAGCACCGCCAGGAGCAGGCTGTACTTCACGCCAAAGATCAAGAGCCCGACATACGTGAGCGCCCCATTCCACAAGCACACCAAGAGCTGCCCGCGGATGACTCCCGACAGCCCGCGATCCACCCCGCGCACGATCGCGTCGTACTCCCCTCGGTAGCGCTCGGGCACCACCGACCGCACGAAGGCATGCACGCGCTCGACGTCGACCAGCATGTAGGCCGCCACCAGCAGCACGACGACGAACTGGATGATCAGCGTGATGATCCCCGCGACGATCGCCTGGCCAAGCTTCAGGACCTCCGCCACCTGCCCCTCGAGCCCCGCGAGGACCCGCACGAACCGCTCGCGGATCAGATCCTCCAGCCGCCGCTGCGGCTTCTCCTCGCGCTGCCGGAACACGACACGCTTCTCGTCGACGCGCTCGACCTCCAGGCCGCCCGACGGGATGGTGATCGCGTAGTCGCCGTTGGCCATAGGCGTCACCGTGAGCACCGTGCCGGGCGGCGGCGGCAACTCGGTCATGACGGCGCCCGGCGGCGGCGCGGGCGCCCGGCGCTCCTCGATCTCCGGCGCCAGCGACGGGAAGTGACGCTCGAGCCAGCGCGCCGCGATCGGCGTCCACTCCTTCTGCGCCCGCTCCCACAGGCGCGGCGCCTCCTTGCCGAGCTTCGCGAAGTCCGATGACAGCCGCGGCAGGAACGCGGTGACGAAGATCGCCGTCGCCGCCAGGACGACGATGTAGCAGAGGATCACCGCGAGGCCGCGCGGCAGGTGGTGGCGATAGATGCGGAGCCGCGCCAGCCGGTTCACGATGGGCGCGAGCACGTAGGCGATGACCATCGCGAACAGAAACGGGACCAGGACCTCACGAAAGAGATAAATGACGATCCCGAGGAAGGCGGCAAAGCCCCACAGGCGCGCGAACCGCCGCACCGCCGACGGCCGGCCCGGCGCCGACATGGGTCCAGTCACATAGAGCGACGGATCGGTGACCGATCGCGGCGGCTCCTGCGGGCCCATCGACCCAGACGGCGACCCAGACGGCGACCCAGACGGCGACCCAGACGGCGGCCCCGGCGGCGACGACGGCGGGCCTGACGGAGGCTCGGTCACCCGCCCTCCGCGAGCGCCGCGAAGGCGGGCGCGAGGCGGTCATACGTCGCGACGAGGTGCTCGCTCATGACCTTCACCGCACCGACGACCGGCATGAAGTTCGTGTCGCCGTTCCAGCGCGGCACGATGTGCCAGTGGCAGTGGTGCTCGATGCCCGCGCCGGCGATGCGGCCCAGGTTCATGCCGACGTTGAACCCGTGGGCGTGGACCACGCTCCGCAGGATCCCCGTCGAGCGCCGCACGAGCTCGCCGCACGCCGCATACTCGTCGGCCGGAAGATCTCCGGGATCGCCGGCGTGCCGCCGCGGCACCACCATGACGTGGCCGTTGTTGTACGGAAAGCGGTTCATGATGACGAAGCCGGAAGGCGACACCGCGAGGATCAGGTGCTCGCGGTGGTGCTCCGGTCCCCGAGCGGGGAATGCACAGAAGATGCACTCGGCGCTCGTCTCGGCACCCGATTCGATATAGGCCATCCGCCAGGGAGCCCAGAGGTGCTCGAGCGGGGGCATACGTCGGTTTTAGCAGGAAAAGCGAAACGCGAGGAGATTTCGGACGGAGGCTACTCGGCTTCCCAGTCGCCGTCGTCGGCGGGGCGCTGCTTCTTCGCGCCCTTGGCGCCGCCCTTCTTCTTCTTCTGCTCGGCGGCCTCACCAGCGCCGGCGAGCTTGGCCCGCATCACGTCGCCGAGGGTCGCGCCGCCGGTCGTGCCGGGGGCGTAGCCCTGAGCGTCGGCCAGCTCGGCAGAGCGGTTCGCGCCCTTGATCGAGAGGCCGATCTTCCGCTCCATCGGGTCGACGGTGATGATCTGGACCTTCACGTCCTGGCCCGGCTTCAAGAGCGTGCGCGGATCCTCGACGCGCTCGTCGGAGATCTCCGAGACGTGCACGAGTCCCTCGATGCCCTTCTCGAGCTCGACGAAGGCGCCGAAGTCGAGGACCTTCAGGATCTTGCCGTCGTGGACCTTGCCGACAGGATAGTCGAAGGGGATGCGATCCCACGGATCGGCGATGAGCTGCTTCACGCCGAGGGAGATCTTGGGCTTCTCGCCGTCCTGGGTGTCGATGTTGAGGACGACCGCCTCGACCTCGTCGCCCTTCTGGTACATCTCCGACGGGTGCTTGATCCGCTGCGTCCACGACATGTCGCTGATGTGGACGAGACCGTCGATGCCCTCTTCGATCTCGACGAAGATACCGAAGTCGGCGATGTTCCTGACGCGACCCTTGACCGGCGTGCCGGGCGGGTACTTGTCTCGGAGCTGCTCGTACGGGTTCGGCTCGAGCTGCTTCATGCCGAGCGAGATGCGGTTGTTGGCCGCATCGACGTCGAGCACGACGGCCTCGACCGTGTCGCCGACGGCGACCATCTTCGAGGGGTGCTTGACCCGGCGGGTCCACGACATCTCGCTGATGTGGACGAGCCCCTCGATGCCCTGCTCGAGCTCGATGAAGGCGCCGTAGTCCTTGAGCGAGACGACCTTGCCGCGGACGACGGTGCCGGGGACGTACTTCTCGGCGGCCTTCGACCACGGATCATCGGAGATCTGCTTGAGACCCAGCGAGACGCGCTCGGTCTCGGCGTTGAACTTCAAGACCTTCACGCGGACGTGGTCGCCCACCTGGAAGAGCTCGGACGGGTGGTTGACCCGGCCCCAGCTCATGTCGGTGATGTGAAGGAGGCCGTCGATGCCGCCGAGGTCGATGAAGGCGCCGTACTCGGTGAGGTTCTTGACGATACCCTCGACGATCTGGCCTTCCTTCAGGCGCTCGAGGGTCTGGCCCTTGAGCTCAGCGCGCTCCTTCTCGAGGAGGACGCGGCGCGAGAGCACGATGTTGCCGCGCTTCTTGTTGAACTTGATGACCTTGAACTTGTAGGTCTTGCCGATGAAGGCGTCGAGGTTCCGGACCGGCCGGAGGTCGACCTGCGAGCCCGGAAGGAACGCCTTGACCCCGCCCTTGATCGAGACGGAGAGGCCGCCCTTGACGCGCTGACTGATCGTGCCCTCGATGAGCTCGTCCTTCTCGCACGCGACGGAGATGTCGTCCCAGACCTTGAGACGATCGGCCTTCTCCTTGGAGAGAACGCAGAGGCCGTTCTCGTTCTCGCGCGACTCGAGGAGGACCTCGATCCGGTCGCCGGGCTTGACGGAGACTTGACCATCGGGGCCGATGAACTCGGCCAGGGGCACCTGCCCCTCGGATTTGTAGCCGATGTCGACGACGACATAGTCCTTGGTCACCTGGATGACGGTGCCGTGGACGATCTCGCCCTCTTTGATCTCCTCGTTCTTGATGCTCTCTTCGAAGAGAGCGGCGAAGTTGTCTTCGCCCAGGTCTTGCTGATTCTGAACTTGCATGTACGGACTGCTCCTATTGAACCCAGGGGTTGGGTTTTCCGCATAGCGGTTCCCCGGGTTCCCCTACTTCGACACGGGGCGGTTGGGAATACCGTGCCTTCAGGGGTTTGTCAACGGCGAAGGTGCTCTTGCCTACCCTTCACCACCAGCTCGAGCGTGCCCACGACATCATCTATGGAAAGGTCGGACGAATCGACGAGGACGGCGTCCTCGGCCTGTTTCAAGGGAGCCGTCGCCCTGCTCGAGTCCCGCTCGTCTCGCGCGCGGATCTCCGCGAGGGTCTTTTCTTCCGAGGCGGTCTGACCGGCAGCCTGAAGCTCCGCCGTACGCCGGCGGGCTCGGACATCGGGCGACGCCGTGAGGAAGAACTTGGCGTCAGCGCTTGGAAAGACCACGGTCCCGACATCGCGCCCTTCGACGACGACGGCGCCCTCGCTCCCGAGACGGCGCTGGAGCTCGAGGAGAGCGGCGCGGACCGCCGGGAGCGCCGAGACCCGGGACGCCCCGTCCGACATCTCCGGAGTGCGGATCGCCTCGCTCACATCCTCGCCATCGATAAAGATCTGGTTTTGTTCGCTTTCCTCGGAAAACGCGAAATCCACCGTGAGGCCGCGGGCGATGGTCGCCAGCGCCCCCTCGTCGTCCCACGAGACCCCGCTGCGGCGCGCCGCGAGCGCGACCGAGCGGTAAAGGGCCCCGGTATCGAGAAGGCGATAGCCGAGCCGCCGGGCCAGACGCTTGGCGACGGTCGACTTGCCGGCTCCCGCGGGGCCATCGATGGTGACGACGAGTCCTTGCACGCGATCGCCTATACCGGCCCGTGACGAAGCGGTCAAGGAGGAGCTAAAATGGAGCTGGGTGGCCTCCGTCCTTCTCGGCATCGACGATCCCTCGGCGGGTCGCGAGATCCACGCGGCGCTGAGCGACGCCGGCCATACTGTCGACTGGATCCCGGCGCTCGAGGTCACCCCGACCCCCGCGCAGATCACCCCCGACGTCGTCGTCGTCGACGGCGAGGCGCCGGGGATGGACGTCGGCCTCGTCGTGGCGACCTGGATCCGGCGCGAACCGCCGCCCGCCATCATCGTCCTCGGCCAGACCGCGGTGGTCAGGAACGCCGCGGAGCGGGTGCGCGCGCGCTTCGTCGCCAAGCCGGTCGTCCCCGAGGAGATCGTGGCCGAGGTCACGCGCATCGCCTTCCCGCAGAGCGCCGACGCCCTCGGACCGGCGACGGCGCTTCGGATCCTCGGGCTCCCCGCCGGCGGCCTCCCCGAGGACGAGGCGGCGGCGATCGTCGCCGGCGCGCGCGGGGTCGACCTGGGCATCGTCCGCGAGAGCCTGCGGCCGCGGATGCACGACTACGCGACCGCCACCGGTCTCCTCGATCGGCTGTGTGCCCGACGCGCCTTGAGCCCGAGCGAGGCGCGGCTCGCCACCAAGCTCCTCGACGGCAGCCGGACCGTCCGCGGCGCCATCGACGGCGCCGGCAAGGTCACCGATTCGGTCCCCGAGGCGCTGCCGGGCCACACGGCGGCGCGGCTCCTCTGGGGTCTCATCTCCGGCGGCGCCATCGGGCTCGACCCCGAGCCGCCCCCCGAACACCCGACGGCGCGCCTGCGCGCCCACCTCCGCGCGCGCGCCCTCCGCCTCCATGGCGCGAGCCACTACGACGTCCTTGAGATCGGCGTCGAGGCCACGCCCACCGACGTCGATCGCGCGACGGCGTTCCTCGAGCTGCGCTTTGCCCCCGAGGTGACCGACCGTCACGACCTCGGCGACCTCGCCCCCGTCGCCGAGCAGCTGTGGGAGCAGACCGCCAAGGCACGGCAGGTCCTGGGCGACGCGCGCCTCCGCGCCGCCTATGACCAAGGCCTCCATCCCAGGCGCGGCGAGCTCGACGAGATCCGCGGCCGCCGCCGCACGGCCGTCGACGAGGCCGAGCGGTACTTCGTGCGGGCGCAACAGGCGCTCGCGGGCGGAGACGTCTTCCGCGCCGTCTCCGACCTGGCCGCCGCCGCGCGCCGCCTGCCCGGCCAGCCCGACTACGAGGTCTCGGCCGCCTGGGCGCGCATCCTCGCCGACGAGGAGCGCGGGGGCGACCGGACCGCCGCCGCGGTGCGCGAAAAGGACGCCGCCGCCGGGGCGCTCCTCGGCCGCCGGCCCCGCGCCCGCGCCGACTTCATCGTCGGGCTCATCTGCGAGGCGGCGGGCGACCCGGCCACCGCCGCCGCTCACCTCCGCGAGGCCCTCGCCGTCGACGACAAGCTCGTCGCGGCCCGGCAGGCGCTGGCGCGCCTCGGCCGGTGAGTGTACCGTCATGGTCGTGGCCGGACGGAGCCGTACGCTGCGCATCGCCGCCGACGTCGTCACCGGCGCGCTCGGCCTGAACCTCTGGCTGTCGTTCGTCCTGGTCCCCGGCCTCTTCCTCGGCTCGTTCCGCCACGGCAAGGCCTTCCTCGCGGTCGCGCCGGTGCCGCTCGTCGTCCTCGCCGCCGGCATCGCGCGACGGTCGCCGCTGTGGCTCCTCCTCATTTATCCGGCGACGCTGCTCGTCCCCGTCGCGCTCGATCCCCGCACGGTCGGGGAGAACGCGCAGCGGCCGCTGCCCTTCATCCTCATCGCCGCCAGCCTGGTCGTCTATTTCCTCGGCGCGGCCTACCTCACGTCGCCGCCCGGGGCCGGCGAGAGCCCACCCGGGCGGACCCGGCGCCTGGGCGCCTCGCTCGGCACCAAGAACCCGCCCCGCTGGCGCCGTCGCCGGCGCATCTACGCCGTGCTCGGCGTCCTCTCGATCGTCTTTCCGATCGCGCTCGTCTACCAGATAAACTTCGCGCCGTCGACGCGCGCCTACCTCGCCGAGCTCTACCCGGGAGATCGCACCACGACGATGACCGCGCTCCTCGATCTCGGCGCGGTCCTCCTCTGGCTCCTGGTCTTCAGCATCGGCTTCGTCGGCCCGCTCCGCAGCCACCGCACCGGCGACAAGGAGCTCATCGCCGACCTCGAGCGGCTGCGCACCTGGGCCCGCCGCCCCGCGCCGACGCTCTCTTTTTATGTCGGGGTCGTGTGCGCGCTCGGCCTCATGGCGCTCCTCCTCACCTTGCGCTCCCAGGGCCGTTGACCATGCGACGCTATCTCTTCGAGCTCCTCGCCCTTCTCCTCGTCGGCGGAAGCCTGGTCTTCTTCTGGGAGTGCGTGACCTACCTCGCCAAGCGCGACTACATCGCGGCCCTCCTCTTGACCGGGATCGGGCTGGCGGTCCTGACTGTCGGCAAGGAATTGGCGCGCCTGGCGCTCGTACAGAAAGAATGACCGCCAGGCGCGCCCTCCTCGCCTTGTTCCTCGGCGCTTGCTCCTCGGGCGCTCCACCAGCCGCGCTGCCCGCCTCCCGTGCCGCCCACTGGAGCGGCTCGCTCGCGCCGGCCCCGCCGCCCGACGCCGGATCCGAGGCCTCGACGGTCGTCGCGGTGGTGAACGGCGATCCCATCTACGTCGCCGACGTCGCCGTCCAGGCCCAGGCGACCGGGCGGACGGTAGGGGAGGCGCTCGACGAGCTCGTCGCCGCGCAGCTCTTCGCCCAGGAGGCGGTGCGGCGGGGTCTCGCCGACGATCCCGACGTCACCCGGGTGCGCGAGCGCGAGAGCGTCCGGCGACTCCTCACGCGCTTCTTCGAGCCGAGCTTCGACGGCCCCGAGGACATCCCCATGGACGAGGTCGAGGCGGTCTACAACCACCCCGACGTGAAGCCGCACTACGAGCACGAGGAGTTCCACTCGGTCGTCTACGTCCGCTATCAGCTCAAAGCCAAGGCGCCCGCCGAGGACGAGCAGGCGGGCAAGGTCGGCGCCGAAAAGATGCACGCCATCCTCGTCGCCGCCAAGCCAAAGGACGAGGACGAGTTCTACGAGGTCGCCAAGGGTCACCCCGAGCTCGGCGTCACGGTCAGCGTGCAGAAGCCCTTCACCACGTCGATCAACGGTCCGGCCCACCCGGCCTTCGCGCGGGTGGCGATGGCGCTCAAGAAGATCGGCGAGATCAGCCAGCCGGTACGTACGCCCTGGGGCTGGGACATCCTCTTTCTCGTCAGCATCGTTCCCGAGAAGCACACGCCGCGCAGCGAGTGGGAGCCGGACCTCCGGCAGCACTGGTTCGAGCCGGCCCGCAAGCGCGCCTTCGAGGAGTTCGTCTCCGGGCTCCTCGCCGGGCACCAGATCGTCAAGAACGAGGCCGCGCTCGAAGCGGTCCAGGTGGACTCCCTCGTCGGGATACCCTGATGATCACGGCCTTCACGGCCATCCTTCAACGGGTGATGGAGAGGGTCCCCGGCGCGATCGGCGCCATCTTCGCCGACTGGGACGGCGAGGCCATCGACAGCGTCGGCCGAGGGGTCAAGGAGGACATGCTCCTCCTCGCCGCGCACTACGGCGTCATCCTGAACCACGTGCAGA
>Ga0307508_10005741_pt1 | contig 11748 bp, 3 predicted proteins | sample 9_EM_MG_FD_203089 | JGI IMG/M metagenome (GOLD analysis project Ga0307508, IMG submission 203089) | Populus trichocarpa ectomycorrhiza microbial communities from riparian zone in the Pacific Northwest, United States - 9_EM | ecosystem: Host-associated > Plants > Roots > Unclassified | place...
AAAAAAATATTTTAATAAATTCTCAAATAAAAAATAATTTAGAAAACAAAATGCATTACAATAACAAATACCAATAATTTTAATTATAGGGTTGAGGATTAGTAATGGTTACCTTTCCCCTTCTTATGGCGTATTGATTACCAAATGGAAGCACATATTAAGAAAGATCTCTTTCTCTTCATAAATTCCATTTGCCCCTTTCCACACTCCACGTTGGTAAATCTCTCTTTCTCAAAATTTGTTTTAAATGGAATCTGAAAATGATGGGAAAACTGAAAATTATGTAATATATACACAAATTCTAACGATGTAAATTACAGTTTTAACCCATTATAGAGACAATTTAACGAAAAACAAAAAGAAAAATCCAAAGAATTCATGGAAATCACGCTGTCCAGCGTCCCCACTCTTTATTTTCTTGGCAACTCGGAATCATAAAAAATATTCCGCTCTCACTCACAGTTACCAAGTACATCCCAGTGAATAAACACAACAGCAAGGCTAATTAAGTCTTTTGCATTCACAGTCTCACTGTACGAATAATAATAATAATAATAATAAATTCCGTTTTGTGTTTTTGGTTTGGTTTTGGGTAAGAAAAGGAAAGAGAGAGAATGGCTTCCAGAGTTGGCAATGTAAATAAATGTATTGGCTTAACTCCTTTTTTTTTTTTTAAATCTTTTAAAAACAAAATAGTAAAAATAAAAATTAAAGAAATACAAAAAGGAAAAAAAAAGAGAAAAAAGGCAGGGGGTGTCGTCTGTTCATCTCTGGCAGTTAAGCTGCTCCAATCTCCTTCACCTACTCTCGTGTTTCTTCAGTTATTATTTCATTCATTCGTTCATTGAATTTTGAATGCATTACTGATGCTAATGCTGCTGCTGTTTCAGTCCTAGATAGAGAAGAATCTCTTAAGAGAGATAAAGAGAGAAGAGAAGAACCAAAAACCAAAAAGAATGCCTCTGGTTCGGTTTGAAGTGAGAAATGAGTACGGGTTAGGACAGGGTGAGCTTTATAGGGAAGCAAACAGTGAAGGAGATTCAAAAGCTGTGCTCGATGGTGTTGCTGTTGCTGGCTTGGTTGGGATCTTGCGTCAATTAGGCGATCTTGCCGAGTCTGTTCTTCTTCTTCTCTTATTTCTTCTCTTCAGTTTCTATTTCTTTCATTTTTAATTAAAGAGGTGACTGTACTATTAATTCAACTCAAATAGGAGAAATTAGAGCGATTTCTTAACTGTATGTATGATTCGCCTCTCCTTGGGAGGTTTTCTATTTTTAAAGATTTTTCAAATTTCTTAATTTCTGGAGATATTTTGTTTGTTAACAATACGGAACATGCGCCTTTACTTTGATTTTGACTACAAAATCTCAAGTGGCTAATCTAACTAAATAGCATATCTGAACTGCTTTGTAGATTTGCAGCAGAGGTTTTCCATGGCTTACAAGAGCGAGTGATGAGTACAGCTTCTAGAAGTCATAAATTGATGGTTCGCGTGCAAAACATTGAAGCTGCGCTACCTCCTCTTGAAAAGGTGGTGCTTGCCCAAACAAGCCACATACATTTTGCTTACACACCTGGTATGGCTCGTTACCTGATATAAAAGCCATTCTCTCTTTTTTTTTAGCCTCTCCTGAGAATTTCTGATTTGATTTAAATCCACCTTGTATGCTCTGGCTCTCTTGGCTTAAGCCTGTTTGGTTATCATATCTTTTATGCTATTCATGGCTACCTCAGCATAGCTGTTACAACCTCGACGCTTTGGATCATCAATTGTCTAGTGCACTTCCATGGTGTACCTATATGCTTAGTATTCAATTCATGTCTGTATCTATTATTACTAATTTTGAGATATTTGAGCATATAAAGAACTTGTAGAGGTTTGACAACTTCCATTACCCTCTGTTCACTTGTCTTGTCTCAAGTTGTTATTAGAAGCTTACTCTGCCCCATATGCCATAATCAAGTCTCTATTTCTGTTATTTTTTGCATGAATCTCTAGTTATTCAAATGCTGATGAAAAGCAGCTATCTTGCAGGTTCTGAGTGGCATCCTTGTATTCAAAACGAACAAAATCATTTCATCTACAATGACCTGCCGCGATTCATTATGGACTCCTATGAAGAATGTCGCGATCCTCCACGTTTGCATTTGCTTGACAAGTATGGCCATCCCCATCTCCTTAGCCTCCCGAGTGAATTGATTGGTGTTTTTGAATAATGAAGTTCAATTTGATCCTAGATACTAACTCGTTTTGGTTTGCCATTCAGATTTGATACTGGGGGGCCAGGGTCCTGTTTAAAGAGATATTCAGATCCGGCCTACTTCAGGAGAGTATCTGGGAATGTCACGGGACCGGATGCTGAGAAACTCCCAAAAGATAAGAGAGCTCGGAAAAGCAAGGTGATATTTTTTCCTATAACAAATTTCAGCCATTGTGAAAAGTGTCTTTCTATTGATTAGGTCTGATCTTGCGATATTAGTGTTGAATTTATTTAATGAACTAATTTTCTCCATAATTACAATTAACAGGGAAACTATTTTTTCAACAACTTATTGTTGCATGTTCCTCCAAACTTTTTTTTTGTGGATGACAAGCGTTCTTGCTCATTATACTGACTTCTCAGGTTTTCACTGAGATATTAATTTATTTCGTTATCCTCGCTCAGCATATGCTTAATAAAATAGTTGCTCTGAGTTTTGCTTCCTTTTCTTTTTCTTCTTTTTTTTTTCTCTTTCAAATTTCACTGATTGTAAATGTCAAAATAAACAGAAAAAACATTCATCACCAAGGAATGGAGACGTGGCCCATTATGCATCAATGTCAAATCATAGTGGCAGGTATTGTATCTTTATGAAGGAAGCTAGTGCTGTCATGTTTAATTGGATGAAATTAATGTGTACATGGTATTTGCTCTGTAGAATGCAGTTTACCACTCCAAATGGTAATGGGCAGACCTCTCCTTCTCATACAGCTTCTACAATTGACACGACATTAAAATCTGATGCGGGTGATCATTCAAATTCTTTTGATTCAAGAACCGGGTCAGGGTATATTGAATGTGTGTTCCATCTAAATTCCTCTGTGCAAGCTGAAGAAGAGGAACCTAAGGAATTGTCTTCAAGGTTCATGCAGCAGAATGATGTCCCTGATTCAGTTTTTCCTGATCGACAACCTGGGATGGCAGATAACAATTTTCATCATACTTCATCACCAGAGCAGATTGCTGCCCCTATTTCATCTTGTGTTACTTGGGATGAAAAGGAAGAAATAGTGGAGCCTAGTGGTCAACATTACGATGAAGATGAAATTTCAGAGGTGCTCGCAGCAGAGCCTGACCTAGATACACATGATAGATCAACTGTCAATCTTAAAAATCCTAATCCTCTGGATATTGTACTTGATGGTGCAAATACACCAAAATCAAGCTCTAGCAGGAGCCAGCTTGATGAGGTTGAAAGCGAGCCAGATGATTTCATGGATGCACTGAACACCATAGAGTCAGAATCTGAAAATGACATCGATTGCCAAACAAAATGTGAAGTGGAGCAGTTTTCCTCCAGTGTTAACAATGAAGTTGAGGAGACAATACTCGAGGTAACATCACATATTTCAGACCATCATCCATCTGAATATGAATCTCGTACCTTATCTGTAATTTCCTCAAATGAAAAATCTCCCTGTGAGTTACCCAGCTCAGTTTCCTTGAAGAGTTTTGCCTATGAACAGGAATCTCATGTATCTGGAAATTCTTCTAAGCTGGACAGTTCACCAGGCATCGAATGTTCTAGAAGTGCTAATGTCCTAGATAATTCAAAAGTAGAATCTGTTAGTGATCCTCCTTCATCTTCTGTCTCTGCGACTTCAATTTCAAATGCAGAAGGGCCATTGAGTGATAAAATCATAAGTAGTTCCAACAAGTCTCAAGAATCTCAAAATGATTTTTCTAGTGTTCAGTCTACTACATTCTGGACAAATGGTGGCCTGTTAGGACTTGAGCCTTCAAAGCCTCCAGATTTTGCTGTATCAAATGCTAAAAGTCCAGATTCTGTGACCAGAAGTAAAGATGAGACAGGGCTGCCTACAAATCACACTTCCATGCCAATCAATGATGGAGGAAAACCTGGCAGATTGATCAAGGATGCAGGAAGCATCGAAAGCGCTCCAACTTCCAAAGGCTCCACATCATGGCATGATGATCAAGATTCCAAAGTTGAAAAACCTGGTGATTTTCATCAAGGCAATAGAATTAGTCATGGCTATGAGGATGGACCAAATATTACCAGTGCAGTAACACCCGGAAATGAGTTGCAGCATGATTCATACTCCAAAGTTCCACCTATTGAATCCAGTCAGGAAAATGATGAAAACTCATATCGAAGGCTTGGATTTGGTCATAGGTTACTTGTCAATGGTTTTAGTAGAAAGGTGTCACTGGTCCATGATGGTGAACGTGAACCGGCTAGGTTGCTGAGAAGTGGTGCATTAGAGCAGCAGAGCTGGCACAATGAAGTTACATATCAAGCAACTCCAGAGAAAGCATACAACAAGCAACTGGGACATAAATATTCTATCGATTCAATCACGTCTTCACCACCATTGGAACATATGAAAATATCTTTCCACCCTATTGATGGCTTTGAGGATTCTAAACTGAAACTGAAGTTTCCTGATGGGAACCATGGTAATGAAAGCATTAGAGACATGTTTCCATCATTTCAATTGATTCCGGAGACTGCCATTCCACTGTGCAATGTGGGTTCTGACTCTGATGATGATACATTCTGTAGATCCTCTCCTTATATGTCTGATGATCATCTTAGCCATCACTCTGAATCAGATTCTGAGCGGTGGGATTCTGATGATTCTCCTGAAAGCAAGGACCATGAGCTATATGATGCTTTGCGCAGAATATCTCCAGTTGAATCTTTTTCAAGCTCTCTGCAGCCTGGAGAAGCTGGCAATAATCAAAGTACATATACCGAGAATGGCACAGATCCATCTCTCTCTGCATCTTCATTGGATCTTCCATGTTTTGATGCCATGAACTCTGTAGTGTATGGAGAAAAAAAGGATAATTTGCATGAAAGGAATCAACAAGAGTTGGAGTATCTTAAAGATTCCACCCCATTGCCACCACCTCTTCCCCCAGTTCAATGGCGAGTTTCCAAGCCCAACTCTGATATATCAGAAGGCAAACTACATGCTCTATCCGAAGGTCATGAACATGGATTTGATATAAAACCTTTGGAATCTACTGTACCCCAGCAACCTAAGCCATCCCCAGCTGATGATCACAAAATGAATGAGGATACCATTGCATTTAAACCAAAAAGCAAGGTACAATGCATTCATACAAATGGTATATTATTTATTGGCTTCAATCTATTTCATTTAATACAATGAGGATCATTGACTAAATCTTTGTGTGTCTGCAGGAACAGGATCAGCAGAAGTTGAATTGTCACAAAGAAGCTAATCAATATGCAAATGGCAAGGATATAGATGAAAAGGATGATTTCTTGCATCAAATCAGAACCAAAGTGAGTGAGAGCCATTTTTTTCTTCCCTGTAGCTGCTCTCCATGATTGAAGTACTATGAAGTGATTGGTTTGCATGTGAGACTAATTTGAAATCAGAAGGCAAAAGAACTAGAAAGAGACTAGTTATTGATAATTAAAGCTATTTTATAAAACAGCATGGATGGCTGCATGCATTTTTCGAGTATTGAGTCTCAACTTGACAAGTCTTGGTGCATGTGTGTTTTGGGAGATGAAACTCGGCACCTATGAGCTAGGACATGATAACACTATATCTACGTCACACCCATTGCCAACTGCTGATCCATAATTTCTTTGATAAATCTCGATACCATCCTCAAAAAATTGCAAATAAAGTCTGCAAATGCAAAGCTGTGATCGAACAAAGTTTTCTCACTGCCAACATTCAAAAGAAGCAGAGTATTCTAGCTCATGATTCATGTGTAACAATTCTTCATGATCATCTCAAATCCATCCGTTTCAATGGAGCATGTAACTTTCTAACCACCTTCATTTTCAAATTTCATGCTCTCCTTAAATGCTTAGTACCAAGTTTGATAAATATCTTTTAATATCATCACTGTTAACCAGAAAAGGAGAGAACTTTTAAGATGAGCAAGAGATTGAGAGTTGTGATGGAAAGAAAGGTGAAGGCTGTACTGAATTCCACCTAATTATAGACTTACTAGTTGCCGTGTGATGAGAAAATCTTTTGAGTTCCACACTTTAGTTTTGCCCTTAATTCTTTGATGTGCTATTGCAGTCATTCACTCTGAGACGCACCGGAAAAGCAAAGCCATCTTTATCCTCAGGTCCCACTGCGAATAACAAAGTCAGTGCTATTTTGGAGAAAGCAAATGCAATCCGCCAGGTATTCAGTTTTTCTCACACTTTCTTTCCATCCTCCTCCTGGTTTAAATTTGTTTCCCTTGCTATGGTTAACATAGACAAATTAACACTGGGAAAACATGTCAGGCTGTTGCGAGTGATGATGGGGAAGATGATACTTGGAGTGACACTTGATTGATTTAGAAGGTGGTGCAACTTCATCAAAAGCATATCCTCTTGTTTCCAAGCTACTAAATTTAATGGATTGATCATTTTGGAATGTTTATGATAATTGGACTCTTCTTGATCATCTTGTGAGCTGTGCAACAATTCTCTTGTATTTCTGAGCTGGTTAAGTTGGGGCCATGTCATAAAATGTATATGTGAATAATCCCAATTTCATTGTGTAATTAATTTGTAGCGTTTCTCTTGGTAGCATCTTATTGCGAATATTTGCTTTGATTTTGGAGTTAGGATTTATTCTGTAAGCAATGGAATAGGCTAAGTAGGTCTCATGTGATGTAATTTTCTTCTTCCATGAGGTAATTATTATTCATGCATGATGCCACAATAAGAGAGCACCGAAAAGCTAGTTTCCCTGTGTTCTATCATTTGCTGTTTGGCTGTTTGCTTTGCGCATGCTGTTTATGTACCACATTGAAGCTGTCCCCGTCTTTTCTGCTGTTTTCCATGGATTCATCCTGGACAGTATAAAAGGCAAACATCACAATACAATGGACCGTTTTTATTGATGACACTTTGAATTGAAAGTAGGTTATTTTCGAAAATATTTTTATTTAAAAATATATGAAAAAAATATTATTTATTTATTTATTAAAATTAATTTGGGATATTATTATATTTAAATAATTCAAAAACATAAATTAATAATTAATTTTAACCAAAATACTTTAAAAGCTTTTTAGTGTTTTAAAAATAATTTTTTCCCGCTTCACATTAACATTATTAATATTTTTGAAGTGTTTTTACATTGTTTTATATCAAAAATAAATTAAAAAAAATATTATTTTAATTTATTTTTAAATAAAAAATACTTTCAAAAATAATAGTTTAGAAACAGTCAGATTAAACTGATTCTTTATTCTGCAAATTAACCATCTGCCCTTTACAAACCCAAGTCTTCACTATTCAACAAAATCCAAAGAACATCTAAATTCTTAGGCTGTGCAGGAATGGTGTCAGTGAGAGGGACATCTCCAAGGTAATGAAGACCCACCGATACATCATTTGCAAATTCAAGCCAGACAGTAATGATCGTGTAAATGGCATATCCTTCTACACTCGAGTATTTCACTGTCGCTAAGCCTTGGCAAGGAGATGCGACAAAAAAATAAAAAAGGGTAAAAAAACACATTGTTGATGATACACATGCTTCACTCTTATCTGTCATGGTCCTACTTATCGTTAAAAAGATCAGGCAAGATGGGCATAATCAACACATCCAAATACCTCCAATCAAGCCAAGACACATTTGGATTTCAGATCGGAAAAAGGGCACATAAAATTTAATTCTCATATAAAACAGAACGGTTTATAGCAGATTAAAATAAAATAAGCGATCTGAGGTAAACATCCAGTCTAAAACAAAATTCTCCCCACTATTTGGAATCTAAGATAGCATGTGGAGCCAGTAAATTGGAGGCATTCACATGCCTCACTTCTTCTTCTCAGCACCTCCAGCAGCCCTGTAGGAAAAAGGAAAACAACACACCATGATGAAACAAGAAATCTTTCCAGACAGCAGAAAAGCTTGGATTTCAAATATTCAAGTGAATTCAAGTAACAAAAAAAAAGATCACCGATGTACCTCATCTTGCGGAGAACATTAGACATCTCCTCACGCTTCTTCTTAGCCCTCTTGTGTGTGCCCAACTTTCTTTTAGCTACCTTCAATGCACGCTTATCCTTGCCAACCTTAAGAAGCTCAGTGATCCTCTTCTCATATGGTGCAAAACCAGCAACTTCCCTGATCAAACTCCTGACAAAGAGTACCCTCTTACTGGTTTTCTGCACTCAAACAAGCAAGAAGAAACAGCATCACAACCAGCTACTTGAAATGCAAAAGCTTTACAAAAATCTAGTCTTGTTAAGCAAATAGTAATTAATATGATGCCCCAATGGAACATCTTAAGTCCAAGAAACAAATACAAGGAAGAACAGAAACACGATTACAAGCAAAATAATAAATAAATTAAGGTACTAATGCATTCAAACTGCATCCAGCAGAAATGTAGTTTCACACTCATACAAGAATAAAACACAATACAAATTAGATTAATTAACTAATATAAATTTAATTGGAAACAGCATGATCTGAACATAAAAATGAAAAAAGGTCTCAGTGAAGCTTGCTTGGTAAAATGACTTACCCCTTTGCGATCAGAAGGGCGTGGAGCTAGCTCCTTCTTGGTCACAATGTGCCCCTTGTTCAATCCTACAAAGAGGCCAGTGTTTGGCTGTTTGGGAGCCATTGCCTAAAATAGAAAATGTTAACTTAATATCAACAACCTTCAATAATGTAAAAAATCAAACCATTAAGACAACAACAAGAAATCAAATAAATCATACAAAATCAAAACCCTGAAATATTTCTAATCAGTTTCGGATGCAATCAACAAAGATATCAAACAAAAAACCTCACCAATAACAATTTATACTACAGATGGCAACAGAACACAAAGCCTTTTAAGAACCAAAAAAAGACAAGGACTTCTTTGAATATTCAGTTGATATACAAAATAGCAAAACCAAATATTAGCATAAAAGAATATATCAACAAATAGAAAATTTATCTAATCACAATATTAAGTCCTGCCATTTCCCTAAGGTCCCAGAAGATTGTCAGAGTCCTTGGTTATGACTTCATGACCTTAATTACAAGAAAAACTGCTAACTAAACCCCATAAAAACAACACACACAAAAAAGAAGCAATAGAGGACATAAAGTTATTGGTAATCATTCTGCTTGCGCCCACAATTGAAATTTATCCTCTAAATTAAATCAAAAACAGAAAACTGGAGTCCTTCTGTGTCAAGTTTATATGGTACTAATACAGTAATTATAAATTTACAATGATCCAGTTACGCAAATCGAACTCACAAGCTTTCAATAAAGAGAATCAAATGGGTTTTCAAAACTAAAGACAAAAGCTCTGATTCAGCAAACAACAACAAACTCATAGGCAACAGAAAGACACAAGTTTCACATCCTCTTTATATGAACAAGAAAGAATCTTAGAAAATACATATACAAATTAACATATTTATGCACATCACGCATAGAAAGAAGAAAAGGAGAGAGAAAAAGAGAGGCTATAGATCAAAAAAGAGAGAGCTTTGTGGTACCTCAGGCTCAGATAGTGAATGCTGCAGCAGCTGTGCAAACGGGAGGCGGAGCAGATGGAGAAAGTAGTGTGTAGGGTTTTAGGGTTGGCGTTGGATTATATAAAGGGCTGGCCCATTTTTGTGTGTGTGTTTATTTGAAGAGAAATCAAAAGGTGTTTAGGGTTTCATTCGTAAATGGGCCTAATCCAGTTATATAGTTCTTTGCGTAGATGGGCATAGAAATAGGTATATGGTTCAATTAGAAAAGCCCAGTTAAACTTACTGCTATAATTTTGAAGAAGTTTCATTTTCTTTCCTCCCTCAGGCTTGGCCTTTTGCACCAAGCCCAGCCCAGAATGGCAGGGCTCTTATTTCTTAGCCATTTTGTTTTTTATTTGTGTTTTTTCAGGTCCATGAGGGATTTTATTCAATTTTATATGGTAAATTGCTTTTTGCATTTTTTATTATATAATAAAGTTAAAAAATTAAATCAACCAAGTAAAGTTCATATAACCCTGATTGCGGATTTATCGGATTACTAAATATTAATCAAAGAGTTGGGTTGATATTTTTTGGCACTTTCTTTTTATATCTTGTGGTTTTTTTTTTGCTAGTGTCAATTCCATCATTTAGTGTATAAGGTTTTTTTATTGAATTTTATTTTTTAATATTGAATTAATTAGAAATCAATCTTGATATTTTCTATCATATAATAAAATAAAAAAATTATTCAATCCAGTAAAACTCATAACTTAAATAACAATATTGACAAATTGGCGATTGCTTTTGTTAGAAGGGAGATAAGTCATGCCTGGTAATGCAAGAGAAGCTAATGATAAGATACTGAACATCATGAATATTTTTGGCATTAGGGTAACCATTCCGCCCATTTCGTCAAGATAAACAAGACGTATTCTATCATAACTTGTTCCTGACAAGAAAAAAAGCGCAGCGCCGGTAAATCCATGCTTCAACCATATTGTTCCTGACAAGAAAAAAAGCGCAGCGCCGGTAAATCCATGCTTCAACCATATACAATATAAGAAGCCCACGCATAAGGATAAGTTTCTGCATGCGATCTTTCACTCTGTTTTTTTTTTCTTACTATAATTTCTTCAAAACCAGCAGCAGGTGGACTCTGGTACTTGGTTGATCTTCTTCTCCTTTTTGCTCTTCTCCCTGACCATTCTTTTGATCCTTTTCTCTACCACACAGCAAGCTAAAAACTGAGGAAACCAAGAATGAAAAACTAGCTAAGCGACTTAATGTCTAGTACTTGCATACAGGAAAATAAAACTAAAAGCACCAGATGCCAGAACAAAAGAAGACAAGCTACATTCAACACTTCCTAGAATAACCATGCAACTCAGAGAACACAATAATATAATCAAACAGGGTGGAGCGATAGAAAAATAAATCCCTCATGATTAGCAGGATTTGGAGACAAAAACATTGACATGCCATACTTGATTATTCAATATTCATGTAGAACAAGATGCTATACTTGATAATTAATGTTTGGTCTAGAAAATAAGATGCTATCCTGATTTGAGAGTAAACAGTAATATATAGAGAATGGAGATTTTAATTACATTATCAAGAAGGGTTTTTGACTTATCAAGGAGGAAATAGTTTCTCCCTTTATTTGGTGTTTAAATTTCTTGAGACTTGTGGAACCAAGTAGTGCATTACATTCATCATATCAAATCCAAAACACCAAGCAGAGGAACTTCGTTTCAGTTTCTCTTTTTTTTCTTTAATTGCTTCACATATCGAAACTTTCAACTCACTCAAACAACTTTTGATGAATACATTAAATGTTGATATTATGAATATATGGGTTGTCTTATCTACGGTGTGACTCTTGTGGAGATTGTCATTTTAATTTTTAAAATTCCTAAATTAATTAATTACTACACATTTTTTTGTGTTATTTTCTGTTTTAACTTCTTAATTAATTCAAATATACAATTCAGTAAAAAAAATTAAATTATAAACATCTCCTTGCAATTTGGGAAAAAGAAAATACCCCTCTCA
>Ga0307508_10005742_pt1 | contig 11746 bp, 8 predicted proteins | sample 9_EM_MG_FD_203089 | JGI IMG/M metagenome (GOLD analysis project Ga0307508, IMG submission 203089) | Populus trichocarpa ectomycorrhiza microbial communities from riparian zone in the Pacific Northwest, United States - 9_EM | ecosystem: Host-associated > Plants > Roots > Unclassified | place...
CGAGGTCATCGCCATAGGAGCGGCCCAGGGCTTCTCCTGGACCATCACCGTCGACGTCGGCGCCGACGACGGCATCCGGCGCGACATGACCGTCCTCAACGGCGACGGCCTGGTCGGGCGGGTGACGACGGTCGGCCCGAACACCGCCACCGTGCTCCTCGCCAACGACCCCGACTTCACCGTCGGCACCCGCATGGAGGCCAGCGACGAACTCGGCTTCGCCTCCGGACAGGGCGACCAGCCGCTGCGCGTCGAACTCCTCAACGGCAAGGCCGAGGTGAAGAAGGGCGACCGGCTGGTCACCTTCGGCTCGCAGGCCGACAAGCCCTTCGTCCCCGGCGTCCCGGTCGGCGTGGTCTCCCGCGTCGACCCCTCCGGCGGCGACCTCACCCGCACCCTCTACGTCACGCCGTACGTCAGCTTCACCAAGCTCGACGTCGTCGGCGTCGTCGTCCAGGCCCCGAAGAAGGACCCGCGCGACACCGTGCTGCCCGCCAAGTCCAAGCCGACGCCCACACCCACGGTGACGGTGACCGTGACCCCGTCAGCTCCGGTGGACGGCCAGATCCAGCAAGACCAAGAGCAGTAGGAGCTGTACCTGATGCGCGTCAACCGGATCCTGCTCTCGTCCGCCCTGATCGTCGTCGCCCTGGTCCTGCAGGTGAGCGTCCTCGCCCGCCTCCACCTCCCGGGCGCCGTCCCCGACCTGCTGCTCCTCACCGTCCTCGGCCTCGCCCTGGTCTACGGCCATGTCGGCGGCGCCCTCGTCGGCTTCGGCGCCGGACTCCTCGCCGACCTCGCCCCGCCCGCCGACCACGCCGCCGGCCGCTACGCCCTGGTGCTCTGCGTCATCGGCTACCTCGCCGGCCTCGCCAAACCGGAGAACGGCCGGCTCAAGTCGGCCACCGGACCCATGGTCGTCGTGGTCGCCGCCGCCATCGGCACCACCCTGCTGTACGCCGGTGTCGGCGCCCTCGTCGGCGACACCGCCGCCCGCCATGTCGGCCTCGGCAGCCTGCTGTTCACGGCCGCCCTGTACGACCTGCTGCTCGCCCCGTTCGTCGTCCCCGGCATCATGGCGCTCGCCCGCCGCGCCGAGAACGACCCGCTGGCCGAGGCCGGTTCCTCGGCCAAGTCGGCGGACATCTCCTCGGGTTGGCTCTCCTCGGGCACGGGTCTGAAGATCGGCGGCCAGCGGGGCGGCCTGGGCAGCCTGAAGACCAAGGCGCGGACCCGTACCGCGCGCGTCGGTCGCATCAAGGGAGTCAAGCGGCTGTGAGCCCACGGAAGTTCGCGGGCCGCGCTCACAGGTTCGCCGTATATGACACAGACACACACTGAGAGGGGGCGGCAGCCGCAGTGACCAACATCCCCGAGACCGGACGGACCCCACGGGTCCAGATCCGGCTCATCGTGATCCAGATCCTCGTCCTGTCCCTCCTCGGCACCCTCGGCGGGCGCCTGTGGTACCTCCAGATCCGCGAGGGCGACGAGTACGCCAAGGAGGCCTCCGGCAACCACGTCCAGCAGGTCGTCGAACCCGCCGTACGCGGCTCGATCCTGGACGCGCGCGGAGTGCCCATCGCCGACAACGAGACACGGCTCGTGGTCTCCGCCTCCCGCACCGACCTGCTGAAGATGAAGGACGACGGCAAGGCCGTCCTCACCAAGCTGGCCAAGGTCCTCGGCATGACCGCCGAGGACGTCATGCAGAAGGTCCGGCTGTGCGACGCGAAGACCCCGCAGCCCTGCTGGAACGGCTCGCCCTACCAGCCGATCCCCATCACCGACGAGGCCACCGCCAAGCAGGCCCTCCAGATCCGCGAGCGCGCCGAGGACTTCCCCGGCATCACCGCCGAGCCCGAGGCCGTCCGCCGCTACGCCGCCCCCGGCAAGTCCAACGCCGCCCAGGTCCTCGGCTACCTCTCGCCCGTCACCGACGACGAGATCACCAAGGCCCAGGACACCGACTCGCCCTACCTGCGCTCCGACCAGGTCGGCCGCTCGGGGCTCGAGCGCCAGTACGACAAGGAACTGCGTGGCAAGGCCGGCGTCACCCGCTACGAGGTCGACAACCTCGGCCGCGTCATCGGCCAGGCCGAGGCCGACGAGGCCCAGCCCGGCGCCAACCTCGTCACCAGCATCGACTCCCGCGTCCAGCGCGTCGCCGAGTACGAGCTGAACGACGCGATGAAGGAAGCCCGCAAGCAGTTCGACGACAACACCGGCGAGAACTACAAGGCGGACTCCGGCGCGGTCGTCGTCATGGAGGCCAAGACCGGCCGCATCGTCGCCATGGCGTCCAACCCGACGTACGACCCCAATGCCTGGGTCGGCGGCATCTCCGCCAAGGACTACGCCAGGCTCACCGGCAAGAAGTCCAACTACCCGCTGCTCAACAGGGCCATACAGGGTCAGTCCGCACCCGGCTCCACCTTCAAGGTGATCTCCACCGCCGCCGCGCTCGAAGCGGGCTACGACTTCAACGGCCGCTACCCGTGCACGAGTTCGTACTCGGTCGGCGGCCAGGTCTTCAAGAACTTCGAGTCCGAGAACTTCGGCCCCATCTCCCTCGGCCGCGCCCTCGAGGTCTCCTGCGACACCGTCTTCTACGGCCTCGCCCACAAGGAATGGCAGCGGGACGGCGGGATCAACCCGAAGAAGGGCGAGCCCAAGGACTACTTCTACAAGGCCGCCCACCAGTTCGGCCTCGGCAAGGAGACCGGCATCGACCTCCCCAACGAGGTCACGGGCCGCGTCCCGGACCGCCAGTGGAAGGAGGCGTACTGGGAGGCCAACAAGGACGCGTGGTGCAAGACGGGCAAGAAGGACGGCTCCTACGTCGAGAAGATCGCGTACGAGAACTGCCTCGAAGGCAACAAGATGCGCGCCGGTGACGAGATCAACTACTCCATCGGCCAGGGCGACACCCTCGTCACCCCGATCCAGATGGCCACGATCTACGCGGCGATCTCCAACGGCGGCACCATGTACGACCCGACCGTCGGCAAGGCCATCGTCAGCGCCGACGGCAAGACGGTCGACGAGATCAAGCCCACCTCGCACGGCAAGCTGCCCATAAGCAAGACCAACCTGGCCCAGATGGACGAGGCCCTCGCCGGCGTCGCCACCCGAGGCACCGCCGCCTGGCGCTTCGCCCAGGTCGGCTGGCCCCAGGACAAGATCCCGATGCACGCCAAGACCGGTACCGCCGAGGTCTACGGCAAGCAGACGACGTCCTGGTTCGCCACGTACACCAAGGACTACACGGTCGTCATGACGATCTCCCAGGGTGGTACCGGCTCCGGCGCCTCGGGCCCCGCCGTCCGCAACATCTACGACGCCCTCTACGGCGTCTCCGACGACGGCACCATCAACAAGAAGAACGCGCTGCTGCCGACCCCGGAGAAGAGCCTGCCGAAGGTCCAGACGGACGGGACCATCAAGTCCCCGAAGATCGCCAAGGACCCGGCCAAGGACCAGCGGGCGAGCCAGGAGGGCGCGCCCGAGCCGGACGAGACACAGCAGGCGGCGACCGTGAACACGCCGACCACGGGCAACCGCGACACCCGAAGGCGGCGCCGCAAGAGGGGAAGCCGGAGGATGCTCACATGACCGGGGCGAACAGCTTCCAGGTCTCCGGGTACGGCCCCGCGCGCGCCGGCTGGACCCGGCTGCTGGCCCGCGACTCGCTCGCCCGCCGGCTCGACTGGCCGATACTGTTCTCGGCCCTCGCCCTGTCCATGATCGGCTCGGTCCTGGTCTTCTCGGCGACCCGCAACCGCACCGAGATCAACCAGGGCGACCCGTACTACTTCCTGCTCCGGCACCTCATGAACACCGGCATCGGGTTCGCCCTGATGATCGGCGTGGTCTGGGTCGGCCACCGCACCCTGCGCACCGCCGTGCCCCTGCTGTACGGCGCCTCGGTCTTCCTGATCCTGCTGGTGCTCACCCCGCTGGGCTCCACCGTCAACGGCGCCCACTCCTGGATCGTGCTCGGCGGCGGCTTCTCGCTCCAGCCCTCGGAGTTCGTGAAGATCACGATCATCCTGGGTATGGCGATGCTGCTCTCGGCCCGGGTCGACGCGGGCGACAAGCCCTACCCCGACCACCGCACGGTGCTCCAGGCGCTGGGCCTCGCCGCCGTACCCATGCTGATCGTGATGCTCATGCCCGACCTCGGGTCGGTCATGGTCATGGTCATCATCGTGCTCGGTGTGCTGCTCGCCTCCGGCGCCTCCAACCGGTGGGTCTTCGGCCTGCTCGGCGCGGGTGCGGCGGGCGCGATCGCGGTCTGGCAGCTGCACATCCTGGACGAGTACCAGATCGCCCGCTTCGCCGCCTTCGCCAACCCCAGCCTCGACCCGGCGGGCGTCGGCTACAACACCAACCAGGCCCGTATCGCCATCGGTTCGGGCGGACTGACGGGTGCGGGCCTGTTCCACGGTTCGCAGACCACGGGCCAGTTCGTGCCGGAGCAGCAGACCGACTTCGTCTTCACCGTCGCCGGTGAGGAGCTCGGCTTCGTCGGCGCGGGCCTCATCATCGTCCTGCTCGGCGTCGTCCTGTGGCGGGCCAGCCGTATCGCCCGCGACTCGACCGAGCTCTACGGCACGATCGTCGCCGCCGGGATCGTCGCCTGGCTGGCCTTCCAGACCTTCGAGAACATCGGCATGACCCTCGGGATCATGCCCGTCACCGGTCTGCCGCTGCCGTTCGTCTCGTACGGCGGATCGTCGATGTTCGCGGTGTGGGTGGCGGTCGGGCTGTTGCAGTCGATCAGGGTGCAGCGGCCGATGTCCGCCTAGACGGGGTGAGCCGGGAGGCGGTGGCCCTCTGCCCTAACCGCCGCCTGGCCACTAGATTCAGGTCATGGCGGACACAAAGCGGGAGATCGAGCGCAAGTACGAGTCCGACGAGAGCGGCCTGCCCGATCTGACGGGAGTCGCCGGCGTCGAGGCCGTCGTCGACAAGGGTGTCGCACAGCTGGACGCCACCTATTACGACACCGTCGACGAACGCCTCGCCGCGTCCTCGCTCACCCTGCGCCGCCGCATCGGCGGATCGGACGCCGGCTGGCACCTGAAGTTCCCCGTCTCCCCGGGCGTGCGCGACGAGATCCGGGCCCCGCTCTCCGACACCCTCCCCGACGAACTCGCCGCCCTGGTCCGCTCCCGGGTCCGGGACGCCGAACTGCTCCCCGTGGTCCGGCTGCGCTCGGACCGTGACGTGCGCGACCTCCTCGACGCGGAGGGGCGGCTGCTCGCCGAGGTCAGCGTGGACGCCGTACACGCCGAACGGCTCAGCGGCGGCACCGGCGACGTCCAGTGGACCGAGATCGAGGTGGAGCTCGCCGACGGCGGCGACCCCGTCTTCCTCGACAAGGTGGAGAAGCGGCTGCGCAAGGCGGGCGTACGGCCGTCCAAGTCGGCGTCGAAGCTCGCACGGGCCCTGGCCGAGACCGCCCCGAAGAAGCCCGACCCGGCGCCCCTGGAGGACCCGGTGACCGCCGGCGACCACGTACTCGCGTACGTCCGCATCCAGCGGGACGCGATCGTCGAGCTCGACCCGGCCGTACGCCAGGACGTCGAGGACTCCGTGCACAGCATGCGCGTCGCCACCCGCCGGATGCGCAGCACCTTCAAGTCGTACGGCACGGTCCTCGACCGGAGCGTCACCGACCCGATCGGCGACGAGCTGAAGTGGCTGGCCGGCGAGCTGGGCGTGGACCGGGACCGCGAGGTGCTCAACGAACGCCTGACCGCGGCCCTGGACGAGGTGCCGCAGGCGCTGGTCAACGGGCCGATCGCCGAGCGGCTGGCCATGTGGGCCGGTGAGCGGCCCGGCGGGGCGAGCGACAGGCTGATCGGGGTCCTCGACTCCCGGCGCTATCTGACCCTGCTCGACACCCTGGACGCGCTGATCGCCGACCCGCCGGTGCTGAAGGCGGCCGGCCAGAAGCCCGAGAAGGTGCTCTCCAAGGCCGTACGGAAGGACTTCGGGAAGGTCACCGGGCTCGTCGAGCAGGCGCTGGACCTGGAACCCGGCACCGACCGGGACGTCGCCGTCCACGAGGCCCGCAAGAAGACCAAGCGCACCCGCTACGCGGCCGAGGCGGCCCATCCGGCCCTCGGGAAGCCGACGAAGGACCTGGTCAAGTCCATGAAGGCCCTCCAGAACCTGCTCGGCGAGCACCAGGACAGCGTGATGGCCCGGGGGACCCTGCGCGAGCTGTCCGCGGTCGCCCACGTGGCGGGGGAGAGCGCCTTCACGTACGGGCTGCTGTACGGCCGTGAGGAGCAGCGGGCGGCCGCCGTGGAGGCCGAGCTGCCCGGGTTCTGGGACGGGGTCAAGGACGGGGCCTCGGCCCTCTGAGCCCGCGGACGTGCGGGGGGTGGCCGCGATCGCGTTAGGCTAGATGGTCACCCCTGTCAGTTCAGTCCAGCCCACGAAGGTGCGCGAGATGCCTGCCGAAGTCGCTGCGGCCGCGGAGTCCGTTTTCCCGCAGCTCGAAGCTCTGCTCCCGCATGTGCAGAAGCCGATCCAGTACGTCGGCGGAGAGCTCAACTCCACCGTCAAGCCGTGGGAGTCGTGCGACGTCCGCTGGGCGCTCATGTATCCGGACGCGTACGAGGTCGGGCTGCCCAACCAGGGCGTCATGATCCTCTACGAGGTCCTGAACGAGCAGGAGGGCGTCCTCGCCGAGCGCACGTACAGCGTGTGGCCGGACATGGAGGCGCTGATGCGGGAGCACGACGTCCCGCAGTTCACGGTCGACAGCCACCGCCCGGTGGGCGCCTTCGACGTGTTCGGTCTCTCCTTCTCCACGGAGCTGGGCTACACGAACATGCTCACCGCCCTGGACCTGGCGGGTATCCCGCTGGAGTCCCGCGAGCGCACGATCGACCATCCGATCGTGCTGGCCGGCGGACACGCCGCCTTCAACCCCGAGCCGATCGCGGACTTCATCGACGCGGCGATCATCGGCGACGGCGAGCAGGCCGTGCTCGACATGACGAAGATCATCCGCGACTGGAAGGCCGAGGGCCGCCCCGGCGGTCGCGAGGAGGTGCTCTTCCGCCTCGCGAAGACGGGCTCGGTGTACATCCCGGCGTTCTACGACGTGGAGTACCTCCCGGACGGCCGTATCGCCCGTGTCGTACCGAACAAGTCGGGTGTCCCGTGGCGGGTGTCGAAGCACACCGTCATGGACCTGGACGAGTGGCCCTACCCCAAGCAGCCCCTCGTCCCCCTGGCCGAGACGGTCCACGAGCGCATGTCGGTCGAGATCTTCCGCGGCTGCACCCGCGGGTGCCGCTTCTGCCAGGCGGGCATGATCACCCGCCCGGTCCGCGAGCGCTCGATCACGGGCATCGGCGACATGGTGGAGAAGGGCCTGAAGGCGACGGGCTTCGAGGAGGTCGGTCTTCTCTCGCTCTCGTCGGCGGACCACTCGGAGATCGGCGACATCGCGAAGGGCCTGGCGGACCGGTACGAGGAGGACAAGATCGGCCTGTCCCTCCCCTCCACCCGCGTGGACGCCTTCAACGTCGACCTGGCGAACGAACTGACGCGCAACGGCCGCCGCTCGGGCCTGACCTTCGCCCCCGAGGGCGGCTCCGAGCGCATGCGCAAGGTCATCAACAAGATGGTCTCGGAAGAGGACCTCATCCGGACGGTCTCGACGGCGTACGGCAACGGCTGGCGCCAGGTGAAGCTGTACTTCATGTGCGGCCTGCCGACCGAGACCGACGAGGACGTCCTCCAGATCGCCGACATGGCGATGAAGGTGATCGCCGAGGGCCGCAAGGCCTCCGGCCAGAACGACATCCGCTGCACGGTCTCCATCGGCGGCTTCGTCCCCAAGCCCCACACGCCCTTCCAGTGGGCCCCGCAGCTCTCGGCGGCGGAGACGGACGCGCGCCTGGGCAAGCTCCGGGACAAGATCCGCGGCGACAAGAAGTACGGCCGCTCGATCGGCTTCCGCTACCACGACGGCAAGCCCGGCATCGTGGAAGGCCTGCTCTCGCGCGGCGACCGTCGCATCGGCGCCGTCATCCGCGCGGTCTACGAGGACGGCGGCCGCTTCGACGGCTGGCGCGAGCACTTCTCCTACGACCGCTGGATGGCCTGCGCCGACAAGACGCTGCCCGCCTTCGGCGTCGACGTCGACTGGTACACCACCCGCGAGAAGACGTACGAGGAGGTCCTCCCCTGGGACCACCTGGACTCCGGCCTCGACAAGGACTGGCTCTGGGAGGACTGGCAGGACGCCCTCGACGAGACGGAGGTCGAGGACTGCCGGTGGACGCCTTGCTTTGACTGTGGGGTGTGTCCGCAGATGGACACCAGCATTCAGATCGGGCCTACGGGGAAGAAGCTGCTGCCGCTGACGGTCACGAACGCGGCGCCGGCGCCTGGTGGGCACGCGCACTGAGGTGATCTTGGGCCCCTTCCTGGCGGGGAAGGGGCCCAAGGGCCACGTTTCTGAACCCTGACGCGCTGCGCAAGGTCGCGTCCGGGATCGGTTGGTGCCCCGTGTCAGCCCCCCGAGCCATAGAGCGCGGCGATGTCCTTCGATGCCGCCCAGCGGCTGTAGGTGGGTGACTGGGGCCAGCCCTTGGGGGAGTCCTGCCATTCCTCCTGGCGGCCGTAGGGGAGGACGTCGATCAGGGCGAAGGTGTGGCTGAGCTGTTCGGTGCCGCGGCCGGTGGTGTGCCAGGTGCGGTAGACGGTGTCGCCGTCGCGGAGGAAGACGTTGACCGCGAATCCTCCGTCGGGGGGTGCGCCCATGTCGGTCCCGAACGGGCTGTTCGCCGTCGAGTACCAGGGCATCCGGTTGCCGACCCGCTGCTTGTAGGCGAGCGCCTCCTCGATCGGGCCCTGGGTGACGATGACGAATCGCGCGTCGTAGTTGTCCAGGAAATCCAGGCGGGCGTACTGCGAGGTGAACCCCGTGCAGCCGGAGCACTGCCATTCCTTGCCGGCGGACCACATGTGGTTGTAGACGATCAGTTGCCGCTTGCCGTCGAAGACGTCCGCCAGCCGGACGGGGCCGTTCTCGCTCTCCAGCGTGTAGTCGGGCATCTCGACCATCGGCAGGCGGCGACGTTCGGCGGCGATGGCGTCGAGTTCGCGCGTGGCCGCCTTCTCGCGGGCGCGCAGGGCTTCGAGTCGGTGTTCCCAGGTCGCGGTGTCGACGACGGGGGGTAGTGCGTGGGTGCTGCTCATGGGCCCCTCACAGGTCTCGTGCGTGGCTGTCGTTTGGGCGGTTGTCGTTCGCGCAGTTGTCGCTTGGGCAGTTGTCGCTTGTGCAGAGGCAGACCGTGCCGGGCCGCGGAACTCATCGGTCGGATCCCGCCCGGTGTTGTCCTGGGTAAGAAGTGGGTTCGAGTGGCCGGACAACGGTGTTCCGACCTGCACTTCCCGGGTCGGCGGAGCCTAGGATCCGCTGTCATGCAGAAGGGTGTGGATCACAGACAGGCGGCCGGGGAGACCACGGCGCTCGTGTTCGTCTACGAGCCGACGCCGGCCGACTACGAGGCCGCGCTGCGCCGGTACATCTACCGGACCTGGCCCGGGCGCCGGAGTCTGCTCATTCCGCCGGCCCTGATCCTGCTCCTGGTGCTGTTGTTCGCCGAGCTCAGGGGCTCCTCGCCCGCGGTGGCGGCCCTTCTGGTCGTCGCCGGGACGGTCGCCGGTGTCGTGACCACCGTCAAGACCCTCACCCGTGTCGCGCGGGAACAGCACGCGGACATGGAGGAGTACGGGACGTGCCGGACGGTGGTCGGCGATGAGGGCATGACCACCACGGGCGCCGGAGACCTGGCCAGCAGCATCGACTGGCAGGCGTTCCCGCGGTACGTCGAGACCGACGAGATCTTCGCCCTCACGACCCTGAAGACCAGGATCTTCTTCGTGGTTCCCAAGCGCGGAGCCCAGGACCCGGCCGACGTGGACGCCCTGCGGGCGGTCCTGGACCGGAACCTGCGGCGGTTGTGAGGCGTCACCGAGGGCCCGGTCGCGTCGGATGGCGTGGCCGGGCCCTCGTGTGTGAGCGTGCGTTCCCCGAGGGGGTGGGTCAGTTGTTGACGGCGCCCGGCTCGGGTGGCTCCAGTGCGGTCCAGGTACCCGAGCAGGTCAGGGTGGCCGGGGCGCTCATGGTGTGGGCCTCGGTGCAGATGGTCTCGTAGACCAGACCGGTGGTGGTGATGACGTCGATCTTGATGCCGGCCAGGTCCTGCATGCCCTGACTGTGCTCGTTGATGGACACACCGCAGGCGAAGCCGGTCGCTTCGGTGTTCGGGTAGCCCGTGAGCCCGCTCAGGTCGGTCCACCTCATGATGTGGCTCTGAGCGGGGCGGACATCGCGGATGCCCGCGTATGTGATGCCGTTGCTCACCGCGCCGCGGACCTCGTACACCTGCTGGTCCTGGTAGGCGTCGATGTCCACGCAGGGGCCCGTGGCGCCGGTGGCGCCCTTGGGTCCGGCAGGCCCCGCAGGCCCCGCTGGTCCGGCAGGTCCCGCAGGTCCCGCCGGACCGGCCGGCCCCGTCGGCCCCGGCTTGCCCTGCGGCCCGGTGTCACCCTTGGGGCCCTTCGGCCCCGTGGGACCCGTCGGGCCCTTGCAGTCGCCGTGGCCGGTCGCTTCACCGACGCGGGACGGGTGGTGGCCCGGCTTGCACTTGTCGTCGGTGCGAACCGAGGTCGCCCGGGCGTGATCGGTCACGCCGCGTGCGGCCGCCGCGGCTGGGCTGACCAGACCGGCCGCCAGGACCAGGGCGAGCGACGCCACCGTGCCGGCCTTCTTGAATCCGTCTCGTGCCAGTGGTCCGAGCGGCGAGGATGTGCCGTCCTCAGGTCTCATCTGTGTGCTCCTTGCATCGACCGGTTCGAGTGATGTCTCGAATCCGGGTGCGAGCTTGACCGGAGTGAGTCGATGGGACCGGCATGCCGGATGGGACGCGCCCGTTTGTCGTTGTATCGGACTAATCCATACGCCCTGATGGGGCAATTTCCGCCCCCGCTCACCCGACCGGCTCCGGTCGCGGCTGTTCGAGGGGTAATGAGGGGCGGCTTCCGCGTGGAGGGGCGGTCCCGCGGTGGGCGCGTGCGACCTTGGCGCGGTGAAACAGCAGAGCCTCTGCCTGTGCATGATCGTCAAGAACGAGTCGCGCGTGATCGAGCGCTGCCTCAGCGCCGTCCGCCCCTTCATCGACTACTGGGTCATCGACGACACCGGCTCCACGGACGGCACCCAGGACCTGATCCGCAAGGTGCTGGACGGCGTCCCGGGCGAGCTCCACGAGGAGCCCTGGGTCGACTTCGGGCACAACCGGACCCGCAACATCCAGCGCGCCCGGGGCAGGGCCGACTATCTGCTCACCCTCGACGCGGACCACGTGCTGCGCCAGGACACCCCGCTGCCCCGGCTCACGGCCGGCTCGTACATGCTGCGCTACGACGTCCCCGGCGCCCAGCACCGGTTCAAGCACCTCATGCGGGGCGACTGGCTCTGGCGCTACGAGGGCGTCACGCACGAGTACCCGTGCACCGACGAGCCCGATACGCAGGAGAACCTGGACGCGCTCGCCGTGGAGGACCACGCGGACGGCGGTTGCCGTAGCGACAAGTTCGAGCGCGACGCCCGGCTGCTGCGGGGCGAGCTGGAACGCGACCCCGACAATGCCCGCGCCGTCTTCTACCTGGCCAACACCGAACGCGACCTCGGGCATGCGGAGGA
>Ga0307508_10005743_pt1 | contig 11744 bp, 8 predicted proteins | sample 9_EM_MG_FD_203089 | JGI IMG/M metagenome (GOLD analysis project Ga0307508, IMG submission 203089) | Populus trichocarpa ectomycorrhiza microbial communities from riparian zone in the Pacific Northwest, United States - 9_EM | ecosystem: Host-associated > Plants > Roots > Unclassified | place...
TGCTTTCTACGCCATCTTGAACCCCGGGGCGGTCTCGAAGGACCGACTTTCGACCGCGAGGGCGTATGTCGAGGATAGATTTTATATCTTTAATGCAGCAGAGATTAGGCGATTCATGAAGGCGAGAGAGAATTGACCCCGCTCTGGAAAGAAAGGACGGAAGCATGCCAGGATTGCCAGGAGGGAAGCTTGCAGGAAGGCCCCTGCATTTCATCTGGATTGCCGATTGCTCCTACTCGATGGCAGGCGAAAAGATCAAGTCGCTGAACGAGGCGATCCGCGAGTCGCTACCGCACATGAGGAAAGTCGCAGAAGACAACCCCAACGCGGAAGTGATGATCCGTGCGATCAAGTTTTCTTCAGGCGCCGAATGGCACATCGGGATACCCACAGCGATTGACCAGTTTCAATGGGATGATATCTCGGTGGAGTCGTCGACCGATCTGGGGGCGGCTCTCTCTCTCTTGGCGGATGCACTGAAGATCCCACCGATGGATACTCGAGCGTTGCCGCCGGTCCTCGTGCTGCTGTCGGACGGCATGCCGACCGACGATTACAAAGCCGGCCTCAACAAGCTAATGGCCGAGCCTTGGGGAAAGCGCTCGGTACGAATCGCCATCGCGATCGGCTCGGACGCCGATCTCGATGTGCTGAAGAAGTTTATCGCCAACCCGGAGCTCGAGCCCCTGGTGGCCAAAAACTCGCCGCAGTTGGTCAAGGCCATCCGATGGGCCTCCACCGCGGTCCTCCAGGCGGCGTCCGCTCCCGCTAGTCAGGGAACCGGCAAGGATCACGGACGAGGAGTCGTTCCACCTCCTCCTCCGGCGGGACCAGCCGCGGCGGAACAAGATGATGTCTGGTAGACCGGTGCTCACCAACGTCAAGCGGCGGGCGGAGGACTAATGAGAGAAGGATCCACCTATCGTTGGCGTTGCGCCACCGCTAGTGTCAAAGGAGTTACCCATCGTCGGTATGGCCTGTCCAACCAGGACCACGTGGGCTGGCGGGAAGTCGGTGAATCGACGATCCTCTGCCTCTCGGATGGGCACGGCAGTGCGCGTTACTTCCGGAGCGACTTGGGCTCGGCGCTTGCCGTTGAAGCCGGACTCGCGGTTCTCGAGAAGTTTTTGAAAGAAGCGGAGGGCTTAAGTGAAAGAACCAATCGATGGCCGCTCATCGAGAAGGAGATCGAAGAGAAACTCCCGCGGGACATCGTCAAAGACTGGCGAGAACGAACGTCTAGGCATCTGGCAGTCAACACATTCACTGCCGAGGAACTAGAGCGCGTCAAAGAGCTAGAAGGGGAGGGAGCCTTAAAGAAAGCCGAGGCAGATGGCATAACCGCCTACGGCGCGACGTTTTTGGCTGTGGTTTTGACCCCGGAGTTTATTTTCTGCCTGCAGAATGGTGATGGTGACATCCTGGTCGTCGATGAGGATAGGGTCGCGCGCTGGATCTTGCCTGCCGACCAGCGTCTCATCGCCAATGAAACGACGTCGCTGTGCGAAAGGGACGCCTGGAAGGACTTTCGCACGAGCTTCCAGCGGCTGGCACAGCTGGCGCCGCCCCTCATCCTGGCTGCGACCGATGGCTACATCAATTCCTTCTCTTCCGTCGAAGGCTTCCAGCAAGTGGGGAGCGACATCCTGGACATGGCGCGTGCAGAAGGTTTCGACTACGTGGATAAGCATCTCGAGCAGTGGCTGGAGGAGTCGAGCGAGCGCGGGAGCGGCGACGACATCTCTGCCGGACTCTTATATCGGGACAATTTTCCGGTCGCCGAGGCGGTCCCTGGAGCAGCGGCCATGGCGAGCGAATTGAAGGAAGGGCGGCCCGAGCAAGGCCGGCTGGCCGACAAGGAGCGGGATGATGAATCAACTGCTGGCTAAGGGCGATAAGGTCTTCACCGAGGGCGGTAAATCGTGCATCATCGAAGATTTCATTGGCGGTGGTGGACAGGGAGAAGTCTATTTGGGAAATCTTGACGGCGAGCAGGTCGCCGTCAAGTGGTATTTTCCTCATTACCTCCAGGAGGATTCGACGCTGCGGCGGCGATTGGAGAGGGCGATCGAGAAGGGTGCGCCAGGAAGGCGATTTCTCTGGCCGGAGGACCTGGTTTTCGATGTGGCTGAGCACCATAGCTTTGGTTACATCATGCCGCTCCGGGAGAAGCGCTTTCGGGGCATCTCCGGCCTGATGTCCAGGACCGTGGAGACCTCGTTCCGGGCATTGGCCCGTGGTGGCTTCGAGCTGGCCGACAGCCTGCTGCAACTTCACGCGCAGGGCTTTTGTTACCGTGACATCTCCTTCGGGAACGTGTTCTTTGACCCGCTAACGGGAGAGACGTTGATCTGTGACAATGACAACGTCGACGTCGATGGCGAGGACAGCGGCATTCTTGGGACTCCCCGCTTCATCGCACCGGAAGTCGTGCGTGGTGAAGCGATGCCCAACATTCAGAGCGATCGGTTCTCGCTCGCCACGTTGTTGTTCTACATGCTGATGATTCATCACCCACTCGAAGGTCGTAGAGAATACGAGATTCACGCACTCGACCTAGCTGCAATGAATCGGCTTTATGGCACGGAGCCCGTCTTCATCTTCGATCCGGTGGATGACTCAAATCGGCCGGTCGAAGGGATCCACGACAATGCCCGTATCTTCTGGGGCATCTATCCCGAGTTCTTGCGGCGGCGCTTTGTCGGTGCCTTTACCGACGGAATCCGTGATCCCAAGGGGGGACGGGTGAGGGAGTCGGTGTGGCAGGGTGACATGGTTCGTCTCCACGCCTCCGTGTTTTCCTGCCAGAAGTGCGGCGAGGAAGTCTTCTATGATTCGGAAACCCTCCAGAAGACACAGCAATTAAAGCCTTGTTGGAGCTGTGGCGTTGCGCTCCAACTCCCTTGGCGGATCCGTTTATCGAACAAGAGCCTCCTTACGTTTGTGGGTAGCGACGTAGCTATCCTCGATCTCGGTGCGAAGCTCTACCCACATCATGTCGATCCCGAGGCTGATTTCTCATTCGAGATACCGGTAGCAGAGGTGGTTCAGAATCCGAAGAATCCGGAGATTCTGGGGCTCAAAAACTTAAGCAAAAAGTCGTGGTTCGGGCAGAAAGAAAGTGGCGAGTTGCGCGAGGTAGAGCCCGGTCAAAGTATCGCCATGAGAAGCAATCTAAGAGTGAATTTCGGTAAGGCAACAGGCGATTTGCGTCGGTGAATGGCTCTGACAGTATCGCGGTAATATAAGCTGTTAAAGGAGGCGTCAAATGGCAAGAAGAGGAAAGCTCCTAAGGTTCTGGGCAAAATTCTTTATGTTGCTTGCGGCGATTTTCGCTGCGCTCGGCGCAATAATAGGTCTGTGGACGACTTCGGAGATCGCGTATTACAAGGGGCCTGGCGACCTTCTTGAGAAGGATATTGAAAGGAGGATGCAGACTAAACTGCCGCATGTGGAAATTGCGATCCCTGCCATATTTATCAACGTAACCGAGATGAAGCAGGACTTTCTCGTGGAGGGTGGCTTCATGGAGAGTGGCTTCACTGGGGAGGCCTTGGTTGAGAACTATCCCCTTGGTGAGTATCTATTGAGTGAGACAGAAAGACCTCAGGCCATGATCTCTGCGGTCAAAGAATCGGTTGAACAGTATCTGAACCTACATCCAGGAAGCAAGGCTAGTCTTGTGGCGGTCACTGGATGTGCTGACGGTGCGACTGTTCTCCCGGGCGCTCTCTACAAAGGGGATCTCGGGACGTTCCGAGATTTCTTGTTTTATTCGGAGGATCACGGTAGATTTGAGAGAATGACTCTTCTGGCAGGAGAGACCAGGCTTGACAACACCGCGATCGCCTTCTTGCGAGCTTACAACGCTTTGCAGGGAGTCAGTGCGTTAGCCTGTCTCCGAGATGCGGAGGAGCAAGTAAGGGTTGAAACTTCGCCTCTACGAGGTGGAACCTACCGGAGGGTTTTCATCCGGGTGATGGTGCGAGACGCTTTGAAATATGAATACCAGAGACTTTCCTTGCCGACGAAGCTTCGGTTGGAATTGTCAAAGAAAACTGAAGTACCGGGACTCCACTTGCCCAATTGAGATCCGACGGTTGCCTCTCCAGCTTTCGCGAGATATGGTTAAATACATAAAATGCCTGAGAGTTCGACGTCTTCCTGGACTAGAAGATAAAGGGCGCCTGGGAAAGAGAGCGGACCCAGGAAAAGGGACGCAGGAGTATGGAGTTATAACTAATGGCTAACGCTGCAAATCCGAGGGTGCCGCGTCAAGTTCAGTGCCCTAATTGTTTCAAGAAAAAGCCAGATGGACAGGAGTGCCCGTTCTGCCATCTCCCGGAGGAACGGATTGACTATCTTTGCCTTCCGTATCGCTCTCGCTTAAATATGCGGTACATTACTGGGCGGGTAATGGGAAAGGGCGAGCGATCTGTCATCTACTTGGCTCTTGACACGAGAGCGGAAGACGAATCGCACAAAAAGGTAGCTATTAAAGAATATCTTCCGTGGGTTCTTGTTACTCGCCCGGACGATCATAACGTTATCGTAGATCCAAACAAAGATGATGGCTTTGCCGAAGGTCTGCGAGAATTTGAGAAGGAAGCGCAAGTGCTCCGCCGTCTCGTCCACGATAACATCGTACGTTACAAGGATTATTTTCGAGCCAATGGGACTGCGTATATAGTGCTTGAGTATTGTGATGGAAAAACGCTGGCTGATGTTCTTGCTGACAACAACCAACCATTGCTGGAGAACGTCGCAATAAATCTATTTTCACCAATTCTTAATGCGTTGGAATACGTTCATCGCAATGGTGTGATACATTGTGACGTCAACCCTCGAAATATCCAAATTAGCGAAGGGTCCAGGCCAGTTCTACTTGACTTCGGTTCGGCGCAGTATAGTGCCTCGAATGATGAGAAAGCACTGCATGCTGTGACCATCAACCCTGGATATTCTTCACCAGAGCAGCACGAGGGTGCAGTTAGCTCATATGGTGCATGGACCGATATCTACGCTTGTTCGGCGACGCTTTATCAGCTTACGACTGGGCGGATTCCGCTGCCCGCCCCGCAGCGAGAGATCGAAGATTCTTTGTTGAGCTTGAGAGGTGTCGCTCCAGATGTAACAGAGTCTTTCTCTGCGGCAATAATGAGAGGCCTTTCTCTTGATAGATTTGAGCGGCCGGATTCTGTCTCGACCTTTCGTCACAGTTTGGGGACGGCGGGACATAGGGTCGATGGACATAGCATACCTCTTCCTCATCCTGGAGTTGTCACGGCTCGCGCAAAGAGGTCTCTTGTCGTCATGCGCCAAAGCGCAGTCCCATTCGCGATATATTTACTTTTCTTGAGCCTGCTTTATTTTGTATTTAGGCCTGTTGCCGATGCGGGGCATCTGAGTAGTAATGTAGGTGCTCCGTATGTCATGAACGCCCTGGATTACTATATACTGCGCGATGTATCAGGCAGTATAGATCAAAAATTCTATGATCTTGTAGAAGGGATTATTAAGAGAACAGCACGACCGCAAGACAGGAGCGACCCCGATCTGATGGCCTATGCAGAGTTTGCGGCCACAGTTACCAATGGGTACTCGACTATTGAGCCTGCGGCGCAGTATCCAGATATTGTCAAGAAGGTCAAGGATCAGTTATTGCATTGGAGCCCGCCTCCAGGTTTTTACCAGCGTACTAGTTTTACTAATTTATTCACGCAGACGATCCGGGCGATTAATGATAGCGATCAGGGTCGCGATATTCTTGTGTTTGTGATTACGGATGGCGTACCGGATAGTTCGGGGCACGAGGATGCATGCGTCGGGCCAAGGAAGGGGCGTGGTGTGTTTTTTGACACTCCTACTGAGCAAGCCTTTTATTCCCTTGTGGCTAATCCGCGTGTCCATCTCGTAATAGCACTGCTGGGGGGGCGGCCCGAGTGTGCGAAGGGAGTGGAGCATCAGTGGAATGTTTTGGCAAAAAAATTTAATGTAGCTGATCGGGGAAGGTTCAAGGTCCTGCCGCTGAGCGGGTACGACGAGGTGCAGGAGATTGAGCATGCCATTTTGACAGTGATGAGTACTCTCGGCAGAGGTGCCTGCGTGACACTGAGACCTGTCCTTAGTCGGCTGGTGGATGACCAGCGTCAAGAATTTGATGAGAGATCTGAATTCTATTCCGAAATTTTACTGCAGACCCATCTAGGGGGTAATTATACGGTCGACATTCCTCGAGCTTATCTATTAGATGATAAAGCCAACAGAGTTTCCTTGCTGGGCGTTCTTAATCGTGATCACGGAGACTTGGCGGCGGAATCTGATCAGGTTAGAGTACCGATATCGCCCGGCACGGACCGGGACGGAGAGGAACATAAGGTAGCTTTGTTTTTTCAGATGCTGGGGAAATTTAAGCCTGATCCGCGGCAGAGATATTGGATCCGTCCGGTGGTTCAGATAGAGAATGGCGCGTTGGATGGTCCAGGGAAGGTGCGAGATATCTTGGCGGATGTCGGTCCTCGGGCTCGGATGAACTCTGCCCGAGCGGGCCGATTACTCGTAGTCTTCGTAATATCTGTGGCTTTTGGCTTACTCGTGATCGGTAGTCTTTTTGTTTATGTAAGAAGAAAGGGTGGTGGGCAGGTCGCGCGCTCGGCGATCAGAGAAACTATTTTGAAACCTTTTAGGCATTGGGTTGTCGCGTTTGTATTGACCGCAGCCTTGCTGCTATTGCTGGGCGCGGCCTATATGATTACCACTTGGCTAAGTTGGCTTCTCGGAGCTTCTACTCTCTTGTTTGCAAGTCTAAGTGCTTATGGACTTTTCTCTCGCTCAGTCGAGGAGATGGGGCGGCCGTCAAGGATGGAGATTCTAATGTTTTCTTTGGACGCAATTGTCATACCATTGGTTTCTCTCATACTGGCGATTCCGGCCCTATAGGTCAGATGGTAGTAGACGAAGAAGAAGCACGGCTGGCGCCGGATTGGATGTCATCCTGGCGGCCCGTCGGCGTATCAGATGACCCTCCGCATACAAACGACTACCCCCGCACCGCCCACCCAAGAATCCCTGGCAGCTTCAAAAACGACGGATCCGCCTCAAACTCCACCAGCTTGGGGGTGAGCTTGTGCGCCGTCTTGTGGGTGGCGAACCAGACCGGCTTTGGGAAGACGCGGAAGGGGGCTCGGACGACGGTCTTCTGCGGTTTGTCGAACATCAGGGTGTTGTGTACGACGCCGGTGCCGGATTGGATGTCGTGCGGGGTATGGCCGGGGAAGGCTCCCCAGGGGGTGATGACGAGGCCGTAGCCGATGGCGGCCCAGTGGTTGACGGAGACGGTTCCGTAGCGCAGGGTGGCGATGGCTTTCTCGACGGCTTTCTTGACCTCGAGGTCGCGCAGGGCGGCGGGGTGGACGATGAGGGTGGCGTTGAGGGTTCCCCAGAGGGTCTCGTTGGCGAAGGCGACGGCTTGCTCGAGGTAGGCGGGGATGCTTGGGGCGGTGATGGGGGTCTCGGCGAAGACTCCGCAGAAGGCTTCGGTGGTGTAGCAGAGGTCTTCCCGGCTTTGCGGGTCCAGGCTGTGGATGAGGGTCCAGGGGAGGCGGTCTTCGGTTTTTTCTCCGAAGTGCTCGGCTTCTGGATGGGCGGCGTTGAAGATGCTCCAGCGGTCGGCGGCTCCGGGGTACCAGGCTTGCCGCAGAGGGGTCTGCTGGAGCAGGGTGCGCATGGCTTTCAGGAGGTCGTCTCGCTGCGGTGAGGTGGCGTGCTGGATGATGACTCTGGCGGCGTTGCAGTTGAAGCCGGCGTTGTTGACCAGCATGGTGACGAGGTTCTCGGCCTGGTAGCTCAGGTCTTTCTGGCTCCAGGTGCCGGGTGGGCCGGGGACGACGATCACAGGGCTGACGTTGCCGAGCTCGGCGGTGACTCTTTTGTTGAGTGGAGCGCCTTGTCCGAAGACGATGGCCTTGTAGGTGCGGTCGGAGCCGGTGATGTGGATTTCGTCCACTCCCGGATGCCGGCAGAGGTAGGCTCCTTCTTCGGCTCCGCCGTAGACGACTTTCAGGAAGCCGCGGGCGATCAGCGCTTTCATCCCTTCTTCGAGGAGCGGTCCGAGGTAGACGTTGACCGGATGGGTTTTGTAGAGGACGACCTGGTCTTCCACGAATAATTTATAGAGGGCGTCCATGGGGCCGATGGAGGAGACGTTGCCGGCTCCCAGGACGAGAGCGACTCCGCCTGGGCGTTCCCCTCGATAGGCAACGGCTTGCGTGGAGGGTAGCGATTCTTCGGTGACTCCGGGCTCCATCCAGACGTCCGCGGTGACTCCGGCGTAGAAGATGCGGTCCCAGATGTCGTAGGGGAAGACCCGTGCGGTGACCTGGCCGTCCGGCCTTGTGCGCACGGAGCCGGGGATGCGCGGCCGGCCGTGCCTGGCGATGTCTTCGAGGGCGAGGCGGAGGAGGCGGAGGTTGCGCAGCACGAAGTAGGGGCCGACGAGGGTCTCTTCGGCCTGCCCGTGCTCTGGATCGAGCCCTTCGGCTTCGATGCAGGCGGCGGCCCAGCGGTTGGAGATGGCGAGGAAGCTCCGCGTGAGCTCTTCCAGCAGCTCGATGCGGTCGCGGGCCGAGGTCCCGGTCCAGGAACTCTTGCGCTCCTGGAGGGCGGCGATGGCGGCGTCCAAGGAAGCGTGGGAGGTGGCGGCGACGGTCATGACGGGACGATAGCACGGGGATCTGACCTCCCAGCCCCGCCCGCTCCGGAAAACTCCGCGCCTCCGTCGTCACGCCAAAGTTGTGTCTCTCCCACTTTAAGACGCTCTCGGCGTGCTCGGGATGGTGTTCGAGCCGGATGTAGATCCGCCTGGGCACATAATCGTGTCGGGCATGAGATATTCCCGGTCGTCCGGCAAAAAAGAGGGGTTCCGGGCCTGCCGTCCCGCAAAATGTCCGCCCTCCGCCTCAAAAGTGGCAGGAGTCTGGTAAAAGGGCCTGAAAATCGTTCATTGATCTCCTGGCAGGGGGCTCCTACGATCCTTCCCATGCCAACCCAACGCAAGCGGAAGGAAGAGATCGATCTCACGCCCTACTTTGCCAAGGCGATTATCCGCCTTCGTGGCAAGAAATCCCGGGAGGCGCTGGCCAAGAGCGCCGGCATGGACGCCAAGACTCTGGGTCGGCTGGAGGAAGGTGAGGCTCCTCTGCGAGAAAACTATGCCCTCGATCTCTGTCGAAGCTTGGGGATCACGTACTCTGATTTCCTGCGAACGGTCGCCGACTGTTATGAAGAGGCGCAGAGGACGGGCGGAGCTTCGGTTCGCGAGATGGCGACGGATGATCTGATCCGCTGGTTGCGCAAGGTTTATGGCGACATCGCCCGCATGGAGGTGGAAGCCAAGGACCTCGAGCTTGAGCTCACACGCCGCCAGATCAAAGAAAACCATTAAGCCGCGAACAGCGGTACCACCTCAAATTTCTCGACGTCCACCAATCCCGCATCGGTAAGCTTGAGCGATGGGATCACTTCCAGGGCGAGGAAGCTCATCGCCATGAAGGGATCACGCAGATGCGCGCCCAGGGAGTGCGCGGCGGCGAGGAGCGCGTTCATGCCGTCGCGGACCTCTTCGATCGGCCGGTCGGACATCAGGCCGGCGATGGGGAGTGGCAGGAGCGCGAGGACGTCGTTGCCGCGAGCGACGGCCAAGCCGCCCTGCACGCTCGCGATGGCGCGGGCGGCGGTGCGCATCGAAGCGTCGTCGGCACCGATCACGACCAGGTTGTGATGATCGTGCGCGACGGTGCTCGCGATCGCTCCCTCCCGCAGGCCGATCCCGTGCACGAAACCGAGGCCGGTGCGGCCGGTGCCGCGGTGGCGCTCGACGACGGCCATCTTCAATAGATCGCGCTCCGGATCGGCGACCGCGTGGCCGTCCCGCACGGTGGCGTCCAAAACAAGGTTTTCGGTGAGGAGCTGATCGGGAATTACGGCGATGACATGAATTCGAGCGCTGATGGCGGGGATCGCGAAGTCGAGTCGGTCGAGATCGAGGTGCACCGTCGGCGGCAGAGGAGCAGGAATGCGGTGTGGACGATCGATGACGAGCCTTCCGTCGCGGGCCACCTCTTCGCCGCCGCGGAAGACGATCTCCGCGCGCGGCGCCGCGAGATCCGAGAAGACCACGAGGTCGGCGCGCCGGCCGGGGGTGATGGCGCCGCGGTCGTGCAGTCCGTAGTGCTCGGCGGTGTTGAGCGTCCCCATGCGGATGGCGGTCATCGGATCGATCCCCTCGGCGATCGCGATGCGGATGAGATGATCGATCGATCCTTCGTCCAGGAGATCGGCCGGCTGGCGGTCGTCGGTGCAGAGACAGAGATGGCGCTCAGTCACCGGAGAGACCAGCGGCAGGAGCGTCCGCAGATTGCGCGCGTTGGTCGCCTCGCGGAGGAAGACGGTGAGGCCGGCGCGCAGCTTGGCCTGCGCCTCCTCGACGGTGGTCGCCTCGTGATCGTTGCGGATGCCGGACGCCGCATAGGCGTGGAGGGCGCGGCCAGTGAGGCCGGGGCAATGGCCGTCCAGCGGCCGGCCGCGGAAGGCTTCGAGTTTGGCGAGAACCCCCGGATCGGCGGCGATGACGCCCGGAAAATTCATCACCTCGGCGAGCCCCAACACGCGCGGATCGGCGAGCAGCGCGGCAAGGTCGTCCGCATCCAGCCGGGCGCCAGACGTCTCGAGGTCCGTCGCCGGTACGCAGGACGGCGCGTTGACCCAGATGTCGAGTAGAGCCTCCTCGGCGTCGCGCAGCATGAAGCGGATGCCTTGAAGACCGAGGACGTTGCCGATCTCGTGCGGATCGGTGACCACCGTGGTCACGCCGTGCGGCACCACCGCGCGCGCGAATTCGGCCGGCGGCACCATGGAGCTTTCGATGTGGACATGGGCGTCGAGGAAGCCCGGCGCGACGAAGCGCCCGTCGAGGTCGAGGGTGCGGTGCGCTGGGCGTCCGGAGCCACCCGGCTCGTCCCAACCGGCGATGACGCCGTCCGCGATCGCGAGATCCGCCGGCAGGATCTCGCCGGACATCACGTTGACCAGCCGTGCGTTCTGCAGGATCAGGTCGACGGGACGGTCGCCACGGGCGGCGGCCAGGATGCTTCGTAGTTTCTGCATGGACTCAATTATGTCGGATTCGGAGCCGGCGTGGTGGATCTTGATCGCAGCAACGCCGCGAGCCACAGGCAGAGCAGGATGGCCGGCAGGCCGGCGGCGCCCGCGCCGGCGAAGAAGAGGCCGTAGGATTCCATCAAGGTGTGCCCGTGGGCGTGCAGGCTGTCGACGACCAGACCGGAGTAGCCTTTCAGGAGCTTGCCGACCAGCGCATAGGTGGAGCTGAGCAGGGCGTACTGCGCCGCCGTGTAGCCAAGGCTGGTCAGGCTCGACAGGTAGGTGACCAGCGCCACACCGGCGACGCTGACGCCGAAGTTGTCACAGAACATCACGACACCGAACAGCCGGGGATCTCCGCCATAGACGGCGAGAAGCGCGAAGCTGGCGATGCCGGCGCCTTGCAGGAGGCCGCCGATGATCAGCCCTTTCATGTGCCCGAGGCGGGCCACCAGCAGGCCGCCTGCCGCGATGCCGAGGAAGGAGGCGGCGAGGCCCACGGAGCCGCGCACGGCGCCGACCGTGTCTTTCGAGATCCCGAGGTCGTGGTAGAAGGGAGTCGCCATCGGTCCCATGACGAACTCCGG
>Ga0307508_10005744_pt1 | contig 11742 bp, 13 predicted proteins | sample 9_EM_MG_FD_203089 | JGI IMG/M metagenome (GOLD analysis project Ga0307508, IMG submission 203089) | Populus trichocarpa ectomycorrhiza microbial communities from riparian zone in the Pacific Northwest, United States - 9_EM | ecosystem: Host-associated > Plants > Roots > Unclassified | place...
TGTCGGAAAAATCGAGATTGGCAAATTTGTGTAAACAGGGACCTATATGTCTATATTGGTTCATCAGTTCTCGGGTTATCGATAAGCATTAGCCATCCCTCATATTTTTCACCAGTACTCACCAGCTGCACTGGCTATATTAGTACTGACAGTCATTGATGAATGCTGCTCATAATGACGTGCACAAGTGGTTACTGATATAACTGAAGAATTCTGCTCAGAATGACATGCACAAATGGTTAACAGATATGACTGAAGAATGCTGCTCACAATGACATGGACAAATGGTTACTGAAGAATGCTGCTCATAATGACATGCACAAATGGTTGCTGACATAACTGAAGAATTCTGCTCAGAATGACATGCACAAATGGTTACAGATATGACTGAAGAATGCTGCTCACAATGACATGCACAAATGGTTACTGAAGAATGCTGCTCATAATGACATGCACAAAATGGTTACTGACATAACTGAATAATAATAATGCGCAATGAAGGCCACTGACAGGCACTGATCACACTGATGTTCATTGAATGACACGGTAAGTAGTTACCATACTTGATAAGTGGTCACAGAGGCCAATAGCACATGTACAACATCTTGACACTGATGAGAATTGATGCAGACAAGAACAATCTGAGGAGTTTAATTGGTTCCAACAAGAATAGGAGGTTGCCAGTTGTACTTCGTACAAATTTGATAAAGAAAATAACTTTGCCATCACGATATAGTATGTATATTACAAAAAAACTAAGAATAGAAGCCGAGTCGGTCGAGAACCTTTCCAATCTTGCCAACCATCTCTTGTGTGCACTCCTTGATATCGATAAGCTCACCCCTAATCCAATCCATGATGGCTTTGTAAACGGAAGTGAGACAGTACTTTTTCAAAGGGCGGTCGTCATGAAGCAGCATCGAGGGATGGATTCTAACGCTCGCTTCAATATAGGGTTCGTCACGGGTTTGCGAACCCACGTGGGTAGGCGGGTACGGGTACCGGTACGGGTCGAGTGGAAGTCACTCGCCCCAAACCCATACGCGTGCCCAGGGTTTGGCGGGTTTGGTTTCGACGTGACGACGAGGGATTTATCCTCCTCGCCACGTCAAAATGGGAGTGGTCGAGGGGGAAGGAGGGTCTTGGCGTCGAAACGGGAGTGAACGAGGGGGACAGAGTCCCTGGCATCGAAATGGAGGGGATTCCCCTCCTCCTGTAGTAGCTAGTTAGTAAAAAACAATCATAAAAAACACTGCGGGTGCACCTTGTATGCCCACCCTCTCGCTTGCTTGTCGTTACCCTCGAAAGGGCTGTTTGCTGGCGGTGGTCATCCTCCTCCGTCGGCATTGGCAGCTGCAGTTGCAGCAGTTGTCACTGTTGTTGTCGTCCTCGTTGGTGTTGGCAGCTGTAGCCGCGGAGGTCATGGTGGCTGGCGACAACTTGCACCGAGCCCCTTGTTTGGGCGTCAAGAATACCGTGGTGATTGGGGAGATGGTGGTTCCGACTGGATGAAGAACATTGTTCTGGGCCTTTCTGTACTAGTGAAGATTCAGAATGAGGTGAAAATGACTTGTTGCGAGAGAATCACACATACTCATGGTTCTCGGATGGGTGGGAAGTCCTGGGTGGGAGAAGAACGTCGCTCTGGGCCTTTCCATACCACCGGAGATTCAGAATGAAAGTGAAAACGACTGTTGCGAGAGAATCGTACGTACTCTTGTGTTCTCGGATTGGCGGGTCTTTCCGTACCACTGCAGATTCAGAATGAGGTTGAAACGGACTTGTGTCGAAAGAATCGTACGTACTCTTGGGTCCTTGGATGGGCGGGAAATCCTGGGTGGGAGAAGAACATTGTTCTGGGCCTACTGATGATCCGGAATGAGGTGAAAATGACTTGTGGCGAAAGAATCGTACGTACCCTTGCGTTCTCGGATGGGCGGGAAATCCGAATATTCATCAGATGGTAGTTCTTCCTGAGAAAGTCGTGGGCGAGGGTACAGCGGAATGGGGTGGCGAGAATGCATGGGAATTTGCCTGCCGCATCTAAGGCCTTTATAGAAGACTGGTGAGTCAAGTTACGATCGTGACATACAGACGGAGTCATACAGTCCGAAAGTTGATGGAGGGCTTAGAGCCTGATGGGTACAGCTGGTGTAAAACCTCGAGAACACGTCGGTATTTCAGCGGTCATTGGCATGTTGAAATGAGTGCCTTCGGGTGTCTTAGCACATATATTTAATGTAGAAAAAAATTGAGAACTCACTGAGATAATTCTACCCCTCTCCAATCCTACTTCCTGCAAAGCATTGAGAACGCATTGACAGTGGTAGATTCCAGAGATCATTGGCGCGCTGAAAAGAGTGCTTTTGAACCTCTTAGGACATATCTTCATCACAGAAAAGGGTTGAGAACTCACCGAGATAATCCACTCCTCTCCTGTAGGCTGCAACTCCTACTTCCTGCAAAATCTTGAGAACATGGCAGTCAATTTCAGTGGTCATTTGTGTTGAAAAGGGTGCCTTTTGGTGTCTTAGGACACATTTTAATCAAACCGCAATTAGCGGGGGATCAGTAGAAAGTGAACGGATCCATATGACATACGTGTATTCGTCAGTGAGGACTGTCTTGAGTAAATCATCTGAGGCGTGAGCAACGATTGAGAACTTACCAAGTGGACAATCTAGTGGAGGATAGTTCCAATTTTAAATGCAAAGTCAAGGCACTGGAAGGTGACGACCGACGCAAAGTCAAAGTCGACTGTCACGGACGCAGAGTCGGGTCATGGGAGAAGAACATGAAGGCGCAATAAGCCAGCGAGATCACGGTATATGGGAGAAACGAGAGGAAAGGAGATGAGGAAATCATTCAGACGTTGGTTGATTGAGTGGGTTGAAGTAAACACTATTTTGATACTTTGACGAACAAAAGTTACAAGCAATATAAATACTATCCCACATCAGGATCCTCATCCTCTTCAGAATCGGCATCCAATGAATCCATCGCTCTCTTTACTCCTGCATCTTCGTTGGATTTCGCTTTCGCAACAACTAAACTCGAATCTGTATTTGGGAAAATTCGTGAGTCCCATTCCTTGATGATATTGATAACACTCTTCTTCTTTCGGCGGAGACCCGTTGCGAGAAGCTTTAAATATTCTTCGTAATCGTCGAAATAGTGAATTCCAGTACTTGTCCCGACTGCCTGCAGAGTTACATCGCTGGACAGGGCCCAGCGAGCCTGAAATCCGAACTCGATCACATATTCTGAACATTTAGTCACAAACTCACCAGTATGCTGGTTGCTGCAATGGCACCTAAGGTGGTATTGCGAATTCCGTGAATCTGGGCCATAGTCTCGGTCTGAGGGTGATATGCGGCACCAGCCATAAAACTCTTCCCAGCCTTCGGGCCACGGATGAGTGCAATATAGAGCTAATCAAATAAACAATGGTTATTGGGGATCATAGCACAGTGAACGAATACTCACGCCCATGAGAATTGGGTTAAGAAATATTGATGAAAGGGAATACTCTCCACTGTAGCCCTTGTGAAGAATCTCGACGTCGACAGTCGAGTATGAACCCCCTCCACCATCACTGGGGACCCAGCCAATCCGGTCGCGAAACTTGGTCTTCCGAATCTCAGCGTTCATGAGTTCGACTTCGGGGACTTGCAGGATGGTGGCACACTGGTTACGGATACGTGAAGCCGTGTTATAACGTTCAGTCTTGAGTCCTTTCAAAAACTGCGCACATTTTTAGTGGGTGACCCTTGGGAAAAGAAGAAATAATGCACTGCTCTTTGAGCCCACTTCTGTCGAAGAATATCGCGTTCAAATTTCCCGTGAAGAAGACTCCATATTTCCTGAAGTTGACCTTGGGCCTTGCTTTCGTCGTTTTCAGATCTTTCGGTTTCAGCGTAGTCTTCGTCAAATTCAGTTTCGAACATGTTTTCTCCGAGATGAATCCAGGGGCCGTAGATGAGGAAGAATTTGTGGCCAGCTTGATAGACAAAGGTGTCATCTGCTCGACTGCCTCGCTCTGCATCTTCATCATCAGAGCTAGGGGATAGTACGCCGGCGTGATTTTTTGGCCGTTTTGATTTATGGAGAGTGTTCTCTTCGCTATCATTGGTAACATCGCTGAGCTTGCGGCGGAGCGTCCTCAGTTCTGCTTCGGCGTTGTTCTTATCAAGTTCGTATCTGCGAGCGATCTAGAAAACGCAACAATCAATGTGTCGAGCTCAACACTGATTAACACTGACCTTGAGTAACTCAGTTGGGCTTGTATTGGCGTTTAGAGCTGGCCCGCTCTCGTTGTCACTGGCAGCCAGAGGTGTCGATTGCGACCTGGGGGGAGATGGCATGATGCGGAAGTGACAAGTACGAAACAAGACGGTGTTGATATCCACCCATGACTCGATGAGTAGTTACCAACACCAACAGTACGAGTCAACTACTTTAAGTTATTTTATTTATGAATCGGGTAAGTCACAATCACAAGGTTTGTGACCGTGACCTGCAACCCGTTTGCTCCCGCTATCATGTCCAGATCTTGTTGAGGCACTCACCGTCTTGAAGCCTGACCTTCTCATAACATGGACCAAACCGCTCTCCTTGCATGGCGCACCATTGTGACGTTACTGTCTCTGGTCCATTCCAACTTGAAAAGAGACGACACCCCCAAGTCGAAACAAAATATTACCCGCGAGTTGAAAGAAGAGCTCCGGCTATCGGATGCACTCGCAGCCCTCTGTGTTAGGAGGAATGAAGTGGTTGCGGTAGTAGCAAAGCCTGATGGGTCAGGAAATGTACGGGTCATTGTGTCTGCCTCTTTCGCTCCTGCAAAAAGGCCACTTAACCTTTCTCAGTCACGGTCATTACCCAGCAAGATTTGGGCCTTCGTAGGCGGCTTTTGGCTTGCTCAGAATCCACGTGCAAACGGTCCAACGACACCATCTGCCACGCACTCCGAAGTATTGCCGGACCCCTTGTCAATGCCGGACAGCCCGGACTTGCCAACTCTTGTTGATCCAGAGATAAATGTCCCTCAACACCTTAAAGTTTGTATTAGTACGGATCCAAGTATGGCAAATAAATTACTTGAAGCTTTTCTCATTCACGAATGGTGAGCGCGCTCTTATAATCTATATTGACATTCTCTCAGGCCATGCACTACAGGCCCAACCATCAAGACACAATGGACGATACATTCGACATCCACGTCTGGATGATAAGCAAGCTCCTTGGACTCTCGGGAGAAGACGCATCCCCCCTTGCACACTATGTCATTGCTGCAAACCATGCAAAGATGTTCCAGCGATTGAATTATCATAGTTTCAATGCCCTTCTCAAGCGTCTAAACGATCAGCAAACTATTCAGTTCTTCGAGCAATCCTATACACCCTCTGCCGGCGAGACGAAATCTGACCAGCACTTCCTTTCCGAGTTACAGGAGTTCAAAAAATTCGGAAGCGAATTACTGGGCCAAATTCACGACCAGAAACTTGAAGCACATAACTTCTACACTCGACATACGTACATGGCATTTCATAACCTCTTATGCGCCCTACTCAAAGAGTACAAAGACGCTCTAAAGGCGCTCGACACATTACAGAGGAACAAGAACAAGCACATTCGTACTATCATCGACGCGCTAACGCGGGTCGCAGATGTTGGAACTCTCGTTATGCTGATGCTCAGGGGTGGTGCTATCAACAAACACCTCAGAGTCATTGAGGGCCTCCTTCCTAATCCTACGGCTCCTTCGCTAGAGGCCCGAGGCGACAAGGAGAATGAGGAGGTCGAGTTTATAGAAGCACACCCATCCATCATGCCCAGGTGGAAGATCTGCCTTGACTTGCTGCAGATGATGATCATCTATTTCGACGCCATACAAACCCTCGCTCTCGCGATCAAATTAAAAAAAATCGTCGCTCCTGGTGGCAGTGTCGAAATCAAGGTCTTATTTCAACCACCCCTAGGCAAGGAAGAGTTGATGCTTAACTGGATGGAATTGTTACGAAATAAGCAGTACTTTCCAGCAACGCCTAGTACCCTTGTCGAAGAACTCATTGTATTTCTGAAACCCGGGCTTGATCCTGATCTATCCCAATCCGAATCTAACTCGAGCACAAAGCAAGCCAAGAAAAAGGATGGGGCCACCCACGCCTCCCCTGAGTCTGTCATGGAGAACCTGGCACGCCTCCGTAACATCTCTGGGAAGAAAGAGTTCGCCACGAGTATCGCCAAAATCGTTGACCAGGTGAAGGTGATCACCAAATGCACGTCGGCTGGGTCGGACCATTACATCGGTTCTATACTTGACAAGCTTGGGGTCTTAGGGGTCAACCAGCAGTTGTATAATAAGCAGCAGATCTCTGACAAAGTCACCGAAATTATCCAAATGATCAGGACCTTGGTGGAGAACGCAAGGTTGTCTGATATGCTGAGGGATGGCAAAGCACTGCATTCTGGGGTTGGTTTCAAAGGCGCATGTCATGCTGAACTCATTTTAGTGTTATACCTTCTCTCGGTCACGGATCAGTGGGCTAACGTAGTGAGTCATTTTTTTCCATGTCCACTTCTGTCTCTGATGCTGTTCAAGCGAGCTATAGGAGTATCGAAACGATGTTGCCCGGTGTGCGCATTTCTGCTGGATTATCTTGCATTCGTTTTCACTGGCGCGCACCATACAATCTGGTCATGCTCGTTGCCTGCATGGACTCCATCAAGCATAGCTACCGAGATGATCTCGCATTTTGGCAGTCAGTTGAAGGAGGAGCTTGATAGCCTCAAGCAGCGTACGGACGTACTATTTCTACCTTGCGATCACTCCACTGGATCAGGCAACCTTTCCACAAGTAGCTCCGCTCACTCTCTTATTCCAATCAAGCCAAAGAAATAATTTTAATCGACGTACATTATGAAGCAGTCGCTGGCTCCGTTACTTCTTCCAAAGTTTATTTTCCATGATTTCATGCTTTTTGTGTACTCTTCCGACTGCACGGCCTTCGAACATTTGTTCTGTCTCTCTGTGTCTGTACGAAGTATTTAAATTATTAATACGTTTGGATGTTTTGAATCTCGAAAAGAGATTTGTGTGTCAGGTGACCCCCCCCAAAAAATTCACTTCAGCTTTCCGAGTCAAGGCCTCTTAGTATCTCTTCTTTATGCCGCGAAAGAAGCGAAAAACATCGAAGGTTGAGATCGGTCTGCTCTATCGGAAATGTCGGTATTGTAAAGCTCACCGAACCACACACTTCTTTGATCGGCATGAGAGTGCTTGCAAGGCACAATGGATAATTCGCAACGAGATACATTCTCATCCAACACCAACTACGACGGCTATAGAAAATGCAGGTGCCACTCAAGGAGGCTTTATGGACTCTGGCGAATTTACGGACGGGTGCAATGCGATGCAAGTAGAAGACACCCTTGTGGAGACAGATTCATTGGATATTCCCCGGGCTGGAGATGACGAGGAACCCATTCTTGGTGAGTAGATCTAAACTATTGATATCCGTTGGTGCTAAGTGAAAATACAGAAGTCGAAGGACCCAAACTTCCTGACGAATTCATTAAAGTCATCCCCCATCCTCATTCCCTAGATCCAACTCCAACGATCATTCCGTTAACGTTGTCACCATCTCTCTCTATCAATGCCTCGGGTCCCGTCTTTCAGCCTCGGTCTGACCCCTGGCCTTGGGCCCCTTTTCGGACACTCGCAGACTTTGAATACACCGAAACCGCCATACAGGGTCTATTATCAAAGGCGCTCATTAATAAACAGCTGGCCGGCATGAACTCCAGATGGGCGGTTGGAAGCAAACTGTCAATCAAGAACTACAACGATATGGAAAAGGTCCTTGCAAAGGCTCGGAAGCATACCATTCAAGTGCGTACTATTCTACGTTGTATCTGGAACCATGAATTAAATTTAGTACTAAACAGTTCACGAGCGCCACAGTCTCCGGCACTCTGGACGGAAAAATTCATTCTTTCACCTTCGAATATCGAGACCCATGGGAGTGGATTCTCTCGCTCGTGCAAGACGAATCACTTGCCCCTACACACATGTGGAATTCAATAAAGAAGTATTATTGCTGTGGTGACCGCGAGGAGCGCATTTATGACGAACCCAACACCGCAGATACCTGGTGGGCTGTAGACGTGAGTTTTCCACTCCCTAGGCTCATCATTCATGGCCGACAATTTTCTTGAAGTCAGAACTGCCCGAGGAAGACGAGTTCCCACATTGCTATCTGCCACTCCATTTCTGGCTTGATAAGGGTCTTGTTACCCGTCGCGTGTCCAAGTACCCGATGGTCCTGCGTCCTGCATGGCTTCCACGCAGAATTAGAAATGCATCTGGAAATGGAGGTGGAGTCCTTGTTGGATATATGCCGATGGTGGGTTTCACGTAGAACCTTGCAGCTTGCTTATTCTAAAAGTCATTGGATTGTGCAGATTATTGATACCTCAGATCCTTCAAGCCGCTCATCTTCCGAGACCGAAGAATTTGCTCATTTCAAGAGAGATATTTATCAGAAAGTTTTGGAAATTATATTCAAATCATTGAAACAGCGTTCACATAATGGTGATACCCATTGCTGCGGCGACGGTGTCAGCCGAATTCTCTACCCCGGCATCCTGATTGAGTCACAAGATGCTGAGGAGGCGGCCTATTTTTGCGGCTGCCGTGCTGCTAGAGCTACCCATCCATGCCCAAAGTGTCTCGTATCGCACTCGGAGCTGCATGAGATTTTTGGGAACTTCGAGCTGCGCACTCCTAACAGCATGCGAGCTGCGCTCCAGAAAGTTGCAAGTGCGAAGACAAAAGCTGAGAAGCAGCGCATCCTTGTGAAGTACGGTCTTCATGATATTTCCGTATGTTTGCTCCACCCTCAAGTCTTGATCTACACTGATATGTAATGTGCAGCACTTTCTATGGGACTTCCGTTTTTCTGATCCATATAAAGCAATCTCATATGATACTCTGCATTCTGATGATCTAGGCAAGTGGGGTAAGCACTTATGGGCCCTTTTACTCAATCCAGTTCTGGAGGATGCTGGTGCCCGAGGCAAGGTTACACAACGGTGAAAATCATTTTTATCTTTAGACTGCTGATCGAGTTACTGATCACCACTTTACTAGAATGGCAAAATTTCCTCGATGGAATCACCTGAAGCACTTCAATAGTGTTACAACATCAAGATTCACTGACGGAAATGCATTTTACGACATATTGAAGGTATGCAGAATGATATTTGAGCTCGTAACCAGGCTAATCACCATGTAGTGCATTATCCCATGTATTGTGGATTTTCTCCCAAGAAATTCCGCCCTTGTACATTGCATTCGGGCTTATGTTACATATCGGATCCTTGTTGGCCTGACATGTATGACAGAAACACGTCTGGAGTACCTGCGGAGTGCACTCGAGGACTACCAAAAGTACTGTGTTGTAAGTTGTCTTGCCATTCTTCCCTATACTACACTTAATTCAATTTCTCCAGGAAGTCAAGCAGAAATATGGGAAGAATTTTGACTTTCTGAAGCAACATGCATCGTCGCATGTGTTTCAAGACATTCGAGAGAAAGGTACAACAGACAACACCTCTACTCGGACTGGTGAAGGCTTTCAGCAGGAAGCAGCCCAAGCGTTTGAGCAGACCAATATGAAGAATGCAGAGCATCAAGTAAGTGCTTTCAAGCTATGGAGATGTCCCAAAGCACCTAAATTTTCATTTTAAAGATGTCGGTGATTGACGAAAAGCAGGAAGCCATTGCCTGTATAAGAATGGCAGTCGACAATGATAACCTTGCGCAACTGAATTTAGATGCCACAGATGGTGGTGATTTAAATTTAAAGTTATGTGACGTTGATCCAGACATGGACTCTGAGTCACAACACTGGCTCGGATCTCCAGAAGGGAGAAAGTCAAATCTTCGTGTTTTGTCAGCTGAGCTTGGAAGTGAGCATGAAGAATACAGAGGCTTGGATGAAAGAGTGAGAGATTTCATTGCCTGCCATATGCCGGAGGAGGCAATGCAGTATGAGGAAGATGTATATGTGAGACTCTGAGTCTACCCAATTCACCAGGAGCATTATTCATTTAGTATGTTGCACAGGTTCAGCGGTATAGATGTGTCACTCTCAAATACCAGTCAAAGGTTGACTGGACCGAGGCAAGAGACATTCTGCGCTGCAATCCTGATTTCCATGGTGAACCACGCTTTGATTGTGTTGTTATTCATGATGATGCCCCTGGGATCACCTGTGCTCGTCTCAAAAGTCTCATTCGCTGCTGGCTTCCATCTGGAAAGGTAGTCGATTTCGCGCTTATTCATGGATTCACCTGCAGCAGGTGGAAACCCAGAACATTATGGAAGGGGTGCCGGGTATTGGATGAAGAGAAGAGGTTATCTATTGTTCGGATGGACTACCTGCTTCGTGGTGCTCTTATGTGTCCAGTCAGTGGACAAGATGACGAGAAGGCACATTATTTAATAGATACAGTGGACCCTGATATGTTCCTCCGTGTCAACTACTAGTCCTGTGAATATTAATAATCAAGTGTAAAAATCTGAGAAATTGATTCCCACATGTTGGAAAGCTCAATCACTTACAAAAACTGATGGTTGCTACTGTACTAAATCAACCAACTCTTCAAGATTTTTGATTTTTTGTCTGACTGAGATGGCCGAAAATTTTTCTTTTGATTTAAGAGGAATAAAAAAAAAGTACCCTGGGTTTTCGTTGTGATGTGTGACCGAAGAGTTGGTCGGTTTTGTATAGTAATACCACCTGCAGGGCTAATGGTCACTGATACCAATGTGTTGGACACTACAAGTGTACCTACTGGGACTGATAGTAACTGATCCTTTATTTTTGCAGAGTCAAGGTGACTTATCAGTGCTGGTAGTAACAGATACAAGGTAGTACTAGTAATCATCTGGGGTCGTCAAATTTTTTTTAAACCCAGCCCCCCTCTCATGAAATAATACTACTTAATTAAGTAACCCTTGCTCGAAACACGAGACAGAGGGGCTCAACAACAGAGTCAACACATGCCTCCGCCATCATTCTGAGTGAAGCAGGCGCCTGACACCCAATCATGCCCTCTTGAAATGCGAGACAGACTCAGGGCCAAGGGGTTCAACATACATCAGCCTGATGCAGTGATTCCCTTCAATCCCTTGTCAACTGTTCTTATCCAGCCTGAGCTGTCATAGTTAAATAATAATATAATTTGATTTTAAGTAAAACCCATGTGTCCAGCTTTGTCGACCCATGTGAGGCCCGGTGAGGGTCCCCCATCTGACAGCCTGAGGTGAGAAAATCAATTGTACTTGTAAGAGCTGATGTGTTGGCAGTCCACATGTAGTATCAGATAACCCAGCCTGAGTGTACCTACTACCGGAACTGGCAGTTACTGATATCCACATGTCAGATATCTTGGGTATACTTACTGAGACTGACGGTCACTGATATCCACATGTTGGATACTTCGGGTGTACCTACTAGGACTGACAACCACATATTGGTCAGCTCAGGTGTACATACTGGGGGTAATGGTAACTGATACATCACTTTTGTGAACTTGAAGAGAAACATTGGTGCTGACGGTGACTGATGCAAGCAATTAGGTGAATATATTCAACAGATACCTACCTTATCAGTATATATTTGGACCGTTCGCGGTGTCAGTCCCGATCGGTGAACTGTGGATTTTCCGACA
>Ga0307508_10005745_pt1 | contig 11742 bp, 6 predicted proteins | sample 9_EM_MG_FD_203089 | JGI IMG/M metagenome (GOLD analysis project Ga0307508, IMG submission 203089) | Populus trichocarpa ectomycorrhiza microbial communities from riparian zone in the Pacific Northwest, United States - 9_EM | ecosystem: Host-associated > Plants > Roots > Unclassified | place...
CGCGCATTCACGAGGTGCTTACTGCCCACCGCGATCGGTCGGATCTCGATGACGCGAAAGAGGAGCCGCTGGTCGCGTGGCTCGAGGGCCTCACGCTCGACGCCACCGTGCTGGCGGCGACCCCCGGGGCCAAGGCCAATCTCTTGCAGGCATTGACCGAGCTCGCCCTGCATACAGCGATCGGTGACAACCTGGAAGCGGTCGACGTCGAGTACGACACCAGCGAAAATGGCGTTCACGTCGACCCCAGGTGGCCCGGCTTTCTCTTTCCGCTCGCTGACCTGGATCCAGACAACGGCCCCTTCCCGTTCACCGTCGAGGGGGTCGACCTGAGCGGGCCCGAGACGCGCCGCGACGACAGCCAGGCCAAGGCCGACCACGCGCTCGCCGCGCTGGCCGACCTGGTCGAGAAGGCTCTGCCCCCGAGAGAGGGCATTGCCGCAATGCCGGAGGTCCATATCCAGACCGCCCCGCAATTCGATACCGGAGGGGCCTGGTTCGCCATTCGCTGCGTGTACGAGCGGCCCAACTGCGGCCCGCTCGATCCGCCGATCGTGAGCGAGCCGACCGAGCCGTTCCAGATGGCCGGCTACTTCGATCCGGAGGCGCCGGTGCGCCCGGTGCGCATCCCGATGCCCTTCGACGTATCGCCGGCCGGGCTCCGCAAGTTCCCCAAGGGCGCCACGCTCATGATCTCCGACATGCTGTGCGGGCACCTGAAGAGGATCCGCAAGCTCACTCTCGGCGACCTGGTGCTCTCGGTCCTGCCGTGGCCCTTCCACAAGGACCTTCCGCGACCGGACGGCACCGGGCCATGCGCCAATTCCCTCGGCGAGTTCTGCTCGCTGTCGATCCCCATCGTCACGTTGTGCGCGCTGATCCTCCTCATCATCATCGTCGCGCTCTTCGACATCTTCTTCAAATGGCTGCCGCTCCTCTTCTTCTGCTTCCCCTTGAAGCTCGTGGGCAAACGCAAATGACCGACAAAGGACGGCTCTTCGGACGAGGCATCGCCTTTCCGCCGCGCATCGGCGCCGACGGCCGCTGGGCGTGGTCGGAGGGCGAGGACAACGTGCGCGAATCGATCCGCGTACTCCTCACGACCGAACAGGGCGAGCGCACGATGCTGCCGCGCCTGGGCGGCGGGCTCCGCGCGTTTCTCTTCGAGCCCAACACGGTGGCCACCCGCCATCAGATCGGCGAACGGATCGGCCGCACGCTCGCCCAGTGGGAACCTCGAGTCAGCGTCGACAACGTGACCGTCGACGCCGACCCGGAAGATCCGCGGGCTGCGGTCGCCACCATCCGCTACAAGCTGGTCGCGACGCAGCTCGCCGGCCAGCTCAGCGTCGGCGTGAAGCTGAGCGGCTAGGACGACGGCCATGCCCATCACCATCCCGGCCATCGACAACCGGAAATTCGCCCAGATCCTCGAGGACGGCCTGGCGCGCATTCCGGTGCACAACCCGGAGTGGACGAACTTCAACAAGAGCGATCCAGGCGTGACCCTGGTCGAGGTCTTCGCGTTCCTGACCGAGAGCCTCATCTATCGCGCCAATCAGATTCCGGAACGCAACCGAAAGAAGTTCCTGCAATTGCTCGGGCTCGGCCTGCAGCCGTCGTCGTCGGCGCGCGGCCTCGTCAGCTTCTCTTTCTCGGCCGGGACGCCGATCACCGTCACTTTGAACGAGGACATCGAGGTCCGCGCCGGGCAGGTTCCCTTCCGCACCGAGGCCGGCCTCGACGTTCTGCCCATCGAGGCCCAGGCCTTCTACAAGCGGTCCGTGGCCACCGACGCGGCCGCCAAGGCCTACTATGACCAGCTCTACGCCGCCTATCGCCAGGGCACGCCGCCCGCGACGCTCGACCTGTACCAGACGACGCTGTTCTCGCCGCGCGGCACGACCGCCGTGAACCTCGACAAGGAGACCACCGACAAGTCGCTGTGGATCGCGCTCCTCCTCCGGCCGAACGACAAGCCGGCCGCCGCGCGCATCGATCCGGTCCGCGAGGCCCTGCTCGGCAAGACGCTGAGCCTGGGCATCGTGCCGGCGATCGACGACGCTGGCAAGCGGCTGCCGCCGGGCGGCAGCGCTGGCGCCAGCTCCGGCGGCCTGGCCACGCTCGATTTCCAGCTGCCCAGCCTGCCGAGCAACGGCAAGCTGCCGGAGAACACCGGCGATCGCAACGCCAGCTACCGCACCATCGCCAGCGTCGAGGTTCCGGCCAATCCGATCGTCGCCCAGATCGAGCTCCCGGGCACGGCGGCCGAGCTGTCGTTGTGGACCAACCTCGATCCGCTCGAGGCCGGCACGCGCGACTTCCCGCCGTCGCTCGACGGAATGGAGCAGAACGATCGCCTGATCACCTGGCTTCGCATCCTGCCTTCGGCGCCGGCGTTGACCTCGCTCCTCTGGGTCGGCATCAACACGGTGTTCGTCCGCCAGCGCGCCCGCGCCCAGAACGAGCTCCTCCCGGCCGGCAACGGCGAGCCCGATCAGGTGGCGACACTGTCCAGGAAGCCGGTGCTGCCGGATTCGGTGACGTTGCGGGTCACGCCGCCGAACCAGCCGGCGGCCATCTGGACCGAGGTCGACGATCTCACCACGGCCGGGCCCGAGGTTCCCGTGCCCGACCTGCGGCAGCCGCCCGGAATGCGGCCACCGGCGAACCCGATCGTCCAGGTCTACACCGTCGACGCCGAGGCCGGCGAGATCCGCTTTGGTGATGGGCTGCGCGGTGCCCGGCCGCCGCGCGGCGCCGAGCTGCGCGCCGATTACGACTACGGCGTCGGTCTCTCCGGAAACGTCGGCGCCGGGCAGATCACTGCCGGCCCGGCGTTGCCGGCTGCCATCAAGGTCATGAATGCGCTGCCGACCTGGGGCGGCGCCGATGCCGAGAGCGTCGCCGAAGGCGAGAAGCAGATCCCGCGCTACCTGCAGCACCGCGATCGCCTGGTCAGCGCGGCCGACTTCGAAACGCTCGCCTTGCGGACACCGGGCGTCGCCGTCGGCCGCGTCGAGGTCCTCGCTGCCTACCACCCGGGGCTGGCGCCCAATCAGGCGGGCAACGCGCCGGGCGCCGTGACGGTGATGGCGATCCCGCGCTCTGACACCGCACCGCCCGAGGCCGGCGGCCCTGATACCTTCCTCGACGCGATCGCCTGCTGGCTCGACCCGCGTCGCCTGGTCACCACCGAGGTCTTCGTGCGCCGGCCCGATTTCCAGCCGATCTGGGTGTCGCTGGGCGTCGACTTCGTCGCCGGCGTCTCGGTGGCCACGGTGCGCGACGCGGTCACCGCGGCGATCGAGCGTTTCCTGGCGCCGCTCTCCGACGCCGGCGCGCCCGCCGCCGCCGACCTCGCGACCTTCGGCGCCAGCCCCCAGCCGCCCGTCGCCGACCGCGGCTGGCCGCTGTCCAAGCCGGTCGTCGCCCTGGAGATCGCCGCCGTCGCCAACCGCGTGCCCGGCGTGGCCTTCGTCCGCGAGGTCATCCTCGCCGACGCCGACGGGCAGGAGGCCGACCAGATCGCCATGACCGGGCTCGAGCTGCCGGTGCTCGCCGGCCTGTCGGTCGCCGCCGGCTCGGCGGTGCCGGTCAGCCAGCTGCGCGGCACCGCTCCGTCGCGGCAGCAGACCGTCGTCCCGGTCCCGATCACGCCGGAGGACTGCTGAACGTGGACGCCAATGGCACGCGCTTCCACCTCTATCTCGGCGCGGCCGACTGGGCCCGCTGCACCGATGACAGCGACGAGCTCGCCGTCGATCTCGGCGGCAGCGGGCCGCCGGAGCCGGTCGCCGGCTTCCAGTTCAACGACACGACCAAGGACATCGCGCTCCTCCCCCTGCTCTTTCATTTCATCGCCGGACCCAGCGACCATGCGCCGGCGATCGACGATCGCCGCGGCGCGGCCGCCGATCGGACCGGCAACTGGTACTGGATCGACGACGATCGGAAGACCCTCAAGGTGAAGAGCAGCGGCTCCGGGGAGATCTCCGACTTCTGGCCGCTGCCGGCCACCGAGGCGCCGGCGGTCCCACCGGGCTCATTCGGCCCGATCGCCGCGCCGCCGCCGCAGGCCGCGGCCACGCTCGGCGGCCTGGCGGTGACCGCGCACCATCGGCTGCTCGTCGGCACCGTCGAGCCGCCGGGGTTCCTGGTCTTCGACCTGGCTGCCGGCGGCCCGCCCGACATCTTGCACTGGCCGGCCGGCGTGCCGTTCGTGCCGTTCGACATCGCCGCCGCGCCCGACGGTGGTGCCCGCGTCCTCGACCGCATGAGCCGCCGCATCTGGATCCTCGACGCGCAGCTGCGCGTGGTCGCGCAGGGGCAATCGCAGGCGCTCCTCGAGGCCGGGCGCCGCGACGACTTTCAACCGCTGGGCGGCGGGCCCGACCGGCTGCACGCCGCGCTGACCTTCCCGCTGGGCATCGCCCTCGCGCTCGCGGTCCCGGTGCCGGCGCTCGACCCGATCGCCATCGAGGTGACCTCGCAAGGGGATGTCCTCGTCCTCGATCGCGCCGGCGGCGACGGCGGTGGCCGCATCCTTCGCTTCCGGCTCGACGTGGAGCTCGGGGCCCCGGCGGCGCTCCACATCGGCTCCTCGCTCGCCGACGGCGGCGGGGCTTCCGGGAGCCCGGCGATCGTCCCGCACGACTTCGCCTACCTCCCGGCTGCGGTCGACGCCCCGGCGCGCGTCTACGTGGCCACCGCCGAGGGCAATCAGGCCTTCGCCTTCGACCTCGGCGACAGCCCCGGCGGCGACCTCACGTTGACGCCGATCCTCGAGTATCTGCCGATGCGCCTCTTCCAGGGCAAGGCGCTCGCGGTCCTGGATGGTGCCGTCTACCATGATCACCCCGGCGGCTTCATCCAGATCGTCGAGCAGCAGCGACCCCGCTTCGTGCAATCCGCGATCCTCACGACCGACCCGCTCGACGGGCGCGTGCCGGGATGCGTCTGGCACCGGCTCCTCATCGACGGCCGGATCCCCGGGGGTGCCGGGCTCCTCGTGCAGACGCGCGCCGCCGACGACGCTGGGGATCTCGACGACCTGCCCTGGATGAGCGAGCCGCCCCTCTACAAGCGGACCGCCGGGCCGGAGCTGCCCTACCTGCCGCGCGCCGCGATCGGCGATCTCGACACCTTCGAGCTCCTCTTCCAGCGCGCCCGCGGCCGCCACCTTCAGATCCGGATCATCTTCGAAGGCAATGGCCGGGTGACGCCGCGGATTCGCGCCCTGCGCGCCTGGTATCCGCGCTTCTCATACCTCTCGCATTACCTCCCCGCGACCTATCGCGAGGACCCGGATTCGGCGTCCTTTCTCGATCGCTTCCTCGCCAACCCGGAGGGCACCCTCACGGCCATCGAGGACCGGATCGCCGCCGCCCAGGTGCTCCTCGACGTGCGCAGCGCGCCGGCCGAGGCGCTCGAGTGGCTGGCCAGCTTCTTCGGCATGGCCCTCGACCCGGCGTGGGACGAGGACCGGCGGCGTCTGTTCATCCGTCACGCGATGGACTTCTTCCAGTACCGCGGCACGGTGCGCGGCATCGGCATGGCGCTGCGCCTGGCGCTCGACGAATGCCCCGACGACAAGATCTTCACCGACCCCGACGACGCGCAGCGCGCCACCGTGCGCATCGTCGAGCGCTTCCGGGCCCGCAGCGCGCCCGGCGTGCTCTCCGGCGACGTCACCGATGCCGTCGGCATCCGCGTGAGCCCGCCCGAAAAGCGCTGGAAGCCGGCGGACGGCGCCGACGCGCTCGACCGCCGCTGGCGCGACGCGCTCGCCGCCGCGGGCGCCGCCGGGCCGGCTGGCTATCCGCTCCGTCTGCCCGACGATCCGACGCTCGCCAGTCTCTGGACGGCGCTCAGCCGCGAGGCGCTCGGGTTCGTCCCGTCGTCGACCGACGCCGACACCGGCGCCTGGCAAGCGTTCCTCGCCGACCGCTATCGCACCATCTCGGCCCTGGGCGCCGCCCACGGCGCGACGGCGGCGAGCTTCGTCGAGATCGCGCTGCCCGCGTCGCTGCCGCGGGCCCGGGCGCCGCTTCTCGACTGGTATCAGTTCGAGCAGATCGTCATGCCCATGCGCCAGACGGCGCATCGCTTTCGCGTGCTCGTGCCGGTGCCGACCGGCTCGAGCGTCGGCGACGCCGAGCGCGTCGAGCGCCTGCAGCGCGCCGCGCGCATCGTCGACCTCGAGAGGCCGGCGCACACGACCTACGACGTGCGCTTCTACTTCGCCATGTTCCGCGTCGGCGAGGCGCGGCTCGGCATCGACACGCTCGTCGATCTCGGTGGCCGGGCGCCGGGTCTCATGGCTCCCGTCGTGCTCGGCGCGCGGCACCTCGCCGAAGGCTTCCTGGCGCGCCCGTGGCCGCCGGGCGCGCGCCGGCGCGGGCATGTGTCCGATTGGACCGTCAGCAAGGAGCGACTCCAATGAGCAGCGGCTTCACGCCCGACGTCGGAACCAAGAGCACGCCGCCCGATCCGACAAAGCACGTCAATTACACGCTCGGGATGATCCTCGGTGTGGACGAGTTCACGCAGGAGTTCGCGTACCTCTCCGAGCGCGATCGCTGGACGGCGCGCGACCTGTGCGGCTACGGCACGTCGTCGGGCCTGCGGGTCGGCTCGCGCATGAACGGCAGCGAGCCGGAGATCACGGTCTCGCCGGGACTGGCCGTGAGCCCGTACGGGCGCCTCCTCCGGGTCACGCCCACGCAATGCGCGCAGCTCAATGCCTGGCTTCAGGCCCACCGCCAGGATCTCATCGATCGCGGCACGCCGGTCCTCGGCCCATCGACGGTGCGGCTGTACGTGGTCCTCGGCTATCGCGCCCGCGAGACCGATCTCCTGCCGATCCCCGGCGAGCCCTGCCGGAACGAGGCCGACACCGTCCAGCCGTCGCGCCTGACCGACGACTACCAGCTCGACCTCCGCCTGTCCCCGCCCGACCAGAGCGAGGAGGAGGCGATCCGCGATTTCGTCAACTGGCTGCGCAACCACATCTCGCCGAGCACGGTCCCGGGCTCGTCGGTCACCATGGCGGTGTTCCAGGCGGCGCTGCGCAGCGCCGTGGTGGCTCCACCGCTTTCGCCGCCGGCCTGGCCGCCGTTCTCGCCGGGCAGCCCGCCCGACTTCCTCCTCGACGCCTCGCCGCCCGGGCCCTTCACGATCTACATCGAGGATCTCCGCGCCTATCTTCGCGAGGCGTTCCGCATCTGGGTGACGGAGCTCCGCCCGATGTGGCGCCCGAACTGGCTGGGCGACGTGCACAGCTGCATGGGCACGATCGCGCCCGAGCGGCCGGCCGACGGCGACAGCGTGCTGCTCGCGGCGGTCGACGTCCCGATCACGCGCATCCTCGGCGGCGGCGACTGGACCGTCAAGACCGAGCCGTCGCCCGCCGACCCGCTCTCCAAGCTCGCGATCGTCGAGGACGATCGGCCCTGGCTTCTGGGCACGCGCCTGCTCCAGGAGTGGCTCCTCGAAGGCAAGGCGCTCGCCGGGCCCAAGGGCGACAAGGGCGATCCGGGTACGCCGGGTGCGCCGGGTGCGCCGGGTGCGCCGGCCTCGCCCGACGCCGTCCTGCACGCGCCCGGGCTGGGTGCCTTCACCGTGGTCGCCGCCGGCTGGATTGCCGGCAATGGCTCGACGAGCGGATACAATGGATTGAAGGTCGCGGGGAGCGCTGCCGGTCTGATCGTGCTCGCGTGGAGCGGCATGCCGGCGCCGCCGCCGGCCAATTTGACCGGCAATCTCTATGTCAACGTGATGCTGGCCAATCCGCCGCCGCCGGCGGCCGCGCCGGCGCCCGTGAAGACGCCATCGCTGATCTTCGCGGGGAACAAGGCGGCGGGCGGCGGCCTGCCGGCCGGCCTGAACGTGCAGGTCCTCGACGCCGGCCTGCCGGTCGCCCTGCCGATCATTCAAGCGCTGTTCTTCATGGTCGAAGTGAGCCAGTTCGCGTGAGGAGCACCCGATGAGCATCAAGCTGTCCACCGCGTATCTCGAGAAGAACGGCATCCGGGCGCCCAACTACTTCAATGGGCGCCTGCTCAGCGCCGAGGACATGACCGCCGAGCAGGCGGCCCTGCGCCAGACCCTCGCCCAGCTCGGCCGGGCGACCGGCGACGGCATCGCCTACGGCCTGCTGGTCACCGGACCGATCGGCGGCGACACGGTGCAGAACCCGATGGTCACCGTCGGGGCCGGCCTGGCCATCAGCCGCAACGGCACGGTCGTCGAGCTCATGCAATCGGTCGACGTCTCGCTGCGCCAGCCGGACGCGCCCGGAAGCCCGGCACCGAAGAGCGCCGGAGGCTTCGCGGCGTGCACGGCGCTGCCGACGAGCGCGTTCCCCGATAGCTCCGGGAAGGGCGTCTATCTCCTCACCATCAGGAGCGCCGAGGGACGCGAAGGCCGGGCGCCCGCCAGCGGCCTCGGCAACATCAAGGCCTGCTGCGACGACAAGTCGATCGTCGAAGGCGTGACCTTCCGCCTCATCCTTCTCCAGATCCCGAGCGAGAACCTCGACGATCTCAAGCTGCGCAATCGGCTGGCGCACGACTGCTTCGGGTCCGCCGATCCGGCGCTCGCCGGCTTCGCCGCCAATCCCTTCGGCGCGCCGCCCGCTGGCTACGGCCTCGTCGACAAGCTGCGCGACGGTCGGCTCGACGACGACGAGGTGCCCCTGGCCCTCATCTTCTGGAGCGACACCGGCGGCACCCGCTTCATCGATCTCTGGTCGGTTCGCCGGCGCGTCATCCGGCCCGCCTCGCCAAACCGCTGGCTGCAGGGCCTCGGCGACCGTCGGGCCGCCGAGAAGGAGGCGATGTTTTACCAGTTCCAGGAGCAGGCCGAGACCTGGGCGACGCCGTCTCCCGAGGTCATCCGCGCCCTCGACTACTTCGACTACCTGCCGCCGGCCGGCGTCCTGCCCATCGGCGGCTCGCCGGCGCGCGACGGCTTCGTCGACAGCACCTTCTTCAATGGGCTCACGACGCGCTCGAAGCCGCTGTACATCGAGGGCTCGCGGCTCGCCGCGATCCTCGCGATGTCTCTGTATTTCCCGCCCATCAAGCTCGACGAGGGCCTGCTCATCTGGACGTACGTCGTCAGGGAGAACCAGCAGCTGACCGGCGGCACGGCGAGCGCCGCGCCGATCCTGGTCTTCACGACCGGCCACATGCCGAACTTCGGCGATCCGCGCTTCGACGTATCGCGATGGAAGTACGCGAACTACTACCTCAACGCCGGAACCCTCGGCTGAGGACGGGACGAAAGGCGAACCGCGATGCCAACGCAATTCTCGCATGTCCAGCCGGGCGACCTCATCAGCTCGACGCTCATGAACCAGGTGATCGATGAGCTCGTGGCGCTCAGGCAGCTGGTCGACGCGCTCCAGGTGGTCACGACCAACGTCGCGATCACCAGCATCACCGGGCCGAACCCGCTGCATCCCGGCGACCCGATCACCATCAACGGCCGCGGCTTCGTCGTCCCGGCGTCCCTGAACAGCGTCACTATCGGCGGCCTGGCGGCGCCCGATCCGTCGGGCACCTCGACCCAGCTCACGACCGTCGTGCCCACGAACCTCGGGGTCCAGAGCGGCGGGCAGTTCTTCGACGTGGTGTTGAACAACGCCCGCGGCGGTCCCGCCAAGATGTCGATCCAGATCTCCCCCAAGGTCGTGGCGCCTGCAGGGCACACCTCCGTCACCTACAAGACGGCGCCGGTCCTCCCCGCCGAGAACGGCAATCCCGGGACGATCCACGCAAACATCTCGTACATCTTCGGCTACGAGATCCGGGCGTTCGCCAACCTGCCCGGCAACTACTCGGTCTCGGTCACCACCGTCGGCGATCCGACCTGGTCCGCGGTCCTCCTCGGCGACACCGGCACGTCGCCGAGGGACTCGAGCGTGTTTCCCCTCGGCGCCGACCAGGTCAACGGCGTCCCTGCCAACATCCGCGTCCAGGTGAACGCGGGCGTGACGGGCACGGCCACCCTGCGCGTCGATCTGGTCGAGACCACCTCGGGCACGGCGGTGACCCCGGCCAACAACATCGACGTCTTGCTCGGCATCGGCCAGGTGCCGCCGTCCCCGCAGAGCATCATCCGCGTGGCCCTCGACAGCGCCACCGGCGCCGCGTCGGTCGTCGGGACGACCATCAAGTTCACCAAGGGCACGCCCGGGACGATCTCGTACCTGGTGTTCCTCAGCGAGGCCGGCTCGTACACGCTGACGCCCACCCTGTCGCCGAGCGCCGGCTGGAACACGTCGAACCTTAGTCCGGTGCCCCTGACTGGACCGCAGATCGGCGGCTCGAGGCAGTCGCTTATCCTGATCGCCACCGACAGCGCCGGCACGGCGGAGCTTCTCTACACGGTGGTGCGCGGCCAGCTCATCCAGCGATACGCCGTGACCTTGACGGTTTGATGGAGGACGATCAATGAGGCGAACGAGAAGAGTGCCGGGCAATGGGCTGGCGGTACCGGCGATCGTAGCGATCCTGGCGCTGCCCGCCGTGGCCGATGCTGCCCCCTCGGACATCTGCATCCCGCAGCTCAACAGCATTTTCGGCCTGCCCATCATCGATGGGGATCTGTACGGGGATGGCAGCGCGGCCAACCAGCCCGACGTCGGCTGGAATAACGCTGGCCGCTATGTCCTCCAGGGATTCCTCGGGGGCGGCGCCCCGCCGAACGCCTGGCTGCAGCTCGGCCGGACCGGGACGGACGTTTATCTTTCCCTCGAGGTCTCGCAGGTGCTCAGCGACGCCGAGACGACGGTGGCCCTGGCGTTCTCGGTCGACAGTAACTCGGACCACGACTGGCGCATCCACATCAACCCATTCCCCGACTCGACGAACAACCCGACCGGCTTCAATCAGCAGCCGCACGCGGTCAACGCCTGGAGGAACAGCGCCACCTGGAACGGCCTGACCCCAACGACCGTGTCGAAGGGCGCGACCGCCTGGTTTCGGGAGGCCGGTCCTAACATCCGCTGGTCGCGACCGGGCAACGGCTCGAAGTGGTACCTGGAGATGAAGATCCCGATCAGCGCCACCGAGAACGACGGCATCGCGTTCCCGGCCAGCGGTGTCTTCAAGCTGTGGGTCGATGTGATCAGCACCCACGCGGTCACGGCGACAACGACCGAGGACGCGTGGCCGAACGGCAGCATCATCCCGACCAATCCCGACCCCATGGTCATCGTCGACATCGTCAAGTCCACGCCCGCACCGTCGCTGTGGGCGAATTACAAGCTGGGGCCGCCGTCGATGGGCGACATCGCCTGCACCGGCGTGAGCATCGCGTGGAGCGACGTCGGTGTCGCCACCACATCGGGGGGCATGCTGGGCTCGCGGATCGACGTGCCCGCCGTGTCCCCCCTCCCGGCCGACTGCAACACCCTCGGCACGACGGCGTCGGGGAATGACAATTTCTTCACCGCCAACTTCAGCAACAACTCGGGCACCACGGCGAACGTCTTCGCGATCTTTCGCCAGGCAGCGTGGGGGCTCCCCGGGCAGCAGGATTTCGAGTGCGTCCAGGGCCCGGGAATCACCGGCGCCGCGCCTTGCCCGACGTTCACCGGCAGCGTTTCCGGTAACAACAATCCGACCCTCGAGGGTACCACCAGGCGCGAGGTGAACTGGAATCTCTCCCAGAAGCAAGCGTGCGAGATCCGCAAAGCCGCGACCCCCGGCCAGAATCTGCACCGCTGCATGC
>Ga0307508_10005746_pt1 | contig 11742 bp, 29 predicted proteins | sample 9_EM_MG_FD_203089 | JGI IMG/M metagenome (GOLD analysis project Ga0307508, IMG submission 203089) | Populus trichocarpa ectomycorrhiza microbial communities from riparian zone in the Pacific Northwest, United States - 9_EM | ecosystem: Host-associated > Plants > Roots > Unclassified | place...
GAAGGAATAAATATAAATGAAGTAAAAAAAGATCTTCTTAAACAAAAAACAAAAGCATTTTTGGTAAGTTATAGGGAGGGAGTATTAACTTATAAAGTCAAATTTCAAGGAATAGATTATCAGTTTCCTATTCCTGTATTTTTAAAAACAGCAGTTCAAGCAAAACATGATGAAAAAGAAATGTATCTTTTATTTTCATTAGATACAAAAGGTGCGGATTTTTTGCCTGAAATGAAAGCATCAGAATTAAGTAGATGGATTGAGAAAGCAATGGATAGTAATGATTTTATAAAACTCAGTGAAGATTATTAAAAAAAATATAAAACATCAAATTAAAATTATGTATACTCAATTTAGTATTTCTTCGCTTTCGGAATTAAGTACAGCCATTGCTTATTTTTTAACAAAGATGCCATTTTTGTTAGATAATTCTCAAGATTCAGATTCTATAATAAATTGGATGCAAGAAAGAAAATTTGCCATTCGTGAAGTAGAATTTCAAGATAAGTGGAAAAGAATAAATATATCCTGCTTTATACAAATGTGGGGAAGTACAGCATGTGGTTGGGGAGGAATGGGAGGAGCAGCAATGACGGAAAGTTATACTGTTGCAATTCATAATAAAGATTATGGAATTATTGCTGTATTTTATAGAGGAGAATTTGCCTATGCAATAAAAGATAATGATATTGCAAAAGACCATTTAATGAAAGGAACGTTACCAGGTTTGAATAGATTAGAAAAATTTGCTGTTATTTATAAATCAAGATAATGAGTAATAAAATTCTCTGTGATTGCGGAAAAACTGCTACGTGGGTGTATTTACCTTATTCAAGTGTAAAAACTGATAGCCCTTATTATTGCGATGAGTGTGTACCTCGTGGTTGTACTTGTAATTATGAAAATATCTTGGAACTTGCATATGAAGAAGCTACAGGAGAAGAAGGAAAGGATTGGCATTGGGTTGAAAAAGATAAAACTTGGGAACGGCTTGATGATAGTGGAAAACCTTATCCATGTTGTGAATATGATTATGAAAAAGAAGGTTTTGACGAACTAAAATCATAATGTATGATTTATACTTCTGAATCTATATTAGTACAAGGCAAATATAAAAATGTTCAATTAAAAGATATTCCTCAAACTTATTTGGTTGAACTTTATAGAAGTTGTAATTGTTGGAATGATGAAGAATTAAAATTATATATTAGAAACGTTATTCCAAGTGTGTTGTTTAGTACAAAAAGCTCTGAACCATCCATAGATGTTATTTTGAATTTTCCTTGTGAAAAAGTTTGCTGGGTTACAGAAAAAGCAGCAAAAGATGAAATAAAAAGAATAGATAAAGTAAAACAAAAGAAACGGAAACCAACGAGAGCTTATGAGTGTGATAAATGTGGAGGATGGCATTTAACGTCTCAAGAAAAAAAGTAAAATAACTTAATGAAAAAATTTGAAGTATGGAACAGAGGTTTTTCAAAGCAGTTCAATTGTCCTTGGTCAACATTTATTTGTTTAATCAAAGGAGAAAATTTTAATGCAGCATTTAAAGAACATATGAAAGAAAAAGATTGGCCTTATTGGACTTATAATGCTGAGGAAAAAACATTATTAGGAGATCCATTAGTTATAATTGAAATATGAACTCTAAAGAATTAAGTGACTATTTTAAAACTCTTGAAAAAGAATTAGAAAAAGATTCTTCTTGGGATACTCATAAAACAACAGATGCAGCAATCATTATGATTGATATTATTTCTAACTTTGAAGATATATCAGATAAAGAAAAGGTATTAGAAAAATACCGTAAGATTGAAGATTCTTTTTTAGATGATTGTGATTGGGTGACCAATGTCCAAACAGAAATGATTGCAATGATGATAATCCAAGCTGTAGAAAAAGTAATATAGGAAGCAAATGAAAACACTTTTTTTAATAATTATTCTTAGCGTCGAAACATATTTTTATTTTCTACCATCTAAGGAGTATCCATTGGCTATGAAGAATCCTTATACTGGTATTTGGGCTGTCGAAACATTAGATTTAAATAGAATGAGTGGTCATCACTTATGGTTTTTTGGGCTAGATGGAAAAGATACAGTAAACACAGCTTTCCTTGGTAAAGAATTTCAATTTAAAGATTCAATTACTGCAATGAATTCTTATAACACATGGTGGAATAGGAAATATATGATTAAAGAGGATAGTACTTTTAAAAGAGAGCATACTTATCAATAAAAATAAATTTTGAATATTTAAAAAAGAAATGTACTTTTAAACTATGAAAAATATTCATCTATATATGTCTTCATCATGTTCAAGTTGTTCAGTAGAAATACTGGGTAAGTGAATATTGACTAAAAAGATATTTCATTAAGGTCCCAGCAAATTTTGTTGGGATTTTTCTTTAAAACAATTTTATGAAACTAGTAGTTGGTTTAGATGGTGATGGTCATTTTAGGGTAGCTAATTACAATGATAGATTAGATGTTATAAATCTTCTTAAAAAATTAGAAGATGGGAATACATGGGATAATGTTGATATAAAATATATTGAACATATCGAGTTCAGAAATCTATCAGAAGAAGATTGGAATGAGTTTTTATGTGATAACTTTGTTGCACGAGGAAGATGTGAAATTGTAGAATTTGAAAATTAGAATTATGAAAATAATAATTTGTTTTGTAATAGTTATTGTCTTGAGTATAATTTTAACTTATTTTGCACCAAAGGCCGGCGAAGAATTTTGGCCTAAAGAAAAATAAATCATATGCTACTGTTAATAAAAGAAGATAATACTTTACCTTGGTTAGTTTGTATAAGTATAGTAGTATTTATCGCGCTTATTATTTTATTAATAATAAAAACAAGTGAACCAGGAAGTGGAAATGATTTTAATAATGATGATGATTTTCCTTTTGGCGCATTATAAAAAATGACAGTATGGCCGAGTGGTTAAAGGCACAGATCTGCAAAATCTGGTACGACAGTTCAATTCTGTCTGCTGTCTCAATAAAAGTTATCAACAGTTCTTTGAAAATGAATCTGTTTTTCTTATTTAAAAAAGAAAAAGAATGGTTCGTCAATTAGTAATAGGTTTAGGTGAAATTGGAACAGCTATTAGAAAGATTTTAGAATGTGATGGTCATGATTCATATAAAAATATAATAGCTAAAGGAGAATATAAGATCATTCATATTTGTATTCCATACTCTTCTAGTTTTAATACAACTGTAGAAGAATATAAAGAACAGTTTAAAAGTGATTTGATAATTATTCATTCAACAGTACCAATTGGTACTTGTGAGTTATTAAATGCTGTTTCGTCTCCTTGTCGAGGTGTTCATCCACAACTTGAAGAAGGAATAAGAACTTTTGTAAAATTCTTTGGTGGTAAGAGAGCAAGAGAAGCATCTTATTTATTTGAAGTAAAGAGAATAAAGGTAGAATGTTGTGATGATTCAAGAACCGTAGAAGCCTTGAAGTTATGGGATACCACAATTTATGGCTTCAATATTATTCTTGAAAAAGAAATTTACAAATTCTGTCAGGAAAATAATCTTGATTTTAATACAGTATATACTAAAAGTAATGTAACTTACAATGAAGGTTATGCCCAATTGGGAAAGCCACAATTTAAAAAATATGTCTTAAAACATCATGAAGGACCAATTGGTGGCCATTGTGTTGTAAATAATTGTGAGTTATTAGATTCATGGGTTGCCGATTTGATAAAAGAGAAAAATGAATTATGGAAGTCCTTTTAGTTTATTATGCTTATTGGGAGGAGTTAAAGTACTATGGTATTTGTGAGAAAGGTAAATGGGAAGAATTTTTAGAGAAATTTAAAAAAGAATTTGAGATACAAAATAACTGTAAAATTCTTTCTGTTGAACTATCACCTAATTATTCGCATAAACCAAAAGAAAGTTTTATGATTCATTTTAAGTATAAAAAACATAAGAAAAAGATATCAAAAACTACACTGGAGGCTGAAACATTTACTTTAAATGAATTAAAAGATACTTGGAATTTTAAGGTATGGTAAATAGTTAATGACTAATAAAGATTTAAAATTATTAATGGATTTAGCTAATAAAAAGTTAAATGAAAATGTTTCAAAAGAAGAAGCATTAGAGTCTTTAATGAATTCTGGTATTCTTGATATAAATGGAAATTATACAAAACCATATAAAATTTTAGAAATGAAAAAGAAATTTGACCAATTGTAACACTAAAAATGTTACACAATGCGTATTTATGATGAATATAAACAGACAACTGATCGTTCTGTTTATAACAAGCTTCACAAGATGATGCATGCTCGTTGTGATTATTGCAAATGGCATGGAGAATATTCTGAAAATGATCAATGGGAATGGTATCATGTTTATCTGGAAGATGATGTAAATTCAAGATGGAGAAAGAAGAGAAAAAAAGGTGAAGGAAAATTCCCAAGTTGGAAACTTGTTTCTAAAAATCAAAACCAATGGATGAGAAAGCCCATTGTATTGAAAAGAAAATATTCAGGATATTTTCAACAATGGAGTGCTGAAGCAACTATTAAATGGCCTATAAAGAAAAGGCCAAAATGAATTTAAGGAAGAATGGCAGAGTGGTCGATAGCACCGCACTTGAAATGCGGAGACTGTAACAGGTCCGTGGGTTCGAATCCTACTTCTTCCGCTTAACTTTTTATTATGAAAAAAATCTTATGTATAGTATTGATATTATCGATGTTATCTTCTTCTTATGCAATGAAGAAATATCGTATAGATGATATGAATAAGAGCAAGTGTGATTCTCATGCTTTAACTATGATTTTAAAAAGGAAAAAAGAGTATGCAATTATTACTATTTCTACTATATCAGGAGTCAAATCAACTTTTTTTATGATTGGTGATAAAGTAAAAGTAGGAAGAAAGTATTTATATCATCGTGGTATGAAATATGAATTAATAAAAACCGGTTGTTAAATAAACTGGAAGATAGGTACATATTGATTTGGTACGTATGTTTGCTAAACATATCTGTGTAAAAGCAGTGAGAGTTTAATTCTCTCATCTTCCGCTCCTTCTTTTTTTGTATTCTTACAACTCTACTACTAACTCCTTAACTTCAAGTATGGAAAATACTAAACTTGAAATTGAAAGGAAATTTCTCCTAAAAAGGATGCCTGAAGTAAACTTTAAAGAGACGATCAGTATAGAACAGTTTTATTTACCCATTGATGAAAAAATTGATGGTGTAATAAGATATAGGAAAAGCTATACGTTTGGTAATCCTGAAGTGACTTTTGAAAAAATAATAAAACAAAAGATTAGTGCAGGTATAAATAAAGAGACAGACATGTTTGTAACTGGCTCAGAGTATATGGAAATGCTTTATAAGAGAGATAGAAATATAGCCAAAACAAGATCTATTTTTTATTTCAATGATTTAAAATTTGAAGTAGATAAATTCTATTCTTTAAATCTAATCATTTGTGAAATTGAATTGAAAGATATAGAACAAGAAATAATCTTCCCTGATGAAATAAAAAAGGAAATATTACTTGAGATAACATCTTTCACTCAATTTTCAAATTATAATTTAGCTTTATGAATACACGTAAAATTGTTGACATAATTTTTAAGTTGATTGGTGCAAAGTTTTACCTGGATTGGCTTTTATTTTCAAATTGGAGTAGTAAAAATCCTTTTTATAAATGGTTATATAAATCATTACCAAAAGAAAACATTATTGATGTAAAAACGAGAATAAATTTTGCCTATGTTTTTGGAGTAATTCATTTATTATTTCTTTTAATAGATATTGTATGTCATGCGTTTTCATTTTCTGATGTTGTAATTAATATCTACCCAATCATTGTAAATTTATATATAGGTTATAGATGTTGGGTAGTAAAACAAAATAGAAACTTTATTAAAAAAATTTATGGCAATAGTTATTAAGTGGACTGATGAAAAAAAAGAAAAAACAATTTTAGCAATTGAGGCGTGGATTAAGGAGCATGGTGCAGCTATGGGTGAAATAATTATGCAATCTGATAGTTGTATTATATCAGCTCCTGAATTGTTATCAGATTTGGTTGATGATATAATTAAGCCTGAATATGTTAATGAATAAAAGTAATGGTAATAAAGTGTACAGGTATAGTAGAATTTGAACCAATGTTAATCACAAAAAAACATGTTAATCAATCCGATTGGAAGAAGCATGCTTTAATAAAAACCAATTGTGATTTAGAACGCTATTATAGATGGTTGTTACAAACAAGATTCAATTTGTACTTGAATAAAACATTAAGGGGTACTCATATAACAATTATTGCCGATAAAATAGAAACAGAATTAAAATTCAATGAAGCAAGAAGAAAATATAATGAAACAAAAATTGACTTCTTTTATGAAATTGAGCCAATGTCTTCTGGCCTTCATTGGTGGTTAAGAGTGCATTGCCCTAAAGCAGAAGATATAAGGGAAGAATGTGGTTTATCAAGAGAACCATACTTTTCATTTCATCTCACATTAGGAAATGCTAATGAAAAAAATAAAGAACATTCATTATATATCTTAGAACAATGTAAGAAATTTGAATTGATATCTAGTGACCCAAGAAAATCTTTAAATGAACATGAAATAATTATTTTGTGAAAACACTATTATGTATTTTTCAGAAAAAGACTTAGAGGATATAAAGGTATATTTACAAACAAAAACTAAGAGTTCCAGATTGGAAAACTTAGCGCCAGGGCAAGTAATATATCAAAGTATGGTTTATGGACATTTAGATGTAGAATATTATAAATTAATAGTTCAAGAGGTTAATATAGAAGAAGGTTTTATAATAGCAAAAACTATGAATAATAATATTGTAGAAGTTAAAACTTTTGATACTATTGATGAATTAAAACAGCAAGGTATTGAATTAAATGATTTTGAATAAACTATTATTATGATAAAAATAATTGGTTTTAAGAATGTTTGTAAAGATATATTTGTTAGATTCTTTATATCAGTAATTTGGCGTTCATTTTTTTTATCTAAAAGAGATAAGAAAGTTATCTCTGATTATGAAAATTGGTCTCATCCTACTGATGAATGGGAAGAACCGAAAGAAAAAGGAAAAGTGTCAGGATGGCATTCAAAGACTATATTAAGAATTCAATATGAAGGGTTTAAACAACCTATTCATATAAAAATAGTTAGGAATTATAAAGTTTGGAAATGGTTTTTGGGAAAGGATTGGAAATGGTTTGTAAGACAATCCATTATAAAGCATTATTGTAAACATAAAAATTTAAGTGAACCTCAATGGGATTTTAGCAAGATGCAAGGATATACTTATTGCCATAAGTGTTGGACAAATTTTTACGATCCCACTTTGACTTTTGTTAAATGCAATTGTGTAAGTGAAATATCAGCATAAATGAAAAAAGTATTTTATTTTTCTCCAGATGAATTATTAATAAATACATATTTAGATGTTTTTAAGCAAAATAATTATACATTAACACTTCATGAAAAATTTTGTATATCAAACCGTTTTATGTATTGGTTGTCTTTTGACAATCCACCGCAAAGAATTTTGAGTAAACCAATCTTTGATGATGAGTTAAAAGGAAGGATGATGTTTGATTTTTGGAAAAACAAACTTATACTTGGTGAAAATATTCTTAAATTAACTATATGAGTAAATGCAATAATTGTGCTTATAAAGTAAGTGTACCAACTAGTTCACATCATATTTCTTGTAGATTTAATTGGATAAAATCTGAATTAAATAGCCCCACAGTCAATCAGCATGGTGTAAAAGAAGGGTGGTATTATTTTCCTTTAAACTTTGACCCTGTTTGGCAAACAGAAGAATGTAAAGCATTTTCTAGTATCAAAGATGAAGAAATGTATTTAGATGAAGTGAATTTTCTTTTATCACTTTTTAATATATTTTAATATATGATAAAAATTTGTTTTGGAGATGCTTTTGACATTCCAAAAATAGAAGAAGACCGCTTTGGGCTTTTTGTTGATTTATTAAATACTTACAATAAACCAATTAAAGAAATGAAAGCATCTTCATTTCATCTAAGTGAACAAGATGCAAAAAAATGAGCAGTTTGCAGAGCTCATTTATGTGTACCAGTATAGATTTTTCTGATGCTTTTTCAAAATATAGAATCAATTTATTAAAATATTTTATAAGAATTTTATGAATAAGTTTAAGTACATCTCGACGACATTACCATACGCAAATTCAATACCTCATATTGGACATACGTTTGAGTTTGTGATTGCGGATATTATTGCAAGATTTTATAGACATAAAGGATATACTGTTTTGTTCAATACAGGATTGGATGAACATGGAATAAAAATTCAGCAAGCTGCCCAAAAAGAAGGAGTAGCTCCAGATATTTTTTGCTGGACCTTATCTGAGTTGTGGAAAACGTTTTGTAAAAAATATCAAATTTCTTATGATAATTTTTATCGAACGTCTGATGAACGTCATAAAATAGGAGTTAAAAAAATATTTGAAGAGTATTTTAAAGATGAACAATATATCTTCAAAAAAAAATATATTGGTAAATACTGTATAGGCTGTGAAAGTTTTATCACTGAAAAAGAAATTATTGATAATAAGTGTCCTATTCATAAAACAGAATTGAAAGAACTTGAAGAAGAAAATTTATTTTTTAATTTAGAATATTTGAAACATAATGTTACAGATATTTTGGTAAATAAATCTCTTTCAAAGGAATTAAAGAATATTTGTAATGATTTTGATGAAATAAGTATAACCCGTCAAGGAATAGATTGGGGAATAAAAATAAATGAAACAGAAACTCTTTACGTTTGGTTTGAAGCACTTCTGTCTTATTGTCTATCTGCAGGGTTTGAAGACATCCCGAATGATTTTAAAGAATTTTGGGAGAGTTCTTTAATAATTTGTGGTAAAGATAATTTAAAATTCCAGGCATATATTTTACAGGCAATCAATTTTGCATTAGGAATTTCACAAAATAAAGAAATATTAGTACATGGAATGATCTTGGATGAAAAGGGCGTAAAAATGAGTAAGACACTTGGTAATGTCATTGACCCAATTGACCAATTAGAAAAATTTGGTGTATCTCCAGTAAGATATTATTTATTCTTTGGTTTAAATATTTTTGAAGATTCATGTTACTCCGAAGACAACTTAATTGATTTGTGGAATAGTGATATAGTAAATGGTTTTGGCAATTTAGTTGCAAGGGTTTTGCATTTGATTGATATAAAGAAAATTAAAATATCTTATAACGAAATAAGTAATGGTTGGGATCATCAGTTACAAAACTGGCAAATAGAACTTAACCAATCATTTACTACCTATAATTTTCATCGTCTTAGAATAAATTTAAATTTTTATATTAGTGGTTTAAATACAACAATAAATACCGAAAAACCCTTTGATAAAAACTGTGAAAATGCTGAAGAGATTTTAAATGAATTGTATTATGGTATCAAAGTTATTTCTGAGTATTACAAAATAATTTTACCTGAATTTTCAGATAAGATAGAAAATTGTTTATCTTCAAAGAAGAAAGAAATTTTATTTAAAAGAATAGAAATTAATGAAAAAGTTTGATAAAGTGTTAGGTTGTGTTTTAGTAATATCCACAATTTATTTATTAACTTGGTTGTTTGTTGAAATTTGGATTGATGAACCCACAAAATATAAGTATATTAGTGTTTTTTGGAAAATAAAAATGCCGTGGTATGATAAAATTGTTAAAATAGGAGAAACATCAGTCATATTTTTTGTAATTAGTTTATTTTCAATCATAATTAGACGAACAATTCAAGATAATGGAGAAGCATCTATTTCCTAAATGGGTTTATAGGATTTTAAGCCACTTATCAGCTTTAACATATGGAATGTATATTTACATGGCTGCACATGATCACCATTCAATAGATATATCTAGATGGATTATTACAGGAGGTTTTGGTATTATGTTTTTTGTTCAATCTTTACCTAATAAGAATGAAAACATATAAAGGCCAAATTACAAAAGTAGAAGCAAATCAAATCTTCGTATTTGGAAGCAACACTCAAGGACGCCATGGTAAAGGTGCTGCTTTATTTGCTTTAAAACATTGCGGAGCAATTTATGGACAAGCCAAATATTTACAAGGACAATCTTGGGCAATTATAACAAAAGATATAAGCGTAAGACCTCATAAAGGATATTTTATTGATGAAATCATTCTTCAGATAAAAGACCTTTATGGTTTCGCACGACGTATGCCTCATTTAGAATTTTTAATTCCATATCAAGCAGAAAGTGTAAATTTAAATGGGTATTCACCTCAGCAAATGGCGCAAATGTTTTTTGAAGCAGGGGTAATACCTGACAATATAGTTTTTGAAGAAGGATTTTCTAAATTAATTTCATATGTTGACAATTGAAAAGTTTTATGAACTAAAACATAAATGGAAGACTGAAACAGGAGGGCTTTCTATTACATATCATAAAATTAAGAACGAGAATTATCAAGAAATAATTGCAATGGGAGAACAAGCAATTCTCTTTATATTAACTGATTTGAAAGAAAATGGAAGTGAAGGATGGCATGAAGCTCTTCATACTCTTACAAAAGAACAACCTGTTATAAAAGAACACTTTGGAAGATTAGATGAAGTAGCTTTAGACTGGTTGAAATGGGGACATGAAAAAGGATTGATTTCTTTTGATGAAAAAGATAAAAGGATTTGGGATTTAGAACAAGGAATTGATGAAGCAAAGACTATGATTTCTTTTCTCTATAATTGTCTGATGTTTCCTGATCATTGGAAACATGGCTATCCAAATCAAACATTATCCGTTTTAAAACAGCTTGAAAAATTACATTAAATGAATGAAAAGAGTTATACAAAACTTACTATAGCCTTAGCTATACTCGCTCTACTTTTGGTGGTAATTTATTTTTATTATAAAGAACCGATATATAATCTTAATAAAGATGAAGTAATGAAAATTTATGAATCTGGTTATACTAACGGTTATATGGAAGCGCAAAAACAAGCTAAATTAAGTGTTCGTGAAGAGCCTGTAGAAAGCACAGATTCAATTATGCTCATTCATGATTATTCAAATTATGATGATAGAAAAACATGTGATTCGCTTCAAGCTGCAAGCAGGTTTTTTAAAAAATAAAATATTATGAATAAAAAGTATTCAGGATATAACGAAGATGATACTCATTTTGATGAATATCACAGAAGTAAAGGGTTGATGACTAATAGAGAATTCTTTACAAGCAATGCTAAAGGTGGATTTTATGAAGGATTAGAATGGGATGATGAAAACCAAGAATGGGTTCCAAATGCCGAAACAAGGCAAAAAGAGTGGGAAAGAGAAGAAAGGCAAAAAGCGGAAGCATGTCCTGATGGTTGTGGATTTTCTAAATCTAATTGTCATTGTTATTAATATAATTTAATGTTTGGAATAATAAATAATATAGTTTTACCAAAAACATATGGTGATATAATTAAAGCATATTTAGTTATATTTAAGGAAAATGAAAAGTATGAAGCTTATACTATTGACTATGACTTAAAAATTTTAAAAGGTCACGGAATTATAAAAAATAATAATATATGGAATTATCATAATGGTTATGATAATAGTGAACTTGAATTATATTTTATAGAAGAGAGTGGGCATGTGGTAAAACGATGGTGGACAATATCTT
>Ga0307508_10005747_pt1 | contig 11740 bp, 6 predicted proteins | sample 9_EM_MG_FD_203089 | JGI IMG/M metagenome (GOLD analysis project Ga0307508, IMG submission 203089) | Populus trichocarpa ectomycorrhiza microbial communities from riparian zone in the Pacific Northwest, United States - 9_EM | ecosystem: Host-associated > Plants > Roots > Unclassified | place...
TATTTCAAATAAAATAAGTAACAATCAAAAAAATGAGAATCAAATTTTATAGATAAAACATTTCAATAAAAAAATGACAAGTAAAAAGCAAATAGCAATTATAAAAATAAGGACCAAAATTAATATAAAAATTAAATTTTAAGAGATGAAATTGAAAAATAAATATTCAAAACAAATTATATATAGTAATAAAAAATTTGAGGATTAAATTTGATATAATCAGCAAATAATGATATTTCTAAATTTTTCACACTTTCCTGAAAACCAAGCCAAATTTTCTTTGACTGGAAAGTGTTTTTCGTTGACCAACTTTTCTAATGGTAAACAAACACAGGAAAGTTTGGAAAGCGATTTTTTAAAAATCACTTTCCAGAAAACAAACACAGTCTTATATACACAGTCTTATATGAAGAAAAAATTGGAGACCTAGTAAGATTTTAATTAATTTTTTTCTTACAATAATTATACCAAGGACTGTTTTTCCGACAAAAATTCATGGTTAGCCAAGAAGTCAAAAGATGTCGTCCTCACTTCAAGGAAAATTATAAGAATACCTTGTTGAAAGAGTCCTATTTTTTATATAAACAAATCATTTTTTTATAAAAACAAATTACAATATAATTAACATATAGATGCAGTAAATAATATATAGTGAATTGTATATTTTAAAAACGTTAATGATTGGTTGAGATTGGAGATATGAAAATTTTGTACGATTTATTTGTATTTATATTTTTTGTGTGATGGAAAATATACCTAACATAATTTAATGAAAACTTATAATGACATAAAAATCTTGTCATTATCCTAAATTAGAAGGAGAATCAATGAATTTCCTTAAAAAAAAATAAAAATAAAAATAGGTGACATTTAAACTTTCTCTCTTTCTCTGTTTTTTTTCTTTAAAAAACTTCTATTTGTGATTTTGCTATGTTCAATGAAAAAGAAATATTTGAATTTTTATTCTATTTCAAGATATATATTTCTATTTATTATATTTGAAGATCTCTACTCCCAAAATTAGATTAATCATAGATTTTTTTTAATTAGGTTTCACGTCAGAGTTTAGTAATATTTATATTCTATATATTATTAATTGAAAAGTAACTATTAAAAGGAAAAAAAAATTCTCATCCATTCAAATTAATTCTATTCAATATCTATTAGGTTTTATTAGCTTACTATTTTTATTGATTATTCTCTCGAGTTAAAAAAGATAAAAATATATGAGATATATCCATGTTTTTATATTTTATAAGAATATAAATTCACTCAAAAAAAATTAAAAATATATTTATTTTATGTATTTTATAATCAAATATATTTTGTCTGTTTCACATCTATCATTTTTATCTCATGATATTAACCAAATCAACCTTAAATTTTCTCTCTATTTTTCTTTCTGGGTTTGGTTAATTTGGTTGTACAAAGGTTGAGGAGATATGTAGCAATCCAAGGGATAATAATTATTGTATATGAGAAAATATATAGTAGTAAAAAGAAATTGTTAAAAGTGAAATTATCTTATTGGTGCAGGTGCAATGTTACTCATGCTTCGTAATATTCACAATCACAAGAAGGAAAAGAGAAAAGGTAAGGAAAAGAAAAGCAAGAGAATCAATCTTCGCCAGGTTCAAACGAGGAAAGGTTTGTGGTGGACACCTAGGCACCCATAGATGAGGAAGGGCATAGTAATCAACGAAATGCTTAGATTATGTTTAGATTAAGCACCAGAGATATTTGAAATTAATTTTATTCTTTTTCAAGAGTTATATTTAGTTTACTCAAGTTTAGACCTGAAAAATAACTTAGAGATTATTGAGTTATCGAATGAATTTGTAGATCATTTACTTGATCAATAATTTTTTATAATAAAAATAATATTTTTTATTTTTTAAAATTATTTTTATTGGTATTTATATAATTAGATTTGATCGAGAGAATCAAATTACATATCAATTTACAAAGTTAATCGGATTTTGTTAGATTAATATTTTTTTTTTGTTAAATTAAAACTCAGCTCAAATGAAATTTTAAAGAACAATTATTGTAGATTAACACATCAATTTAGATCAAATTTAATAATTATATTTCTATTTATTCTATTTGAAGATCTTACTCTCTATATTGGATAGATAAGAAACTCTTTTTTATGTAAAAATTATCGTTAAATAACATTTTTTACACAATTAAAAGAAACTTAAAAGAGATTGGGAAAACAATATTCATCCACTCATAAAACATCGGGGATTGAGATAGTGTTAAATAACATCGAAGATCTCTACCCTCATGAGGTGCATCAGTGGCGGAGCCAGGGGGAGGCTGGTAGGGACCCGGGCTCCTGCAAGGAAATTTTTCCCAACCTCTCTCTTTGTAAAATAATTAAAATTTTACTCTTTTTAAAATATTTTTTTTAATTTGGCCCCTCTTACTTTTTTCTTCTTGCTCCGCCCCTGAGATGCATAATCATCTATGAACAAAGGAAGAGATAGTGTCGATCCAAGGCATTCAGCAACAAGTTCTAAGGAGGTGGGATTATTATCTCTGGAAGGTTAATGAATTGAATGTGAATATTTTTAGCGAAAGGAGATGGAAGAAATAACGGGCATTGTTATGGAGAAACTGTGATTTCGATAGCAGTTTGCAGAACTCAATAGCTGACACAAGGTGGCCAATTCCTGCTACAGGATGAACACTAGCTGTGCTTTCTTCATTTCAGTAACTGTAGGCAAAGACAATGGTTAAGTGTGTGTTACACTGAATGATAAATTTAAAACAGAGTTGTGTTTATTAAAATGAAAGACAATTTATTCTTAAATAAAAAAAACGTTAAATTGGAATATCTATTTACAAAAACACAATTCCAATAAGATATTTGACGAACTCTTGGCTTTCTAAAACCATTTTTCGTAACGTTGAGGTGTGTAGCTTAACTAGTCAGATCTTAGATTTGTTCCTTAAAAATCACTAGTTTAAGTCTCACAAACTTCAGGGTCACTGAAAGCTTACATGGTCGTTAATTTTAGGGCCCATGAGATTAGTCGAGGTGCGTGCAAACTGGTCCGGACATCCACGTTAATAAAAAAAAAACATTTTTCTTTATTTTCCTCTTATAGAATATAATGTTCCTTCTTATATAATTTTTTGTTTTTTTTTTGAAAGAGTTACATTTATAAATTTGATTTGCTATTTATAAATAGATCTAAAAATAATATTATAATCAAACTAGAAGGTAGTAAATGACTTATTTTAAACCCAATGATTGATTTTCCTCAACATACATCTTCAAGTTCACATTCTATCAATAAGTTTGTAAATTAAGTTCTTTTATGTGTTGATGCACATTTGTTTACAAACACACACACACACACAAGTCAGATTAATTTTGTAGGGAACAACATTGTGAACAATAGTGGAAAGGAAGGACAAGTTGATCTTTCTTGAGAGAAAAGGAAAATGAGTTGGCCACAACAATGGAGTTATTACTACTGAAGAGGCCAAGTCTAAATTACAGGTGATGATGGTTTCTCTCTCTCTTCACCCACTCGTGATGGTTTCTCTCTCCTCTCACCATGGGTTCTTGTGGAACGCTTCAGACTTGTCCATTCACAAGTTGAAGTGATTTAGTTGAAGTGATTTTTAGTTGTAGTTAAATAATATTTATTAAGATGAATATATTATGAATTATTAGGTTGGTTTTTAATGATAGAAAATTGAGAGGTTGGTTATAGAGCCCAACTCACATTTTCTTGGCGAGTTGTATGCAATACATGCAACTCTGTAGTATTTATTTAAATACTTTCTGAAGTGTTATTTTTCTTTTCTACTGTGATAAGTTTTTTGAGAACAGTAGGTCACCTCACATGCAGTGCTCTTTGGCATTTAGCAAACATTTTATCTGAACGTACTCATTGGTTGGGGTGATCAATGCTAGCACTGAGTCCCTTTAGCACTTTTTGTTTGTTTGTTCATAAAGAAGACACAGGGTTACAGCAGGATCATATTTCCTGATTTGAAACCAATCCCAAAGAGTTACCCCTACAAATTATCCATGCTACCAAAGAAACAAAACAGAAAAGGGATGGCCTTTCTACAAGGCCTCCGCTTAATTAAGAGACTAATGCATACAAAATCAGAACACAATACTGTAACTTATTATGAAAATGAGATTAAGCCATAATAGGAAGTGATGATCATTGATGAAAATTAAGCTCTTCAAGGCTTGTTTTCTAACCATTGATCAATCAAGTTTCCTAAAGCAACATATGAAGATCCACCCTCTACCACAGCTTTCTGGGCCATTTCACTGGTTGCTTTGGCCTTGTTTCTAAGTTCACCTCCTTGCTCCATCATGGTTTTCACAGCTTTTGTTATGTCCTCTGCCTTGACAAAATCTGTGGGACAATCTCTCCTAAAATCCAAAGTCAATTCCACTGCTAATCCCAAGTCCTTCACCAGCTGAAATGCATTGATATGTTGCTCACCATATAATGGCCAGGTTATGATAGGCACACCATACCATAAGGTCTCCAAAGTTGAGTTCCATCCACAGTGTGATACAAAAGCACCTACTGCTCTATGTGCCAAGATTTCTACTTGAGGTGCCCATCCACATAGCATGCCAGTATTTTCAGTCCTTTCCAAGAATCCCTCCGGCAAGATTTCTCCATAGTTGTCAAAATAACTAGCATGCAGCTGCCCCTTGGAGGGTTTCAATCGAATGGACCATAGGAATCGGTGTCCACTCTTCTCGAGCCCGATTGCAATCTCTTTCAACTGAGCTTCATCAAAGCCTCCTCCACTTCCAAAGCACAAAAACACCACAGATTTTTCAGGTTGATCATCAAGCCATTTGATGATCTCGTCACGCTTAACAGCATCTGATCCTGACAAACTCTTTCCCCTGTGATCAATCAATGGCCCGACATTGAAAATTGGTGGTATATCATCTCTAGCCAAAAGAGCATGAACTACATGAGACTCAACCTCTGAAAATGTGTTAATAATGATGCCATTGGCATCTTTGAACTTCCTTCCATGGTATGCAAATGTTTCATATCCCTCATCGTTGTGCAGTAACGGCAAAACACGATAAGGCACAGGATTTGCATAGAAAGGGATGATATAGTCAGGGTCTGTAGGTCTAAACTTAGGCTGGCCATACTCTTCCCTGTCTGAAAGGTAAAACATCAAGCCAAGAAAGGCAGCACCAGAAGTGAAAAAAACATGAGAAGGGACCCCAAGTTCTCTTGCAACATCAATAAAGGCAGTGCAAAACAAATCAAAAACAACACTAGCAATGGGAGCAGGGTTATTGGCCATCACTTGGTTAACGATAGCATCTCTTACAATGGTTTTGTGATCATTGATGTAACAACTAAAAGCATGTTCAGCGCTCACAGCTAAAGCTTCTGCAGAAGGTGGAGCTATGGTCTCAGGAAGTGCGATGAACTTGATTTGTGTATGAGCTGAGGCAAGTGATTCGATGTACTTGCTTATGCTCTCAGCATATGGATTGTTGATGACAAGCATGGTTATCAAGAAATTGTCATTTCTATCAAGAACCAGCTTTGCAAACTGAGCAGCTGATACAAGGTGGCCAACTCCAGGTGAAGGGATGAACACTAGCTGTGCTTTCTTCATTTTGGAGGTTTTGTGGTGATTTTGTGATGCCAACTTATTGATTTGCTGGAGTGATCCACGCTTGCCTTATAATGGCTCATTATCAAAGCCACAAACCATCACGTGCCACAGTGCTAGTAGTACATAATGACAATATATTATTTTATCTTATAAAAAAACAAAACTCCGAAAAACCTTATCTCGAATTGCTGCTTCGAATTTTTCCCACCATCAGATGAGGGTCATATGACGGTGGAAACGAATTCGAGGAAGATATCTAAGCAGCTAAAATTATGAAATATATATATTACAGTACTTGTAAAGTATATAAGAAAAACGAATCCAATTTAGAAACATAAAAATGTGTTCAAAATCTGAAGCTAAGATGCCAAGAGAGGTACGATAAGGATTGATTAGTTGATAGTTACATTTGTGGTATGTGGTGACTAAGGTTTGGTCGGAAGTGGGAATGCTTCATGATATTTCAGAAAGAAAATCTTGCCTATCAATGTGGAGGTGATAATTGTTTGGTCCCCCTTTATCTTTGGAGAGAGGAATAAAAGAGGGCCAATAATTCAAAGAAAAACACAGAAGTATGGTAGCGGTTTATTGGTAGTGGATAAATAAATTCTAGAATCCTAATAAACTATTTATTGATTCAGCTGGTGGATAAATTGATATAAAAATAAAATGTCTTGTTATTTCGAGACGACGATGGTGAAAAACAAAGAAGACATGCTTCCTTGAGCTTGCAGAAATTCATCCTAAAACTTTGAAATGATTTTTCTTTTCTTTTCAACCAAACATTTTTTTTTTTTTTTGTATCCTCCCATGTTCCTTAAAAAATATAAACAATAAATTTTAATGATATAAATATTATATTGATTGAATAAATACAACAATACCTAGATAACCATAGAGACTGATTGGTTTTTTTAGTAAAACTATGATAAGACTCCAATACCAATTCTATACCTCCAGAGAGAAGTTGTGAGCAAGAGAAGCCTAAGAATATTGCTTTTCATGACATTACTACCAGACGAACTGGGCAACAATCAACAAACCAGAGCGCCTGCATATCCACGTAATCAGTTTTGAGCCCTACAGAGCAAAGACGAACACAACGCAGGACAACCAAACCAAAGTCACTATCTGAATCACCCAAGTAAATCATAACAGAGTGATTTCCCGCACCAACAAGGCAAGGAGTGATGCTTAAACTGTTTTACTTCAGCATTTGTAAGCAATCTACAACTCGAGTAAAGTATTGAGTATTTAAGTTTCCTGGTGCAATAGATGGATAGTTTTTAGTAACAAAACTGTTCATTCTTTCAACGATATGAAACAGCAAAACTACAGCCTTGTTTTCTATGAAACTTCGTATTTTGCTAAGCTTTGTAAATCAGACAGGTGCCAATCAAACAACAATGCCATCTCATCTGATCTTCCGACAACCATTTACAGAAGGGAAAACTCTTGTTACTTGCACCTAAAAGCAGTATGAAGATGGGTCAACAACAGGACTTCTAACCTCCAATGCTACTGCTGCTGCTCATATATCTGCACATATGCCTCAGAGAGCGCAACCATCTGAGGAAGGGTTTCAGAAACATGCAGATCCTGCATCTCATACCTGCAAAACATTGATTGTCAGATATGTTATGTAATTACTACTTCCATTCACAACCATACCAGTGGATTAGAAATTGAATTACCATAGCTCTTCTGACTTCCGCTGCACAAAAACCCTGTAGAACCCCTCATTAGGCTTTCCATCATGGACAATGTTCGCAATCAAATCATACTTCGAGCGCAATCTCTCATTTTCTTTAGGCATTGGCAAAGGAATAAAATCTTTTAATTCCAAGTTCTTCACAGGAAAGTTGACTGTAACGATAGCAACAGTTAGCAAAGGATAGTGCAAAACCATACGAAGTTCTAGGTTGTTAGTGTCCAGGATTACCTAAGGTGGGATTCTTCTCGATGAAAAAGTTGTTCTTTTTAAATCGCTGCATATGTAGTATTAAATATCGTGGCAATCTGGTGACACGATATTTCATCCGGGCAACACGAGGACGAACAACTTCAGTCACAGTATCACCATCAAATTTCTTCAGTATATTGAACAGAGGAACCTGAAACAATAGCACAAGTAAAAAATGTCTTCACCAAGAAGTGGAAAATCACAAGTGGAATTTACACAAAGGAAAAAAAAAGTCTAGTATAAATAAGCCCAAAGACACAGCCCGCATTTCTGGGTCACATGTGATCATCACATACACACAAATACAAACTGTAAGTCCAAACTTGAATACGGCAGTTAATTCAGCTTTCATCTAAAGCCCAATTCAATAAGGTTTTAATTTAACCATTTGAGCAAAATATAGACTTGCATGGTAACCAACAAAAGCACTAAACTAGGAGTTGAAGCAAAAATAGAAATTAGCACTTCCTCTCAATAGATGAATAAAACAAAAGAAACTGAAGAATAGAAAACTTAATTATGTTCTATCTTCCATGGTCAATAGCAAACCCTTGATTGCCAGGGATAATGGAGGCATGAGCTAGGACTTTCACTTATTTATAGATCTGGCAAAAAGAATCAACCAAATGTTCTCTACCCAAAGCAGCAGTGTCTAAATTCACTTCTATGGATCTAACCAAGCATCTGCTTTTTTGAATCATTTCATTGGGAAAAAGCATTAAACATGATGCAGTGCTTAAGGCAGAATCTCAATAACACCAAAGATATTGCAGGATAATGCCAACTAGCTCACTAGCTCAGCTAGAGAGTGTTTTGGCATCACCTCTATAAAAAGATATAGATCAAGTTATTAATATTTTCAGGCTAGCTAACACATAATGCATAATTACCTGAGGTATTATATTCTTCTCCATTACATCTTTAAACAGAGGAGGTGGTGGCAAATCCAGTCCAAGCATTAAGAATTGCATTCTAGAAGTTTCCGTGAAAATATCATGTTTAGTTCCACCATCAGTAATTCTTTGATCAGAACTTTGATCATCAGCATTTTGTTTCTTCTCAGTGATAGCTTTGTTAGGACTCTCTTTAATAACCTCCAACTCACCCTACCAAGTCAAGTTTTGATAAGCACCACTGAGATAAATAATATTAACAAGCAAACTGTATCATAAATTAGAAAGTATTGGAACAGTAGCTAGCACCTGAAAGCACTCATAAATGATACTGTTATTTTTCTTTGAAGTTCTAAGATTTGCATGCAGGGTATTAAGAAGCCATGCCATGAACTCCACAGGATCAGACTGTTGTCCTATTCGAAAACGTTTCTTACTAACTTTCATAACTGCCTGGAGAAATTCATGTGGACTCACCTGAAAATTCCCAAGAAAATGGATAAGAAAATTAAATGAGGAAACACAAGTTGAACATTGGAAAACCATAACTTCATAGAAATAACCAAAGGATCAAACCTGTCCTTTAAAGTTCCGAGCATGCCATATTTTACGCATGAGTTCTCCAAAGCGTTGAACAAGAGGAGACTTACAATGCTGATAGTTTTCAGGGATAAGGAAGAAATTCCTTAAGGGTGTAACTCTCATTAGAGACTGAATTGTTACATTCACAAAATCAGTTTCCTTGATGTTATTCAGGCCAACCTGAAGGTTAAAATCAAGCAACATAGTTAACAATGTAAAAGGTCCCAAAATCTGCATCTTATTGCAAAACTAAGTTGTATCCTAAGCTGCAATTCAGCAATCAGAATGCTGAATTGGCAATCACAGTGGAGGGGAGATGGTTACCATTCCAGGAAGGTAATCAGACCCATCAAGTGCCCTGGACCATTGCCTGTTTTTGTCAATCTGTCCAACTTGATCCCTGGTAAATCTGCATGGATGATGCAAAGTTCCTGAAAGTTAGTAAATTTATGCAAGAGAATTGAAAGGAAATGAAATCAATAACACTGGAGACAGACGGGAGAGATGGGTAATGGGGTTTGTAACAAGTCAAAACCATCAAAGATCAAGAACACTATAACTATGAGGAGACTCAAATATTCAACTTTTATTCATCCATGTCTGCCAAAAGGCTATTCCCTTCAAATATAAACTAGGAAAAAATAAAATTAACCAAGGAAATATCTATTTTCCCAAAAAAGCTCCAACATCAAATAATAACTTAAACCCTGAGGCCACAGAAAAAGTATAATGCACCACACACACACTGAGAGCGTGAGAGAGAGACCTTGGATTGAGAACATGTCGTATGTCATCAAGTGATGGGTCAATAATCTCATATCCATCAGGAAGACAATAAACCTTCTCTGTCCTAAGATTGATGTACACATGGTGTCCTGCTTCAAGACTATGAGTATAAGCATGGGATTTCTTCCCTCTTCCTTGGTAATACTTCCCACAAACTAAGCATGCATACACATTCAAATTCGACAGAGAAACAGAGCAAAATTTCTCAAAATCAAAATCCAACACCTGCAAAACCCAAAAAAAAGATTCATCAAAACATTATTTTAAGCATGCAAACACATAACCATAGATAAACCAAAACCCATATATATCATCCAAATAAATGTCTCCTTCAAATATTTATTTAAACAAACATGAACATGACTGCACAAAAAAGAAGCCGTGTATGTTTTATGGGGAAAAAAAGCACCTTTTTAATACGTTTATGTAGACAAAGACACAGAACTACACAAACAAGATCCCAAATATATCAACCCAAAAAATGCATCCTAAGCACATCCAGGTACACACACGGACACACAATTACACAAACGAAAAGCCAAGTATATCATCCAGAAAAATGAATCAGATAACACACTCTTGCCTACAAACATACAAATAACTACACATATTATCCAACAAAATGCATCCTTCCACACGTTTAAATACACAAACACACACATAAACTAACAAAACCACAAAAAAAAACCCACATATATCATCCAAGAAAACACATATTTAACACATTTATGCACAACAACATACATGTAACCTCATGTAAACAAAAATACATGTTATCTCCAAGATAACACAATTAACTACATATAAACCCGAAAACCACATAAATTATTCACAAAAGATGCAATCTTTACCTGTCGATTAACAGTATCCAAATACGGGCAATCTTCACGAGGCTCAAATTGACTCTTCCTCCTTTCCAAACTATCCCCTTGTCCATACACATCCTCTTCCTCCTCCTCATCCTCACCATTCTCCGCCGCAACAACTTGTGTATTACTCTCCTCCACCCCACCACCATTATTTGTTTTCCCCCTTTCAAAGTCCTCGTCTTCATCATCCACATCATTGTAAGGCACAAGTGGGTTTCCAATACCAGAAGCTGAAGACTGTTCATCCACTCTCTGCCTCTTTAAAACACTACCACTTACTTCACTCCCCATATCATCTTCTTCCCTCTTGTTTTTCATTATATTTTCTTCCTTCACTGTTATAACACGTTGAAAACAAAAGACAAGCTCAGTTTATGCAGATATAATCAAATCTCAAGCTCTAAAACATCTAAAAATAAAACATTTAATCAATAAAAATAACATTTCAAGATAAACAACAAAAGGGTTTTCGAGAAAACAACTAACCTTTGATTCAGTGATCTTGAGAAGAAACCCAAATATTTCCGGTGTCAAGACTACTGAGAGAGAGCGTTGTTAAGCTGACTTCAGGAAAAACGACCTGTCGTTTCTTACCTTTTGAGTCCCACATCTACTCTTGCCTGATTCCTATATTAACAGTGGTCATTAATTTTAAGGATAGCTTTATTTTCACTTGTCTAGAAAAGAAAAATTAATAAACTATCCCTTATATATATTCGATGATATATGGTACTTTCAGAAAAGCTTCCGAAAATCTATTGAGAGTTTGATAAACTAACCTTTAAATAAATTATTATAATTTTTTTTATTTATGATAAAGGACATTTTCGTTTACACATCAATTAAAACTGATTTTTTTTTCAAAAAACATTTTTTTAAAAAAATCAATAAATATGTTATTGGATTTTGAAAAGCCACTATTAATATTATAAATTTTTTATTTAATAATAAAAAAAATATATTATCCAGACTAAATTGAGTTTTAACTAAGATTAAATTATTTT
>Ga0307508_10005750_pt1 | contig 11735 bp, 9 predicted proteins | sample 9_EM_MG_FD_203089 | JGI IMG/M metagenome (GOLD analysis project Ga0307508, IMG submission 203089) | Populus trichocarpa ectomycorrhiza microbial communities from riparian zone in the Pacific Northwest, United States - 9_EM | ecosystem: Host-associated > Plants > Roots > Unclassified | place...
CGGCACCCAGAGCTCGACACCACAGAACCAGGTATCGAACCTCACCTACGCGGTCTACTGCATTAAATGACCATCATTTCCACGCGGTGCGTCGGCTCGGCACGCCGGCGCACCGCGTTCGGACCCTTTAGTAGGAGAACGGGTCGTAGCCGTCGTTGTTGCAGGTTCGGCGCTGGGCGATACAGTTTCTGACGCGCTGGTTCATCGCGTTCGGGTCCCACATGAGGAACGCGTCGCCGTGCATTGACGAGGCGCTTTTGCCTGCCGGATCGGACGACAGGTAGTAGCCGGCCTTCGAGCCCTTCGCGCCGTACGCGATGTCGAAGGTCAGTGCTGGGATCCGCACGGGGTGGTCGGCCGGGCAGCCCTTGTTCGTACCGAATGCCACGTGGTCCTTGTGGTTGGGGCTGTCCAGGTGCTTGCCGTCCCAGCAGTCCGGGAACTGCAGGATGAAGTGCAGGCTCGCCGGGTTGCCGCAGATCGGCCAGTTGCCGTTGGTGCTGCGCGCGTAGCCGTCGATGTCGCCCGGGCCGTAGAAAGCGCAGTAGAACTGGCCCTGCGCGCCACGCGGGGTCGGCACCTTCTTTTTGGCGTCGCCGGCGATCATGCGTAGGCCGTTCGGTATGGGCATGATGCCGGTCGAATTGGTGCGGATCGAGCGGTAGTAGACCCGGAAACCCGTGGTTTCGACCGGCCGCTTGGTTGCGGCCTCGTAGAGCGTCGGCACCCAGTAGGCGGAGTGGTCCACGGTCGGCTTGCAGGTGGAAGCCGTGAACTTCATCAGGTCGCCGGCCGTTGTGTCGGCGTCGACGGCTTTGTTTCCGACGAACGAGTGCATGTGCGAGGCGCCCGGCAGGCCCGGGAAGACGATCGGGTCGTCCGCTTTCCGGTGGCTGTACTTGCAGTCGGCCCGGAACTCCGGCAGGTTGCCCGCGCCGCCCGCAGGTTGGGCTTTCGTGGCCTTGTACTTGGCGACCTGCGCGTTCCAGGCGGCTTGGTCGATGGGAATCCAGCCGGGTGCGGAGACTTTCTGCTTGGCGGTCGCAGGCGGCTTGGCGGAGGCGGGCGCGGAGACGGAGTTGGACGGCGACGGCCCGGCCGGCGGCGTGCTCGACGGCGCCGGCAAGGGCTGGCCCGCGCTCGCGGTGTGCGGCTGCTGACCAGCGAAGACATCGGCCCGGCTTGCCCACCCGGCCGCCCCGCCGATCAGGACGACGGCGACACCGGCGGCGACGGCCGAAACCCGCAGGCGCCGGGCATGTCGGCCGGGACGCGACTCACGGAACGCGGAAGACGGCACAGCTCACTCCCAACAGGCACTTCACGACAACATGACCGGACCCCGCGGCCGCCGGAATGGTAGGCAGGCTCCGCGCGTACCCGATAGGCGCTTAAATCAAAGAAAAGAAAAGCTGCCCACTAGTACGAATTTCACGGCGCATCCTAAAAAGCGTTATCCGGGCCTGGCCCCTTGCCACATACTAAGATGATCTATATATTGACCGGATGGCCGCATCGATGCGTGAACCCACCTTCTGGATCCTCACCGCCCTGGCATCGGAGCCCCGGCACGGGTACGGGGTGATCCGCGAGGCCGCCGCGCTGTCCGGCGGCCGGGTCACCTTGCAGCCGGGCACCCTCTACGCCGCGCTCGACCGGCTGGACGACGAAGGGCTGATCGAGGTCGACCGGGAGGAGGTCGTCGACGGCCGGACCCGGCGCTACTACCGGCTCACCCAGCCGGGTGCGACGGCTCTGGGCGCCGAGACCAAACGCCTGCGTGCCAGCGCCGATGCCGCGACCGCCCAGCTCAAACGCTTCGGACCCGGCCCGGCCACCGCCCATTTTCGAGCCGGGCGCCTGGCGTGGTGACCGCCGATCGGCGGCTGGTCCGCGCCTACCGCCGGCTGACCAGGTGCTATCCGCCCGGACCGCGGCGCGACGAGCTGCTCGACACGCTGATCGAGTGCGCGCCGGCGGGCCGGCGCCGCCCCACCCCGTACGAAATCATCAATCTCGTCTCGCACGGCAGCCGGGCCCGGCTCGGCCGGCCCCGGAGCAAGGGCATCGTCGTGCTGGCGCTGCTCATCGCGCTGGCCGCCGGCTTCGTCGGGGCCAGCGCGGCCAGCCGGCTGGGCCTCGAGGCCGTCGGGTCGCTGCCGGTGGGAGCCGAGGCGGCCGAGATCAACGAGACCGTCTTCCCCGGCTTGACGGTGTGGGGCGGCGGTGATGCCGAGAAAATCGTCACCCAGGGCGACGGCGAGGGCATCGAGTACGGGTACGCCGTCTCCTGGGTCAAATCCACGCCGGCCACCCGGGACGTCGCCGGATACACCGCCGCCACCCGGGCCCGGCTCGAGGCGGCCGGCTGGACGATCACGAGCGTCGACCCGCCACTGGACGAGACGGACATGGTCGGGGCGAACCCGGCCGACCGGGCCGAGGGTTTCACCGCCGAACGCGGCGGCCTGGCCCTGCACTTCAACGACTACCTCTATCCAGGCGCCCCGTGGTACGACGGGGACGGCAACGCGACGTACTCGATCTGGCATCGACAGCCGTGGTGGCTGACCGGCCTCGCCTGGCTCGGCGGGCTGCTCGCCGCGGCGCTGGCCTGGCTGCTCACCGGTTGGATGAGCCGGCGCGTGCACTCCGCATCGGCCGCCGGGCTGGGCGTGGCCGGCGCGGTCTGCTGCCTGATCGGCGTGCTGCCCGCGGCACTGCTCGCGCTGCCGGGCGCCGGCTCGGCGGACGAGACCGCCTCGCCCTACTGGCAGGGGCTCGTCTACCTCGGCGCCGGGCCGGCCATTCTCGCCGGCATCGTGGCGGCCCTGATGGTCGCGGTGATGACCCTGGTGAAGCCGCCGGCGCCGCTGACCCGAGGGCTGCGGCACGCGGCGACCTGGCCGGGGCAGGTGCGGCGCCGGCCCCGGCTGCTCGCCGCGCTGATCGCCGGCGGGACGATCGTGGCTGGCCTGGGCCTGTACCGGGTGGAGACCCGGCACCTGGCCGCCGGCTCATGCACGCCGGTGGTGCCCTCCGGGGTCGTGGACCCGCCGAGCGCACGGCTGAGCTACCGGTCGCGGATCTTCATCGACCCGGCCACCCCGGCCGAGGACCGCAACCTGATCGAGGCGGCGTTCCGGCGCGGGTTCGGCGGCGCCTACAACTTCAACGGGGCGCCGACCCCCGGCTTCACGGACGCGTTCTGCGGCCACGGCCGGATCGCCGCCGGCGTGCTGGACACGCTGCCGTGGTACTGGAGCATCGACCTGGCCAGCCCCGGCCTGTTCACCGGCATGGCCAACGAGGTCGGGAACATGCCGGGCATCGTCGCCGTCCAGCACCTCCCGTCCAACGCCTAAAGCGCGGGCCATCGGTCCTGGTGAATGCGGTGCCGAAACATCACCGAAACCCCGATCGGCAGGGTGTGGCCGGGGCAGCGGGAATCGCCCGTGCCGTTACGCCGGAACTGGGGAGCTTATGAAGACACGTCTACGCCGCTTAGCGTCCGTACTCGCCGCACTCGTGGTTGTCGTCAGCACACAGGGCATCGCGCAACTCGCCACCGTCGATGCGGCCAGCGCCCTGCCCGGCCGGGTGCGCGTGTTCTCCGAAACCACAGCGTTCGACACCGCGACCACCAAGTCGGCGTTCGCCGTCTGCCCGTCCGGGACCCGCGTCGTCGGCGGTGGGGGCTGGGCCTTCGACAACGACGCCGGGAAGGTCCACTTCACCCGGCTGGAGCCGTTCCACAGCTCCGCGATCGACACGTACGCCGTCGAGGCCGCCTCCGAGCCGGGCTTCACCGGCAACTGGTGGCTGCAGGCGTACGCGATCTGCGTCAACCCGCCCGCCGGTTACCAGGTCGTGTCCCTCACGAGCACGGCCGGGACCGGCACGTTCGTCACCAAGTTCGTCGACTGCCCGGCCGGCCTGAAGCTGCTCGGCACCGGCGCCAAGATCACGAGTGGTGGACGCGAGGTCGGGATCCAGCGCACCGCCTCCGACAGCGGCCTGACCCGCGCGCTGTCCACCGCCCGCGAGGACGCCAACGGCTTCTCCGGGAACTGGACGCTGACCTCGTTCGGCGTCTGCGCCAACCCGGTGGCCGGGGCCAGCTCCGCCGTCACCCAGACCAGCGGCAGCGTGGCCATCGGCAACTGCCCCTCGGGCACGGCTGCCCACTCCGTCGGCGGTGGCGGCCCGTTCTTCGACGCGGGAGCGGTCTTCCTCACCGTGCTCTTCCCGATGAGCAGCGCCGGCCAGGTCGAGGTCGCGATGAGCGGAACGCCCTCGCACGGCATCACCGAAGCAGACTCGGTCTGCGCACCCTGATGATCCCGGGCTCCGGCCGTGCCCTTTCAGGTTGGCGCGGGCGCGGTCGGAGCCCATTCAGGTAGGCACGGGCGCGCGGCGATCGAGCCGCGCGCGTACATCGCCGGCCGGGATGCCTAGCTCGTCCAGGAGGGCGACCGCCTGTTCCCAGGCCACCCAGGCCCGGGCTTGGTCGCCCGCCGCGCTGTACGCGTCGCCGAGCAGGGCGAGGCTGCGGGCCTCCTGCGGGCGGTCGTGCGCCCGGCGGTAGAGCCGCACCGCCTCGGCGACGTACCGGATCGCCGGCTCCCGTTCGCCGAGCCGCTCGTGGACGTCGGCGAGGTTCAGCCGCGCGTTGGCCTCGCCGTGGGCGTTGCCGAGCTCGCGGCACAGCTCCAGCGAGGTCCGGCAGGCGGCCAGCGCCTCGGCGTGCCGGCCCTGGCGGGCGAGCCCGCTGCCGACGTTGTTGAGCGCCCGGGCCTGCCCGGCCCGGCTGCCCAGCTCCCGGTAGAGGCGCAGCGCCGCCTGGTCGTGGGACAGCGCCTCGTCGTCGGCGCCCTGCCGCAGGCACATGCGGGCCAGGTTGATGTGCGTCTGCGCCGCGCCCGCGCGTTCCCCGGCCGCGTCGAACAGGTCAAGAGCCGCCCTCAGGTCGGCGGCGGCCTCGGCATCCCGGTGCAGGACGTCGCGCACCCGGCCGAGCGCGCGCAGGGCGTGCGCCTCCAGCAGCGGATCGCCGAGCCGGCGCGCGGCCGCGACCGCCTCGCGCTGCACGAGCTCCTGGTCGCGCCAGTTGCCCCGCAGGTTGAGCACATTGGACATCGCCCACGCCAGATGCCAGAGCGCCGTGTCGTCGAGCTCGCCGCCGGCCGCGGAAAACGCACCGACCAGCACGGCATGCTCGGCGGTGAACCAGCCCGCGGCGGCCTCCCGGTCGGCGAACCGTTCGGCCGTCGCCCCGTCCACGGCGGCCGGCGGCTCGATCGGCTCCCGGGCGGGGTAGACGAGCAGGTCGGCGCGGTGCGCGGTGTGCACGTAGTAGCCGAGGAGCCGGGCCAGGGCCAGGGCGTGGCCGGCGCCGGGGTCGCTGCGGGCGAGTTCCCGAGCGTACGCGCGGAGCAGGTCGTGCAGGGCGTACCGGCCCGGCACGTGTTCCTGGACCAGGCTCACCTCGGCCAACTCGGCCAGCGTCCTACGCGCCTCGTCCACGGACACACCGGCCGTCGCGGCCGCGGCCGCGACGGTGATGTCCGGCCCCCAGTGCACGCCGAGGAGCCGGAAAAGCGTCGCGGCCGGGGCGCCCAGGGCCCGGTACGAGCAGTCGAAGACGGCCCGGACGTCGATCGCCGCGTCGTCGCTGGCGAAGCCGTCGAGCGCGGTTCGCGCGGTGTCCAGCTCGCTGACCAGCGCGGCGAGGGGCACGGCGGGGCTGTGCACCGCGCGTCCGGCCATGATGGACAGCGCCAGCGGCAGCCGCGCACACCGGTCGACGAGCCGGCGCACCGCGGCCGGTTCCGCGTCCACCCGGTGCCCGCCGATCCGCCGGCCGAGCAGCCGCACCGCGTCCTCGGCGGCGAGCAGGTCGAGCTCGACCGGTCGGGCGTCGTCGAGCGCGACCAGCCCGGGCAGCCGGTTGCGGCTGGTGACCACCACCATGCAGTGCGGCGAACCGGGCAGCAGCGGGCGCACCTGGCCGGCGTCCCGGGCGTTGTCCAGCACCACCAGCATCCGGCGGCCGGCCAGCAGGCTGCGGTAGAGGGCGGCCTGCGCGTCCACTCCGTGCGGCGTCCGCTCGGGTTCCACGGCGAGCGCGCGCAGCAGATCGCGCAGCGCCTCGGCGGGACTGGTGGCGGCGCGGTCCGGGTCGTAACCGCGCAGGTTCACGTACAGCTGGCCGTCGGGGAACCGGTCGGCGACCCGGTAGGCCCAGTGCACGGCCAGGGCGGTCTTGCCGACCCCGGCGGTGCCGGTCACCGAGGAGATCACCACGGCCGCGGCCCGGTCCCGGTCCAGCGCGGCGTCCAGGCGGTCCAGCGCGGCGGCCCGGCCGGTGAAGGCCCGCGGTGCGGCGGGCAGCTGCCGCGGTACGACCGGCGCCGGCCCCGGCCGGGACGCGGGCTCACCCGCCACTATGTCGCGGTACAGCTCGCGAAGCGCGAGCCCGGGGTCGGTGCCCAGCTCGCCGGCCAGGGTGTCGCGCAGCCGCGCGTACCGCTCCAGGGCCGCGGCGGACCGGCCGCTGCGGTGCAGGGCCGTCATCTCCTGGGCCGCGAGGCGCTCGTCGAGCGGATACCGGGCGGAACCGCGGGCCAGATCGCCCAGCAGCGCGGAGTGCTCGCCGTGCTGCAGGGCGAGATCGTTGCGGTCCAACTCGACGGCGTGCCGGGCCGCCTCCAGCTCCGCCCGGACCCCGTTGAGCCAGGGCAGATCCAGGGCCGCGAACGGTTCCCCGCGCCACAGCCCCAACGCCGCCGCGAACAGCCGCGCCGCGGTGGCGTCGTTCGACGCGGCCCGGGCGCCGGCGACCAGCCGCCGGAAGCGGTGCAGATCCACTGTGTCGGGGTCGGCGAGCAGGGCGTACCCGCCTGGACCGCGCGGGATCGGAACGCCGGGCAGCAGTTGCCGCAGCCGGGAAACGTAGCCCGCGAGGGTGGTGCGAGGGTGCCGGGGCAGCCGCGCGGCCCAGACCCTGTCGATCAACGTGTCGGCCGGAACCGGCTCGTTGAGTTCGATCAGCAGGACCGCCAGAACAGCTTGTTGACGCGCGTGCCCGACCTCGACAACCTCCCCCTCCACCATCGCCCCGACACCGCCGAAAACCCGGAACTCGACCGCCACCCGCAACCTCCCCGCAGGGATCATGCCGTGGTCACGGCGGCGGCGCTGTAATGTCGCCGACACCTGGTCCAGTTACGCAGCTCGATGTCAGGGTGGCGATTGTCGTTTGTCAGTGGGGTTCTTCAGCCGCCCCTGGATCTCGACGAAGTCCAGCACCGCGGTCGAGTTCAGATCCCGACGGCGGCGTGGCGCCGGAACGGCGGTACGGGCCTGCACGGCATCGCGGATGACGCTTGGCGGGATCGCGCCGGTAGTCCGGGCTCGCCGAGGCACGTGCTCGGCAGAACGTCGAGGCTGCGGAGGGAGCGGGACAACGCCCTTCAGTTCTCTCGTGGCCCAGGCGACGCGCCGCAGCCGCAGCAGTGACCCATACCGGGGCAGCGTCACCGCGAAGACGCCGAATATGAAAAGAATCGTGGCTGCGGCCAGCATGGACAGGAGCTTCTGGCCGACCGACATGCGGGGCCGGCGCAGTAGGTAGAGCCCGCTCAGCCCGAGCTTCGCGATCACCGCGAGGGTGAGAAAAGCGGCCACGTCTGCCAGCGAGATCCCCACAAAGTCCTGACCGCGCGCCGCGGAATACCCGACGGCGACGACCGTGGCGGTCAGGCAGAGGGGCGCGGTGACGAGATAGACGAAGTCGACGAGCACGGGCAGCAGGCGAACCCACCGGTACTGGGTGATCGAGAACCTTGCCATCAGGTACGTCGAGCGGCACCAGCGTTCCCGCTGCTGATAGGTCCGGCGTACCTGAGTCGGCATGTCGGTGTCCACCAGCGCGTCCTTGACCCCGACGACCTTCCCGCGGAGGACCGCACGGGACGTCAGCCAGTGATCGTCGCCGGCTCCTTCCCCGTCCGCAAGATATCGCTCCGACTCGTCCCAAAGAAGCTCGGCGCGGTACACCGAGAGCGCACCGGAGACCGTTTCGAGGGCACCGAGCTGGGTCCGTGACGACCGGTTCATGACCAGCGCGGTGCCGATGTCCAAGTCGGCGCAGCGGGCCACCCAGTTGTCGGTGTAGTTGCGGGTGTGCACCCAGCCGGTGGCGGCCCACACCTGCGGATCACTCATGGCGCGAAGTAGTTGCTCGAGGGCGTCGGGATAAGGCTCGCTGTCCGAATCGACGGTGAGGATGAACTCGTAGTCCCCGCGCTCGGTGGCGTACAAGGCGGTCACCTGGGCCGCCCGCTTTCCGCCGTTGGGCTGCCGGACCCACCTGACCCTCGGGTTGCGGAAAGCGTCCAGCGGGTTCACCGAGCCGTCGTCAACCACGATGATGTCGCAGGCGATGGTCTGGCGGAGCACTGCCTCGACCGTGGCGTGCAGCGCGCCGGTGGTCTCGTTGTAGGCCGGGATGATCGCGAGTACGCGCCCGGGCGCAACGGGCAGCTTCCGATAACGCCCGGAGTCGGCCACGTGGCTCAGCAGGCCCCACAGGAGCACGACAGCGGTGAAGGCCCAGAAGGACAGCACCGCCGGATCGTGGCCGCTGCCTCGGTAGACGAGCACCGTGGTAGCCCCGGCCGCAGCTACCACGGCTGCTGCGATAGCGAACTCCGCGACTCGTTTACCGACGTGCACGTGCGGTGAGGCGGATAGCGACGAATCCCGCCACGACGAGGACGGCACCTGCTGCGGCAACCCATTGGATGCCGAAGGAATGGCCGGCGACAGCGAGGCCGGCCCCGGTGAGCGGGAGAGTTGCACTTGTGCCGGTGGACATTTTTCTCCTGTGGTTGGTTTGCGCCGTCGTTGCTCAATGGCACGCTAATGGCGATCGACGAGCGCCGGTATCCCGCTGACGTGGTCGCCCGGACGGCCCCGGCGCACGCCCCGACGACCGAAGCCGTCCGGCAGATATAGAACCCCCGCCGCAGGGCCCTGGCGAAGCCGCGTGAGCGGTGTGCCGCTGACACGGCGGGCGCCTCTAGGGCCGAGCCCGGGGCGGCACTCTGACCGCGGTCAGGTGGGGGCGTTCGCGGCCGGCCTCTCAGTGAGCTCCCACCGGTCGCCGTGGCCCGTGGCGATCGCGATCGCCTCGATCACCCGCCGGGCCGCCGCCGGATCATCGACGAAGCTGACGGCGGCTTCGAGGCCGACCGGTGGCCCACCGGCGAGGCTCGCGGCCACGGCGATCAGCTGCCGGTCACGCTCCGGCACGTCGGCGGCCGCCGCGAAGCCGGCCACCGCCGCCCAATCGGTGACCTGCCCCATCCGGACGGTGTCACCCATGTCCCACACCAGATCCAGGAGCCCCACGAGGTCACCGAAGCCCGGCTGGTCCGGAACCGCGGTGAAGGTCAGCAGATGTACGGCGGCCCGCCGGCCGAGCGAGGCGCCGGTGGCGATGTCGGTGCGCAGGACGCCCCGAATCTCATCACCGGTGAACCCGGAGGCGAAGTCCGGCCGGGGAGTCCTGCGATGCAGCGGCGGCGCCGTATCGGGGTCGGCCAGCAACTCCGCCACCCGCAGGCACTCGACACACGGCGGCAACGCGGCGATGTCGACGCACGTGTCACTGAGATGCATGTCGTACGCAATGTTGATCGCCCACTGATCACTGCCCCAGACCGGACGCTCCGGAGCCGAACACAGCGTGAGACCCGTCTCCCCGCCGTCCCCGCCGGCCGCGTCGTCGAGATCCACGGACAGATGCCGGAACGTGCCGTCGGTACACGGCCGAGGTGTCATCGGGTCCTCCTCACCACCGGATGCTTCGCCGGTCGCCCGTGACAACGAAGCCTATCCATCCCCCGCCACACGCTGTGGAGGGATACTTCGGCTCCTGACGACGGGCCCCATGAATGACCGGACCGGTCTACCATCAGGACGTGATCAACGGTGGGCACGTGATCCTGTACAGCCGCGACGCCGAGGCCGACCGGGCGTTTTTCCGAGACGTGCTGGGGTACCCGCACGTCGATGCGGGTGGCGGCTGGCTCATCTTCAAAGCCCCGCCCGGGGAACTGGCCGTGCACCCAACCGAGGGACCGCCGGCGCAGGAGTTCTACCTGATGTGTGACGACCTCGCCGCGACCATGGCCGAGCTGAGCGAGCGCGGGGTCGAGTTCACCGGGCCGACGAGCAACCAGGGTTGGGGCCTGCTGACCAGCATCAGGTTGCCCGGCGGGGGACAACTCGGCCTGTACGAGCCCCGCCACCCGACCGCGCATTCCCTGCCACACTGATGCTTCCCGGTGCCGTGGCTCCGCGGCAGGAGCGCTCGGACTCGGCACGGGCTGTCAGGCCCACGCGCCGAGATGATCGCACTCGGTGATGCCGAGGCCAGTGCGCGCGGGCCGTCAAGCCCGGACCCGGCGCGATCCCCGACAATGATGAGCGTGACTTACGAAGAAAAACCGACCGCTACCGTCGAAGTTGTCGCCTATGACGGCACGTGGGCTGAGATGTTCGCCGCGGAGCGGGACTTGCTCGCTGCCAACATTCCGGAGGCACATGCGATCGAACACATCGGCTCGACCAGCATTCCCGGCCTCGCCGCCAAGCCCACTATCGACATCCTGGTGGTCGTCGACGAGATCAGCGGCGTCTTGGACCGGCGAAGCGTCTTGGCGGGACTCGGCTACGAGTATCGTCCCGGATCCTTCGCCGACGACGACGAGCACCTGTCCTTCCGTAAGGTGTCGGGCGGACGACGCACGCACCATCTGCACGTACTCGCATCGTCGTCGCCAAAGCCGGAGAGTTATCGATTGTTTCGCGACTATCTGATCATGAATGGCGATGCGGCCAACCGATATGAAGCGGCGAAGAGGGCTCTCGCCCTGCAATATGCCAACGAACGCGGCCGGTATATCGTCGAGAAGGTGGATGTCGTCTCGGAATTGCTGTCGGAAGCATCTCGATGGAGGTCGATGTCGTAGGTAGGGAGCCGAACTCGGCATCATGGAGGCGAAGTACAAAAGGGCCTGATGTCGAATCCCGTTTGGTCGCGTTCGTCAGTGGGCAAACCCGCAACGACCGCATGGAGGCGATCATGAACGACCAAGCGCCTAGCCCGGCCCTCCCGCCTGTGGTGGACAGAAAGGCCTGGCAGCAAGCGCGGGAAGCACTGTTCGCACGGGAGAAGGCGCACACCCGCGAAGGGGACGCGATCGCGGCGGCGCGGCGGCGGCTGCCGATGGTGGAGGTCGACGCCACCATCGAGGTCATCGGTCCCAACGGACCGGTCACGATCCTCGACGTCTTCGAAGGCCGCAAGCAGCTCATCGCGTACTTCCACGCCTGGTGGCCCGGCCAACCCGCCGCGGAGCAATGCGAGGGCTGCACGTTCTTCAACAGCCAGGTCCGCGAGCTGTCCTATATCCATTCCCGTGGCGCCACGTACGCCACGCTCTGCAAAGGCCCGTACGAGCAGAGCGTGCGCTACCGGGACTTCCTGGGCTTGGACATGCCGTGGTACTCGGTCGAGAAGACGGCGGCGCAACTGCTGGAGGGTCGTGACTGGCAGCGCCACCACCTCGTCTGCTACGTCCGCGACGGCGAGCGGGTGTTCGAGACGTACTACACCGGCGGTCGCGGCGTCGAGATCATGGCCCCCACCCACGGGCTGCTGG
>Ga0307508_10005751_pt1 | contig 11734 bp, 9 predicted proteins | sample 9_EM_MG_FD_203089 | JGI IMG/M metagenome (GOLD analysis project Ga0307508, IMG submission 203089) | Populus trichocarpa ectomycorrhiza microbial communities from riparian zone in the Pacific Northwest, United States - 9_EM | ecosystem: Host-associated > Plants > Roots > Unclassified | place...
CTCATCCACAACACCCCCCCCCCCCCCCCCCCCCCCGGCGGGGGGGGGGCGGCCCCCCCAATGCTATACATCCATCCATCCATCCATCCTCATCAGCTGCGCGCAACAGCGTGGGACGAAAAAAAGAAAAGGCTGTTGAGAAGAAGGAAGGAGCATGTATGCAATTTCCCCGTGCGTATCTAGAGTACATTTTCGGCGAGGCCATCTTGCCGTCGTCCCAGTCGGGAGAGCAAATCCAGCCAGCCCCATCATTCCTTCCGTCCTTCCATCCTTCCATCCTTCCATCCTCCACGAGTCTTGACTGACTGGACGCCGTGAGCTGTGCTGCTTTTTTACCCTCCTCCTCCTCCTCCTCCTCCTCCTCCCCTCCTCCCCACTCCTCTTCGCGACCCCGTCGGACGAGAAACAGCTCGCAGCGCATTCGAAGCCGACTGTCCATCCCATCCCATCCCGCTGACCGAGCAGGCCCGCATTTCCTCTCCCGCGAAAAACCAAGCGACAAACAGAGACGGACGGAGACACGAAGTACCGGTGTTTTCGGTACCTATGGGTAAGTGAGTGAGAAGAAACGAACGCCGCCGACGACCGACGGACGAACGAACGAACGAACGAACGAGCGCGCGCGCGCGCGAAACCGGAATGGCGACGGCAATGATGGCGACGGCGGCGGTGCCGTACGGCGGCGACGCCAAATCGCGAGGCGTGGGTCGCGATGGCCGCGATGGGGTGCGTTCCTGTTGCTTTCCCTGTGCTCCCCTTTGCGATGTCGGCAGACCTATGCGCATCGGTCCCTCGCTGCTGCTTGCGATCGCGAGATTGCTCGCATGCGGTGGCGGGGAAACCTACCGACTTTTCTACAGTCCCGTCGTACATGCGAGGCAGGGCAGCTGTACGATACGATACACGACCAAAGAAGAAGAAAATAAAAGACCCCCCCCCCCGGGCTAACCCCAGAAAATTAGACTTCCCTTACTCTCCGACGAACCGAAACGAGATGCTTTTTCCGTCTCCTCGTCGAGGCGAACAACCATGATTATTGTGATGATGACCATAGATTGCTCGAGGTAACACCGCCCCGAAATCTATCTGGCATTCCCCCCACACTCTCATTTTCCGCACATCCCACACCGGAATATCACCCACCCTCCCCCCAATTTTTTTTTTTCTTCTTTCCCCCCCCGCTTTCGGACGGAAAAGGGTGGTGTGGTGCGGTGCGGTGCGGCGTGCTGCGGTGTGGTTTGGGTGGTGGTGGTGTGGCAGACAGGCCCGGCGTCTTGCGCGGTTCCTCCGCTTCTCTTTCTCCGCACTGCTTAGCCGGATGCAAACGAATGGCCGATGAAACGGATGCTAACGGGGGGAGCCTCGCGGAATACAGGTCATGCGCGACTCCGCGGCGATATCATCATGCCTCGACCGTGGGTCCAGCCCCGCACACCACGCCCCTCCTGCATACGAACCTTGCGTCGCCGCTGCTGCTCCCCCAAGCTATGAAACTGCTCTCGCCGCCGCCGCCGCTCCTCCTCCCCCGTACACACGTCGGCAGCACTCAACGCGAGCAGCAACACCGGACATCGACTTCACCGGCTCCTACGGCGTCAAAGCACACATGGCAAAGAAGACAAAGAAGACGAGAGCCCCCACGGCGCCCAAGAAGGTTGCTACAAACTCGAGCAGTGGCGGCGGCGGTGGTGCGGAAAAGGGCGATGGCCCCGTGAGTCCCGGTGGCGCGGGAGCCGGCGCCGGCGGCGATGGTGGTGACGATAAGCGCAAGAAGAAGGAGGAGGAAGAGGAGGAGGCGAGGAAGAAGCAGGAGGAAGAAGAAGAGGAGGCGCGGCGGAAGGCCGAGGAGGAGGCCGAAGCCGCCAGATTAGCGGAGGAGGCCGCCGAAGCGAAGAGGAAAGAGGAGGAAGAGGCTGTGGCGAAGAGGAAAGCGGAGGAGGCGGAACTTCAGCGGAAGCGGGAGATCCAGACCAAAGCGCGCGAGCTGCGGCTCAAAGCCGAAGAGGAGCGGAGGCGCAAGGAGGAGGAGGAGCGGCGGCGAAAAGAGGAGGAGGAAGAGAAGGGTAGTAGTGGCCTGTGGGGAATCTTCGGTAAGAAGACGAAGCCGAAGCCAGTACATCCTCCAAAACCCCCGACGCCACCGCCGATCCGTCCGACCGCTACTAGTACGTGGGGGGGTGCAAACGCGAACGGGAGAAACAAGGCTGGTGGCTTCCTGTCGGTGCCCGACTATGGTGCGGGTTACGAGGACGACGCAACCGACGCTTGGGCCATGAGGGATCCTGACGACGATGACGAGAGAATGGATCAGATCCTGCGAGAGAAGGAGAGGGTTGTCGCGGAACGGAAAAAGCTCGAGCGACAGCAAGCGGAACGTGCAGAGGAAGAGCGCCTCCAATGGGAACGCAGCGAGCAGGAACGCCTCGAACAAAAGCGCCTCGAACAGGAACGCCTTGAACAAGAGCGCCTCGAACAGGAACGCCTCGAACAGGAGCGCCTCGAACAGGAGCGCCTCGAACAGGAGCGCCTCGAGCAGGAACGCCTCGAACAGGAGCGCCTCGAACAGGAGCGCCTCGAACAGAAACGCGAACAGGAACGCCTCGTGCAAGAGAAGAAAGACGAGGAACGCCGGCTGAAGCGCGAGCGCCTTGAAGAGAAAGAGCGGCGGCACCACGAAGAGAAGCAGCGACGGCTCGCAGAAGAAGAGCGCAAAGAGGAAGAGCGGATAAGAGCGGAGGCGGCTGCCCCCAAAGGGAAAAAGGGCAAGAAGGAGGAGAAGAAGGGCAAGAGGGGCAAGAAGACCAGAGAGCCCGAACCTGAAGTCGTCGAACCCGAGCCTGAACCTGAACCCGAACTTGTCGCGGAACCAGAGGCTGAACCAGAAATCGCTCCCCCTCCTGAACCAACACCATCTCCCACCCCCGCGCCCGCACCTCGCGTAGAGAAAGAACGCAAACAAGCGGAAGACAGCTCCTGGATCGGTGGATGGTTCGGCAAGACGAAGTCGTCTGCTCCACAACCATTGAGCCAATTCCTTGTTGCGGAACCCCAGGAGGAAGTCTTTGACGCTCCCGATGCTGACGGCCTACCCGGAACCTCCATCGAGGCACCTACTCTCACATCTCCTGTCGAGAAAGAGGCTACAGCCCCAGACGACATCGAAGAGCCAGACGTCGACGATGCCGACAACGGCTTCTACGCCAAGATCCCCAAAGTCAAGTACGCCGAAATTCAACCGGGTTACCTGTCGGTTCCAGATAAGCCCCGGTACGCTGAAGTCAAGCAGTTCGAATACGCTCCACCAGCACCCGGCTACGCGCAACCGACCAGATTCGAGTATGCGCCCGTAGCGAATCTCGTCGGCAAAGGCATGGGTAGGCTGGCAGCAGTCGCAAAGCTGGCTGTCGAGGTGGAGGCGGAGAAGAAAGAGAAAGAGAACCCACTCTTGAAGGGAAGTAGGCTGCGGTCGGTTGCCAAACAGGCTGTGGAGGCTGAGAGCGAAAAGGCTACGGCGCCCTTGAATCCTATTGCTGAGGCGAAGGCGAAGCTGAAGAAAGTCAAGATGGAGAGGGGTGCTAACAAGACTGGCAAGGCTGCTGTCGCACCAGCTCCACCGCCCCCTCCCGCAGAGCCTGAAACTGAAGCAGAGGCTGCACCTATCGAGGGAGAGCCCGAGCAGGAATTCGCACCCGCAGCGGAAGAGATGGAAGGGGAACCCGTTGTGGAAGTGGTCGAGGTTGGATCGGCTGCCGAGACCCTCGATCCAGTGGTGGAAGTTCTCGAAAGTGAGCCGCCAGAGGAAATCGTTACGGCGCTGGAAACCGAGCTCGAAGTGCCCGCACCTGCACCGGAGCCCACGGAGTCCAAGAGAGAGAAGAGCTCCAAGAAGACCGAGAAAAAGAAGGAAGAATCGGGACTTTTCGCCTCCATCGTTGGCCACAAATCCAAAAAGGGCAAAAAGGAAAAGGAGCCCGAGAAGCAGCGCGAACGAGAACAGAAAGGAACCGGTGGCGTAGAGCGGATCAAGGATCGGCGCGAACGCGAGGAGAGGGAACGGAGACTCCGAGAACAAGAGAAGGAGACCGCCGAGCGAGAGGCGAAGGCGAAGGAGCTGCGCCGTGAGGAAAAACGCAAAGAAAAGGAAGCGGCTGTCGCCGCACTGCAACGGGAGCAGGAAGAGCGCGAGCTACAGGCACGCGAGGAGGCCGAGAGACAACGCCAGGAAGAACGGCGCCTCGAGATGGAAGCTGTGGCGGCAGCGGCGGCGGAACAGTGGGAGCAAGAGGAAAGGGAAGCACGTGAACGTGAAGAGCGCGTGAAAACCAAGGAGCACCGCCGAGAAGAGCGCCGCCGAGAGAAAGAACTTGCAGCGGCCGAACAACGAGAGCAAGAGGAACTGGAAGCAAGGGAGCGCGAAGAGCTCGAGAACGAAGAGCAAGAACGCGAAGCGAAAGCTAAGGAACAACGACGCCGAGAGAATGAGCTCCTCGCAGCGCAGCAGCGACAGCAGGAAGAAAAGGAAGCCCATGAGCGAGCAGAGGCGGAGAAACAACGGCGACGCGAGAAGCGACGGGAAAAGGAGTTGGCTGCAAAGGTTGTGGAAGCAATGAAGGTTAGCCCTGAACCCGAATCAGATGAAACTCCCTTCACTTTCCCTGCGGAAGACTCTCCCGCCACTGTTGAACAGGAAGAGACACCTGTTCTGGAAGTCGTAGAGGCTTTCGAGGAGCAGCACGCGGGGAATGATACCCCGGCGATCACGACCGAGGACGGGGACCCCACTGCCGATGCTGCTCTTTCCATTCCGACACCTCCGGAAATGGTGGAAATAGAAGCGACGCCCGCTGTGGAAGTCCCCAATGCCGAGGTCTGCGCCGTTGGTAATGTCGAGGAGGACGATGACGGGGGGGCCGCGCTCCTTGGTGAGGAATGGGATCGAGAGATCATCCCAGACCTGGCGGTTGCGGCTGAACAGATGGGCGGAGAGAGTGGTGAAGATAATGATGTTGAAGAATTTGAAGCTGAGCGTGAAGGTGAGCAGTCAAAACCAATTCCCGCCTCAATCAGGCCACAGTCAGTCAGAAGCACGTCGTCCGTCTCGAAAGCGGCCGACGGCAACAGCAAACCTGTCCGGGCGATGGGACTGCGCGAATTATGGAAGCTGAACAAACAAGTGAATAAACGGAAGAAGGAGGCTGCTCGAGGTGGTGCTACGCCGGTGTCGGCAACCGCTCCTGTTCACCCGCCGTGGCGTGAGCCTACTCCCGAATCCGAACAGGAACATGAAGAGAACGATGAGTTTTTCGACACCGAGCACGCGTCCGGTTCCGAGATCGTTGAGGCTGAGCCGATCCCCGAAGGCGGTTTGGCATTCGATCTGGGTAATGAGGAAGAAGGTATTGAGTCTGGAGGCGGAGGCGCAAATTCGTATCATCACCACTTTGAGTACACAGCTGACGTGTTACAAGACTTGCCTGCCGCTCTGTCCCCAGTTACCCAAAAGGCCACACGCAGCATGTTCAACCCACTACAATTCCTGCTGCCTCCGATACCAGTGGTAGCCGCACCTGTCGTCACTGACGACACAGCCGAACCGAAATCGGAACTTCCCGAGGTCGTTGAGGAAGTCCCCGAGGAAGAGGAAGAAGTGGTTGCACCACCTCCTCCGCCGCCCCCAGCGCCCGAAAAGAAAATGACCGACAAAGAACGGCACAAAAAGGAGAGGGAAGAACGGAAAAGGAAGAGGACGGACAGGAAGGGCAAGGCAGTAGAGAGAGAGCCCCAGCTGGAACAAGAACCCAAGCCCGAAGCGGAAATACCAGCGGAGATCCTTGCCGAAGTCGGTGCTCTTCCGGAGGTGGAGGAAGAACAGCAGGGTGAGATCGACGAGGCGGAGGAACCGACATCAGCTACAGCTGTGACAGCGCCCGCGCCAGCCTCCCGTGGATTCGCTAGTAAATTCATGTCCCCCTGGCAACTCCTAACGCAGCAGAGGCAGCAGGAGGAGGAAGATAAGAAGATAGGGGAGCAGCGCCGCCGAGAACAAGAAGAGGCCGAGGAGGCCGAGCGTCTGGAGCGGGAAGAAGCTGAGCGTGTGGAGCGAGAGGAACAGGAGGAGCTTGAACGCCAACAGGATGCGCAGTGGCGGTTGGAGGAGGAACAAATGATAGAAGACGAGCGCCTACGACAGGAGGAGCAAGACCGACTGCGCGAGGAGCAGAGGTTACACGACGAAGAGGAAGCCCGGGTGAAACTCGCAGAAGATGAGCGTCGCGAACGGAAGGAGCGCAAACGGAGAGAGAAGAAGGCCAAGCGTGTAGCAGAAGAAGAGGCCCGTATTGCTGCCGTCGCCATCGCGGAGGCCGAGGCAGCAGCTGCTGCAGCGGAAGCAGCGGCAACAGCGGCAGCAGCAGCGGCCGAGGCCGAAGCAGCAGCGGCAGCAACAGCACAACTGGCATCCGAGGAAGCTGCTCAGGACTCCGATCAAGATGATGCAGGAGACGAAACGCAATTCCTAGACGCTCTAGACAGTACAGAAAACGCAGAGACAGGCCCTGCAGCGCTTACCGACTTCGAATATGTCTCCGATCCTCCTATGCCAACCGTTGATGACGAGCTCCGTGATCCTGCGTATGGTGCACCGCCCTTGGAACCAAGCTCGACACCAGCGCCCGAGGTTCCCATTGGCCCCAAGCCGCGCCGGCACAAGAGCAAGAGCAAGAGCAGCAAGAGCAAGGAGCTCAGCGTCGCCGATGTTGTCGTCGCCGCGTCGAAATCAGAGAAGCCGACTTCGAGCAGACACATCGTCCTCAAAGACGCAGATGGCAATGACGTCATTGTCCCCGCGCGCTTCATACGTCCAGTTATTCCTGGCTCGCTCCCGTCCCCTACTGAATCCGAAGAGGTGCGTCGTGCCCGCCGGGCCCAAAAGAAAGCCGAGAAGGAGGCAAAGAGACTGGCCGACGAAGAGGAGGCGGCCAAGGAACGCCGCCGCCTGGAGCGTAGGCAGCTGAAAGCGGAGAAGGCGGCGCATGAGAAGGCGCGTCTTCACGCCGCAAAAGAGGCCGAAAGACGTGCCCGGGAGGCTGAGCGGCAGTCACGCCCCCGCACGGAACGTCGCAATTCCCGCCCTATCCCTGCCAAACCTGAAGTGGTCATATTGGACGAAAAGGAGGCGAGACGTGAAGAACGCCGCCGCCGCCGCGCCCTGAAGGAAGGGAATGATGGGTCGCTACAACACTCTGGCTCTCAACACTCTCAGGAGAGCGCGGAAGTAGCGAGCGCCGGATACTCAGCGGGCATCTCGACGAATGGATACACTACCGAGGCGATGGACCGCGAGGCGCGGCGTGCGCGGCGCAAGGAAAAGAAGGCGGCGCCCGAGGTCCTGGTCGGAAGCTTCAGCAGCGGCAATTACGGTAGCTACCAGACCTCGCAATCTGACCACCATCCTCGCCGGCCATCCGGCCACCGGGAAAACAGCGCATACCAGACTCCCGCGACATCACACTCGGATCACCATCCGCAGCGACGGCCGAAGAACATACGCGGCGGCCCCGAGATCAGCAGCGCTTTCGACTCTCGGAACCGTAGTATCACTCGCAGCCAAGGCCGTCCCCAAGGCCGCAGGGTCAGCTTGTCGCCCTCCAAGGATGTGAGATTCAGCGGTAGCTCGATCGAGATCGAAGAGGAAGCCCGACGCGAGAGGCGGCGCATGCGGAAGGAGGCGCGAAAATTCTCGGATTCTGGCTCCCCTGCGGAAGACAAGAAGAAGAGTGAGGAAAAGAAAGAAAAGAAGAAGGAGAAGCACCACCACCACGGCGCTACCAACCGTAAGCAGGAGAAGGAACGGGTCGAGGAAGACCCGGAGGAAAAGCGCGAGAAGAGAAAACGTAGGAAGGAAGGAAAGGTGCAAGCATACGGGTACAACGCCGACATGACTGACCATGAGGCTGGTTACGTGACAGGCCGCGAAAGTGCAAGAGGAGGGAGCTGGTGGAAGAAGATCTTCTAGTCTAGCGCAGTGTTTTGTTATCCTTATGTGTTTGTTTGTGTTGTGATGGCAGCCATCTTTGCAGGTTATTTACGTGTTTTACGGCCGTATTTCATTTCTCTTTCTCTTTTTGGGGTCGGTTCGGGCGGGAGTTATCTGGAGGTTTTTTTTTCTCGCTTTTATGAATGGATGATACCCAGACCTTTTTTTTCTCTTACCTCTATTTTGTTTATACTTTTTCATTTCTACTTTGGTCTGATTGGACGATGTCTCATTACTTAATGTATTATTTCCACTGGGAAGTGTCTGTACTCGTTACGTGAGATCAAGGAGAAGGCTACTGTTTCATCGTCGTAGTTTTGGCCATTTCCGACCGTAGATACAGTGTCTTCCCGGATGGGTTCGTCAAGTTGGGGCCTTGCACTAACGAAAAGAAAAACAACTACAAAAAAAAACGCCACTTGAACCACTGCTCTTCCTCCATCCTCCACCGTTTCTGCGCGGCGTTCCTCGCGTTCTCTTGTCTCCCGGGCTGAGATTTCACTCCCTTCCTCATCTGTTTCTATTTTCTCAAAGGCGCCCTCTAACTTCTCTGCGTCTGTGGCTGCAAGGAAGTCCGGTATTGCCTGGCGGCGCACCTTCTGCATATCACTGAGGATCTCTGTCGTTTTGTATGGTCCCTGATGCGAAGACTGTGGCAGTGAAGCAGGTAGTTTTTTTCATTGGCTGTCAGCGGATGGCGGGGTCCTTGGTGAAATCACGGGGAACCGTGCACTTTCCCTCATACTCTTCCCTGCGGAAAACTCTAGATACATACACAGATGGGCTGAGATCACGTCGAGCGCTCGACACCAGCATCCCCCGAACGCACACGACAAACAACTGACTAACCGCGCCCCAAGCCACATTTCCCCCGGTTTCGGGATTTTCCGGGCAAATCAACCGCTACCACACACGTGTTCGCGCGCGAGCCTCAAGCTAAAGCAATCACGAAAAACGATGGCGGCAACCCCCAACGGAGGCAGCAGCACCACCACCACCACTGCCACTGCCACCACCACCACCTCCTCCTCCTCCTCCTCCTCCTCCTCCTCCTCCTCCTCCTCCTCCTCCTCCTCCTCTCCCAAACCACTGCCGACGAGCAGCCTTGGCGCTGGCAGTGTAGTGGCACCGAAACCGGCCGGCGCGGCGGCTGCGGCGGCGGCGCCCGCGACCAGCGCCTCCGGCGGCGAGCGACACGTCACCGTCACCATCGCCGTCGCAGCCCCCGCCACCGCCACCGCCACCGTGTCCGTGAACCGTCCATCGCCAGAAGCGAGCGACCCGTCCGGCCGCTTCGACGCGGTACGCCAGAGGGGCAATCCGGAGATGATAGACGCGCTCACCGTCGCAAAGACCTACGCCGACCGCATGCTCGCGCTGCTCATCGAGAAGGAGAACGTGCTCGACTCCGGCGCCGAATGGGACTGCCGCAAGGAGCGCGAGCTCGACTGGCTCCGCGAGGACGTCTACGCGATGGGCGTCGGGTGCCCGGACTACTACGATTAGCGCGCTTTACTTTTTTCCTGTGCAGCGGCGGGGAGGGCGCATGTGCGGGAAGGGGGCGGTGTTTCGCAGAGTTGGCTGCTGTCATTTTAGGCACGCGGTGCGGTGGTTCCTGCGAAGGCCTGCGGCATGCAAATGGCCTGAGCAAGATATAGATACGATACCAGTCCGTTGAAAAAAAGAAAAAAAAAACAAGGAAAAAAAAGAAAAGAAAAAAGGAGTGCATCTCATTACACGTCCAAAATACGTCAAACATCTATCCGTGGTAGTTACCTATATGTAGTTCCCCAGCTTAGTTATATCAATTTTCTGGTCCTCGACTGGGTCTCGCTCCCGCCAGTGCTCGGCCTCGATCGCGAGTCCGAATCCTGCCTCTGGTAAAACCCGTGGACGGAGGCCTTGAGGGATTCCGTGACCTCCTGGTCCCGCTCCTTGGTATCGGTCCGCTGTGCGCCGCCGCCGCCGTCCCAGTCCATAGCGAGTTCAGCCATGTTGATGTCTTCCGCGTACCGCACCTTCCGGTGGGTTCGCCGCTGCCCGTCCTGCTCGCTGCCGGCCTTCTCTCCCTTCTCCTCGAGATGCTGGGCCTCCAGCCGGGCATCCTCGAAGCCCCTCGTCTTCAGCGTCGGCCGCGCGCCCGCTGTCGCCGCCTTCGCTTTGGCGCGCTCCCGGCGGTTGTACGCTAAGTAGGTGGCGGCGGCGACGGCGCAGAAGACGGCGCAGAGCGTCAGCCCGAGCGCGAGGTTCTTGGACGTGTGGTACTTCTCCCCGTGCGTGGACACGGCGGCGGCGCTCGCACTGTCCGCTCCGCCGCGCACCGTCGGAGCCAACGCGTACGCGCCCGCCGCGGCGGAGGACGTGAGCGGCGCGATCGGCAGCAGCCACAGCGTCTTGGACTGCCGGCCCCGGCTCGCGGCGGGCGTCGTCGCTGACGCCGTCGGAACGGGCAGTGTGCTGGCGCGGGACCGCGTCGGCGTCGGCGGCGACGGAAGCGCATCCTGCGTCGGCGCATACTCGGAGTAGCGGGTGCACGGCTCGCCGTCGTCCCAGACGACGCTGGTGGCCATCGCCGGCGGCGCGCCCGTTTCTGCGGGGGCTTCGGGCGGCCGCGGTGGAGAGCGCACCGGTGCGGTCGTGGTGAACCTGGTTGGTCTCGGATTGGAGGCTGGCACGGGCGAGCTGATGCCGGACGGCAGCGTGCTCGCTCCGCCGGGCTGGCTCGACGGGGTCGCACTGCTGGACACTACCGCTTCCGCTGATGTTGAGGTCGCTGGCCGGCTCGCCGGAGGTATGGAGACCGGGAGTCCCGCCTCCGCCGACGCGCTGCCCAAGAGTGCGGTTGGCCTCGACGGCAGCAAGCCGGAATCAGTGGCGCTCGTGATGATCCCCGTGCCCGTACCGGAGCCAAAGAAGCTGCTAAACAGTGAAGCGAAACCGCCTGTCGACCCGCCCGTGGCTGGCGGAGGAGCGCTCGCGCTGGCTACCAGGCTCGGGGCCGCGGCTGGGGCACTTGTCACACTCGGTAGAGGCGCAAACACCAGTGATGTGCGGGAGCCACCCGGGACTGCGGCCATCGGCGCAGAGCTCTCCAGGGGGAGGGTGATCGTTACGGCGCTGACAGTGATGGTGCTCGTCACTGCGATCGGTATCGTGGTGGCTGTGATCCGCTCGGTGGCCGTGGCTGACGACGACAGATACACCCCGCCGGTCGGTTCGACGGCAGCCGTGGGCGTCCTCGTCCTTGACGGAGCGCCCACGCCATCTCCGGTCGTGTCCGCAACGGAGCTTGTCGGTGCGCGTGGAGTTTCAATTGCGGCGGCACCACTCGTCGGGTTGGGTGTGGACAGCACGTACGTGATGGAAGTCACCCACACCGTCGAGAGCTCCACTGTTGTAGATGTAGAAGCGGCCAACTTGGAGACCGGAGCAGGCGTCTCAGTGTTCGGCATGTTCGATGGGATCGGATGCGGCAGCCTGTCGAGAGCGGTATCGGTGGACGGTGTAGTGGGAGTTGCGGGGGAGCGACAGAGGGGGGGAGGAAGGAGGAATGTCAGCTTGAACCCTTTTTTTTATATATTTATCTTTTATTTTACAAAGACGCCCAATAGACACAAGCATTGAGTGCAAATGGGCAAAGAAGAGGGTACCTATGTAGTTGAAAAGCAGGTGGCGGCAGATTCAATTCACTCTCGGAGC
>Ga0307508_10005752_pt1 | contig 11732 bp, 8 predicted proteins | sample 9_EM_MG_FD_203089 | JGI IMG/M metagenome (GOLD analysis project Ga0307508, IMG submission 203089) | Populus trichocarpa ectomycorrhiza microbial communities from riparian zone in the Pacific Northwest, United States - 9_EM | ecosystem: Host-associated > Plants > Roots > Unclassified | place...
CCTTCCAACTTTCTTCACAACTTGATAAGTTTTATAATGTTTTTTTTTCCTTTTTGTATTGATTTGAATTGGAATTACTTGGTGGGCTACTTTGAAGCTTTAGTAAATTTTTAAGTAAGCAATCTCAGTTTTTTTTGTTTTAGGAGGTTTATGAAGTTCTTCTTTTAAGGAAATTTTAGTGGTGAGGGAAGAATTCGTACTTTTCCTTCATGCTTGATGTGCATTTTTTGGCAATGGAAAAAAATGCCTTTTTACATTTTTTGTGACTGCCATGATGACTCACTTCACTAGCTTCCAACCAAAAGGGAGGGGGGAAATCCTGGCATATTGTTTGAGGAATTACTTGGTTCAAATTTTATGTCTTGACCTGGTCTCCTTTGATGTAAAATTTAAGGTTAGATTAGTATGTTTCCTTGTTTGAACCAAAGGAATGAAATTGATATAATTAGTCTCGGATATTCAAATGTGCCTAATCTGCAATTGAAATGATGCAGTGGAAGATCCTAGAATAATTGATTGGAGCGGTGGAAATTTCATTGAACCTAAGCATTGCTAACTCTGCAAATGAAGATATTTGTTGATTTTCCTTCTCAGTTCTCTCAAACAAGAAAGTTTTGCAATCCCAATATGCTTTAGACCAAAACATTTAGCATGATTTCATATATAATTTCCCATTCCAATATCTAGGTTTTGATGGATTGTTACAGGGCAGCCTTAAAAGCTGGTTTAGCTGGGATGCAGCAAGTGTTGTCAAGTTTATGATCTAACCTGATTTATCCTGCTTTTGATCTGGATGATTTCATACTAGCTATAAAATTCATAGGGTTGTAATGCCATTTATGTTTTCTGTTTAGTGTTACTCCCTCATTAATCATGAAGTTTGATTCACCCAGTTATATTGCTACGTGCTATAAAATTCATAGGGTTGTAGTGCCATTTAGGTTGGCATGATTGGCTTTTATGTTTTTGCAGGTGATGTATGATGCTTCAGGGGTCAGACTTCATGCTGGTCGGCAAGCTGAAGTAAGTCATCTTGACACATTTGGCAAATCTAGGTTGCGTTTTTTGTTTGCTTCTAATATTCAACTTGCAAGTGCATTTTGGCACATCCATAGGTGTCTTTTTGTTTCTACTGCTTTACATGGTTGTTTTTTTGTGTGCCTGTTACAGTTGCTGAATCAAATAGTCTGTGAGTTTCCTCCAGAACACCCATTATCCAGTTCTAGACCTCTGCGCGAATTACTTGGACATACTCCCCTTCAGGTTTGTTGCATTATATACTGCATTTTGTTTTGAAAAACAAGTTCTCTGTTTTATGCTTGTATTGTTTTTTTTTCTTATTAGAGTTTGTGTATTCTGCATTTCAAAAGTACTCGATTTACTGTCAAATGATAACCATCCAGATGAGATGCTAGTTCTTGTTTACTGGCTGCTGCAAGCCTTATAATCACACTTCTTTACTCATGCTGTAGACAAAGTACGTTGACATTGTAAATTGGAAACATCTGTGTGAAAAATAATATGATAGCAAGATTGTAAACAATAAATACGGGGATAGAAAAAAAAAGGAGAAATGAGACATGGAGACTTAAGCAAGGAAGTGATAGTTGTACACGTTGATTATGCAAACAAAATCTCTATAGAAAGGTGGTTAAAGAGCATTTTCCCTGCTTCCAAAAGGCACAGGTTGATAGAACCGGCCATGAAACAAAGTTTGTTATTGGAAGGCTTTTATGATAAAGATGTAGCCAAGTTTTGGCATATTCAGTGATTGCTGAGGGAAGAGTTTTTATGTTCTTGAAACTTGAAAACAATTTCGTGGAGAACAATTTCTAAGGGGAAGGATGAGATTTTAGAAATCATTACAGCAAGTCAATTAATAATATTTGCCTTTTACTTTTTCATGATTCCTTGCTAGATTATGTATACTTTCCAAATCCTTCCAAGTGGGGTGCAAGGAAAATGGAAGGATGCTCTGTCATATCTCGCAATTATTCCATGCTAGTTTGGATAGAAGTTTGTTAAACGTATTGAGATTGACATTCAAGTGCAAATAACCAGCTTATTGCTTTGAACAGGTTGTTGCCGGAGCTATCCTGGGATGCATTGTAGGCTACCTGATGAGAAATACTGATTAGCACAACCATCACTTATTATTTACAGGCCCTTATGCGGCAATTCCAGTAAAGAGTGGAAGAGCTGTTGTATATTGTAGCTCCAAAATTGTTGGAAAACAGATGTACAATTGATGCCTGGAAACTGGGAATTTTATTGATTTTGTAATATATGTAAAACAACATTCATGAATAAACAATGCTTCCAGAATGAATTTAGTGCAACTATTGTATCTGGCATCTTTGCAATTGAACTATAATGTCCAGGTGCTCATTCTATTGTACTCAAATTTTATTTTTTTTACTAGTTATTTTGGGTTCATTTATGGTCATGTTCCCCCCCTGATGTTTTTTCTGTAAAATAGAGGTAAAGGGTATGAATTACAGCCAAGTCAGATTTGTATTTATGCATCACGTATTGTTATTCATGTTGCAGGTCGTACTAAATACGTTGTCCGTGCATTTTCAACGTTAAAAAAAAATAAGTTTGTTTAGTGATGCTCAACGTGTTTCAAGCAGGGAAAAAAAATAATCATAAGCATTCTCTCAGTTTCAATTTAAAAAGAATGCTAATACTAAAAAAATCCCAGATAATCTTTAAACTCCCTAGATAATTTATAAAATTTGTACCGGCAGGTTAATCTTAAAAAATTTTAACCTCAATTTTTAAGGAACTCGGTTTTCAAATTAAACTATACAAAAATTATTTTTAAAATGATTTGGTGAGTTCAGATGTAACTTGAACGATTGATAAAAATATGACCTTAGTTTCTAAAAAAAATCAAGATTGAAATGTCTACATATTGGATTAACCTAAGTTTCGCGACTTGATCTTCCAAACCCGTAACCTGGATAATGGACTTCACTGAGTTTAATGATATTTTTTAAAATATTTTTTATTTAATTATATGCTAATAAAAATAGACTCTCGCAAAATCGATCATCAATCCAACGTCGAGACATTTTCTTGGAACAACGATAACCTCATAAAAAACAAATTGAAACAAATTAGAAAATCTAATTCTCAATTAACTCAAGCTAACTAATCAAACCAGATATCTGGATCATGAACTCTATCTACTAAGTTGAATAACTTTTTTTTCAAAACTTTTTTTTTATTTAATTATCCGATAATAAAAATGGATGATCGCAAAATCAAGCACCAAACCAACGTTGGACATGTTCGACACTGTGACAACCCCATAAAAATAATAACAAAAAAAAACTATGAAACTCAATTCTCAATTAACTCAATCTAATTCGTCAAACCTACGACTTAAATTACGGACTTCATTATTTTAACAACGTTGTTTTTTTCTAAAATCATTGTTTTTTTATTTAATCACATGATAAAAAAAAATTTACTTACAAAATTGAACATCAACCAAATATCAAGAAATTTATTAGAGATTGATATAAACCTAAAAAAAACAAATTGAAATAACTTATAAAGCCTTATTCAAACCTAATAAAATATTGAATGATAAAAACAACAACAACAAAAAGAAAATAAAAAAAAACCAATGTTAAAAGTTGAAGTTAAAAAAAATAAAAATAAAAACGAAGGAAAAATGTCAGGCAGGTGAGCCTAGCTGGTCCAAGGCTTGATGTTATTTTGGCAAGATAAAAGGAAAATATAAATAAATTATAAAATCTTATTCAAAATCAACAAAACAAACAAAGGATAAAAAAAATATTAAAAAGAAGTTTTTCAAGGCTCGATCTGTTTTTGTTTTTTAGAAAAACTAAAATAATTTATAAAGCCTTATTTAATACCAACAAAATATTAAAAGAAAAAATTGAAAAAAATATATTTCAAGGCTTGATTATTTTTTTTAGCAAAACAATGAAAAATTTAAATAAATTATAAAGCCTTGATAAAAAAAAATGATAGAACTGAAAAAAAATAAAAAATAAAAAGCAATGTTAAAAATTTAAATTAAAAAAAAGAAAAAAAAAAAGAAAAGTAAAAGGCCTAGCATGTGAGCCAGTGACCTAATACATCTGGGCTTTTATGAATAAGCCCAAAGAAGCACACGTCTTATTTTTTTTAAAAAAGACATGTAACATTTAAAAAAAAAAACAAATCACAGTAGATGATAAGTCACTTGTTACTCTAGATTTCAACCCTTATAAATGATAAAAAAATAAGTTGTCAACTTTTGATCTTAAAAGAACTCATCTTCACTCATATTTCAATTAGAAACACTTAAAAATCACAACAAGGATCCAATAAATCTATTTGTGGTTTTAAATTAACATTTAATTGGTTTAAAAATAAAAAATCAACCAAAACAAAAAAAAAAACCCGAGACTTGATTTGCTTGATTGTTTTTTTTTTGTGCAAGATAAAGAGAAGAACAAAAAATATAGATAATTAAATTGAATATATCAGCATAAAGGATAACTAGTTTCATCGCTAAAAACAGGCTATTCATTAACCTTTCCCCCCCATAATTTGACAACTCTCTTTATTCTTTAAACCCAATTATTGAAATATAAGTAAAATAAAGTTTTGGACTAAATAATTTCGTGTCAAAACTAAAAGAATCAAAGAAAAATTCCACAATTTTAAGGTATAAAGGCATTGATTTATATTGGTTTTTTATAAAAAAAGACCTTCTATTTTTTACTTTATTTTAATTCTAGTTCTTTCATTTTCAATTTTTCTCAGACAATAAAATTGATTTGTTTTGTATGAGGTCAAGTACTAGCCCGATGATGATTTCTTTTTAAATCAAGATAGCTTCAATTAAATAGACAATCAATCTCAAATTCTAATAAACATAACGCTGAAGGATTAAATTAAAAAAATAATAATTGAAGGCAAAAAATAAGAAGGGAAAATGATCAAAATTGACACCATTGTATTTTTAAAAATTAAAGGCCTCCCATTTTTCTCTTTTTTTAATTCTGGTCTTAATGATCTGTTCTCCTTTCATAACTTCATTTTGATTTACTTGAAATGCATTTCTCGTGCATGGTTGCTATAATTTGAATGAATTTATGTAACGTGTTTGCCTTTGTTACCTGTTCTCATTTATTAGTTATTTATGTCACAGTTGGGTTGTTTTATGCAATTTTAGAATTGCGTTTTAAATAATATTTTTTTAAAAAATATTTTATTTTTATTTAAAATTAATTTTTATCATCTTTATGTAGGTTTGTATTTGTACTGAAAAAATATTTTTTGAAAAATAAAAAAATATTATATTAATAAATTTTTAAATAAAAAATATTTTAAAAAACTAACTTTTCATCCTGCGAGACTAACGACACCGTAACTTCCCTGCCTCCCACTCCTCGAACCGAACCCAATTCAAAACACTACATTGGAGGGAAAAACCCAAACTTAAAATTTTCACCCTGTTTTTGTTTAAAAAATTAATCTATTAATCAATCGGTCAGTGTTGAATTTGAAAGGAAAAGGGAAAAAAATGGGAGAAATTCTAAGCCCTAAGCAGAGACTCCCCAGGATTCAATCCCCAACTTCCCCTTTCTTCTTAGGCTCCAACGACGACAACCTCGAGCGTGCTCAGGCACGTGCTGCACGCGCCGCCGCTATCCGCCGCAAGACCATCGCCGCTCACTCTCAACTACCGCCTCTCCAAGATCCAGATCCCTGCCTCGACAAGCAGCAGATCCTCGATCTCTTCCATAATTGCATAAAACTCGCCAGCGAGAATGTCCGGTTCTCTCCCCCTCTTCCTTCTTATCTGTTTCTCTAAAAACTATTGAGATTCTTAATGTAATTATTGTTTTATTTTTGGTGTTTTGGAGCAGAAAATAAATCAAAAGAACACATGGGAATTGAATTTGATTGACCATCTCGCCGAGATCATCAAGGTCGAAGAAGAAAATGATACTGAGACCAATTTCCAAAAGGTAAAACATCAATTTCCCTTTTCCTTTTTATTTTCACGCAAAATTGATAGCATTGAATTTGGGAATTTGTGCAGGCGAGTTGTACCCTAGAAGCTGGTGTTAAAATCTACTCATTAAGGGTAGATTCTGTGCATTCAGAGGCGTATAAGGTGCTTGGTGGGATTAATAGAGCTGGTCTTGAAGATGAACCAGGTTGGGTTTCTTAACCCACTCCATTACACATCTAAAAAGTTAATGACTTGAAATCTAAATTAGACACGTTAGTTTCCTACATTTTAGTGTTACTGGGTTATGAATTACAATTAGAAAAAGCTGTGTTATTAATGTTGCTGCATAATTCATGATCTTTTTATGTTTGTTGATCCCATTGATGTTGTGTTATTTGAATGAAGGTACTGTGGATGGTGTTAATGCTGACAATGGACATGAGGAAAGCCATTCGAAAAAAGAGACTGAGAAAAAGGTTGGTAGTTTCCTGATTTACAGACTTGTATTGATTGATTAGATGAACTAGTAGAAACTTACAGAAGACTTTACGTGCAGATATCACCTTTGTCAACATTGGAGCCGTCTTTTGAAGCTCTTAATGTAAAGAAGTTTGATGGTGAGTGGTCACACATGAAATGTTATATCTCTGTTTTTAGTGTGGGAGTTAAAATTTTGTTTATGTTGGAAATGGGATTTCATTTTCTTTTCAGTTGCATTTGCTGTGGATCCTTTGTATCATCAGACATCTGCACAATTCGATGAAGGTGGAGCCAAGGGTCTTTTATTGAACAATCTTGGAGTTTATGGTGGATGTCGAGTGCTTTTTGATTCACAAGAAGTACCGGGGAAGTGCACATCATGTGAAAATCAGCGTGAAGGGCTTGATATGGTTGAGCTTTCTTTCGCTAGAGGTGTGGTGTTTGCTTTTAGTTGCTGTTTTCTCTTCTTGCATTCAACATTCAAATACTTATTCGAGTCAGTAAGCGCCAGTTTCTCGTTTACTTTCCAGATTACATTGAACAAATGGTACTGAACATGCGGACAAAGGATGAAATTTCACCAACTCTTGGGATTATAGTCGATCAATTTGATGAAGACAACAAAAGGCCATTAAATATTTTTCCATCTCACCAGACATTCGGTGACCAATTTCATGAAGATGATAGAACTTATAATAATGATGTTGAGTTCGATGGTGAAACACATGAGAATTGTGGACCCTGGAATGTAGATCAAGATGACCAAAGAAGTATGATTGATGAGGACCCCATTGGTGCAGATACAACTTTTCCTAGTTATCATGAGGTTTAAGCTATACACTAACGGGAGTGTTTTTTCCCATTACATTTCTATCTTTGATTTTTCTGTTCATTACTTTAAAAAATAAAAGAAGTTGCTGACAGGTTGCGATCATTCTTGTAGGAAAGAGAGCCACATTTGTTCGACAACCCAGATACGGATGACAGATTTGACAAAGTTGATTGGCCATTGTTTTTGAGTTTGGGATTTACATCAAAACGAAATGATTGGGCAGGTCCTGATCATTGGAAGTATCAGAAAGTTAAAGGTAAAACTTTTGTGCCAGTGCATGTGATATCATCAGCATTTTGCACTACGAGTCCATTTCATGAATTGTAATTTGGAAGCTGTTCTATGGGTGCAGAGGATCCTTCTACTACAGAAGAAGGATCACCAGTAATAACTAAGAGACCAAAGACCAAGAAGAAAGCAGAACTTGATATTGATTTCACAAAAGCCTTGGATGAAGAAATGCCTGATGTCTTTGCTCCTCCCAAAAATGCGAAGTCATTACTTCTACCTGCAAATAGACCACAGTGTAATACAACACTGCCAGAAGATTGCCATTATCAGCCTGAGGATCTTGCTAAGTTGTTTCTTCTACCTAATATAATGGTAATGCTTATTACGGAACTTTGGGATTGTTTGCTAATTCTATCGAAACATTATTTAGATATTTTTTTTGTTAATGAAAGACTTGTTGTGGTTGCAGTGCCTTGGGAAGAGAAGAAAAAAGTTTTCAGGTAATTATTTTTTCAAGACATACTACACAATTTTCTAGAATATTCCAGCAGTTCCCATAATTTTATTTGTATTTTGCTTCCTGTTGCTTTGAAAGTTCAACAATTTCTGCATATCTTGCCTTGTCAGTTATCATACTATAATTGAATGCAATAAGTCTCCAGTACTCATCGCTGCATATTTTAATGAATTTGTACGTCTTTTGAATTAATCCATTCCTTAAATGTTTCATAGCTGTAATTGTCTTTATAATTATAATTGGATCTTGGTTCGGAAGTTTGGTGTGAATTATTCTTTTCTTTTCTTTTGACTTGAACCAGTCATTTTAATAACCATTTGATCAAATCTCAAATTGTAGAAATTGTTCTTGTTCCTCATTACTAGAAAAGTGCATTCAAGTTCTGCTTCTGCATTAAGAAGACACATGGAAGTATCTGTTTTCTAGTCATCTCTTAATTTTAAAGGAAAAGCCCCGTATTTAGTTATCAAATTTAATTGCAACCAAACTGATCTAACTTGCAGAAAAGGCATGGCCAAACTAGAATATTAAGCAGTGAGTAGAATACTTAAATATGCAATGAGGCATAGTAAGTGGCGGAGGGCCTTGCTGCCACCGTTCATGGAGTTGAGTTACACTTCTTTGCTGCTCTGATTTGTCATTAACAAAAATAAATCAAAGAAGAATAAAAAAAGAATCATGCTATTTTTCCTCTCATGAATCATTCTCTTTTCTGCCTTTTCTGAGCTAGTTTGATTATTACTGAAAGTTAGATATAAAGAGGAAAACATACGAGAAAGTATTGAAAATGTGAAGGGTGAAGGCCAAGCTTCTAACTATTAGAAGGCAACAGTGACGTAAGATGGAACATAAACTCAAGAGTCAACTGAAAGCAACTCATCTTGCTCAGATTATCCCTCTAATATTTCAGACAGGTTTCATTCGCTGCTTTCCAGCATAGATATGCTTGTTTATCCAATTTTCTACATAGTATGAGGAATCTCTCATTATAGATTTCATCAGAATGTATGGTGCAATCGAAAATTTCACTCAGCCCTTCCAACTAATTATTAGATGTTATTGTGATAACAATCGTTTCATTCCTTGCAAACTTCATTTATCTCCATGAAATAATGTAACAGTCTGTATTTATCATATGAAATGTCTGCATTCACGATAAAGCATGTCTACAGTTTCCAATTCTGGTTATACAATATTTTAGATGAAACGAGGCAACAGGCAGATGATTGTGGACCACTGCCATCATGGGATGGTGAGAGTGCCTTTGCTGGCCAATTTGATGATGGAGATGCCTATAGTGACGTGGAAGACCCCAACACACTCGTTTCCCAGCCTCGCCAGGTTGGTCTATAATCTCGTTCTAGAGTATGTTTGATTTAGCACTTGTTTTCATACATTATTTACGAGTCTGAAATTAAACAGTAAGGAGGCCAATGAGCTAGCACCAAATCCTAATTTCTGCTTAAATGTAGCACATGTCAATATGCCACTTCAAGTGCTAGTCAAATGCTGGAAAAGGTCAAGTCATGTTCTTATTTTCGTTTCCTATATGTAAACAATTCAGGTAAATAAAATCGAAGTTCATTATGACAAGGCTTCTAAGCAAGTTGATGTCCAGACACTAAAGGAAACTCTTTGGCACCACATACAAGAATCTCCCCAAATGCCTGTCCAGGTGTGCTTAAACTTTCACCTTTTTTTCTCCTTTTTTTGTCTCTTGATTTTTTGAAGTAGAAGCTGGAGCAGGACTCAATCCTAGGTAACTTGTATATTTTCCAAAGGTTGAATCAGCGAAGCTGGAACCACTGTATAAAATTGCTATTACTATTTTATAGTGTTCACTGCTGTTTCCTGCCACGAAAGACTTGTCAGTTGAACCTTAAAAGCAGTCATAAGATCTTGAAAGTTGAGTTAGCTCAGTTTTTCTGGGAAGAAAACGTCTAGAGAGCAGCTTTTCCCTTTCTGGATATGAAGTTTTCATTGCTATCACCAACATTAATTTTACCGAAGTATAGAAAAAAGGGCTTCAAATAAATAAAAAAAACTGAAAATGTAGTTCTGAAATGATAGGGGAAAAAAAGAGAGATGCCACCCTTTTTTGTTTAGATTAAAAATTCCTCCATAAGATGTCTAAGTCTTGTCCAAGTCTTCAGAGCTTGATTAAACTCTCTATAAGTATGCATCAAGAAGGTTAGCTTATGCCAAGGATATCCATGCCCTCTCTTTCTTTGGTTGTGAACTGAACTAAAAAACATATTCCAGATGGTTCACATGACGGATGTTGTTTATTGATAACGTGGTTCTATTGAACTAATGCTGGGAAAAAAGTGAAGTCAGTTATGGTAAATTATCCTAGAATGCAAGGGTTCGAGGCTAAGTAAAAAATAACAATTTAAAAAATTTATGAAAGTAAAAAAATAGTAATCAAAAGAATTTGTATAAAATTTAATAAGAAAAAAAAATTGAAGGATGAAATTGTAAAAAAAATTAATTTAAAAATTATCTTAAATAAAACAAATAAGAATAAAAAAAATAAAAATCAAATCTATCAGATAAAGAAATTGAAGGAGAATGAAATAAAAAAAAGTTTATAATGTTTTTTAAATAATATAAATAGTAATTAAAAGAATAATAATAAAATTTAAAAGATAAAAATTTAGAGGGTTAATTGTGAAAATTTAGGATAAAAAAAAAAGAAGAAGAAAATACCTGCATGCGCTATATTAAAGGTTAGTAAGCCATTCATGCCATTTAGGGAGAGAGGGGCTATTGATACTATTCAAATGATGCTTTGAAAGTCATTATTTGGCCATTGAATGTCCTTTCACACGTCATTTGGATAGCTCAGAAACATCTTATATGCTGATATGTGCAATACACATGCCAACAAATTTTGTTTTTTAAATAATATTTTATATATATTAAAATATTAAATTGTTTCTTATTTAATTTGATTATAATAAAAAAAAACTAAAATGAAAACAAGAAAAAACTCTTGTATATTAGCTAAATAAATTAGTCATTTTATTGTGCTTTAAAAAATGAATTCAAAAAAATTTAGATACTAGAGAAATAAATTTTAATTTTAAAGATTATTTTGCTATTATATAAAAATATAAAAAAATCAAGTTATTCCTAATTAATTTGACAATGATAAATAAACTTATAAAAAAAATCATATTAACTCTAATAACAAGTTTATTGATTTTTTAGAAGGAATGATAAATAAACTTATAAAAAAAATCATATTAACTCTAATAACAAGTTTATTGATTTTTTAGAAGGACAAATTACTCATTTCACTTATCCCCAATCAAGTCTAGGTGTAAGACTCAGCAATCATGTTTTTTTTTTTTTTTTTGTGTATGTAATAAAGCCTGCATACTTTAAGTAGCCGTCCTCCATCGTCTCTTTGGTTAGACAAGCATCATCATTTGAAGTAACGGTAACTAAGTAAAGAATGCTAAGGTAGATGTATAAAATACAAAAATCATACAAGAAATAAAAACGTTCGCCACTTAAGGAGGGGGTGGCACTCGTTTGAGGATTGATTGAGGGATTTTAATTTGGAATTATTTTGTCATGTATCATTTTAACCTATGGATGCCGTATTGCGGAAGAGTGGTTGGATTGGCATAGTAGGAGCAGAAAAGGGGAGAGAGGTAGCAAAAAGATGAGTTAACTAA
>Ga0307508_10005753_pt1 | contig 11732 bp, 11 predicted proteins | sample 9_EM_MG_FD_203089 | JGI IMG/M metagenome (GOLD analysis project Ga0307508, IMG submission 203089) | Populus trichocarpa ectomycorrhiza microbial communities from riparian zone in the Pacific Northwest, United States - 9_EM | ecosystem: Host-associated > Plants > Roots > Unclassified | place...
GTCCTTGTTGCAGTAGGGGTTGGCAGTGATGTGGTTACCGTCTGCAGTGACAATTGTTATTTCCAATACGTTGTCTACACCTATAAAACAATCGTCTGAGATTACATATTTCGGTTGGATCAGGGGAGCATTGCGTACCGAGGCCATAGCTTGGAGAAAGCGCGCTGTGACCGCCGCCTTGGAGCCAGCCGCCTGCAGCACCGACGCTTCCTCTTAGACTAACACCTCCGACTATGACGCGATTACGCTGTTTGGCTGCCTCGTAGGCCTCAAACCATTGGACACCGGCTCCGAAGGTGAACACTATCGCCACGCACGACCTCGTCAGCGGGAATTCGGAGTTTCACGAAAATATCGGAGACAAACCTTTTTCGTAGGTAACTGAATCCGTTGCATCCGTGGGAGAAAACGAATCATGGAAAGTGATGTTCTTCATACGGTGAGTCCATATTAAAAACGAACCCCTGCCGGAGCTCCTTCCAAGATAGTCGTGTCTGGCAAAAAAGTTCAATCAGGATTTCCCAAACTCAGGGGAAAGAAATTGGAAATTTACCCCGTGTTCTTGATTACGAGGCGTAAATTGTGCTTTGCGGCGAATTTGACGGCTTTCTGGATATCTTGCGGCGTTCTGGCGTCGACTCCGATGACCGGGACGCTCCCTTGTTGGCATGGAACGCCGAGCGTAGTGTTGAGGTAGCAAGCTTGGATTGTCCCGTTGGAAAAGGTGTAGGTCTCCCAGTTGGTGTGTTCAGCAGCACCAGGTTGATCAGAACGCCAGACACCATTGTACCAGCCAGCGAGGACATCAGAGCAGTTTCCTGAGGCGTAGCATGGAGTGGCTGGCGGGGCCGGGTGGATCAGTGGCTGGGAGACTTGTGACGCGAGAGTGTGGAACTTGGAATCGGATGGCCAACAGTCCGATCCAGATGTACAGCGGCAGTTTTTGGAAAATACGGGCGTAAAAGCGAGAGCGATTGTCAGCAGAGGCGTGAGGAACAACATGACCGTGCAGTCTGGTTGGGGGAGATTGACGAGGTTGTGCGGATTTATAGCTGGATCCTATACAGGGTACACACCGTATACGTCGGATCGGCCATTCAGCGCTGCAAACACTTCAGATATCCACTGACAGACATGTATGGTGATTTCCATGTAGTGTGATGACAGGGTCCTTCCGGCTTGAAGAGGCCGCGCTGCGTTTGAGAGCTATCGGAAGCCCTCATATTTAGGTCTCCGGACAATCTTGGGAATGTCTTCAATTCTACACAAGAACAAACAAGATTTTCAAGAATGGACGCATGGTGTTGTATTCTGTGTCACTACACAGATAGATCCTGTTAACCACATATCAGCGACGCTGTACTTATGTAGGCGGTGGGTACACACTTTGCGGTTTGTCCAAACCTACTTCGATTTATATCTTCGCTTACAGGTTGGCAGCACCTGAAGGATCTAGGCGCAATGGACAGGATTGGGGTCGGTAGTATTAGAAGGTATTTGAGACCGTGTTAGAGGTTACAAAGAGTGAGTGTATTCTTCTCTCGTGTAGTTGGCAACCTTAATTGAATCTCTAAATCAACAACAGTCCACCTTGTTCATAATATCCAGCGTGCTATTGATGACACTATAATCAGATGGCCGATATGTTCCTTCAGTGTTAGACATACAGAAAACCAGTACACCCTTTGTCTTGCCTTGCTCTGACCCAACTCCAGATGCGAGTGAGCAGAGAAGATCACCCCTTGTGACTACCGAACCAAGAAACAGAATTCAGTTTAGGACAGGCTTTCCTGAGAGATTTACTTGCCAGCAAGCAACCTGCTATGGTTGTGCGTCTGCATAAACACGGATCGGCGGATCACTAGGGATAAAGACCACAAAAACCGTGGTCCGGGTCCGTCTCCGTCTCCGCTGTTCATCTAGCTCTGTTCCGCTGGGCGTCAATCATGCTGTTTTTTAGCCATCCATACGAAGATGAAGATCAGATCTTTTGAAATAATCTCCACGTCTGAAAGGTGAGCAACAATGTGAACTCTGCATTCCTATACTGATAGGCGCCCAAAGGTCCGATAAGTATCGGCTCACATGCACAAACACAACGAGACAAACTCCTCGTGGCTCCTTACGACAGCGGGAGCCAGGCATTCGCAACCCTGCACCTCTACCATGGCTCGCCGGGCATGTCACTTTTACCAGTCTCCAGGCGGTTGTCGCAAAGGAAAAAATTGCCAGTTCGCCCATATAGATTCAACGTCGTCCAGCTCTCGTGGTTCTCCAGGTTCTCCAGGTCCCTCGGCCCCACGAGGAAATAGTTCACATCCGCAGCCCAACGCACAATCTCTGGCTCCAATTCCTCCTGGTGTTTGCCGCTTCTTCTGGACGAGAGGTCAATGTAACAGGGAATTTGGGTGCCGTTTCCGACATGACCGCCCAGCCACCGCCCAGGCAACTCCCCCACTTCCATCTCCACGTTCTGGCAACTTCTTCACGAGCGCTGCTGCCAAGGAAATTGTAGCGCCGTTTCTCACTGACAGCGGACTTGCAAAGATCAACAGCAATGCAACAGATGGTTTCTTCGCTGGAACTGAAGCTTCATCTCTTTCTCCGACCGATGCCCATCGTCACCTGAAGAGGTTCCTTGCCGACAACTTCAAGTTCAAAACTTCGTTTGACGTATATGCTTTTCTTATTCCTCTGTGCAGTGCAAACTCGTCCAATACTCGATGGGTATGTCTTTGTCTTTGTCTGGTTTGACTTTGCTTAGACCTTGATTTTCAGACACAAGAAGAAGGACAGGTATTGCAGGATCTTGTAGGTCAGGTTTTCACTTACCTCTTGGCATTTGTAGCTTCTCCTTGTATCACTCACTTCGGTAACTTTCCTATTCTCTATTGAAGTTATTTGCCTTCGCTGATTGTTTTTTAGACCAACGGAAGTCTTCGCATTGCCGATATCGTCAATTGGCCAGATATATCTATCCAAGCAGGACTCAACCGCGATGTGGTATCGTTCCAACGAGGGATATTACCCTTACTAAGAGTAAGTTCCATGGAGAAAATAGTCTGATCATCGCCCTGACATACCTCATAGTACCTGTCGTCCGAATATGTTATCAAAAGTACTCTCGTAACTCGGGTCAAGTAAGGCCCAATCTATTGTTCGACAATTTGCTATTTAACAACACGCAGTCACCTTTATACCGTCGTTCTACAAAATCTTCCAAGATTTGCCGATGTGATCGAATCTTGCTTGGAACAGGCCATCAAATCACAATCTTTCAGAGATGCAGCAACTCCCATTTCCGAACCAATTGATGCACAAGTTTTCGTGTCGATTGCAGGAGTCCTCCATGAGTGCGCCAAAGTGGTGTTTGCTTTATGAACTTTTTCTTACTCGCCTGCAGATTCCTTGGCCGTTTCAAGAACGCAATTGTAACCTATCCACAGTTGTCACAATTAGTAAAGTGTGTGTGCAAAAGCTTCCAGGAATGGCATTCCGCCATCACCGCCAATCCAGAAGCTTTCGGTAATTCATTCAAGAATCTTCAACCTCCTGTCCGAGAGATCTTTGTTAGTTCAATCAAGGAGAGGGTCGATCGGCTTGCTTCTATTCTGGAGCGAGAAGAAGGGAAATATGTAGACAGAAAGGAGAAGAAGGATCGAAACTCCTCATCGGGAACTAACGCAGAGGCTGCTCTCGCTGCTGCCCTTGATACCACTTACAAAGGGCCCGGACACCTTCGCGAGGAAGGACCACGACATGACAATGATTTTGAAGACATTTACGAGATACGAATTGCTCCAACGAATGATGAGCTGATGTGTCGGGTTCCTCCATTTTTGCCGGCCAATTTCTTCGCTGCCCCTCATCCCGCTCCTCCAGACAGTATGCAGCGCCTGCTTGATATTCAGTTCAGACTTCTGCGAGAAGAGCTAATGTACGAGTGTTGTTCTTTATTCTTCCCAACGCTCTGATTCCCAACCCTTCTTTATGAAGTGCCCCGTTGCGAAAGGCTATTCAATTGGTCCATGATGACCTTCAACGGTCCCAACCTACTAGGACAAAACTCAGGGAACTTCTCGCGACGCAAGGAGGAAAGTATCGCAGCTTGGTAGATACTCAGGATTCCTTGATGTTCAATGTTTACACTGGCGTCGGATTCTTGTCTCTAGTACCGGACTGGAAAGGAATCTCTACGAGTATTGTCATCGATGCGCCCCCCGGTCGTGCCCGCTCCACGCATGCCGGAACACGTGTTTCGTTCTGGGAAAGCATGAGCGGAAAACGTTTGTCTCAAGGTGGCCTCATTGCTCTTGTATGGCAGTCAGGAAGGCGGACAACTGTTCACCTCGGCATCATTGCGAGCTCTTCAAAGGAGCTCAAGGAATCTGTCCGGCAGGATATGGACTACATCCAACTGAGGATCGTGTTTTTTGATACCGAAATTGAGCTTCTCATTTTGCAGGAGCTTCGAAACAAGACCCGACAATCCCGATTCGATATCAAATTCCTGGTCGAATCGCCTGTCATGTTTGAAGCCATAAGGCCCTTCTTACGCGCTCTTCAAACGGAGCCAGAGGATGTTCCTTTTTCCCGTTATCTTGTCCATCAGCCTCCTGGCCAGCTTAGTGCGATCGACCTCCAGCCACCACGATACACTCGCCTTCCGAATTTCAAGTTCCAACTCGCTTCCTTATTTGATGCAGAGGCTGCTGTAGATGACTTGACTCTTTGTGTAATGGATCGAGAGTCGGTCCAACACGCCCGAAATCAGCTACGGGAAAAAAGTCGTTTAGACCCAAGTCAAGCAGATGCAGTCATGGATGTTCTAACACGAGAAGTTGCATTGATCCAAGGGTGAGCTATATATCCATGTCTGATCCCATCTCTATTCATTTTATTTCCTTATTTCTAGCCCTCCTGGCACAGGAAAGGTAGGGGGCCATATCATCTTGCTCCGACAGTGGTTAACAACATTCCAGAGCTTTACAGGGGTTGAGATTCTACGTGTCCTTCAAGCAAACAAAGTTGGACCAATTCTCATGATTGCGTTTACAAATCATGCGCTCGACCACATGCTCTGTTCTGTTCTTGATGCAGACATTACCAAGAAAATTGTGCGCCTAGGACGCCGAGCGTCTGACGAGCGAATCGCCAATTACTCTATCGAAACATTGCAAATGGCACAGAATCGTTCACGTCTCGACCGCACATTCAACTCTAAACGCGATCTTAAGAAAGTCCAGGAGGAGATCACTGGGCTGATGGCCAAAGTCCTGAAAGTTGGTATCGAGAATGACTCAGCTGAGATCATGAAATATCTCTCCGCCTTTCATCCGGAGCATCACCAATACTTCTGTCACTCTCCAGGATGGCTTCCAACTGTCCGGATCTTCGCAGATGGCGTTGAAGATGAAGGAGCAGGACAGTGGCAAAAGGCAGGGAAGCACAAATCTACTGCCGACGATAAATCCAACTATGCATTTTGGAAAGAATGCACAGACTTGGCCTTCATCGACCAGGTTATTAATACTGGTACCCATTTGCGCTCAAAGCCTGTCTCCGACGACATCAATCCAGTTCGGAATGCTTTCAGTGCTCTTACTATCGACGACATGGAAGATGATCAGGAATCTGAGTCAGAGACCGATTTCGATGACTCAGACGAGTCTTCGGATGTGGAAGAAAGCTGGAAAGATGCGCAATACAGGCCCATGCCTACCGACAATGTAGCGGAGGATCCTTTAACCTCTTTATCACCTGCAGTTTCCTCAACAAGCCAAGCACACTTCGAAGCAGATATGCCTCTTCAATCGGGAGATTTCCAAGATGTGAATGCTTTCTTTGTTTCCCTTGGTTTTGGTCATGTGCCATCTATTCCATCTACCGATCGTCCACTGGAGGAACTGCTCGATTCCGTTGGAGATGTTTGGAGTATGAGCAAAAGTGAGCGCCAACGGGTCCACAAGTTCTGGGTTGGAGAAACGCGCAATGAGCTTGACCAGTCTTTTGTTTCTGAGTTTGAAAGACTTCGTGAGCTTCATAACCAAAAATTGAAGGAGGTCAACGAAATCAGTGAGGAGGTATGGGAATCATCAATTTAGATAACCATGGCTCACAGTCACATAGGTTCGGCGTACTCTCCTTCAAACAATCGATATCATTGGCTGCACCACTACAGGCAAATACTCTTGTTTCAATTTCTCGTCATTCAGCTCTGGTAACCTAATTCTTTAAGGTGCCGCCCAATTAACAACACTCTTGAAGGTCAGGCTATTGATACCTCTGCGATGATACATTTTACACACATTTTTATGAAGGGTCTGAGTCCTAAGGTTCTACTCGTTGAAGAGGCTGGGCAAGTTCTGGAGGCCCACATCCTAGGCAGTTTAGTTCCGTCCATAGAACATCTCATATTGATTGGTGATCCTCAACAACTTCGCCCTACACTCAACAACTATTGTAAGCTTCTTTTCTTCCAAACTTATCAATCCAATCAATGATTCGTGTTATTCAGCTCTTTCCGTGGACAGCAGACAAGGACGAGTACTTTACAAATTTGACATGTCACTGATGGAACGCCTTTCGTCATCTGGACTCGCCATGTCCAGAATAGATGTTCAACGTCGGATGCGGCCAACAATCTCCAGTTTGATTCGGTTTGTCTATTGTTTTTGTTTTCGGTTTCATTGCCTTAATTGGATGTGATAGCAATACCCTCTATCCTAGGCTCGAGGACCATGAACTTGTCCTCAAATACCCTGACGTTCGAGGAATTCAAAAAAATGTCTTTTTCTTCACTCACCAATACCGGGAAAATGACGGAGGCGATGATACAGCAAGTAAGTACAACACACATGAGGTGGGTGCCCCTTTCTGTAGCTGTAGCCAGAAAACCCTTAACCTCAGGTCGGAAGGTGGCAATGATTTCCGATCTTGTCCTCTACTTATTGAGGTTAGATATTTTTCAATTCATCTTTACGAACATTGTTCATTTCTCTTCTATACTAGGCAAGGATGTTATTCAAATGAAGGAGATATCGTTGTACTGTGTGCGTACCTTGGCCAGCTCGCTCGCCTCCGCGATGCCCTCGCAAATGAAGTGGCAGTGATAATAGACGAACGGGATCAAGCTTCCCTCGATGATCAAGAAGGTGACAGTGACGAGCCGACTCCAGGAGAAGTTTCGATTGAACGTGTGAATGTAACCAAGAGGGTATATTTCTTATGTCATACGTTGAACGATTAACCCAAGATTAACCACACAACTCATCTTATAGGTCCGCCTCCGAACTGTAGACAATTATCAAGGAGAAGAAGGTCGAGTAAGTAACTTATTTCCGTTTTTAATATGTAGTAGAGCCGGAGCATCTGCATTTAGATTGTCATCCTGTCACTCGTCCGCAACGCCGGCGGATTAGAAGGTGATCATGAAATGCAGAGCACAACACGGATACGACCTACCATAGGCTTTCTGAAGGTAATTAGTCAAGAGCTGTTATCTTGATTTATAACTAATCAAGGTTATATAGTCGGAAAATCGAACCAACGGTAGACTTCAATGTCACGATATTGACTTACCAATGTTAACCTGACTATTAGTGGCTTTATCTCGTGCTCGTGAAGGTCTATTTATTTTCGGGAATGCTGATAACCTCTCATCGAGGAGCAAGATGTGGCACTCAATAATCGAAGAATTAGAGAGTATCGATTGTTTGGGACCTGCTCTTCCAATTGTCTGTCATCGCCATCCAAGCAGGGTGGAATATATATCAAAACCTGGAATACTGCCTCAAATTTCACCTGATGGTATCGTGCCTTCACCCTCAGGTCTCTTCAGATTTCTGAATCATGTTTTGCAGGTGGATGTTTGCAACCATGTGAGACTCGTTTGAAATGTGGCCACAATTGCCCTTTTAAGGTCACGTCTTTCAACACATGCATCTCAAATTTATATGCTCATAGACATTTTTAGTGTCACTGTGATGACCCTAATCACGTCACCGCCGTTTGTTCTCAGCCGTGTAGACGGCTCTGCGCGAGGGGTCTCCATCCATGCAAAAAACTCTGTAGTGCATCATGTAGTCAATGCCTCTTTCCAACTGAGAACGTGAAGCTTCCATGTGGTCATATTAAACCATCAGTGAAATGGTAAGCTATATTTTAATCTTTAAGAACAAATTAACTAAATTCTGCCTTAGCCATGAGCTAGACAGTCTCGAAACCGTGTATTGCGACTTCCAGACCGAAAAATCCCTTCCATCATGCGAGCACACAGCAGCGATAGCTTGTGGACAAGATCCAGCACAATACAAATGTTCTGCGCGTTGCGGATTGACCATGAACTGCTGCAGCAAAACCTGTAACGCACCCTGCTACGAGTGTCAGTCGAAGAATATTCCGCAAGAAGGTGAGAGGGCCATGCGCACCCAACATCGTGCCCACCCTTGCGAGACATCGCTCCATTGTGGACATCGCTGTCAAGCTCACTGCTCCGAAGACCATCAGCATACGACAAAGTGCCCGGATAGGTGTAGACAAAGTTGCAGACATGCACGATGTCGTCAGCCATGCTCTACGCCATGTGCGCCGTGCCAAGAGCCGTGTACTTGGTAAGCAATTACTTTCCTCGTCATATGGATTTCAGCTGAATCGCACTCTTTTACTCCGACAGGATCTGTGCACACGATTCGTGTCCCGTTCCCTGTGGTTCGGTGAGTGAAACCCAATGTACCGTCTCAATCCTACATCTGATATACAACACTTAGATTTGCGTACGGCTGCCTTGTGACCTACCATGTACGAGCACTCTTTCGTGTGGACATGGATGCCCATCAGGTACTTCGACACAAATTTCCGGGACATATCAGGATGACTGATAGGTTCTATAACAGTTTGCGGAGAAGATTGTTCTCTCCAAATTTGTCCGAAGTGTGCACTAGCAGATAAGAAAGACCAGGTTGTCGATCTAATTCTCTCTCGGACACTCTCAGAGATTATGCCTGAATTGGGTGGCCTTGATAACCTTGTTATTACCAATCCATCCTGCGGTCATATCTTCACAGTTGAAACCCTCGATGGACTTACTGCAATAACGTCGTTTTATTCCAGGAATCAAAAGGACACGAAATGGACAGGTTTGAAAGCTCCCCTTGGGGTCGTCCAACCTCCTGTCTGCCCTTCTTGTCGCGCATCAATTACTTGCAATCGGTACGGCCGCATCATTAAACGTGCCAATCTCGACATCCTTGAAAGAAACGTTGCTTCACATATGTCTCAATTACTTGACCGTTGGCTCAGCGCCATCCGAAAATTTGATGAAGACAAATCAAGGGACATCTTGGCTAATGCAGCATCGACTGTGATCGTTCCCGATCCAAAGAAATTGCCGACTCAGAACAAACAGAAGAAGGCTCGAAAAGACGTGCTTAATCGACAAACAGAGAAACCAGTGTCGTTTACAGAGATCCGCGCGGAAAACCGCAAGCTTCATTTTATCGATTCAGCTGCAATTGCTGCCTGGAAAAGGGTAACTAGCCCTCTGTTCAACTTTTATCAGGAGCTAGTCAAAATTGCGGAAACAAGATCTGCACATACACAAGCGTGGGAGGCTGCCTTTTCTTTCCTATATGACCGGGAGATAGAGGCTGGACTCAAACAGCCCGACATGATGCCAAGAAACCCCAAACAACATGCCATGAGGATGGCAAACATGCACGTTGGGCAGCCGCGACCCTTAGCCGATAGACGTTTCCTCGTTGAGGCACTCTGGGGCACTATTCATGTCCGTTTGACCATGATCCGATTGGCACAAACATGGCTAGACCAAGTGAATGCGCAGCAATATTCCGATTTCTACCTTCGGCAGTGGGCAACATATATCGAATACCTCATCAAGACTTGTACTATCGATGCGGAAAAGGCACTCCAGGTCGCCAATAACTCAAAGTCCCATCGTCAGATCATCAAATCCGTCCTTCTGTGCTTGCGCGTTGACCTGGAAGCTTTCCGTTTCAATCTTCACATGTGCAAGAAGACTGGGACTTTCAGGGACTCAGATACGCGAAATGCACTGCGCAAGAAAGCAAATGAACATGGGAAAAATTGCAAGGAAAGGGCACATCAGGCTATCATCGTGTATCGGAATGGAACAAATTCCCTTCAGGAAGGTGCAGAGTTGGTGAACTTTACGACGACAGTGCTTACAATTGTCGACGAATGGAGCAAGATAGAGGAGTCAATATGGCGCGATACCTTTTATCAACCTGTGTCGCTGCAAGAGAAGATGGATATTATTCGTGCATTTCCATTCGGTAATTATTTCCTTTTCCATCTTTCCGTTGGAAAATGGGCAACTCAATGGTTTGTAGGGACTGCTGGCCATTTCTATACTTGTCCGAATGGTCATATCTACGTAATAGGAGAGGTAAGCAACCCAAAAATATGATTTCTTTCCTTTAGGTTCCTAATACCATGAGTAGTGTGGAGGGGCCATGGAACGGAGTTGGTGTCCGGAATGCGGAGCGAGCATCGGAGGGGAGAACCATCGCCTGGACTCCACAAACCGAGTCGCCAGCGAATTTGATAACATAGCCCGCAGTGTAAACCCGAATGTGCGCGGTGCCTACTTCCCTAATCCTCACTGAAGATCGTTATCCCTGTTTACAAACTTGAATCAACGCTGTAAGTTCGATTTTTGTATACGTTCAAGCACATGGAGGTCTGTAAGATATAACCTGGCCACGGATCTTATCATACTAGTAAGGAAGCTTATATGTAACTGTAAAAAATTTACTGTGTGGACATTGACTCGAATTCTTGAAAGAGTGAGCCCTATCTCCCTCCCAGCTTATACGATATATGGTTGGTGGTGTCATTAGATCTATTTCATGGTCAGTATGACCTTCCTCCCAGAAAACCCTGGTAGGGTCCTTCATACAACCTGAACCGATTTGCGATGCAAGTTTCGAGTCGGCATGTGACAGAGCCTTTGACGCCTTGAAAATTGCATGCATATCGCTAAGAAACTGCACGACTACGATTCAGCCTGAGGAACTTGGCAAAGACTCCGGTGTGGCATCCGGACACAAGCAGAAACGCGGGCCGACGCCAGTGACGACTTCCAGTTGGGCAACAAGCAGGCTTAGTCTAGCGATGAAAACCCAGAAGAAAGCCTCGACTCTGGCTCCGAGGAACACCATTCGCCCCGGAACAGAAGATATTTCCAAGCCCAAGGGAGAGATGGAACGACGACTATTTGTCCTGCTTGCTGTTGGTACACAAGAAGCAGGAGAGGAAGACCTGAGCAACACATAAATTTGGGAGATAAGTCCAGATCCAAGACCCAACCTTCACCTAGTATGTGTATATTTGAAGAGATTCCGGTGGTCATGGTCAAGGAATTCATCGTAATTCGAGGATCATGGGCTGCGCCAGAATAAATGAGTTTTTCACAGGTAGTCCGACAACAAGGCGTGAGACAACCCTGTTATCTTCCATCAATCCAAATTTGACTTTGTTTACCTTACACGGAAGGACACCATCCTACAGTGTTCGTATTCTTCTGAGAACACGCAAGATATGGGACAAAATTCCAAGCCAGACGGTAGGCACCGTAAATACCTCGAGGTTTCTTTGAATGGATGGAACTTGTAATATAGGTCCATCGCAGGCCGAGCAACTCCTTCGAGTCACCTCCGGAATTGCTGCAGAGCTCATTAAAGCTCACAACG
>Ga0307508_10005754_pt1 | contig 11730 bp, 15 predicted proteins | sample 9_EM_MG_FD_203089 | JGI IMG/M metagenome (GOLD analysis project Ga0307508, IMG submission 203089) | Populus trichocarpa ectomycorrhiza microbial communities from riparian zone in the Pacific Northwest, United States - 9_EM | ecosystem: Host-associated > Plants > Roots > Unclassified | place...
GATGGATGGACTCTCCGTTCTCCATTTTTGCACTTCAGTGTAAGGTCTTATTTCCTTTAATCCTATTTATCCCCCAGCTAATGGAATGCCCAGCTTTCAAACCCCCTCATCATCCCGCAGAAATGCAAGCTCTTCTTTGAATACTCGGTGCAGAGCTATGACCCTTTGCCTTCTGCACTTCGCCCGCGTCGTGTTCGAACCTGTACCTCCTCTCGACCTTCGCCTTACCCTGCCAGCCGCATCTCCAAATCCTCGGTAACAACAAACGCGTTGAAGGATACCCTGGTAGAGAACATGTCGAAATCGACCCCAGCCATCCCAGTCTTCCGTGAACTGCCTGTCTCCTCGAATAATGCTGTCGCCCCTATGCTCAATGTGCTCACACTGTTCTCCCAGCTTGTGCTAGACACCATCAACACGGTCAAGGATGAAAAGAAGGCTTCGAACAATCGACCTCATGTTGCATCCACAGCCTAGGATGGCAAATCAGCAGATCAGAAGGAAAATTTAGTTGGAACTGTTACTTACGATGACGTGGGTTGCTTGCGTTGTTTTTTGTCTAGCGATGATATTCATTTTCTTTTGAAGTAACAATATGACGACAGACAGTGGTGTACAAAGGTTTTTTTTTCAACCTAGGATTAGCAGCAGCCGACGGGATATTCAATCTCATCAAGAACAGTGCCATTGTCCAGTTCGCTGAGAAGCATTGCCTTCGCAGGTGGCGTCCTCTCGATGCTCTGCATACATATATACCTTCTCAAGTGACTTGGTGGGTTTGTCTCTCCAGACTCCATATGAGATCGACAAGATGTCGGGGTGAATAAATAAACTTTGAAATTTGAGCTCTTGCAGGGGAAGTTGTTCGGGCTTTACTCGAATCTTTCGAAGCAGACGTCACAGGAGGAACCTATAAACGCGTCACCTTAGAAGATCGTGGGAGATCGGCATTGTGGCGTTCCCCGTTGATCGGGATGTTGTGGGTCCCATTCGAGATTTGATACATACGAAGAAAGGCAGTCGGTTAATGGTAGGATTAGCAAGTCTCAGGCTCTTTCCGACGAGTCAGCGAGCTACTGGCATATGCATTGCACCTCTGTTTTAAAGAGAGTAGTAACCCTTCGGAGTCCGATATCAAATGAATCAACACTTCGGATCGCCGTCTGCTTTGTTCTACTAGAACTCTTTCCTCGTTTGGAGGCTATATTCTCATGAATGATATCGAAGATGTGTAAATTGATCCTGGAATACGGGAAGGTTGTCCCGTTGACATTTAGGGCATAAGAAATTTTGACGGGCCCGCCTCGAATGGTTCAGATGGACGTCTAGAGAAAGACAAAGGTCTTTCTCGGTCCATCCGGAGTTGCTTTTGGGACCGCCGATCCAGGCCAAAAACGGGGACAAGCCTCCAATTTAGCCAACCGTGGGGTACGTTGAATTTAATTACAACTGAGAATTATTGATGGTCCATAGCATCAAGAATAAAAATGAATTGAATCGCACACAAGCTTGAGGCGTTTCTCCCTCCGTTTCTTCATGCAGCAATCTGGCCAAACGATAAGGTATTTATTCAACCACTCTAAAACCTCTGTCTCCCGGCCACAAACAGATCGTCCATATTTCCAAGCGAATGCCCCGTAAACACAAGGGCACTATAACTCGAAAAAGGGTGGATCCTATTAGCCTCAATGCTGCTTATGCACTCTTAAAGCTTAAAGGGGAACCTGTCCTAGGCCTACATGACCCCATGACCCCCCTCCAGACACCCATCCCAGCCCACAATTCCAAACCGAATACACGCGCGGGAACTTCCTGTAATAGGGTGAAAGTCAGAAAAGGGCGACATCTTCTCAAAACTCCTGCACCTCCCGGTGTATGGGATGGGCGTTTGAGGAATGTGCGCCAACAGAACAGTCCTTCTGCCATTCGGCAAAAGTGCGCAGAAATTAAAAGGTCGAACGGGAAGAATGGAACGCGAAAGCCTCCGAATACATCCACCGCTGCAAAGGTCGAGACAAAACGCCAAGCAATAAAGTGCTTGCAACTTCCAGAGGATTCCAAAGCAGCTACGTCTCTGATATGTCCTGCTTCACCGTCTCGTAGTCGGAACAATCAGACGGTCCAAAAAGAGGATTCGACTTGTCCGGGTCCACTACGTCGACCAAGGCGAAAAATATACTTCGGGCTTCAAGAACGACGGGAAAACCTCGAAAAAGATAAGAATTGTTATGCAGTCAAGGAACATTCTGTTCGATGTTCGATTTGCCGTAACCCCGTCGAGCTCGATAAGAGGGGGAAGTTCTATCCTTTCAACTGGGACAAACACATGATTACCAATCATCCTGCAAATCTGAGCAGGATGCAAGAGAAGAACGAGAACGAGTCACACGATTCGGAGAACGTTGGTGGGTTGGAGAAGGGCTTTTTTCTTGAGCGCCAACTCGTCCATTCATGCTACAGTGGTGGTTCAAGTTAAAATCGGTTTCGAGTCGAATTTCTTTGTGTTTTATCTATAGAAATCAAACAGTATGCACATTCCGTCGTGAGCAAGTTGAAATCGTCTAGATCTTGATTCTCTCAGTACCCCATTTGACGATGCCGACCCCGTGGCTGGGGTAAGATCTGCACGGATTCTTATGGTGAGCTGATGCAGGCTGAGGTAGTACACGCGGTGCTTCAAATCGGGCCTCTTGAGCGGTAGTTCAGAGCACACTGTTCCTCCTAAGGAGGGAGGCTGGGGGACTTGTGTAGAGGGAACAGCGCTAGAAGCAACGCCAGAACCACTTGCCACGGCGGCTGTATTGTCGTGAGAGGCACGAACCGCTGCACACCTGGCAGCAATTTTGGGATTCTTTTCAAAATAAATGCGGGGAGCCTCCGGCGTGATTTTAACTGAGGTATACGAGATCAACTGATATAGAATGATAGTCAGCATCCCACAGTGGATCGATGAATGAAAGGACCAACCGATTTAGGCGATTTGTTGGAGTCCTGTTCGGCACGCGTCAGTTGCCTGGAAATGCCACTATAACAAGCAAGTCAGTTCACGATGAAGTGATAGATAAGAAAGAAAAAGAGGTAAATTGGCGGTGCGTGGGTGCGGTTTGTAAAGCCCAAGATTGAGCGGAATAGGAACACACGTAATCAATGTGCCAGTGACGCCGTAACATATTCTCTGACATATTTCAAGCCTTACGCATATCTGGGACGAGATATCTGATAATCTCATCTGTGACTGGTCCCTTGTATTAAGTTGTAAGTACTTATCGACCATAGCAAGGTGAAGTTCCATCCGATGCAGTGTATTCCACCAAAAATGACACCGAAGATGGCGAAGATGGCCATGTGATTAGTACATGGGGGAACATCTCCGTCGTTTTGCGAGTGCAGGTGCGAGTGCTGGCAATGGCGTTGTCAACGTGCGCCATCCCAGTCCGGGCCGGTGAAAGGCATCTGTGACCCGATCGATCAGAGGAAATGTTGTTCCGTGACTTGACTGTTATAAGGCAAATAAATCAATTATATATATTCTCATAAAACTATTTAATTTCCTCATAAAATCGTGGGAGTTATGTATTTTATAATTTTGGGTATGGGAAAAAAGCCAAAATAAATACTAATAGAGTGAAAATAAATAATGGGATGAACCGCTGGTCCGTAAGTGCTGTTAGAGCTGCAGCTCAACTTTGAGCGTCCCGACTCCCTACTACTATTAATTGCAGAAGATGGGAGTGAAAAAATCGAACATGAAAAGGCCTGGAACAGCCCGGAATGTTGAGCTGTTGGCCATGGACAGGATGTCAATCAAATATGGGATGCCTCAGCCTGTTGCATTGCTTTGTAGAACACGATATCATTCTCGTTGGCAACTTTCGACACGTGCGTCAGGACGTCCTTGATATCTTCGGCACTACCGACAGGAAAAATACCACCATCGATCTCCAATGTACTGATATCTGAGAAGAGAGCGGCTAAAAATGTCGATTCAATGACAATAGCACTATGGACAAGCGAGACATACCATTTTCTCCGGATAGAGAACTACTACCAGTTAACACTGGGAACAGACCGCGGTGGATCCTGATATTTTTCGCGCGGCCAACAAGGTTTTCAAATCCCTTTTTTGTCGTATCTGAGTTAGCATCGTGCAATTCTCCTGTTGGTACCCCAGGTGCAGGATTGACATCACGCCGGAGCGCGTCTTCAAAATCCTGTTTGTTGACTTGGGGCCCTTGGTAAGAGTCAGGACTAGTCAGGGATCCAAACTTGATGTGTCTGGTGAGAGCGAAACTTGTTGCGCTTTTGACTAAGCCCATTATGTCGGCACCAGAGAAATTCCTCGTGAGCCTTGCCAAGTCAGACAAATCAACATCATCACCCATCATGCCGTTTTTCTGCATCTCGGCAGTGTGAATCTTCAATATTTGTAGCCGACCGTTTTCATCTGGCGGCGCAAGTTCCATTTGAACTTCGAGGCGACCAGGTCGTAAGAGAGCCGCATCAATCATATCAATGCGGTTGGTCATGCCAATGACAAGAATATTGTTGAGCTGTTTAACTCCATCCAACTATTCATGGTTCATGACTATGGATTTCGGAAATGATGATTTGGTGGCGTACTTTTGATAGGAGTTGGCTGACTATATTGTCGCCAACACTAGAGCTGCTATTGGAACCACGTTTTTTGCAGATAGCGTCCAGTTCGTCGAGGAATAGGGTATGAAGTTCACTGCTGTCGCCCCTTTCTTTATACTCGGCCTCCGCATCAAGAAAGAAAGTGGGTATGACCTCTGACTCAGACCCGTTTAGAATTTCGGGTCCACTAACAATTTTAGGCTTCCTAGCCGTATTAAGCAACCCACTACTGGCAATTTGATGGGCCAAGAGGGTTTTACCAGTGCCAGATGCTCCGTAAAGAACAAGACCTGCAATCAATCAGATACGGGCTTGCACAAAATCGCTAAGCCAACCTTTGACATGCTGTATCCCGAGTTTCTTGGCTACCTCTGGAAACACACGAGATGCCAAAACACGACGGAATATGTCGCTGAACTGAGTGTCTAGACCACCGATTCCTGAGTCCTTGAGCTTGAAATCGAATATATCTCTGCGAATTTGAGATGGGTAAGTTGTCTATGCGTGCCGGTTGGGGATGAGCCTTACCTTTGGACGCCGAGCTTTGCTTTCATCGTGGAGCCTGGCAACTTGGAGAACGTCGCACTGGTTTCGGTCGAGATGACCCCTGTAACCTTTCTAGCTGCTGGCAGTCCTTCCACGACTGCCATAGACTTGATTAATCCCCTGAGTTTCTGCTTGCGATACACGAAGACAATCGGTTGACCCTCGGTCATTTGTATTCTTTTGAAGTCATCAACGAAGGTCGTAGCCATGTCATGCAAGGAGTACTCCTCGGGGCTCTCATAGCCAGGCTTCAGGAAATCGACTTCAATTTCTATCGCTTGAACGAGTGACGGTGCATCGGGGTCCGGTGGATCAGGAAGGACTTCGACTGTGACCTGAGCACCTATCTCGATTCCAATCCATTGTCGTTGTGAAAGAGATACACCGACAAATCCTTCTCGCAATTGTCCGCGGTTGTCATGCCTTGATATCGATAAGTCATGTACAGCACGGTTTGATTTGACATACCGTACGGTCAGTGGGAATCCATTGACGAGGACGTGCACCAGTTCTCGGGGAAAGTCAGAGGGGTGAACCGCAAGACAATTGGTGTATGGGAATGTATCAGATGGGGATCTTGCGACATCGTAACTTCCACAATAAATTAGCAAATTGTATGGTCCTACTAAGGTTAGCCACAGAACGTACATTCCTCCTGAAGGAGAAGCAGCACGGTTGTTTGAGTCTACTGCAGGGGTCCGACACTCCGATAAGTGGTTATAATCGGGAAGAAATGGTTCAACTGATTGATGTGGTTGGTTGAACGTTTTACGGAAATATCAATAAAACATACCCCCAAAATCGTGAGTATGTTCGTTTGACGGCGGGGAAGTTACATGGGTAACTTGAAGCATGGTGGGTTTCCTGGTGGCGAGTGTGTCATAATAGTCTTGGTTCTTATGTAGGGAGTCGTGGTTCCGGGATTCTGCTTCATTTAATTTGAGCTTCGAAGTAGTCTTTACCTCTATGTCTGAAACTTGCGCCTCACACGTGGAGATGAAAAATGTGCATGCATGTGGCATCAAAGGTCACTCGATCTTCGTCTCACTGTCAGTACGATCGCGTACTCAGTACTAATATGGTGTGGCGGCCGGATCCTGGCCTTGGGAGGGGTCGGCAGACTTCTCTTCTGATATCGCAATATCTTGACATTTCGGATATTGGCGCTGAAGTCTGACAACACATTACTCGAAATCTCAAGTGCTCAGAACCGGGTAGAGCCGGGTCGATACCGCATAATTGTCAGTTACCAACTTTGTAGACCAAAAGGATTTAGACGAATCGGCCATCGGACTGGATAATCTTTGACCAAGTTTGGCGAAACGAGGCATAGCAACTGGAGTGCTTTCCGATATAACCCCCTTTAACCGCAACAAAAACGAGAATCGTGAACGGATGTTCTTGGAAACAGTCTTACCAGGTCCTATGATCTAGATCATTATTATCTACAAGGAGGCCACAACAATTACCAGACAATTCGAATTTGGGTGCCAATGGCTGCGCCTACTTCAAACAAAGATGTCTTCGCCGATCGGAGTCAGAAGATTTCGAGACTCCCAGAACACCTCTGATCCAAATGGGGTGCTTGACTTACTCGGCAACAATATACTCTCTCTCTCTACCTACTTTCTATGCCCACCGAAATCTCATCTTTTGCGAGGACTTGTTCGCGTAGATCTGGGACATTCTGCTTATCGAGGCCTATCTACCTTCAACACTCAATCGTTGCAACGCCGATCCTCTTTGCCACTTGCCATTTCGGAATAAATAGGCCTGTCGGTCCCGATTCTCCTGACCCATATTTTCTTGCTGTGACGTATACATGAAATTAGGTAGTGAGCGGAACGGAAGGGCTCTCTTCTCTTGAGTTTCAAACCATCGTTCGGTTTGGTGTCTGTGTTGGATGGTTCGAAGACCATATCGAGGCCACAGCTGTAATAAACGGGTGAAATAAAATCGTACCACCTTGATAAACCGCAAACGACGTATATTTGTGCAACATATGCACGATGCCTTGCTTTTTACACATGTCCCTTTCATGCCTTGGGTCTTATGATCTCCAGCGGCTGACTAGTTGTTTTGCCAACTCTATGAACACACCACCATCATTGTATACCGTGGAAAGGTTCCGAACATTCCGCTATGCATATATGGCTGGTCAGCCTTTTTGTAAATCTTGCTGTGCAACTGATAGTCGTTTTCCATTATTTTTAAAGCCATGCATGGCAGCGTCGAAAATCCCCGGTTCTACATCGGAAGACCGGAGCACCGCCAAGGACCAGTCATCACATCGCCTTAGCTGTTATTGCATGGCAGCGTCGGAAATCCCCGGTTCTACATCGGAAGACTGGAGCACCGCCAAGGACCAGTCATCACATCGTTATGGATGATGTGGCTGTGCACCTTCCTTTTATGGCGATTATCTGCACTGCAACGCATTGACTCCGTATTGATTACTATGCATGTGCATTGGAACTGATATAAATAACTGGAGGTTATGTGGCGTTCACTTCATGTTTGTGGCGTTCATTTCTATCACGGCGACTGTTCAAGCGTAAGGGAGGTGGTGGGAAAGGGGCTCTACGGGTTCTCCTTCTGCAGCCAAGTCGCCGAAGACCGGGTCTATCACCTCCTCCTCTACAACACGGAAAACTTCTACATACGAGAACCCCATCGTCCCGCCAAGAGTCATCCCTGCTGGGCAACCGTATGCTGGGAGGATGGAAGGCGGAGCAGGCAGAGCCCAGATCTTTGGAACAAGGTTTGTTGTATGACAGCCTTTCAGTCTATAAAAGTCTGACATGTCTCCTTAAGGACTTACGGAAGCGGTTATCCTGGCATCCCTGGACGGGGAACAGCTGGTCGTGGCTTTCCATTTATCTTCTGGCCAATCGCTTGGTCTCTTGCCGTCGGTGGAGGCATTACATCTGCCGCATACCTTCACAACGGCCTCGAGGCACGTGCAGTGGGTAATTGTACCCGTCGATACCCGGATCACTTACCCGCGCGGGTTTGCGTACAACTTTTGTGTACCCGCCGGTACCCGTACCCTCGACAAGGACCAACAACCAAAAGCTGCCAGTGAAATTGATGCCCCGTTTGTTCATATCTAATATCTATATATCGGCTGCTAAGTCGCAATCCGCAATTTAGACACTTATGTAAAAATTAAATTATCTACTCCCAGACTAAGTACGACGGCGGTGCAACTTGAATGAAAACTGACATTACTGGCCTCTAAATTCGACCACTTTTTCTTGCTGGTCATTAAAGAAAATATTTTGCGGTAATAGCACAGATTAATCACATATTCTGGCATTTAAACCACAATGAAGCATGTCGTTATACGATTTCGGCCCTCTATTATTTATGCCCATTTTATTATTAAAATGTGTATCAGTTGGCTTTCAATTGGCGGACCTAGAAGTTGGATAGAAGCAATTGGGGCGTTGGAGCCAGGTCAGTGCAATGACTAACTGTCAGGCTGCCTCCGAACGCAACTGCCACGCGGACTATGCAAGGCAGTAAATGTGCTACGCCGGTGTTTGCACTGATGAAGCCAGATACTCAGTGTTTGTTGACACGCGAAACGGAAACAGAAATGAAGAACAATCTTACCTTCGCGGGAAGATGAAGGGAAGGAGTCCGATAGGACGTTTTAATGGTACTCAGCCAGTCCTGAGCGTGTACACCGGACACGGAACTTGTGCACGTCAAGAATTACTTACATTTACATAAGATACTGTAAGAGATAATTCAGTATTACATTCAAGCAGTTCGGCCCCAAACATTCTACCGTGATCACGTGAGCGCAAGTTTGATCAAAAATTATTATTAATAATAATATTATCCGCTCCGCCTTTCGGTGAAGAAGACCGCGTTCAACTTGCGAATGACGCATTGAAGGGGGACCTTTTGCTCTGGGATAATCGATAAATCTTGAAATCGATATAGTCTTCCTTTGACATCCCCATTCATGTGGCCATCGACGGTACAAAAGGTTTCCTGCGCGGGGATCAATTCGCTGTTTGCGTTTCCCTCGCCATCCATGCGGATAGGCGTCGTTGGATACCCGAATCTTCCTGTCGACGAGAACCACCCAGAAGGCAAAAGAGGGTGTCTGTTCGCTGCCGTCAAAAGCCACGGAACACGGCAGGTTTCATCCTCCCCTCTTCCCCTTCTGTCCTCAAGATCTGACCTAACTACTGCGCAGCTAACTCTTTCGGCCGTCGGGCTCAGATCCACCTATCCGCCTCTACGCCGACATCCATCTCCTTGGATCTTTCGAATCCTCGCATTCATCGCACTCTACGAACTCCTCAAACCTGTGGCACGGTCTAAGAATGGTGGCGGTATTTACTTGAGGATGCCGACTGGTACGGGATATGGAGAAAAAATCTGGGTAAGCAAAACCTCAGGCTGCTTTGTTGTTTGTTGTTGAAAAATTCCTCATGTCGAGGAGCTGGTGGAATCATAACCGACTCTAGAGGCGATCCACTTAATTTTGGCCTGGGAAGAACACTCGGTGAAAATTATGGAGTTATTGCCTGTTCAAAGGATGTACATCCTACTATATTGGAAGCAGTGCAGAAGGCAGTAGTTGAAGCAAAGGATAAGCCTAAGGCAACATGGCTTTCAAAGTTCAAGCAAAAGTTTGCTTCGCGGAATCTGAACATTCTCTGTTTAGTTCAAGGTGAATATCAGAACTTGTAACATGTGGTAGGATAAAATTAAACTTGTCGTGTACGTGGTAGAAAACAATGTCTAATACAGAGGGAGTAGTGAGATGCAACTGGGCTGTGAACGACGAAGAGTGACAATCACAAAAACATGCCAGAAAACCTGAAACACTTTGATCATCGAGAGATTCGATTATGGTTTAAGCTTTTAAGCGCTTTAAGTCTTAGGCGCATGCAGCTTCTTGATCGACGGGTTAGCAGCTGCTTGCTTGCTTGACAGCTCGTTATGCTTCATCTTCTGAGTTTGCAGATCGGTAATCTCTCGATATGGCTGGGACTGAGAGACTTGTGTAGAAGGAGCAGCGCCAGAACCACTTGCCACGGCAGCTATATTGTCGTTCTGGGGGTGAGAGGCACGAACCGCGGCACACCTGGCAGAAATTTTGGATGCGCTGAGCCTCCGGAGTGATTTTAACTGAGGTATACCAGATCAACCAATATAGATGATAGTAAACATCCCACAGTGGAATCGATGAATGAAAGGGCCAACCAATTTACGCGATTTGTTGACCAAGTACTTCCTGTTCGGCACGCGTCAGTTGCCTGGAAATGCCACTACAGTACACCAAGCAAGTCAGTTCGCGATGAAGTGATAGATAATAAAGAGGTAAATTGGAACAACTTGGGTGCCGTTTGTAAAGCCCAAGATTGAGTGAAATAGGAACACATGTAATCAACGTGCCAGTGACGCCATAAAATGCACCCATATTCTCTGACATATTTGTTGCAAGCTCATCTGTGACTGGTCCCTTGGAAGTATCGACCGTAGCAAGGTCACGGTGTTGAAGAAAGATTAGCTTGGCCTTGTCGAAATACATTAGACACTAGAGAGTTTTGAGAGTGAGGTCACATACATTGTCCAGCACATTCATAAAGACAGGCGGAAAGCTGTTCCTCTATTCCATCACCGAACCCAGAGCCGCGACCACGGCGGTCATGTAACAAGTCGCCAACGAAGGATTGTATAAGACAATCAGTGCACATCTTTATGTCCTATCTGTATTGGTGCTTTGAGGTCGTAGGGGAATAGGAATGAAATTATGAAGGCCGCGACGCGCTGAGGTCCGCAACACGCTTGTTTGTCATGCAGGCTTGGGTTAGTGGACTCGACGTGGCTTTCATGCATGTAAAGCCATCGTATATTTCTAAAATTTTAGTGAGGGTGTCATCGACGGGTTTACCTTCGTATACAGGGCTACAAATTTCGGCCACTTAAAAAAACGTATCGGTTGTTTGCAGAGCAAACAACTGTCTACAACGGCTAAGTAACAGTTAGCCTCCTCGATTTGAAGTTACTGCTTTCCACAGCAGTTGGCGCATGGAAAGGATTCAGAATTGGATATTAAAATTATCGTCTACAGTTGATATTATAATCTATAAGTTAGTAATTGTCTACTTTTAGCAGCAGGAAGGGTTTTCCGATACTCTTCCTCAAGCTCCTTCTGCACGTTGGGAAGAACTGCCATGTGGACCTGAAGAATCGCGTTAGATACGGTAGCTAACTATGGCAAATTAAAAATCACACCTTATATTCCATGCTGAACTCTCCCTTGCCCTGTGTCGACCCCCGAAGCTGATTTGAATACCCAAACATGTCATTCAGGGCAACATCGGCAACAGCAGTGAATTCGTCATCGCGGACTTCACTATCTACGACCGTTCCTCTCCGAGTATTGAGTCCACCGATCACGTTGCCTGAAAAGCTGGGTAAGGACAAATTTAGGAAAGAGGGAAGAACATACTCTGGAATTCTACAGGTGCCACAACCTCAACGTTCATGATAGGCTCCAAGATAACTGGTTTGGCAAAT
>Ga0307508_10005755_pt1 | contig 11729 bp, 10 predicted proteins | sample 9_EM_MG_FD_203089 | JGI IMG/M metagenome (GOLD analysis project Ga0307508, IMG submission 203089) | Populus trichocarpa ectomycorrhiza microbial communities from riparian zone in the Pacific Northwest, United States - 9_EM | ecosystem: Host-associated > Plants > Roots > Unclassified | place...
ATTCAAAATCTAAAATTAATTCCATAGAAAAAATTTAAGATTAGCTGGGTTCAAGGTTAATGAGGTTGAGGGTATTTAAGTCATTTTGTTAGTTTTATTTGCAAATTATGGAGGGAACCTTAGAAAAAGTAACAGAAAGACTCGACTTCAAACATACAAAGTATAGGGAGTTCAAAACTAAAATTGAGAATACATGGACTAATTCTCAAATGACTTTAAAGTAAAGGGAGGTTTGAGCAATTTAGCCATTTAATTATCTTCACGTGTTTGTTATCTACATGCAATGGCAACCAAGATCAAATAATAATAATAATAACAATTTCTTCAGATTGTAGTGAAGCATTACCAAGACCATGTAAAATCTCTTGCTTCACCTTGCTAGCTGCATTATCATTGTAGTTTGGTGATTTTTGAAGAATATGCCCATAGACATCAAGTATGGAGTTAAGGTATGGGAGCGGCAAGTTCCCCTGATTCACACAAATATTTTAGTTAAGATGTAACTATATGCAACTAAAACTCCACTCATTATACGATCTGTTTAGAGTCAGCCACCACCATGTTTACATTCACAGGTGGTTCATGAAAACTTGATATCTTTGACAATGATTGAAATGAAACAAAAATAATTACCTTGGAACAGTGGGAATGAACAGTTGTCTGTAAACAATTTATTGCAGCAATGGCCACCTCTTTACTACCATTTAAAATGCTATTTCTTAATAGAAGCAGCAAAGACTCCCATCCTGCAGAAAAAGATCATTTACAGAGAATTGTCACGATAAGAAGAGGAAGAAGATAACAATATCAGACACAGAAAGATACAGCCATGGACCCACCTGACCAAAAATTGCTCAAGTCACTGAGTAAAGGGAAGAAAGAACGTAACAAACGTGCTATTCCACCAAGGACCAACACAAGTGTTTCATCCCACTGTTTCTGAACCGTGTTGCGACTGAAAATCCAAGTGAAATAATGCATTAGATCAAGTTGTGGAAATGAACTCAGATAGATGTGCAAACCAAAAACATTACGGTTTTATACCTATGATGAATCAACATGTGAACTGCCTTTCCTCCTCGAGTACCTAGTTCTTTCCCTTGCCATTCATCTTTTGATGAAGTCGCAGCCTACAAAAGGATATACTTCTCATCAAATCATTCAACAAGTTGTTCATAAGAAATTTTTATAACAACTTCAAGTTACCATGTGAGAAGCACGATCCACAGCAGGGAAAACATAATTCCAAAGACAGTCCTCCCACATGCTTTTTGAAAGCTTTTGCCCATGACTTCCAAGAGTTTGGAAAAGCGTCCTGACAGCTGCATTTCTGACCTGAAACATAACTCATGCTGAGTCATTGTGTAAAGAATCCTCATAGACTTAAATAATTCCAATAACCTCCGAGCAAAAAGATTCAACATAATAGACAATGAAACTGCAATCATAACAGGAACATTCTGCCTATGATTACATAAATTATTATCTGCTTTTGATGCCCAGATGTGTAACTTCCATTGACAAGGCATCACTTTGAAAACCAAGACATAAAATCCATTCCTCAAAGGATGTATACACTATATACTAAAAATAATGGAGCCAATGTAAGACAAGAGGCCTAAGAAAACCAAACATCACAATCTCAACTAGAAAATGAGTATTGCAATTAAGAACATTCCTGAATTTTTGCATTCAAATCTGTTTTGAATCTTGATCGGTGATAAGAACAATGACTCATTGCCAAATTCAGTTAGCCAGTAAGGAGTAGTTTACATGTTGTGCTTCAATTCTAAAACAAAAGGAAAAGGGGGAAGTCCATTATCAGGGATATCATACCTCTGGTCTATCATCAGCTCCAAGTGTTTGAAGTAAGGAGAAAACAGAGAAAAGCAACTTGTCGCAGTCAATTATATTAATTGTTGCAGCCCGATCATTCACCTTATCAGGCAATTCAGAAGACAGTGTCTCCCCCAAGTCACCATTTATTTGCTTCATAACAGAATGCTCATCGTGAAAACCTGTAATGTTATAGCTAGAGCTGTCAAAGGTGCTCTAAAGCGACAACGCCTGAAAACACCCAACCCACTAGGTGCTTACCCAAAAGCGAGGCACTAATATACAAATGTGTACATAAATAACAAATATAAATGTGTGTGTTAGTTCAGGTAAAAAAAAATTTAACCAAAGCTATAATTAATCAATTTTTCTTCACTATTTCGGGTATCTAGATCTCTGAAGTTCAACAATTCAAGAAAAATTCAGCGAGCTTCTAACAAAAACAGCAAGAAATTAAAGTGAAATTGAAAACACAAACAGAAAAGGTTGGGACAATAACAGTAAATATTGACAGCGTAATGGTAGAAAATTGTAGTGCAGTAATAGTGAAATAGAGGATGATTCAACAAAGAAGATAAATTAAGAAAATGGGGAAAACAAAATGTTTTGGCAACATAACACCTTACAATAGTAATGTGGAAAAATGAGAATAATAGGAAGGGGAGAAAAAAGAAAGGAAATAATTAGAAAAAAGAGGAGATAAAAGTAATAGTGACAATGTGTTTGATGTAAAATTGTTCGCGCAACTTGTTCAGTCTTCTCAATAATGTTAAAGAAATGAATTTAGAAAATTAGAAACTGTACTTATACCTTTACAGCCAGCAACTAAACAAGGGTTAATAATGTTATGCCAGTCCCAAAAATAATTAAAAATTAAAATCTAAAACCCTAAAAGGCACCTAAGCAGCACCTCTTTCGCTTAGGGACTCACTCCAGGACAGCGCCTAGTTGAAATACCTCACCTGGAGGTTTTCAAGGCGCTTTGGCCTCGCCTTGCCTACCTGGGATGCATAGGCGAGCGCCTTGTGACAACACAGCACAATCAAAGCTTATTTGTAAGAACTTAATGCAAAGACAACTGATAAGCTAATAGGAATTCAATGAAAACAAATGTTTACAATTTGAACTCAACCTGTTTCCTTTCCCTCAGTAGGTCCATGCAGAAGTCCCTTGACAATGAAATCAGTCGTGGTCCATAAGAGACCTATTGCTGTCAAGCTTATATTCAACTCAGTCTTTTGAGCACTGTATGCCCCAGTAACATCTACACATCTGCAGGATCAACATGTTTAATAGTAAAGTTAACATGCATTGGAAAGCAGTAAAAACAGTTGCCATGTTCAATGACAAAGCACCAACAGCCATCAACCTTAAGTTGCATTAATCATAACAGAAAGTTGTGAATAAAGAATTGGTTAAATTCTCATCATCACCAAATGTGCAGGAAATAGCCCCTGACCTATCACAAAGAGTAGCCACAGGACCACACAAATGTCAAGATTTTTATACTTTTGAATGTATTTTAGACAGATTTAAAATCCTCCTTCCATTGCTGTACCTAAATCTGTCTTTATTTTCACTTTAACAAAGATTTTCATTGTTCTTCTTCAGATAAACCTAATTAATCAGACTAAATCCTTAATAGTATACTTTTCTATTTTTTTCTAATTGCAAGCAATGAGCTTTCATGAATCATTTCTATTTTGTTACAATTGAAAATGAGCAGGAAGTGAAATTGTGGAAGCAGCTTTCTTGAGTTTGAAAAAACAGTTTAGTAAAGGTACCATGCTTGCAGAAACTTCGAATATCAGGATATGAACAGCTACAATGATGCATGCATCCAATAAACCATGCCCAATGCATTAATGACTAACATTCAATGAAAAGAAGATTATGCAGAAGATATAAAAAAATCATTATGTTATTTAGAAGATCTAAATTCTTATAGCTAGAGTGTGTTTCAAATCTACAGACTTGATCTAAGATCCACAACCACCACATGCCACAAGTATGCATACATGATAAAGCATAGATATTTTTTTGTAAATGGAATAAAATGTCACAAAAAGTGCAAAGAGTTTTGAATCATACACATGGAGACAGTCTGCAGGAATAGAGGTCAGCCCATCATTCATGATGACACGCAGGTTCTGCAAGAAAATATACTTTTCAGATTATGATTGTGTTCTGAGAAGAGTAAGAGATAGTCATTATAAGTAACATATTATATTATTTCTCATCAGTCCTTAAAGTGAGCAGGGGAAAAAAAATAATGCAGGAAGTTGAATACATGCATGAAAAATGTAGAAAGTTTATTTCTGGATTCATGTAAACAAAATTCATTCATTATCCACCATTATAAATTTTGAGTGTGAAAATGCAAGTTTCTCTCACATTTTACACAGAGGTACCATATATTTAGTAGTAGAACTTAATATGTACATCATGAAGTTTTAATATGAAGTGTGTTTTTCTCTCTAATTGGATATCTACAATAAATTATAAGTTTATGAAATGGAGATTTCATAATCTTTCCTGAAGCGCTACAGCATACCAGCACTTTTTGAATTTCCATATTGCATAAAGGGGTTTAAGTGAAAATTCAATGCCTTGTCAAAACCACTGGAATGAACGGACCAATATGACATGGAGTGTGTTATAACTATATTTATGAACTAGATAGACAAGACCAAGTCTGAAGTGAAGCACGCAAAGAAACCCGAAAACATCTGATATGAAGACTGAAGTTAATGTTTTAATCATTTTCCTAATTAATTTTGGATTTTAATTATTTGTTTTTTAATTAATATTTTACTATTTAGGAATCCTAATACAAGATGAAATATATTTATTAGGTAAGTTTTAATTAGAAATCCTGATTTTAGTTTTGATTAGGAATCTTTTCTTATAAAAGATTTTAGGACTAATATAAATAGAGATGTCCAGTTTACTATTATTCAAGCTTTTAATAAAACACTAGAATTTTCTCTAAATTTCTCTACAGTTTAGGTTTGTAACCTTAGAACTTGAGAACCCTAGCTTTTAATCACGCTATATGCCACGCCACAATATAATTCTTTTACTTTTATTAGAGTTTTCTTCTTCTTTTTTCTCACTTGTTTTCATTCCTTTTTTTTTTTTTTTTTGAGAATGAAGTTTTATTAGAGTTTTGAAAACATATTCTTCAAGGAAAAGGTATCATCAGAAAGCACATTAAGGAGCTCTCATTCAGAGTTACTAACCTGGAAGCCCAGGGTTACAAGATCTTTCTCTGATGCATCTGCAACAGATCTTACAGAAACAAAGCAACAAAAGAAATGATAAATCCAAGAAGACAGAATCCAATAAGGATCACTCATTGAAAGCAGTGATGTTTTACCTTAACATTTCAAGAATATTTAGCCAACTGTAGTGTAGTTTTTCTCCATGCCTCTGAAGAAAGGGGTTAGCCAGAAAATATACACATAAGCTACTCAAAGGACACCAAAAAAACACATCCTATTTCATCATCAACAGCAACGCTTTACCTCCAACACATGCAGAAGAATTTTCAAGGATCCAGCACGGACATCAATGCTTTGAGTAGAAGAATAAAGAACTCTAAGGGGGGATATGACAGAACACTCGAGTAATTTCAACTGTGAATCCCCAGCTTCCATCTAGAGGTAAAAAGCAATAATAATCAGCAGTATGAATCCCATTCTTTAGCATATTGATTCTTACAGTTAAGCAAAAGCAGAGAAAAGAGTTACTAATTTACTTACTTCATGAGATGTCTCCTGGAGTCTGGATGACACATAATCCTGGAACTGTTCAGAACCTAAAACAGCACATATTGATTGATCCAACGCATCAAGTGCCATGTTTCGTAAATGCTGATTTGGATTATCAGCAAGCTGCAAGATGTACAAGCATTGTCAAAGATGCAGAGCAATATAGCATTATGCACTATTGAATATATTCATTATGATCACCTCAAGAAAATGGCCCACAACGTGATCCCACAATGGCTCCACTCCTGCAGTTTAATGGATGAAAATAGATTTAAGGAAAAATTAAAACGCTAACAATAATTGAGTTCATTTACTTCATATGAACTTTATGAAATAATGCCATTAGGCGATGGTATTCTTATGAAACTAAAAATGATATTCCAGGCACAAAAAAATAAAATTATTGCAGTAACAAATGGAGCATGGTCAGGAAGCTGATAGCATGCATAAAATGAACATTTGGAACTCTGTAGCACACCGGTGTTCTATATATTTAAGAAAGATCCATGATTATTAAAATCAAACTTCTAGTATAGTTTAAAAAGCCCATGGAAAGAAAAGAAAAGCCAGGTTCGCAATCACCACCATAAAAAAGTTTGAATTTTGTCAAGAATAGAAAATTTGTGTTTTCATTTAACCATTGAAAAGTTTTCCATGGCAGAAGAGAATCTCTTGATTCATAGCATACATAAAGCGAGTATTGAAATGAAAATCTCAAACTCTGTTGCACATCAGTGTTCTATATTATATTAAAGAAACATCCATGAGCATTAAAATTAAACTACTAGTATAGCAAAAAAGCCCATAGAAAGAACCAAATCCCAACTTCACCATCACCACCATAAGAAAATGATAAATATCTTGTCAAGAATAGAAAACTGTTGAATTTTCACATAACTGTTTTCACATAACTGTTAAAAGTTTTTGCATGGCAGAGACAACAATCAGGATTCACAGCATCATCAATGATTATTCCCGATAACACAAAAACTTATCTTATTTGAACAACCTGTCTCAATAATCCAAAATACATACTGTGAAGATTATTAACAAGGATGGATATCATCCTTTCCACCGAGAAAGTGATGCTTCCAATTTTTTGGCTCACTGCTAACCCAACACCACTTGACGTCCCCAACATGCATTGATGTGACAGTTGACATAGTGCAGAAAGAAGTGATTTAACTGCAGATATGTGCATCATTGCTGAGCTCTCAAACAGCTTCTCAAACCAAGAAAAGACTGGTTAGAACATGCACCTTAAAATTGTCCACCCCCCCCCAAACACCCACACTGAAACAAATTGAGAAACCATTTACATGAATATTAATATTATAGGTACTTGTATGCTTAAGAAAGAATGGTTACGAAAATTAATAATATGTAGGTGTTGCTGCTGCTAGTTCCTGTTTTACCAAATAGAAGGGCTTCCTTACCCATTTCTTACCCCCAGAAAATGATGAGTGCATCCCTACAACTATTTACTCTGTAGATGGCTTCACCCCCAAGAGACCAGCTAGAATCTCTCAGAGCAAATCGAACTCCTTTGCCAACTCCTATAGCTTCCTCCCAGCAGAAACCTGGGGAAAAAGATCCCACCCTACTAGATAGAAAAGCAGCCACAAAAAGAGAGTGCGTAGGATGGCATGGTCCAACTGGTCTCATGTTCTGCCTTATTTCTCCAAGCCCATATAGAATGAACCTCTAGGCCAATTGAGGTCCAATCAGTGCCCATGGGGCTGTAAGGCTAATCCTGTGCCATAAAAGCTTTACAAGGGGAGAGAAAGATAAGAGGACCGTCCTTGCATAGTTATATTCCACCCCTACTTCAGCACCTAACATGTGCTCACAGTTATGGGTCATTTCCAAAATGAATTTTGACAAATACCAGTTTTGATTTTTGCTCATATCACACCAAACTTGCTTTACTTACTTGAGAATTCAAAGAAGACAAAATGCTGAAGTCGCTGTACTGGCCAGAAGATTCTCTTGTAAGCTTGGGTACAGGCATAGAGACCTCCTGGAGGTAAGGAAATACGTATTATAAGCACTTATGTAAACAACAACAAAGAACCCTTCAGATAACCATCTTTATGTAACATTAAATAGCTCTCAGATTAAAAAAGAATTGTTCAAATTATGAAAAACTCATATATGCTGAAATTCATTATATAAGCAACCATTTGTAGCAGTTTTTCGAAGATGCTTTTCCATTTTCACCGAAGCAATCGGTTCTTCTACCGTTTTTCACACCACATAAGAAAGTACAGTGGGCATACCAGGCCCCATTAGGAAACTGTTCTGGATTTAACTTGGTTGAGTGTGTAGAATAATCACTGCCACCAAATCCCTAACCAATTTTCACATTTATTGATTTGTATTTGACGTGCCAAAATACTTATGTGCTCCAAAAAAGGCCAAAAAGAGCGTGATAAGTTTCAAATAGGAAGGCCTTCGATTTCTCATTTAATTAAAAAAAATAAAATTGTGTTCTCTTTCTGTTTTTTCCTAGCTCTGCGATTTTCCTTGTAACAATGGCCACGATTTCAAAGATGATATGCTTTAGATCAGTTACCGAACATTCATTTAAAGTGGGAATAAATTATGATATTTGTGTAAATATCATTTCCTTTTATGAGTTTTCATTCTAGCCCTTGAATCTTTGTTTCTTGTGGGTATTGTTTCAATTCATGGGATGAGCTTCAGAGCTTGTTTCTTGTAGTTATGACTTTTAGAGAAAGATAACAGTGAGAGTTTAGGGGGGCAGCTGAAAATTGAAGTAACTGACAATATCGAACCTTAAAGGATTGAATTCAGCTATACTTCTCCTCTCATGTTACACATTACAGCTCCATTAGATAAATTTAAAGTTCTGGTTAGGTTCAGAGCTCTTTAACAAACCAACTGCCACCACTGCTTACCCCAAATGAGAAGTTTTTGTCCATTTTTTTTAACTTATCCCCATCATGTACTTTCTACACAAAAAGGACCAACGAGAAGCAACCATGATTCAAATCCAAATCAAAAAGATATTTTTCCAGAATTACCTGTGTGGTGGCATGTGGAGAATGAATTGTTCGGTCTAGAGCTGCTAGAGTTTCCAGCACCTATATTTTTTAGAAAATAAACTTTGAGTTGGGGACCAAATCTATTTCTGACAAATAGTGAAAGCAACCAACATACCAAAACCCATGAAGGCCCCAAAACATTGTGTAACCGATGAGCAACATTGAAGAGAGTCCTTAAGGCCTGCATTGCAATAGCAAGTGAAATAAACCATACATATAGATAAATGATCCGATAGCATAACTAACTTATTCAACAAGCAACTGAACAACAGTAACATGTGTTCAGTTAAGGTAAAAATGATCCGATAGCATAACTAACTTATTCAACAAGCAACTGAACAACAGTAACATGTGTTCAGTTAAGGTAAAACGAGTATGCCATAAACACTGAGCCAAACCAAATACCTGCACATTCTTTTGAGTAAGGACTATGCTATCTCTCTGTTCAACTAATGCCTCAGAACGTTTTGACCCAGGAGACAGTCCTGCACTGCAGAAATCTCAATTTAATCCAGAATTTCAACAGTATCCACAGACTAAGATCTTTAAAGTATAGGTCATGCCGAAGAACATAAGCTACACATGTTAAAATGTCAGGTTGAATCTGAGATGTCAAAACTTTGAACAAAAGACACCAATCAATAGTCTATCCCAAGTTGGTGTAAGATTTAATAAATTCTTCTTCCTTTTCTGGCTTGTGGATGAGGACAATTAGCCAAAGGTCTGCTTAATATATGGATTGCCAAGACATGCTGTATATCAAAGTTTGCTTGGAAAACAGCCTGAGCCCTGGCTAGTACTAAGGTCACCAACAGTCTATTCATTTAAGCTGGCCTAAACATGCATTTCAAACAACAGTAGATGGTTCATGGGTTTAAGAATACAGCAGACTTGGCTAGCTGAAATCATTTAGTGAAATGTGAGATTTACCTCCTCTTTTCTGCTTCGTTTGGAAAATTGATAGTGAATTTGCAAAGTGATGCTAGAAAAGAATTCAAAGGTTCTACAGCATGAAGAACCCCACATGCCTGAGAATTTAGTCATGGAAACCATCAAAGTTCATTGTGAGGTAAAGGAAACATAGTAGAAAATCCCACTATAACTGTACAAAATTGATAGAAGACTAATATTTACTTCGGTCAGATAAGAACAGATAAGGCAATATAAAACAACCAAAATAAACCCATGGTTACCTGAGTGAATGCCTGGTATCCCTTCAATATTTCCAACACAATAGCCTCTCCTTGCGACCTTCAACATTAAGCAACAGGTCAGATATGTGCATAGCTTTAGTTCATTCTAACTGTATCCTCTTTCACAAAGAAAAATTTGACAAACCTTGACAAAATAAGGGACAAAGCATCAAGGATTGTCAACCACAAAGAATCAACCATTGCAATGCAGAGAACTGTGGTTTTCCCACTATATCTTTCCACAGGATCATACTCATATCTGGGGGAATCAAGCTGGTTGTACAAAGAGAGAGTAAGACCTCTCTTCTTTTTTTCTTTTTTTTCTTTTTTTATAATAAACAATAAGAAATGTAAAAAGAAAAAAACATCACAGGATTACCTCCCCAACATCCACTGCTTCATCTGTTAAAGTAGCTACAGTGAAGATGACACCCAACAGCCCTTCAACTGCCACAGTTATTGCATGGGCTTCACTAGCAACCAGCACAGCAGCATTGGATGCATCATTATCAAGGATCCATTCAATACCTGAAAAAATGAAGAGAAATCTTTTATGGCAATCAAGAATTGCAATAAATAATAACTGGAGTCCATGGATTCAAAGAAATCCAAATGAACATATTATTCAATTGGTTATGACGACCACACAATCTAACATTAGAGTAAATTCACATCTCATTGAGACACCTACCTTTCACATCACTAAAAGGATTAAGATTAAATGAATCTAGCTAACTAGGAAGAATTCACACAACCAATAGTTATTATGTTATATGCACAACTGAAAGTGATTTTTGTCTTGAGCATAACATAATTTCTACCATGCAAAACATTGTTTCCCTTGTGTAACTGAACGTCAACCTTTTAATTTGGAAAGGTTGGGGGATTTGGGATGGAAGATCTTCTAAGCAAATATATATGAAATTACAGCTTGCCTATTTGTCTCCTCCTTTATTACAGAAGAAAAAACAAAATTATTTCCAATGTTGATAGTTCTTTTATATCCAGTGAGCACAATCACCTGCTTCTCATAGATTTCATCGACGACTACAAATAACCTACTTTTTCATAGTTCCTAACAGAATTAAAGTGGCACGAGAATTGTATAAACTTTGATGACAAATAAAACTCCACATTCAGATTTCAAACCACAATTTTATCAGTACAGTTATATTTGAAAAGAAGAAAAAAACAGAGAGAGAATTGACATGACATTGGTCAACCTCTGCTTCTAATCATGTGCTGATTGAACGAATTGTGCAAACATATAATTTCTTTTCTTTTTCATGATTACAAAAATGAGCACATCTTCAAAAACAACTATTATATCCTTGTAGCCATTGGAACACGAGAAGGACACCAATATTCCAACATACAAAACTCCAGCAGGTGTAGCAATAATCATTATAAACACCTTGAATGCTTTATTCAACTTATGAATAAAAATGTCCATGATGACATTCCCATAATATATAGCATTGGAGAATGGTACAGTTGGTATCAATTTTGTCTCTTCCAATACAAAGTTACCTTTGGCTTTGCTGCTAAACATCCCAGCAACAGCTGCCAGGCTCTCCTCACTTGTTTCTTGAACCTAACACATAATAAATTATGTCAGTCAAGAAATCCAAGCCAAGCTCATAATCCCATACATGTTGCAAATATCAGCATATATATGTGTGTGTGTGTGTGTGTGTTAAAAAAAAAAAAAAAACTAAGAGGCATCAATAAAACACTATAGCCCTAGAATCATTACATTGTGGATTGGAACAGTGTAACAATGTTTTTGCCCTTCTCAAGAAAACTCAAAAAGCTTGCTATGGGGGGTAAATTGCTTTTTTTCTGCGAGATCCATTGGA
>Ga0307508_10005756_pt1 | contig 11728 bp, 17 predicted proteins | sample 9_EM_MG_FD_203089 | JGI IMG/M metagenome (GOLD analysis project Ga0307508, IMG submission 203089) | Populus trichocarpa ectomycorrhiza microbial communities from riparian zone in the Pacific Northwest, United States - 9_EM | ecosystem: Host-associated > Plants > Roots > Unclassified | place...
CGGAATCGTTCACAGGGGCTAGGGACATCGGGATTAAGTGGGTGCAAGCTCTAGAGATGAGACTCAGGGAGCAATACGGTCGTAGGTGTTCTTTTCTGTGTCGTTGTTTCGGGGATATATCCACGTCTGTACAGATCAGAACCCCAATGTCATCCTAGACCTCACCACCCTGCTTGTGACAGGGACTGGGTCAGAGGGGCTAGCGGATTTCATTACGAGTAGTGAACAAAACAGTGAACGAGTAAGTTTCTCTCGATCATTACTTCACAATTTCACCCTCCTTTCAGAATCTTCAAAAATGGGATTCCTCAGTCACTGAATCACTAACAAGGATGCGTGATTGTGCAACGACACGCATCATTCCTGCCTTCCAGAGGCTGCACATTATCCTGGATGAAATTCTCGGGTGGTCATACATGTGAGTGGCCTCGAGTTCATGGTGACGTAGTGGAGTTCAATTCCAAATAAGGCCACAGTATATGTTGTTTGGCCTCCGTACGGATTATGTGGATGCTTGCTTGAAGATGATTGAGCGTGGCATATTCGTTTCCTCATGGCTGGCTGCTGAAGCGAGAAGAGAACTTGGGGCGTTCAAGCAGTTCCTGTCTTTCATTCGACATGGTCTGTATGTTTACTTGTTTTCTGGTCGACCTCTGAAATTTGTTCAGAGACTATTCTCGCAAATCCGAGCGCGGAGTCACCGCCCACTCATCCAGATCACGACATCCTGGAAGTCGACGGCTACTTAATATCCGGGCTCATGACAAGTAAGATTGACGGATGGTTCACGGGGTCACCCCCCCAATTCAATCCTGGGGATCTTTCGTGCTTTCGGCCTCCTCAAAGCCCCGGTAAGGCGCTTGACGAAGTGTTGCAATTGGCTCGTGCCGCGTTGCAAGACCCATCACAAACATCGTGGCAGCCAGTAGGTTTTCTTTTGAAGTGGATATTCACGTCCTTTACATGAGGTTGATTGATTGTTTTAGAAAGCCCCGTCTAATGATTTTTCCGATCTGGACAAAAATCTGGATGGGCTCGTACAAGAAATAGCTTCCCAGTGTCAACGGCTCTTTGCGGAAGCTTCTCAAGCCGCCGCTCGATCCGCTACTGTGTCGGTAGATGGTGGAGCCACCCCGCCGCAGGCGAGCCTGGTTCCTGCAGAAGGGACATGTCATTTTGTCCGTCAGAGAGTGGTTAGCAATCAAAACGAGGTAGACAGCATGCACTTCGCGGTGGGGTGATATTGACCTAAATTCGGTCATTACAGCCAGATCACCACCTGCAGTATCTTGCCGTCCATGTGAGTTCGGAAGGACAAGCGCTTTGTGAGTGACTTGGCGTCATCGCCTTTTGTGAACTGAATATATACAAAAAAGTGTGTGTGTGCCGAATGCCGTACGATCGGTACGTGGCAGGAGTCCACGATGACATTCGGGTCTCACTTTTAGAGTGCTCCGTGTGCGAGTTTGGTGGGGGGGAAAGTATCGAGTTGGATGTGTTGGATGTAGAGTTCTTTGACGACGAGACTCTCATCCTTGTCTACCAAACCAAGGAAACTCAGGGTAAGGAAAGCACGTTCCTGTGTATCCAACTGCATGTATTAACGAGAATTATGCTCCAAGGCCCGATATTCGTCGCTACGGTAAACTACACCACACTAGGTTACCACATACTCCAATCAGAAAGATACGTAAGCGGTCCCGCGCGAATAGATATGATGGCAAGCGTGCTGCAGAGACGGAAGGAGGGGCATGTAAGTCTCGTGTTCTGACCATGATTTTGTCGAGACCTTGCGGTGTTATTACTGACGGCATGGCTCAGGTTCCGTGCAGTCCGATTCCGATCACAAGATGCCGCCGATTGAGTGGGTGCAAAAACGGATCGGTGTCACTGGCGGTGAACGGGAGAGTCGGACGCAGAGTTGTCTGTGTGTTGGACGGGGATGGGACGACAATGGAGGTGCTCGATATGGAAGGCGAGGAGCTTGAAGAGGAGGAAGCCGAGATGGAGGTAGGCGGGATATGACCACAAGAATAGTGTCGTGGCCTCGTTGTCTGTTTATCCTGTTGGTTCATGATTTACGGGTGTGTGCAAGTGCGGAGGCTTTTTTAGGGTCCGGACGTTGCGGTGTGAAGAGAAGGGAAGGTCGGCCGCTGTGACAGGGTTTGGAGATGAACGTTAGCGCGACGACAGGCTTGGTGATCGCAATCAGCGGACGAGATTCTATCGGGGGTTCCTGGAAGCTGTGGGGGGGTGTTGGCTGTCCGGCCGGGAATGAATGCAGATCCGAGCGCTGGGCGTTGGATCAGGCGGGCGGAGGGGGAGTGGGTGCACCTGACCGTCCGTCCGAGCTTGACCACCTGGATTGTAAATACACTCGCTTAACTCGATCACACCGCGGCCCTCTCCTCGTGCCCTTGATTCGAATTCTTTTTTCCATGCCATTTTAAACCTCCTCCGTCGCCCCAGCTCATCGCATCGCCCAGCCCTCCTTTCCATCCTTCCATGCCGAACAAGTTCGAGCCCGGCCACTCCCCCCCAGACGACAAGTCCGACTGCAAGGCTGACACCGACGATCCTGTCGCCCGCATGTCCGATATCACCCTCCGCAAGAAGAAAAACGCGGATGCCCAGGCCGCCTTCCGCCAGAGGTCATCTCCACGCCTGCCCCACCATCCCTCTTCTCTGATCGCATCTTTATTTAGGCGCGCCAATTACATTGCCACCCTCGAGGAGACAGGTCTGCTCCCCCCTTCTCTCTCCATCCCCCCGCTCATGATCTCCCGCCCCAGTCACCTCCCTCGAGTCCGTCGTCCTTCAGCTCCAGGACTCCTGTCGCGAGGCCCGCCAAGAGGCCGGTGACCTCAGGCGAGATAACGCCCGTCTAAAACACGAGTTGCGCGAACGCGAAAAGTTCTGGAGAGCACTTTGGCAAGCTCGCAAGACGGGACAGGCGCCCGAATCTGATGACTTGCCCCCACTCCCCTCCACCTTTTCCACGCATACCCCGTCTAATATCATCCCCAATCGCCTTCCCATATCGCACGGTAGCCATTACAGCGACGACGGCATGGGCTTCCAGACAACTGATGGCGCTGCATCTCTATGCAATGGCGCGTACGGTCCTCCGAACCACAGTTATCCAGCGCAGTCTCCGTCCTTGTCCTACTCTGCGGTTGATACCGATCATCTCCCCGCCGCGGGACCAGCCCCGCAACTGGGAGGTAATCGCGCTTCAAAATTTGGCCAGTATTCTTATCCCGTTCAGACGATCAATCGTGACGCAGTGTGGGCCCAAACCGTCCCACAAACGTCCTCCTCCAGCGGTGAGCTCCATCCGCGGCCTATCTCAATCGTCCCTGACCTCACTTGCCAGGGTCCCCCACGTTGACCTCGCCCGATATGTATGTGAATCGTTCTTTCGTTGACGAACAAAAAGCTCCTTTAAATCACTTGGAAACAACCCCTTACCTCTTCCCGGGTAGCCGGTCAATATCACCAACCACGTCGACGCCACCTTCCTCATCCACCACGTCATTGACGTCACCATTTCAGTTCACTTTTCCACCCGAAAGTTCAATCGGTCAAGAAAGACCAGAGTTTGACTATCGCAGGCACTCAAGCGCCCACAGCGCCGAGGTTACCCTCCATGGTGGAACGGCCGATATCTCGCTGCCTGGCGCCGGAAGCGACGGTGTCCGATACAGGATCGGTCCTAGGCGAGCGAACTCGGGTCCAGAACGCCCGTTGCTACCTGCTATACCTCACTTTTCTGGGAGTGATAATGGCTCCCAGCACGAACGAGGAAGCAGCGAGGGGGAGTCAAACTCTTATTCTCAGATTCCTAAATTGCGACCACGCCGTGGTCTTGACAGAGAGTCGCGATCGCCCTCTCCTACTGCCCCGCCCATTTCCGGCACCCTGGCGGTGATCAAAGCACAAGCATTCGGAGCGTTGCGGAGAACGCGGACACGCACAAAGAAGTCTTCGGAGGGTGCGGCAAAGGTGGCAATGGAGGTGCTAGAAGCAAGAGGTATTGGGATGGGCGTGGCTACCGGCTCCAAGCGGCCACGTTTGCATAATGATGACCCTGACATGGAATGACCTGGTTTCAGGACCAACACGCAACATTGACGACAAACAATATCCTATTGTGCATCTCAGTTTTCTTCGGTTGGACAAAGTAAAAGCCACTGTTTTACTAACTCTACTTAGTGTTCGTGTATTTTCTAATCATCTGTCACATATAGTGTTGCATGTAATATGATACCTTCAATGCACAACACGTTCACCGTGAACCTATCCATGGAACACGGAACGTCTGTGTTCGGAAATGCACCGGTGGGTAGTGAGATGCATTCAAGGATCGCACACATCCAATTCATGCCCGCGGACAAGGTACTTGGGCGGAAATTTAGCATGTAGAATGTGACATTGATGCAGAAGCTAACCATTGGTGGAAGGAGGTGACGATCCTATTCCCACTGGTGCGTCGACCACGCCTACACCACGGCTAAATCCAGTTTAGTCTCGGGATGGCGACATCCCACGGCCCTCTGATTTCACTAGAACAGGATAGATGTCAATCGTGAAAAACAGCGTGAGATTATTAAGATAACATGCTTTTTGTATCTTTGCGCCCAGATAAGCACCCCTGGGGCAATAAAAGTTACCGCAACGTAGATGCCTGTCATCATTGTGGCTATAGGCGTCGACAAAGGTGTGACGAGGATAAGCGACACTGCAATGATTGATAACGTCACCAAAGCTTGCAGCGCTGTCGAGACACCCTATGAATCCGTCCAACGTTACCATCTCATCGCAGTGACAACAAAAGGGAAACGTTTACCCAAAAACGATGACGCAACAATGGAAACAGGGCAAATAATTGCACAGCAAAGAGAACAAGTGAAAATACTGACAGGTCGTCAGGCAAACGTGAGGCAAGAACAACAGACGATGATATCGCCGCGTTCATGGATAAGACGGACGTTAGCCTGTTGGCTGTGAGGATTCAACCAATTTCACAAAATAGCACACTGCAGACCTTTCCTGAGTAAATGATCCGGGCCGCATGCAGCTATAATCGGCCAGGACTGTGTTGAGAAGAAAGAGGCACGCCGACAACGCCCATATGGAATCCGACGAAGTTGCGGCCGTCAAAGTTCTCAGGACAGGGGCGAGACCCATGAGAGCGAGGAGGACCAGCAGCGATGACTTGAACGCCTTTGAGCCTAAGAAAGATGGCCCATCAGTGAGAAGCTAGAACCGATGTAACGTCACAAACGGTTTAGCGGCACATGGCTAGGGTTGGAACTATGGAGGATCTCCCACATGCCATATCCAAGCACAGAACAAGTCACCGACGTCCAGAGCAACACACGAGCATCGACTGAGCGTTCATTTAGTCTCACGAAGATCGCGAGAAAAACGAAGACCGTTCCGAGATGCTGTGTGATTGCGCAGCACATGAAAACCAGTGGCCAATAGCTGTATGGCGTGAAGTTGGCTTCCGGACTATACGGTTAGCGGTCAACTTTGTGACTTGTAGCAGATTCACTGACGATTTCGCCGCAATGCCGATAAGAATGAATCTGGTGGTATGAAGTTGTCGGGGTGTGGACACCTCTCCCAAAGGACTCTCCTCCACCGAACGATCATGCCAGGCTGAACGGGTAGGCTCCCCGTAGTGCGTGAATCGGTGCTATTCGGTACCATTGCCGACGAACACGCGTATCTTGTCTTACAAGCAAAACGGAGCAACAATAATAATGCTCAAGTGCAAGATGGTGTCCGACGACAGACGCCCGTACAACTGGCACGTGATGTGCCCGATGTTCAGCCCACCTGGCAATTGTGGTTGCCAATCCCCAGTCGATTCGACAAGTGACTCCGCGGAAATATGTCTACAGCACATGCCTGGAGGCCTGAAAGGCCTCGCCAAGGGCGATAGATTCCATCAAGAGTAGCTTTTCAAAGAACTTTTTGAGGCGGCTTTAGATATGCACTGATCTTGATCATGGGAACAATACACATGGTATTCGATGTCCAAGTAACATTAAATAAACGTGTAGAGCCTCGTGGGTCCGTTCGACTGAAAAGGACAAGGCCAGATAACCCCGAGGGGTGAATCAATGAATCCTTCTTGGTGTGAAATGGATCCGTGCTCGTTGACGGTGCCGAACGTTCCGACAGAAATTGAAAGGTGACCACGGCGATCATATTCCATGAAGCACGAGAAAGCCTGATGGCCAGGGATGAAAGGCGCTCCAATACATCGATCCACATGCCAGGACTCACAGCTGGGGTTAAATCGACAAAGATTTCATTCAACTCTCAGTCCCACTGCGATGAAATTGATGAAAAGAGGCAGGGAAGTAGTCAATTCAGATTCCCACTCACCACAAGTGGTTCTTCTTGCCTCGATGTAGGCACAGGTTTGGCCGACTTCGATACTTCGAGTTGGGCTGCGAGGCGACCCCGCTTCGGATTCGACGCATGAGTTCCGCGTGCTTGTGCCTAATGTCGAGAGACAGACCTGGTGAATCGTCTCCAGAACGGCGAACCGCATCGATGTGCTTACCGATTTCAGTCTCCTCTCGGCGGCTTCTGCAGCTGCGGCACGGGCACCGTTGGTACTTTGATAATTCTGCGTGTTTGAGGCTGGCGCGGAACCTCCACCAAGCACTTGGTGACTGCCTGAATGGGTATGGGGTCTCGAACAAAGCGAACCCATGGAACACAGCAATGATTGTGCGGTGTCCGCGGTACAGGCTCGGCTATGTTAACGGAGGGTCGGCCCACGACGACTGGTCACTGACAGAGTTAGACTTGGAAACCAGTGCTGGTCTCACTGTTTGGTCGTGCGCGTTTGCTGCGTATGTACCTCGTTTACTCCTCGCTGCGCTCAGATAAGCAAACCCGCCGCATTTAATTCCGAACCTCCCAGGTACCCAAATGCAGAGTTGAGTTTCGATCGTCGGTGGTCAGTAACACCCCTGGCGTGCAGCGCTGAACGTCGGATACAGCAAACCATCTACAGCCGAGATGATATCTATGTAGGCAACCTCCCGGAAACCTCTCTGTACTCTCCTCTGTCATCCGGAAGGCGAGTACTGCGTTCGCGGAGGTCGTACTCTTCCACGTGGCGATGAGGCATCCACTCCTAAGAAAGGCTGAGCGATTAATTTGACTTGACAAGGAGAATGGCGCACCTCCCACCACCGCCTGCCCACTAACCACGGTATATTGGGGTCCGTCCCTGCTTTCAGCATGCGGTTCTTGATCCCAGCACTCAGCAACAAACCAAAAACAGTCAAAAGAAACAGGGTGACGACTAGCTGGTCCCTGGGCGAATCGCGCTCTAAATCAGATATGAGCAATCGTCACAAACGCCAAAACATCGAGGCTGACGGAAACATCTCGCTTCGACATCACCTTCCTTGCCTGTCGCCGTATCAGGATCTGTGTCGCCGAGAGAAGCCCCGTCACAGATGGTGAGCTGTTGGTCCAGACACCATTGTTTGGTGCAGGAGAGACACGGTTTGGACGGGTTGTCTGGAGCATCCATTTGCAAAATAGAATAGTTCGATTGGAAGCAGATGCCTGCGAGCGCCGTGTTCGACTGTCTGGTGAACAGTGGCAAATAATGGCACTTACATTTGCAAAAATTGGTGACTTCCCACTTGGTTATCATTCCTCGGACTGGTATCTGGTGATGAAGCTCTAGCTGTTCGCCCACCAAGACACGGCGTTACTACGCACGACGTGTAATACGAAGAAGGAGAATAAAAGGATGACGATAGTGTGACTACGCGGTTGTAGCATGATGGGCATTCGGGGCGGGGTGTGGTGTTGTGGCTAAAGACCGCGAAATGCGGTTTAGTGTTGATCATCGCCAGACATACATACTTGGCAGCACGAGTTCGCAACAACATACCACTACCGTTCTCCTGGTAGCTCGAATCCGACCAGTTCACACTCTCACGAGATGGCGGAGTACGAGGATGTCTTGACCAACCAGCCAGTCGTGATCGACAATGTTTGCTCCACTTGCTGACCGTCGCGTCCGCGTGCTCACCTCGTTTCTCGCAGGGTTCAGGCACTATCAAGGCAGGCTTCGCCGGTCAAGATCATCCAAAATGCTTCTTCCCATCCTTGTATGTAACCACCGCGTTTCGCATGGAATTCGACACGATTCATACTGTGCTGCAGCGTCGGGCGACCAAAGCATGTCCGCGTCATGGCAGGTGCTCTCGAAGGAGACGTTTTCATCGGCCGACGAGCGCAAGAGTTTCGTGGCCTTCTAAAAATCAAGTATCCTATGGAGCATGGGATCGTCACCGACTGGGATGATATGGAACGTATATGGAGTTGGATATATGCAGAGGAACTTGGTACACTCAGCGAAGAGGTGAGATGTGTTCTCGCGCGACCCACACTCCATCTCATATACTTGCCTTATAGCATCCCGTGCTTTTGACCGAAGCCCCGCTGAATCCTCGCAGCAATCGCGACGTTGCTGCACAGATCTTCTTTGATACATTCAATGTTCCTGCACTATTCCTTTCAGTGCAGGCCGTCTTATCACTGTGAGTTCATCACTTGAAATATTTACTTGCTACTAATAGTGAGAGATGAAGCTATTCCTCTGGGCGAACAACAGGCATCGTGCTCGACTCTGGTGATGGTGTTACTCACGCTGTGCCTGTGTTCGAGGGCTTTTCGATGCCTCACGCAATTCGTAGAGTGGACGTTGCGGGAAGGTGAGTGTGGCTCAGCTCGATCATATAGCTACGGGTATGAACAAGCTTCCCAGAGATGTTACCGACCACCTACAGTTGCTTCTAAGAAAATCTGGCCACCATCTGCATACGACAGCCGAACGGGAAGTCGTACGGATAATCAAGGAAAAATGCTGTTATGTAGCATTGAATCCCTCTAAAGAGGAGAAGGACGCCCTCGGACACCCAGAGGAGTTCCGATTGCCTGATGGAAACGTAGTTCAGGTAAGCTCTGATACCACGTTTGACGACGTCAGCTTGAAGATACTCCAGCTAGGCTCTGAACGATTTCGGGCTCCAGAGATTCTGTTCAACCCTGAACTCATTGGTCAGGAATATGCCGGTGTCCACCAAGTTGTAGTGGATTCCATTAACAGAGTCGATCTGGATCTGCGCAAGAGTCTCTTTTCGAACATCGTCCTAAGTGGGGGTAGCACATTATGTAAAGGTAAGCTAGCGATAGTCACCAAAGTGGATGCGGCTTCACTTTGTCATTGTCTATTGTAGGCTTTGGTGATCGGCTTCTCAACGAGGTCAAGAAGTTGGCTCTAAAGGACGTCAAGATTAAAATTTACGCACCCCCGGAGCGAAAGTATTCCACTTGGATAGGTGGTTCTATCCTTGCAGGGTTGGGGACTTTCAAGAAGGTCTGGCGTTCGCATAGCGGTCTTGAACATAGGGTTCACGTTCATTTAACAGATGTGGGTCTCGGCAGAGGAATACCAAGAAGATCCAGATATCATACACAAGAAATTGGGCTTCTAGGTTGTCATCGCTTGCCGTCTCGTGGACAAGCTCCGTCATTCTCACATCATACCCATCATATCCAACAGATGTTGTAATACACTTAGATCTGACACACTAATGGAAGACCTTAAGGTTGTTTGTATGTGCATATGATCCATGGGGGAGAGGATACAATGACATACGCCATATATACAACTTCGCCACGGTTGTTGCAGATGCTGATAGACGATAAGTGATTGAGCAGGAAATGAAATGGAGAGCCCGGTATCGACATGAAGCCACTATTTTCCCTTCTTGGGTGGCTCTGCAGCCTTGGACTTCTTGGTTCCCCGAACCTGATACGCGAACGGTATGAGCCACGAGAATGAGCAATCTGTAGATGACCAACCTTTTTCGCGCGGTTTTTCCTTTCGTGCCGTAGCTTGCGGGAGGGCCTTTCAACCTTGGATTCAATACCGCTCTAAGAATGCAAGATGAGGAGCGCGGACGACACGCGGACGATGAACCAACCCTGATCAAGCGGTATTTGGGCTCGAACTTCTTTTGTGAGGCCTCGTCATCGTAAATGAGAGCAAATCCCGTGCTTTTTCCACCACCGAAGTGTGTTCGGAAACCGAAGAGGACGACACGGTTCTTGTCAGCCTTGTACAAGGTAGCAAGCTTCTCCTGGAGGTCGGATTTGGAAACGTTGGGGCGGGACGGATGTAGGACATCGAGGACAAATTGACGGCGAGAGAGAAGACGGTTGGTGATGAATTTGCGTGTACGCAGAGTGACGGGTGCCGAGCTATCAGCCTGCAAGACTTGTCAGAAGACTGAAGGACATCTGGAGTAGCACAAGAACATCCAACACTCCCCAATCATGATTTGGCATGAAATTTGACGAGGTGGTTCTGAGAGGCCCAAGGGTGGACACTCACCATGATTGGGGCGGTCGATCAGTGTTTTACGACGTTTTCTTGCCCGATGTCTTGACGGGTACTGTGAGCCGAGTCGACGAGTAGCAGAATCAGAGTCCGTCCGGGATATCCCGTACACAGCCACCTTCCCCGTAATTTGTCCGTCGGTTAATGCGTCCCTGTGTAAGATGCCCTCCACCGTTGCCGGTTCGTTTGCCCCCTATGTACGCTCGCATCTTCATCCTTGATTCGTTTCTCACTGGACATACAGACTCCATCCCCAGATGATCTTTCCAATTTCCCTCCAAAGACTGCTTCCCATTCGAGAATTTGGTTTTCGGAAAGCCCAGCGTCTTACCAATCCGGAGGCTTGCCGTCATCCACCGTGGTCTCTGCGCCAGCTGCGGGTACAGACATAGAGTGTGGCGGACGCAATGAATGGGAAACGACTTACGGCCTGCGCGTTGACGCTCTGGCCGCATTCGCGTATCTATTAGGCCCAATTTCAGGTTCGGTAGTCCTCCCTCTCTACGGGTGCTTACATCTCATCTCCGCGTTCAGCCCTCGCATTACTTGTCTTGGAAACACACAACGATTACGTTCGTTTTCATGGTCAGCTAGTGCTGTCATTATTCGATTTACTTGAATATGACCGAGAGCAGCATACCAGGCAGCGCTTTTGATGACCCCTATACTTTCCGCGTACATCCTTGCCGCGGTGCTGCAATTTCCGTCGTGGATCAGCTCCTTTCTAGCCTTTCTCCTCTGTGTGTCAGGGTTTTCAATGGCGTAAGGGTCCACAGGCTATGGACATGGGCGCCTCGCTCACAGCTTTCTTGCTTCAACCTGACTCAGAACTCAGGCCTTCTTAGGTGCTTATAGGGGCGGACTCTCACGCTATCATTTCCCGAAACTTGGATCTCTTGCACACCATTGGGTGGATGAAGAGTAAAGTCACCCTGGCACTGGCCTTTACATATGAATGAGGTTACATAGTCCATGTGTTGTTGTTCGATCTCATGAACAGATCAGATCGTGTATGAGAGGTAAATGTAATTGGTTTGGCGCAGTCTGATGGATTTCAGATAGGGTCCGGAAGTCAGGCAGCAAGTTTTGGAGAAACGGGCTAGAAACAACGCCTCGAGAAACCAGTAATCGACCCAAGGCAGGCTCGAGTGCGGATTGTGGGGAAAGTAAAAAGGTGAGCTCGTGAGGTGTTGGGATATCGATTCCAGATGTCACAGGATACCGAAGTAGATAGATTCAAATGGAATACCAGCGAGTGACGACAGAGAGGCT
>Ga0307508_10005757_pt1 | contig 11726 bp, 10 predicted proteins | sample 9_EM_MG_FD_203089 | JGI IMG/M metagenome (GOLD analysis project Ga0307508, IMG submission 203089) | Populus trichocarpa ectomycorrhiza microbial communities from riparian zone in the Pacific Northwest, United States - 9_EM | ecosystem: Host-associated > Plants > Roots > Unclassified | place...
TTCGATCGGTGTGTTCTTGCTTGGCGCTTGGCCGGATGCGGAGCGTGCGAACGCAAATCGTGCACGCACGCCTGTGCAATGTTCCTATGGTTGGTAAATAACGTTTCTCAATGACAATTCATGATCATGTGCGGACGGCATCATTCCTCGCCATGGTGAAGCCACCACATGCACACCACAAGCACACGCCTGAAGGCGTGCTAATACCGTAATTTCCGTCTGGACACTTGTGTTTCATTAAACCGCTTGGGGACTGCATGTCATTTATGGGTCATTAGGAGACTAGTTACGCGAGAGAATTATGGAGAAACTAAGATAAGTCTAGCAATTCGAGAAAGTCCAAATTGCCATGGCCGTAACGGTCAGGTCTGCCAACTTCCAACGAGAAGGCATGCACTCAAAGACTGAGTATTTCCATTCGGTGAAGCCAAGACGATCGGGGTTCTTAGATCGCACCAACGCTTCGCAAGTATTCGGTGGCGACCTTCTCGCGGGCTTTCACGACGCTATCGCCGTTCGCGGTGTGGACCATCACATTCGAGACTGAGATAAGCAGTGGATCCATCAAATAACGTATTCGCTCTATTGTTTGCAGTACGCACGATAAAGCTTTGCGGTCCACTGGACAACCCCACAAGCACTATTGTATTGATCGTCTACCTGTTCATCAGTGAGCACAAGTTGAAGTTGCCGCAGCCCACTAACATACCCATATCACCGCCCAACCATACTGCGCCGCATAAGCGTTCAAATTCCTTATGTTGCCTGATGTGGGATGTTATATAATGAATCACCAAGGATAGCATGCAAACTGCCACCCACAAGGCATTATTCCTAGGTTTGAGGTGTGGGTGTGATGTGGCAAAGGCGTCTGATGGGCTTGTTCGAGTGATGAGGAGCACGCACTGGGTTCATGCGCACTTTATAGCTCGATTTGGCGCCGACACGACTGGAAATGCAAGAAATTAGCGGCTCACGCAGCGCACCTCCTAGCGAGAACGCGACATTTTCCGTGACCACTTGCACCTGGAATGAGCCATAAAGCTATCAATGACTCGAATGGGGACGCAACGGATGATCGCCGATGCTGTGCTTGATGCGGCGGCCGCGAGTCTCAAGATATGCCTCACGTTGAACAACGCGCGTCGAAATTCTGGCGTCCTATGAGGTGTAGATACCGTCGATTTCCGGATGACAGAGTTCTGAGGGGGGAAGTTAAGGCCGCGAACGTTGCTTGAGCGAAACGAGATCCGTAGCAATTGTGGTGAGTTGTCTCGGGTTTTTCGAACCGAGGGTAATGACGAATTGTCAATGCACATTACCCCGAGAGCCTCTGGTTCAACCTCAGTGAAACCAGTGACTACATGATCACTCCATGGCGCGGCAAATCAGACATAGGGATGATGGCTGAAGCAATTGTGCGGCGGCCTGGGGGGTTTATGAAGTGCGCCTAGCGCCCATTCGAGCAAGCATTATATCCGTCTGCCGGTAGGAAATTCCGGTCCAATTAGTGTGACATCTGCGGGCGCTAAAGACCTTCTTGATAGCGTAAGCACCATGTTGAATGGCTGGACAGAGTTCATTGGCTGAGGACATGCTCGCTCACACGGGGTTCACGTAATGTGTTTGGCACTGAGGAGGGATCATGGTGATTTCCAGTTGACATTGAGTGCCAAGTGATTCACATTTGACATTCCTCATTGAGATTATGGTGAGCACCGGGCCGGGCCGTCTTGACCAGGAAATTTGAAAGCATAATAAGGCAGAGAATATCTTTTGTAAAAGCACCGCTATGTCAATCCCAACCAACTGCAGCAGGTCCAGAAGATTAGAGATAGCAGAACTACAGCATTGAAGGGAGCATAGTCGGCAGAAACGCAATCCAACGAGAAAAGCACAATCAAATCGCAGAGTGCTGCGAAAGTTTTACGGGGCAACGATAATTCAAGACAGAGGGCTGGGCACTCGGAAGCCACGGTTGATTGCATAGATTCGGGATGCTTCGTTCTTGGCATGTCCTTTTCGGACACCATAACCCGTGGCTTCGAGTGTTTCGTTGACTATTCGAAAGGAGAATTCCAGCATTATGAGTGTACGGGTTCCTGAGGCGTTTCGATGACTTCTCACCAAACAGATTGGCCTCCCACACCTTGCCACCGGGACCATTTCGCACGCGCTGGTATTCCTGGGAACAAATGTGGATATTAATGGGCGCCTTGGCTCTTCAAATTTGCGTTCGACATACAAAGCGGATGGTGAGGTTGTGAATTCTGGCGACCGTGTTGAAGAGGAAGTTGGTGTAGAGCATTTCTTCCTCACTGTCGGACCCCTCCAGTGGAATCTAAACCATCTGGTGAGTCCACGAGCGAAAGCAAGTGCACAAGGCGACATACAGTCATCTTGATATCGGTTGTAGAAGGACCGGGAGAACTTGGACGAGTTCTGGCTAGCTGCGAGGAGGCCTTATAGTCCGAAGGACCTCCACCGACCTTTGTTGCGAGCCGTGCCAGGAGATGCGCGCGGCCTGGAGGGCTGCTGTCCGAGACTCGCGGCAAACGCTAGAGGAGCCGAGGCATTCCAATCGACGTTGGCCACAGGAGCTGAGCCAGTGGACGCGTTTGACATCTAAGCGTGTAACAAGGCCAATGCCCAATATGCAGGGAACATATGGGCGCCAAGACAAGAAGCCAAAAAGCCACCAGCAGAGTTAGTTTGAAGCGAGAGCAGGGCCTGGATAGCATCGTGGTTAGGCGACTTCGAGCACGTCATATTTTCCTGTGTCGGCCGCCTTATGTGTCAAGCCACCAGAGGGAATCAGCGCTGCGGGCGATTGCGAAGGCCGACGGCACCAAAAAAGCTTCTGGTACAGCATTTTACGAGTTTTGCTTGCCTGTAAACATGTAACAACACAAGCGCTCGACATTGATGATTGAGACAGTGACTACGCGTGACAGCACGTTTGACTAGAAGCGTTCCATGTGGCCCCAATCCTTCACCTGGAGAGCGCAGCCTTGCTCTCTACTTCTCTGCGTCAGTTGTCCCTAACCACCGTTATGCCACGGGCGCAGTAAGAGGCATGATGCACGAAATTCCTACCTGCGCCCATTCTGCTTGCCTTTGCAATTTAACAACGTGAAGAACGGAACCTTCGGATCATGTTCAACTCATCGAGTTAACCGAATGAGAAGTACGGGCGAGCCACGAGGATACATGACATGACTGCTGCGTCTCGAAGTGGCCAATTGCATGCGGCGGTTGCCGTTTCGTGCTCGTAGTCTGGTCGCCGCTCTCGGGGAACAGTCCTCGGGCTCGTATACATCGGACTCGTTTCTTAGGGGCAGATCTGAAGGAATATCTACTCCATTCAGACACGGACAGGCGTTGTGATTATGTTCGCATTGTGCCGGTGAGTGCTCATCGAGGAAGGCCTGTATGATTCAAACGGATCCTGTAACTAGGCGCAACACGTTGCTTACGGCATGGAATAACTACGTCACTGGACTCGGGCACTCCGAAGCGACTCTTGACTTCGAAGAAGCGGGCGGGGCGGGAAGCAGCCCCTTAAAGCTTAACAGAAGCCGCAACACGTAAGTTAAGACTGGCCGACAGGAGCGCCCGCTCGCCTCATCTGACAAAAAGGCGCGGCGACGCCGCCCAGCGGCGCCAATACTGGCCACAGCACAGAACTACGCCTTTAGGGCGAGCGCGCGGGATTAGTAATCCCCTGCTCCACATACGAGGAATACCACGTATCCCTTACAAAATAGGGGCTAGACTTGTCGACATGTCGATGTCGCCTTTCAACCTTGACCAAACCAGCGGTGAATAATGATCTCAGACTTCATTCAAACCAAATTCGCCGGACTTGAAAGACTACATGCGCCATGAAAAAGCGGCGGCTCCTTTTTTGCAGTATGAAGGTAGGTTATTAGAGGGGAAGTACAATTCTTGCACTAAATTTTATCAAATCCCTCTTGCTCTGCCATACAGGTTGAATATGTTGTCCGTCGAAATTTGTGAAGGATGGGGATGTTAATGGAACCCGTGGTAGACGAGCCACTTATAGCATGCCAGATCCTTAGCATGCCCCTTCCGTCTGCCGTACCCAGTGTCAACCCACAAATCATCAACTAAAAAGCAGATTGAGATACAAATTATTTAGACACAGCAAACAAGTCGAGCCTTACCAAGAAGCCTGGCCTTCCAGCAGCGCTCTCCAGTATCCGGATGCAGGACCTCTTCGCACACCTTGTAGGTTTGTCAGAGTGCAGCACATTTGTCAGAACTGGGTCAGGGAAACGGTGACGATGGTCCGCTCACGAACAAGGCTTCCCTATTGTATTGTGTCATGATATTGAAAAGCTCGGTGATATTTGCAAAGCCGCCCTCGCCCACCGCTATAAGCCCACGCAAGCGTGAGCGAGCGTGATGAAAAGTGATGAAAGGGAACAAGAACCGGCTGCTGAAGGATTGTCGGCAGAGGTTGGGGGATTCGTATCCCGTCTTTGCGCCATAGCTTAGGGGATGCATGAAAGAAACGAGGTGCTTAAAGGTACCCTGACCTTTCACAGCATATTGGACACGGCGGTGACCTGCCCATAATGAATACGAGCGAAAAAAAAAGAAAGAAAGAAACTGGCAGAGGAATGCGCGCATCTCAAAATGCCGTGGATTGAACCGTGAGCAGGGGGAGGGTCCGATGGATTTCGTGTCGGCGACTCCGGCCTTGGAAGCCTCCATAGCTTGGACAGATGCGTAGTGCCGGCGTCAGAATCTCAAAAGAGTTGCTGTAAATGCCAAGAAAATGAGAGTCAATTTTGCCTTGACATGCTGCGGCTTTCGAATAGAACAGAATAGGAGGCTCTGCAAGGCACAGTGCTAGTTCTAAGAGATAGAAAGCCACTACATCGGATACGCCAACCCTCGACTAGGGGCGGAAGAACCAATTGGACGAGAACGGTAAAAGATATCTGCTCCCTACTTCCCATTCCTCAGGGCCTATGCGTGTGAATAGGTGCAGATGCAAAAATCGAGAGGAAGGCTGCAGCTCGTGATTTTTACGGTTCAAATAGGAGCCACATGGCAACAGCCCCTGGTTCTTCTTTGTCTGAAACGCCGCCGCAGAGAGCTTATCCTGCACTTCATAGTTTCCAATGCGTGCGAGCCGCATCTCACACAGCTTGCTGCTATGCAATCGGGTTCGGCGAAGGGCGGCATTGCCTGGCTAGTGAGAGAAGTATCCGCCGTCTGCAACACTGGACGACAGCGATAATCGCGCAAAAGATTCTTGCATCCAAGCGAGAAGTAGCACAGGGTACAAGAGTCGTACAGAGATCTCGGGGACCGGGGAGAGTCATTTCAGACTCAGTCACAGGAAATCGGCCGGCGGGCTTCGGGGAGTAGTAGATGCCAGCCAAGGAAGGGGGGCAGCAGATGATTCACATATGCTTGCGCGCTTGTGGCAAGTGTCCCGCGACAGCTGACTCATCTAATCCAGAGTAAATAGGGGGAATCACGATGTATCTTTCAACGCAACAGCTCCCCAGCGAAATGATCCTTCATCGTTTCAGCGATAACTCGCAGAATTCGCAGGCGCGCGGCGTGATGGCGGTCTGGCGTGGGAAAGCATGGGGGGCGCGCTGCTTAGCAATCCACTGGAACGCCTAGCCGTCATCTTCCTCCTCCAGACGTTTGGCATATGCAACACCTTCGCTCAGCATCATCGCGTGACGACCAATGTTGGTGGGAGACCCTTGAAGTTCGGATGCGGGAGAAGTGACAGCCTGGCTTCTGCAAAGTTCCAATAGTGCCTTGGGGTTCTATGGGTATGCGGGCGCCATTCAAGTCCGACCCTACGCTTACTCACTTGTAGAAATACGACATGCGGGCACTGTTATCTTCGGTTAGATCTAGAACCAAAACATTTGATGACGTAGGAAAACACTAACTGGCTGAGAAATGGTACACCATAATTTGTGGTTCACAACACATGCGGCGTGCCTGAACGGTCCGGATGAGGTATCCTCAAGGGAAAGAGATTATGGATTTGGAACTCAACCAGGTGCTGGTTCCAGTCGACTCCAGCACATTGGCATCGGTCACACGTACCGCCATGAGACATGAACAAATGCCCTTGATACCCCTATCCCTCGCGCGCTGACTAATGAACGTAGTGATATGTCCTCTAGCAGGGAAACTGCCCAGCGAGACTCAATTCGGATCGAGCAACGATGTGTTAATACGCACGTAGTCAAACGCCTCCCAGCAGTCTTCGAGCGGGGTTGGGAAGCGATACTCGGGAGAGCTGCGGTAATCGACGTCTGGTATGAACGATATCGTTCAAATCTAGGCATCATCATCGCCGAGCTTGTCAATGACCGGGCCTGAAGCGGCTGGAATATCAGGGTGCCCAACGCCTCTTTAAAGGAAAAAAATAACGCACACCTCCTCCATGGAAATTGATGAGCCGGTGGCGTCGTCACTGATTTAGCATTCGCTTCTGGTCGATATATCCTCAAAACAACTTGTTCGCTGTCAGAGACAGGAACTAAACATTCGTCCAAAGAGCTCCAGCCAATCAACACTCCCAAAAGGTCTTTATAGCTTAACAAACTCTTGATGTCGTCGATTCCACTGGGGCGCCCTGGTTCACAACTGAAGCCGGCGCTAAGTGGATCACGGCGATTTTCGGTTATCGGACGCCGAAGTCCCAGCATTTTGCCACCTAAACGTTCGTGTGCCGTGGTTTAGCGAGGGGTAAGTTATTCATAGGCAATATACTCACCTGTGTTTACATTGTATGCGACGTGCTCCGGCGCCGTCAGCTTTTCGAATTGAGAGCGATCAAAGGACGGTCGGAGTTGCTAGATGTGGGTGCGTCCATAATCCCGAATAATAAACAGAGCCGCGAAACGGTGCTGGTTCGATGTTCGGGAAAAGGTTTCCACGAGGTGTGACACAAAGACACAAGCTACTGGGCATAAACATGTATACGAATGTGACCCCCATCGCTTATGTGCCTCAGAGCTAGCAAGGCCTAACGTTTAGCGGGGTGCTGGCTATCGGGTGCAGTGGTGCAGTAAGTCCGGCGTGGTCGAACAGCCATTGAGCCAATCATGTTGAAGTCCCACGGTCCCGTGGCAAAATCGCTAGAAACGCTCCCGAGCTGCGACGAGCAAGCTCAGCTACAGTACGGGTTAAATTCGAAGGTTCACTGCAGGTGCTAAACGCTACCTTGCCTGCAGAGCCAGCTTTAACGCTGGAACACACGCGATGTTGGCGCATCCACATCTCACTAATAGTACTCTCAGCGAACTACATTGCTATCATCAATGCTATGTGTGCATGGTCACCACGCCCTCCGAACACAATCATACTTATCACCTCATCAAGAGGCACCCAGCAATGTCGTTCACTCAAGACCGCATTCCCGCCTCGCTTATTGAAGTAGCTGGCTGTCGGTCCAACTCCCTCAGCTCTCGTTGACCAGATCCCAACGAGCCAAAGCGGTGATTCCATTTCTGTCAAGACACATTGGAATGTAAAGGGCCAAATTGCCAATCAAAGCGCTCTAAGGCCTCTTGGACGAATAACTGGACATCACAAACGGAAGGTTTTTCTGCAGGCACTCTTCTTGGCGTCGACGGAAGAATAGAGCCTTGGTTCTGGCCACCCTCCCGCAATTCATTCAATTTCTCTGCGTGTCATGTTCAGTTATGGAGGCGTCCATTGCATAGACGTGGGTCCGCGTTTTCCTTTGATGGAATTGGAACATAGCACCTTTGTCTAAATCTACCCTGGCTACTTATGCCCACATGCCCGTTTTCCCACCTATTCATCGAGCCAAGGAACATCTTATTGCAAGGTGATGCCTGTTCACACCAGAACACTCTAACGAACATTCCGCGATGCTGGTCACTCTCAAAACTGATTTTCTGGGGAATGTTTCTGATATGCCACGTAATGGACGACGATCTCCGCTGGTGCCTGGTGCCTTGGAAACACTTCGCGCAAGCGAGCCTGACAACTATGCGACTGCTCAACAGTAAATTGTTATCACCATAATTTCATTACCCATTTGGCGGCCTCATGTTGCCGCGCGATATTTTCATGTCAGGTGGAATACAACGCAACGCTCACAATCCACTGGTCGCAGTCCCAAGTTCCGTTCGGCTCTCTTGCTTCGCCATCAGCGTTATCCTAAGCTAGACATCACGGTTCTGCTTCAAAATTCATGGGCTCAGCACTGGGAGGTTTCGCGCAAGTCCCGACGCCTGAACATCCTTCTCGCTTACTTCTTTGACAATGTAAACCTATCCTAGTTTCCATTCGGATATCCTGGGAGAAATGTGATGCAGCTCGGAGGACCGCCGTGCTCCGCAAAGTTGAGTGTTATGTGCCTGAAGAAACGATGTAATGGGCTCAGCGGCAATCGAATAGATGGGCTCCGACGCGCCGTGTGCAGTGCCGCTCTGAAATTGTAATGCGAGCATCTGCCGAGCGTTGCACGTTGAGCAGCGCAGCTGAATGGGAAACAAAGTACCCTGCAATACGAACGATTGAGACCCTGTTCTGCTCGCGAGCACACGCTCACAATACCATTCCCACCCAATTGAGCGTACAACATTGCTTGATACTTCGGCCAGTGCCGATCGGATGTTTTCAGAAAACGCTTTGACTGAGACATTGCAAGGGTTCTGTCGATAACGCCAGATTTAAGCCAGAGCTTAAAAATGGAGGAGGACAGGTACTTGTTGAATCATACAACAAGCGCCGGAATACTTCCTTTTTAGGAACAATGTCGCGCCTGCAGGAAAATAGGCGTCTATCGCTATTCGTGGAGGAGCCCAGTCGGCATGTTCGGCAGATCCACTAATCATTTGAAATCTGGATCTCCTGCGACTGTGAAATGAAATAAAAAACCTCACCTTTCACACAGGCCTTTGTCCCAGATTCCGGCACGGCGCGCCTTCAGGTTTCATCCACCATCTGTCCTTCGAGTCCTAAGACGTTCCTTACCGTGAAGCTCTCGCTAGATCCCTCCTCCCTCCTTATAGCCCACCTTGCGGCCGGTCTGCAAGTGCCTCCTCAACTTGTTCCCTCCCGGTGGCCATAAATATAAAACAATCACGGAGCGTGTTAACGCGGTTCGCCGTTATCTTCACCCTTCCCAACTCCGTCCTCCTTTACTAGTCATGGTTCTCGCCCTCTGGCCCATCGTCACATTCCTATTCGCTGTGCACACCGTTATGGGTGCACCAGCCAATCCGCTGACATTGGTTAACCGACGATCATCACACTCTAATGTAGGCTCCGTCATCCAATTCCTTTGCAACAACCTACCCAAACCGTGACACCATACGGGAATTTGTTCATAGGTTGGCAAGGGATGCGTAGACCTGTCCAAAGGCGTGAACACTCCTTATGGCGTCGTGAATGGCTATCCGGGCTACCCTGGTGTTGTTCGCTTTGCCGTCAAGTACGCGACGGCGAGCCGGTGGCAGGCACCTACTGCTGTTAGTTCGTGGATCATGCCGTGAGTACAAACCCAATCTCAAGTTGATGCCTTGCGCGGGTGGTACGCAATGTTGAATGCTTTCGTTTCTTTTGTCTTTAGAAACAATGATGTCTCCGCCCTTCCCCCAGCTTGCCCCCAGACTGGAATGGACCCGAGCCAATACTCTGAAGACTGTTTGTATTTAATTCTCTATGTCCCTGCCCAAGCTGCCATGTCGAGATCCCCGCTCAACACTGTGATTTGGTAAGCCCCTCCCTTCCCGCCGAGCGGAAAAAGGTTTGAGCCTCTGGGAAATTCAGGATTCATGGCGGGTCGTTCTATTCCGGGGCCGCGACTGACCCTGGGCTCGACGGCTCTGCTCTTGCTCTTTCTTCGGGCGCGATTGTCGCGACGGTGCAATACCGTCTTGGAGTCTTGGGTTGGCTTCCTCCGACGACTCTGGGCTCAGGCATAAACTTGGGGGTGAGGGACGTCACGCAAGCTTTGATGTTCTTGAACAAAGTGCTCCCAAGCTTTGGTGGTGCTGCCAACCAAATTACCCTTGCAGGACAAAGCAGTGGAGCAATGATGATTCGAGGTGACTCCCTTATATGCTCTTTAATCTTTTCCTGTACATCATGTGCCGCTACCGTATCACTGACAACAGGGGGCCTTCTTTTTATTTGCTGTCAACAATGTAGCTCTTATTGCTTCGCCTACTGCCGCTCCCACGTTCAGAGGCGGAATATTGCAATCCGACCCTATGTACTACAATTTCTTGCCTTCTTCGGCATACAGGGCCCTGCAACAGGCATACTACGGCGCCCTCCCTTGCCCAGCCACCAATACTGCGTGCATCACATCGGTCCCTCTCCCCACATTGCTCTCCGTCCAGGACTCCTTATACAAGAATGCGTCGACGATCTCTCCAGCGGCAGGCGCGGCGGAACCTCTTCGACCCTCCGTTGACGGATCCTTTGTCACCACGTCGCTCACAGGCAACTCCTTCCCATCGAACTTGAAGCCTTTGCTCATCACTACTGTCTTGAATGACGCTGGACTCGCCATCGGGTCTGCCTTCCCACTCAATACCCCAGCATCCTATTATCAACCGGTCCTTGAGGCTACGTTTGGTTCTTCGCGCACGACGACACTCTTATCTAGTCACTGGTATAGTGTGAACACGCTTCAAGCTCAGACTCCCGCGAACGATCGAACGCGTGTGCAACTTGAGCGCCTGGGGACGGAAGCGACATGGCGATGTCCGAATTGGAGTTTTGCCAGATCGTATGTGGCAAAGGGAGGGAGAGTATATGTCGGCAGATTCATGCTTGGTGCGACGTATATCAATGATCCACCTGTGGATTACTGTACTGTTGAAGGAAGGGTGTGCCATCAAGATGATATCTACATTACTGTGCGTCTCTCTGTATCACGCTCCTCGGCTAGTTGACTCACTGCAGCGTCGTGATGGTTGTAGTTTGGCACAACGCCTAACGCTACTCCGGCACAATCCACGCTCACGAAAGAAATCCAAGCGCGATGGGGCGCCTTTGCGCGTACCGGGATTCCTAACCCCGCCGGACTCGGCTATGGAACGTGGAACTCCGCTACGACGACTGACGTTCATGCGCTACAGCTTGGCTTAGGCGGTGGCGAGGCTTCGGATGGTGCTTGCAACCCCAGTTTTTGGGGCAACCAAATCAAGTATGATTGGCAGATTTATGGGGTCAATTGACGGTTCACGTGCTCCGTATTTTCCCGGCGTCGCACCATAATTTGGGCCAATCCAATTCTCCCTCAAGTGCATGTCCTTGTATCGTTCACGTTGGGCCACGAGGAGCCTTAACCTTGGGCGATGATTTGCCATTTGCCATATCCCTATCACACTCCGCTCTGCGTCCTGAACATACAAGCCCCCACCGATCACACCACCCCGCATCTTCTTGTGCCCGACGTCTTCACATTTCATCACCAGTATACGACCGCCTAACGTTCGCGACCGTTTTGTCTCTCTTTCACTCATTACGCATCGCATTTTTGGGGTTACTATTTTTTTTTGCTTTTTATCCTTTGTAGCCTTTTATCAAAGGCTATCTCGCTGTTATAGAAGGTCATGATCAGCGATTGTTATATTTTATCAGTGGATAAATATCTGTATTACAATCCCCCATTTTCTCTTGCATTTCTTTTCATTGGTTTCATATACCATTGCAGCCTGCTGTTTTTT
>Ga0307508_10005758_pt1 | contig 11724 bp, 15 predicted proteins | sample 9_EM_MG_FD_203089 | JGI IMG/M metagenome (GOLD analysis project Ga0307508, IMG submission 203089) | Populus trichocarpa ectomycorrhiza microbial communities from riparian zone in the Pacific Northwest, United States - 9_EM | ecosystem: Host-associated > Plants > Roots > Unclassified | place...
CTTCGACGATTTGTGTTTCTGTGTTCGTAGTTGTGGATGAGCTTGCTGAGATTCCTCCAGCACGCACCCAGCCGCAAACATTATCTTGCATAGCAATTTCATCGAGGATGCCCACAACGGCGAGCAGGGTTTGGTCCACGCAGGGTCCGTGAGCCTCCTGGTCGACCGACGGGCCAGCTTGTCCAAGTTCTTCGGCGCCCGAGCTGGCGTGTTTCCTGGCTCGGTCAATTGCTGAAAGGTCGGCGCGCCGCATCTTAGCATTGTACTCGGGGACAATTAAGTGGTTGTAAGGCTGCATATGGGCCTTGAGGGCTGAATCGTCCAGCAATATGGTGTCCCTCGCAGAAAATGGTTCTCCTCTCGGAGGGGTACCGAGACCTTCCCAAAGCCTTTCAAGGTTTTTCACGGTTTGCACCTTTCTTCCTGTAATGGGACAATGAAGTCGACACGGCGCCTTTTGGCAGTATCATGCCCAGGAATAAACAAGCAACTGACCAAACTCAGCTTGTGACAACCCCAGCGTGTCTCGCGCCCATATATGGATCAATCGGCACTTCCCCTCTGGGCCGTTTCCAAAAGCCGTGTCTGCCATTTTCATGACATTGTGCAGCCGTGCACTACTCCAGATCATAGCTTGTATAGTCGGGTGCCGAGCAATGAACTGTGCAAAGGCAAGCATATATGGACGGGGAAGAATTTCACGCTGCATCTTCGACGGCTTTGGGGATGGGCGAAAGACAAGTGTTCCATTTAGATCTAGCACTAGTAATTTTTGGGAGGGCGAAGCGAGACGATTGGACGGTATGATGGATTGTGAGAAATAAGAGTCAGATGGTGTACCTTGTTTGAAAGGTGGAGTGGGGGAACGGGTTATGTGATTTCGGGTGTAATATGATCTGTCGGTATGATGAGTCTGCGGAGGAGAAACCGAGGACCCCCAATTTCGCCTGAGTGGTGTGCTTCGTGGAGGCGTATCATGGCTTAAGGGTTCGACAATGACGCTTTCATCTCCTGAGTTGATTGATGTCCTGTGGGGATGTGAAGCTTCAGCACCGTTCCGGGAAATTGGGGTAGATTGAGATGCTAAAGAGGCATTGTCCGGATATGATGGAAGCCTGCTCATCAGCGGTGCCTTACTAGACTGGCTGAATGGGGGACTGGACGAGACCTCGTGCTCCGATGACCTGGGACCACGCTGGAAGGGCGAAGCTTCTCTCCGGAATGAAGATTTTGCGGTCTCCGAAGGGACATAGTCGTAATATCCACCCTCAGCAGCCCAAGCACCCCGGGTGTCGTACTGTTTCGCTCAGAGGTAAGCGAAAGCAAGATATGATGGGGAAAATGCGCTCGCCTCAGCTCCGCTATAGTCGTAACCCGGCCGTGAGGGTGATTCGGTGGTGTCATCATCAGCATACGAGGAGGAATCCCACGCCGTCCACCCCATCCTGTCAAGCGCGCGGTATAAAAAGGAGGCGCGGAAGCGCAGTCCAAAATTAACAGCACTGATAACGGCCAGTATCGGAGTATATAGAAAGGTTTTCGGCCTGCACGCGTCGCAGATCGCCGAAGGATGGCCAGAAGTTGAAAACTCTGATGAATTAGGCAAGTCGTGGCCGGAGACGAACCTAACAAAGCCAAACTTGCAATTCCATTCTTTACCATGCCTATCTCCCTCACACTCAAGCAAAAATTATCTAATATTGCACGTTCTCAGTCTACCCCTGCCAGTCCCGCGCCTTCTTCCGCCACTTTGTCTTCTGCGCGTCGCAACATTCTCAATTTTGCACGGCGTGGAGACAGAACCAGTGATGAATCCAGCCAAGATTATTCGAACCCCGCAATCAGCGAGGAGGAGTTTGACAACCTCATGCAGAAGGTTATCAGGCAGTCAGGCTTAGACTTTGAGTACGTCATTTGTTGTGCAACCGTGGCAGGGGCTAATCATTGTGGTAGGACGCGACCTATGTCTGTTTTCTTCTCCGCCCCTGTGGCTTGACTACGCTTTGCTGATAAGGAATCTAAATTTAAGCGTCGTTGTTACTGCCGCAGAGTTCCCGGATCCTCGGATACTTTCTTATGATTTGCTCTTTCAGCGTGTCTTACGATACCTTGACATGTACGGTGAGCAGAGTGAAGATGCTTGCTATCCTACCCCATTTTAACCTTCTAGGGCAGTTGAAAGTGACTATACCGTGGTATTTTTCGTCGCTGGGGGTAAATTCGCGCCAGGCTGGTCCTGGGTGTGGAAATCCTACCGAAGTCTCCATCGAAAGTCTGTTTAGGACTTTAATTGACGTCGGTCCTAGCCTCCTGACTTGATGCATTCCTCGTAGATATCGCAAAAATCTCAAGAGACTTGTGCGTCGCTGCGAACGTTAGGCACGTGCCAAGAAGCTAATTCACTTCCTGTTGCGCGAAGTACATTGTGCACACCACACTCTTTAGTAAAAGTAAGACCTGAAGACTGTTTAATATGTTCCCCGGTGTGAAAATTGATCTTTCATGGCTCGTGTAGTGCTATTCTCTCTGGCTGGGACCATAATTAGGTCAGAACTTCATCCTCTGCTGACCCAGACTGGACAACTCATGCTGCTCTAATAGCCCCAAGTTCTTCAGAAAGATACAATATATTGGCACATTGAGCCAACTTGCACAATGTGTGCCGTTAGCAAACCTAGACATCCATCCAATGGTGTACAGGTAGGGGTTTTATCCGATTCCCAATCTCTGAATATTTAGAAATATTGGACATAAAGGGAGAACCTGAAGCACGAGGAACGGATAGTGATGCCTGGTCAGGATGCACCGTCGCAGGTGTTCGGCGTCTCCCTGGATCAATTGATGGGCGAGGACGGCTTGTCGTCGGGAATCCCACGTGTCGTGAAGGATTGCGCAGACGACATTAGAGCACGGGGCACGTCATCACATGTTTTTTTTTTTTTTTCTTTGCTTATTTTTTGACAACTTCCCCTGCAGGATTGGAAGTCGAAGGCCTCTTCCGTCGTTCACCGAACTCAGCTATGTTACGACATGCTAGGGAAGCTTATGATCGAGGTAGCCAACGAGTATCGATCGCCCTCGGTTCCTACTGATCCAGCCTCTCTTTGTCAGGACAACCTGTGTCCCTCACCTCTTTTGGCGACCCTCATGTTGCCGCTGTTCTTTTGAAGAAGTTCTTCCGCGACCTGCCCCAGCCGGTGTTCCCTGAATCAATGTATCCTCTGATACAAGCTTGTCCTCCTCCATCTCTTGATCCCGCAGATAGATCATGCATTGATTATATTCGCCAATCTTTGCTCCCTCGCGTCGAGGATACCTCGACCGCAACTCTTATTGTATTATCTTATGCATTGCGTACGTGTTCCGTTCCAATATGGGCTCCGGTGCATCATGCTGATCTGGCCTTTGCCAGATTTACTTCATGATGTCTCGCTCCGCTCTGCGACGAACAGGATGGACGCTGCTAATCTTGCTATGTGTTTCACCCCGAATTTAGTTTCTGGTTCTAACATTACACGGGATACCCAAATGTGCACAATACCCCATTCATCCCTCGCCACCACGTCTGCTACTGTGCCCTCCCACAATGTCCCTGGGAAGTCTGGGCCCCAGAAAATGACACTTGGAATGGTAATAAAAGCCTGCGTAGAGCAATATTTCGAGATATTTGAGGAAATACCGGATCGCACCAATGCGATGTCCTCGCATCCATCCATGTCGTTTTCCTCAACTCTTCCCAGTTCTACCCCGAGCGCAGATTCCACGCCCTATGACACACCCCACGACAGGAATCCACCAGAAGGCGGCCATCTTGATACTCCTCCACAGAGGAGATCGTCTCCCACAGCCTCGCCTCCGTCTGTCAGAACGACAGAATTATTCACTAAGGCTGAAGGCTCCGACTCAGACCCTGATGAGTCCATGCTCATCATGCCCATTGGCCCCTCACCCCCTCCATCATCTTCACGCGGAGCTGGATTCTCCTCATCACCTCCCAGTGCATGGGCGAGTCCTACCTCCCCCACGTTGACTAATATCCTTGGCGACGTTGGAATTGGTCACCCGTCCTCCCCTCTCTCAAATCACAATCATCGCCGGAAGGATTCTGCTCCAAGTGCCACTTCTCCAACGCCGGGTTCACCGCAATCTGCGCACGAGTCACGTAGAGGTACACTGCGCCCTGCACGCTCGATGATCAGTATTGAACGCCGTGCGAACGGCACTGGGGCTTCAGGGGGGTCAATACGCATCGGACGAGGTGGTGCTAGCGGGACAAGGAGAGCGAGTGGAGCTGGTGTGGAAGCCATTGGAATAACAGCTGCCGGTTTCTTCTCTCCTCTTGACGCGCAGGTGGAGGCGACGGAGACAGGAACGAGAACGACGGTGGTAGGAGAGCGATAGGAATCAGTTTGCGGCAGTCGTCCTCTCAACCTGAATACGCAACGATGGTGGCGGCGGCAAGCGCCAAGTCCCCGACTCTTGCTTTGCCTCAGTAGGTTTCAAGTTCATGGAACAGTCTTTGAAATATGTAACTACTTAACCCCTAGATACTCTATGTTGGGCTACATGCGAAGATTCCCTAGACTTCGGAACGCACTCCTTACAGCTGTGCTAAGTGTCAGTTTCCTGCCGTGAGGGACTCACAGACATGTTAAGCATCTGGCTTTGTGAGGCAGGCATATGGCGGGTTTTTTTGACGGGATTTGGTTGGCGGTGTCGACTCGGTTTTGCTTTGTGGGATGGCTCCAATGTTTAACTTGGAGCGTGATCATTGAGAGTGCAAATTGGGTCCGACGCGTGCACTGAACACTAAGATGCGAATCTTAGCGTTCTGAGTCACAATGGATGCTATGGCTGGCTACTTACTATGCTAGGTCTGCATCAATCCCGATAACCACTTCGTGGCGGATGTGATGATGTGATGAGGGAGCTCATCAAACTCTATGATTAATCGATTTCTCATGTCCCGATCCGGGCCCCAACATCCTCACGGTGCTTGTAACATCGCTGCTCACTATCTCAGATAACTACAGTATCTGTCAGGATTGCATCACGCAGAACAAATGGCGGAGGAAAGTGGGAATGAATAGCGCAGCACAGCGTGCCACAGCCTTCAATTCTAGTCGATGATTCGGACGCCCTCTTCTTGCTTAGGCCCTGTTCGGCATCGGGGAGAAATGAAAAATCCAGGGATTTTTTCGGAGATTTTTGGCCTTTTGAATTCTAACCCTGAGGAGATCTCGTGAAAATCCCGGATTTTTTCATTTCTCCCCGATGCCGAACAGGGCCTTACATGTAAGCAAGAGTCGGGGATTTAATTTTATGCAAATCTCAATCCATATTTGTTTTTTATAGGGCGTCCTCCTCATGTTTCAATTACATTGCCGCGGGGTGAATTTGTGGACTTCTAGTCGTGACAACGGAGGGTGCGTGCGACTCCGGAGCCTGCAGTGCGCACCACTTGCTGACCCGGCGTTGAGTGATATCATGATGTGCCCGTTCTGCTCGCGCTCCACCTGTCGTACCACGCGTCCCGCATCCAAGCACTGGCTGATTTTTCCTTCTGTGACTCTCTATTGACATGATCGGTTTTGTAGTTCCTTCCCACAAGCGTTTGCTGAGTATGCCCCTGATGTACATGTCCAGCCTGTAATCATGGGATCCTTCATTCCATACAGTACGCTCCTTCAGTCTAAATCAGTTTTGATTGGCTCCGGCAATTTGCCGTCCCGGCCTGTCCGCTGTTGATACCCGCTCCGCTATGATTGCAACTCTCGACTACTAGCTATTTTACTCTCTGGATCCCCTTCACTGACCAACGATGGGTGGCAGCGCTTCGAGATCTTGTGAAACTTCTCCGCAGGAGCTTGCAGACCATGAATTTGATTATATCATTGTTGGTTCCGGTATGCGGACGCTGACGTAAAGGCTAGCCCACCAGCTCATGACTGCTGCCAGGCCCAGCTGGTTGCGTTCTAGGTGATCCGGTGGCGATACTTTCTGCCACACACGCGAAGAAGCTCACAGTTTGTCTGCGTTGCTGACGAAGCCAACCGTCTGTCTGAAGATCCCAGTAATACAGGTGTGCTGCACCTCGATGTGTTTTTCCGTGTTCCCTCACCGTCCTTTCATTCTAGTTCTGCTTGTTGAAGCCGGAAAGAAGTACGCGTCTTGATTTGCCCTCTCCACCCGCGTTGACCTTTCGCTGCAGCAATGAAACTGAGATCTTCTCGAAAATACCTGGCGCATGGCCACGTCTCCTCCATACCCATGCGGACTGGGATTACCGTACTACGTACGCTGGTCTTGTTTCCTACTTGCCCAGGGGCCGCTCACGCCCTACAGGCCCCAGCCTACACTAGGTGGACGCAGCTTGTATTGGCCGCGGGGGCGTATCCTCGGCGGCTCAAGCTCTATTAATTCTATGATGTACCAGTAAGGATAGAATGTGCACTCCGTCTGTTTGGTGCATGCTCGTTCAACAATCCGTCCTGCAGGCATGCTCCCCCGGATGACTTGGATGAATGGGAACGCCTCGGCGCAAGGGGCTGGAACGCGAAATCCATGGCGCCGTTCGTTCCGTTCACACTGTACATTACCCTCCCCCCTAACTATTTTCCGGTGGCTATAGCTACTTCCGCAAGGCGGAGAGGTTCACACCATCATTCCACCATAAAACGACGTATGAACATCGCGGCGACTCCGGACCTTGGCTTACTGGTTACTGCGAATCACACGTGGGTGCTGTTGATCTCTTGAACGAAATCCTTCGCCACTGAAATCAGTGATGTTAGCCTGTGTCGGATCGATTTGTTGAAGCTTGTGTCAACGCAGGGATACACGCAATACCGTTAGTGCCTTTTTCGCAGGCGCAAGTTCAGCATCGTTTTTACGGTTTAATTCTGCGTTAGCGAGCACAACACCCCCAAGGGGCCGAATGGCGTCTCTCACATGGTCTCTTTCATAGACAGCAAATCACGACGTGCTTATAGCGATCTCTGGCCCATTCTCCAGTTGCTAACATCTTCTTTCACTTATCTAGGCAGTTCGGCTGCAACCGCCTACCTTCCACAATCGGTCCGTCAACGGCCGAATCTGACGATCCTCACTGAAACTAGATGTACCCGCGTCATGTTGTCACCTACTGCTGGGTCCGCCGGAGGGCTCATTTGCACCGGCGCTGAATTTTCCAAGACAAAAGAAGGCCCCCGGACAGTAATCAATGCTAGGAAAGAAGTGATTCTTTGCTCAGGCGCAATTGGTACACCTCAGATTCTTATGTGTTCCGGCATCGGCCCTAAAGAAGTGCTGGGGAAGGCTGGTATTACCGTTACGCTTGTTCAGGACCACGTTGGGAAGAATATGCTCGATGTACGACAGAGAGGACTTCTAAAGAATGCTCAGGCGATCTACTAACGTTATGTGTTGTTATTGGACAGCATTTAACCTGTTGGTCAATCTTTCGTGCAAAAGAGTCATGGGACTATACGACTACTCCGCTATATCGAATCATTGCGCTATTTCAGTACTTCCTTTTCGGGGCGGGTTCACTGGCAACCAATGTAGGTGCTTTTTTGCGGTAGATATCCTGGATTTACATGCCATGCAATTCTATGTCACAGAAAGGAGATGCCGCAGCTTTTATTCGTCTTGAAGATCAGCGGTAATCCTCCTAATTGTTCGACCGAGGCGTATTACTGATCCAGCATCCTACAAGGCACCTGTGGAACACAAAACCCAACACGTTGCCGACTTTAGTGCCTGACACTACCTCAGGACCCTCAGGACCCGACGCGGAGATCATTTCTTGCGCAATCACATTCTACAAGCACGCGGCGAAACGCCCACCGCCCGGAACCAAGGCATTCTCGGCTGCAAGTAGTCTTAATTCTCCCGTAGTGACCCGGAAGCTCACCGTACCGCGTTGGTAAATTTTCTTCAGGGCTCTACTCTCCTCCGGCCCTTGAGCGCGGGGCACATAGCTCTCACGTCTGGAAGTGTTTTTGATGATCCCATCATCGAAGCCAAGTAAGTCTATTTATTCGTTGTTGTGCCAACATAGCACTTTATAAAATTTGGATTTGACACCACCACGTAACAGTTATTTTCAGAACAAAGTCGACCTGGAACAATTGATGCGCGTGGTACGGACAACGGTCGCGATAGCGCACACGTCGCCTCTTCGCGACAAGCTCGTGCTTGATTATAATACCAATAATGAAGACATGAACGGCATGCATTGGCTTGCGGACCAGGATCCCGAAACCCTTACGGATGAGAAGCTTGAGGCGTGGGTGCGATTGCACGCGGAAACACTCTATCATCCTGTGCGTACTCTTGTCGCTCGTATTTCCCACTATCTTTAATGGTCAGCATGGGTAATGTGTAGGTTTGTACGGCGCGGATGGCCAAGTCCCCTGCTGAGGGCGTCGTCGATGCTGAATTGCGCGTATTTGGAGTGAAGGACCTCCGCGTGGCCGATGCATCCGTCTTCCCTAACCAGATTGCGGCACATACGACGGCAACCGTCGTTGCGCTTGGAGAGAGAGCTGCTGATCTTATTCTTGGGGGGGTAATATAAGGATATTCTCAAGGCCCCCAGCCGAGTCTGTGTGTGGGCTTTGATCTTTGATCTCTACTTGGCTTGAACAATTTATGGGATCCTTGTATCACGATTGTATTGGTTACTTGTATTTTACTTATCGCTTTTAATTTTGTGCCACCCGGCTCGCCCTTGACAAGTAGGGGCGTTCACGATAGCCAAATGTTCGTCCAAACATATTGCAGGTTATCAGGGTGTCGGGTAATGCCGGTTAGCGTGATCTTTGAAACATTCCATACCTTGTGTACCGATCATGCCAACCGACTTGCCCGCTGGGTTGTTCTTTGACCTTCTCAAGCCTGAAGATGTAGAAGCGTCGTTTGAGATCGAAAAGCAGGGTAATTTATCTGAGGGGGTTAGTCCATCTCCGTCCTGATTTTGCACCGAGTCCAGTTTTTCCGCCGGAAGAAGCTGCTACGCTTCATGCTTTACGGTGCGATCTTATGTGAGAGATACGAGAGGGAATCTTGTCTCAAAGTTTGCCCAGGTTTCGGCAATCAAATGCTCCCTCTCTTTTCTTAGGCGCCTTCCAACCACCTCGCACAATCATCGGATATGTCGTCTCGACCCTCTCATCTGCATCTTCATTGAGTCACGAGTCCATGTCTACGCATATACCTGGGGGCTCTTCTGTTTGCATCCACTCTGTGTCCGTTATGCCGTCTTTCCAGCGTCGTGGAATCGCTCTTGCTCTACTCAAAGAGTACGTCGAACGAGTGAAGCGAAGGACTGGCAATCTCTCGCACGTCGACCGCCTTTTGCTGATCTCGCACGAAGAGCTTTGCGGCCTTTACACCAAAGCAGGCTTTGAGATGGCTGGGAAGAGCGATGTTGTTCACGGAAGCCGCGACTGGTTCGAGCTACGGCTCATTCTTCCGCCGAAGAGCCCAGAATCTCAACCCCTTTCAATTTCTCAAGACGAAATGGCCGCCGCATTGTCTGCACGACTACGAGGGCGCGCGACTGGCCGTACCATAGCGTCAATTGGGGGCCTTTCGAACATTGTTGTTCATGAGGGTGATGACAGGCAGACGAATCAGTACAAAATTGTGTGCCTCAGGGACGGCTGTGGCAGTGTAATGTTACTACCGAGAACCGCTCAACTGAAGGAGGGCCCATCGCTCGAGGTGTGTCGTTGACCTTGTCAATTAGGCCGCCTGACATGATTTAATATGATTTGGACTTCGGATACAAAGCTTGAACCGGCGGAATTCCCGCCACCGGCGCCGCTTCCTTCACTCCCTCCTCCTGGAAGCCAGACATCGTGGTGGCTTGTCACACCATCACCCATGGCCTTCGAGAATATTGGGTTTTCCCGTCCTGTTGTTTCGAGCACGTCGGATGGTGGTCCACGATTGAAACTGTTGTCGTGCGCCGAATGCGATTTAGGACCTGTAGGCTGGTCGTTGGAAGGCGGGCGCGAGTTCTGGGTGCATAGCGAGCGGGTCGGATATGTTGAATGATTTGCGCACTTTGGATTAGTAAGGTTAATAATTTGTATTCACATACCGTTTCTGGTACATTCTACATTCTCCTCCCAACGGATCAACAAACAGCAAGCCTTCTAAGCGCAGACCACTTGAAACCGAGCGTTGAGCCTCTGCGGTTTGTACTCTAGTGCAACTTCTAATGGATCCTGCAATACGCGGCCTGCCACTCCTGAGCGGCGCCGCACCGATCGTCGAAGAGCCCAACCGAAATGGCTGCAGGAAGTGCGGCAAAGAATTTGGCCTCTTCACGCGCTCTCGAACATGCAACCACTGTGGTAGGTCTCCATTTACCTCTTTGATCGTGTCGTCTCGAGAGCGCGTTCGTTCTTATCATTGTGGCTACCACCCCGATAAAGGCTTCACCTATTGCTCTACGTGTTCAGATCACCAGGCGCTTGTGACTCGCAAAGGCGGTGAGCCTGGATACGATTCTGTTCCCGTATGTGCGTACTGCATACCTAACTTGACCAGTAAGCTCGTCTTCCTTCTGTTCCCCTTCACAGCATTCGGCTGACTGATACACAACCACACCATATGCAGTCACTGCTAGCGGTCGTACACAACTACGTTCCATGCCTGTGCCGACCTTGAAAGCATATCTCAAGGCCTATGGCTTACCTTCACCAGCTAACATGTTGGAAAAGGAGGAGATTGTCGATGCAATTCTCAACGCTCGGGTATGTGCTGGAGCTACCACTACCAATTAAGGTTTAGGATTGGTGTTAAGACTCATCCCGCCGTCAGGAACCCTCTGGATGTCTTCCGGCATACAACGAGGTAAGCTCGTTGCTTCCGCGTGCCGCACTTTCGCTTGAGCTCATTCCGCATCCTATACTTTATGTAGGATTTTTATCGAAAGCACTCTGTTCCTAACCGAACACCGGAACGTCGATCGCGCTCTCTGTTTTCCCGCATGGCAGACATGGCCTCCTCGGCAACCTCATCCTCTTCAACTTCTTCCTCCAATCGACACGGTGGTACCCCAAATTCTGCTCCTCGCACGAACCCACAAACCCGTCCTTCAGGCCAGCAACGTGGAGCCGCTCCACCAAGGCCAGCAGGCACTCGGCCCACACAACAACAGACATCTCAGCAAAGCCAATACAATATTCCCAGTAACAATCCGTATTCATATCGACCCCCTCAACCTGCCCAATCTACCCATCCAACACCAAGTCCTAATAATTCGAGTCCACCCGCCGCCGCAGACGCCAACGCCGGTGCGAATTCTGGTGCGAATTCTAGCACAGGGTCTGCGCCAGCTCCGACACCTTCGAGACCTCCACCGCCACCCGTTCCAACGATGGACGCTTTGTTAGAAATGAGCTCAGAGGAGCTCCATGCGCTTTCGGTTGGCACCCTCAAATCTGTTCTGTACGAGGTGGGTATCCGAGGCGAGTTTCGCTTCACGTATATCTGACCGTTTCGGTGTTGCGCTGTATTAGAATCATGTCCTGGCGCCACAGGCACTCGAAAAAGATGACCTGGTAGCGAAGGTGCAGTTCTTGGTTGATAATGAGCGCCGGGATCGTGCGAGGGAGGCAGAGATACATGCTATGGAGGAACAAGCGTACCTCGAGCAACAACGTGTTATGCGAGAGGAGTTCCTCCGGCAACAGGCTGAGCGTGAGC